>OGJY01000090.1_pt1 | contig 114000 bp, 98 predicted proteins | sample 1572231 | NCBI WGS metagenome assembly OGJY01 (sample SAMEA2582121, study PRJEB24529) | metagenome | biome: Human gut stool | place: China | collected 2011
ACCAACACTTTACCGCCTTTGTTCATTTGGCATTTTCCATGATTTTACTCAGAAGAGTCATCAAGGAATTATGAAATGACTTCTAATATATGATGTTATATTTATTTTATCGAGTGTTTCTATGATAGATAACCATTTTTCTTTAATTTCAGATATATATTTTCCTGAACTCCTAAAAATATAATTTTTAAGAAGGTCTGCTGTCTCAAGATCTTTCCCTCGGGCATTGAGTGTCTCAAAAATAACAAAAGCTTCATTTATATCTGTTGATTCGATATACATGATAATAAAATTTGATGTAAATGCGTTATATAGTGAAATTAGTTTTTCGTATTTTTTGTTTATATCATTATCAGAGATATGAGATGATACTTTTTCTTTGAAATATAAATATGCCTCTTTAAGACGCGTATGTGATTTATATTTTTCTTTACTATCGAACAGCTCTTTCTCAAGAATGTTTTTCTTAAAATATGAATTATCAATTTCTCCAAGTGTTATATGAAATCTTTCTTGTTCATCATCTTCATCCTCTGTGCCGACTAGTTTTATCTGTATTTGTTGTGCTTTTTTATATGCTTTTTGGAATTGATGATCGCTGTTATTATATATATTTTCAAATTCACGCATAATTACGCAAATTAGGATTGTAGATGTTGTCGCTCTTTGTTGTCCGTCAATAATATATTTTTCTTTTTCTGTATTATTTATAACAATTTGTCCAAAAAAATGTTTGTCATCAATGTTGTTTTCTATATAAATGAGATCGTCCCATAAATCTTCAAGTTCTTCTTTTCCCCAAGAATATTCACGCTGATAATCTGGAATTAAATAAGTTTCAGAGAGGAAGTCTTTAATTGGTTTTATGCCAAAGTTTTGCAGTGCCATATCAGTAACCTCTTAGGTATATTTTTTAAAACAGCGACAGATGTTCCCGCACGGCCTTGGTGTGGCGGGCCAGGGTACTCTGGCGGCAGAAGTTGCGCACCAGCGGCAGGAAGCTGGAGGGTTCCAGCGCCAGTTCCCGGCCGAAGAGGCGGCGCCCGGCGCTATGGCTCACATACAGGGCGCGGGCGGCACGGGTCAGGCCCACATAGAACAGGCGGCGCTCTTCTTCCAGACGGGCGGCCTGCGCGGCGGGCGACATGTCGTCGTCCGGGTTTTCCAGCAGCAGATCCCGGCGCATGGGCAGCAGGCCCTCTTCCAGTCCGGGCAGGAATACGGCCTGGAATTCCAGACCCTTGGAGGCGTGCAGGGTCAGGATCTGCACCTGTTCCGAGCGGGCGCGGATGAGTTCCGCCTCATGTTGCAGGCCCAGCTGCTGCACAAGGGCCTCCCACTGGCCGCAGTCCTGCCATGCACGGCAAAGCTGCTTCCAGGCCGTGCCCTGCCAGAGCGGGGCGGGCAGGCGGCTGTGCCCGGAAAGGCGGGCCTGCAGGGCCTGGGGATCGGGCAGGGGCGCATCCGGGGCCAGATCCAGCGCCTGTTCCAGCAGGGGCAGCAGGTCGTCGCTCTCGGCGTCGTCGCTGACAGGGACAGGGGCCTCGCCCTGGCCGCGGGCGATGGCCAGACGCAGCACGGCGGCGCAAAGGGGATCTTGCCAGCAGTCCTCCTGCGCGGGCGCGGCGCAGGGGATGCCCTCCTGCTCCAGCGCGCGGCGGATGACCGGTATCTGGGCCTTGAGGCGCACCAGCACGGCCACGTCGCCCGGAGAAAGGGTCCCGGCCAGCTCGTCTTCCTGCGCGATCTGGTCCATGAGCGTATGGGCCGTGGCCCCCAGCAGCTGACGGATGCGGCCCGCGATCCAGCGGGCCTCGGCCTGCTGGTCGGGGGCGGAGAAAAGATGCAGGCGGGCCTGCTCCCGGCGCATGGCCTGCAGGGCGCCGCAGTGCCCGCGGCCCTGCAGCAGGCTCTGGGCCATGTCCAGCACGCCCTGGCTGGCGCGGTAGCTCTGGCCCAGACGGCAGACGCGCAGGGAGGGCCAGAGGGCGCGCAGGCTGTCCTCGCTCTGGCCGCTGGCGCCACGGAAGCCGTAGATGGCCTGGTCAGGGTCACCGATACCGAAAAAGCCGTTGCCGTCCTCAGGCAACAGGGCGCGGATCAGGCGCAGCTGCACCGGGGAAAGGTCCTGCACCTCATCCACCAGCACATGCCGCCAGGGCAGGGCCGAAGCCCGGCGGGAGGGCGCAGGAACAGGGGCGGGGGCTGCCGTGGCGGCCACCATGCCCAGCAGGGACATCTGGCGCGGCACGGCGTGGCCTTTGTGCGGGGCTTCATGATGATCGGGCGTCGTGTCCGGCCCGGCGGAAGTCGCGGGAGAAGGGGCAGACGTCTGGGCCGGATGGTGCCGTTCCGTCACGGCGGCAGCCAGCAGGGCCCGGCAGGCGGGCGGCAGCAGGCTGTGCTCCAGGTCGGGCCGGATGTCCTCGCCCTGACGGGCGCGCAGATGGAAAAGGAAGAATTCCAGCAGGTCGGCGTAATCCAGCAGCGGGCTCTGGCTGCGCACGGTACGGGCGGCCTGCCAGTCGGCCACGGCGGCGCGCAGGTCGCCGGGGAGCTCGTCGGCGGACAGCCCCTGTTCACGAGACCACTGCAAACGCTCCCAAAGGCGACGCAGGGTCTTGCGTTCTTCGCGGCTCTCCGGGTGCCCGGCATCCACGAACAGGGCCTTGGCCGCGTCTTCGGGCAGGAGCAGCGCCGAGGGCAGCTCGCGCTGCACCACGCTCCAGGCCAGGGCATGCAGGGTATCGCAGCGGGGCAGGGCCGCGGGGACAGCGCCGTCCCCGGCCGGGGCCTGCAGGCGTTGCCGCATCTCCTGCGCGGCGCGTCGGGTGAAGGTCACGGCCAGCAGCTGCGAGGCCGGTACGTCATGGGCCAGCAGATATTGCAGACGGCCCACCAGCACGCGCGTCTTGCCCGCACCGGGCCCGGCCAGCACCAGCACGGGCGTGCCCGTCTCCAGCCCGGCGGTCAGGGCCTCGGCCTGTGCCGGGGAAAAGCCGCCCAGCGTGCGCCCGTCGGGCGTGGCGGGCTCGGGTTCGCTTTCGGCAGGCGCGGCGCTGTCCTGCTTGCGGCGCACCCGGATGGCCGCCACCGTGACGGCGGTCTCCTGCTCCGGGGCCTGCGGGGCGGGGTCCGCCACCTTTTTGGGCCGTCCGCGCTTGCGGGGCGCGGCACCGTCCAGCAGGCTGCGGCTGCGGGTCGACCCCTGCCATTCCGCGGCTTCTTCGGGGCTGAAGACGCGCACTACGCCGTATTCGCCGTCATAGCCGCCCTTGCGGATGACCTGGCCCCGGCGCATGCGGGCCACGGCCTCGCCCAGCGGCTCCCAGTGGCGGCGCACCTGCTCCTCGTCCATGCGGCAGAGGATGTCCAGATCGGGCCCCAGCTCGCGCAGCAGGGCCGCGTACCTGTCCTGCACCTTGCGCGAGCCGCTGCCCACGCCCAGGATCTCGCCCACCAGTTCGGGCAGGGGGATCAGGGGCCGGGCCTCCGGCTCATGGAGCAGGCTGGCGGGCGTTTCGCGGTCGGCCAGCTCGCAGACGCGGTGCAGCACGCCGATGGTCAGGGGCTTGCCGCAGACCGGGCAGATGTTGTCCAGGGCCAGGGCTTCGCGCGGTTCCAGCACCACGCCGCAGGCCCGGTGGCCGTCCAGATGGTATTTGCCCTCTTCGGGGTAGAATTCCATGGTACCCAGGAAGCGGCAGTCCTGGGGCTGCTGTTCGGGCGGCAGGCGACGGGCCGCGGCCCGCAGGGCGGCGAAGATGCCGTCATAGGAGGGCGCGCCCGCAAAGAAGTTGGCCTCGCGGCCCAGATTGGCCCCGGAGTGGGCGTCGGAATTGGAGATGAGCGCGTAACCGTCCAGCTGGCTGACCATGCGGTTCATGCCCGGGTCCGAGGAAAGGCCCGTCTCCAGCGCGAAGATGTGGGAGGAAAGGTCGTCGAAGCAGTCCTCCAGGCGGTCGAAACCGGACTTGGAGCCGAACAGGGCGAACCACGGCGTCCAGACATGGGCCGGGATGAGCACGGCCTCGGGGCAGACATCCAGCGTCATCTCCAGCAGGTCGCGGGAGTCCAGGCCCAGGATGGGACGGCCGTCGGAATGCAGGTTGCCCACCAGCTCCAGCCGCTGCGAAAGGCGGTCGGCATCGTCCAGCGTGGGCACGAAGATCAGGTTGTGGACTTTGCGCACCTTGCCCTGACGCTTGTAGATGGAGCTGATCTCGGTCTGGAGCAGGAAGAGCGGCCCGTCGGCATCCGGCGGTGTCTTCCCCTGCAAAAAGTCCAGCTCCTCCGCCGGGCCGGACAGGCGGTACAGGCCGCTGGCCTCGTCGCGCACCAGCTGCTGGCGCAGCTCGTCCCGCCATTGCGGGTGGGTGAAGTCGCCGGTGCCCAGCACGTTGATGCCCTTGCAGCGGGCCCAGGCAGCCAGATGCCGGGGCGAGAGCTGTTTGCTGGTGGCACGGGAAAAGCGGGAATGGATGTGCAGGTCGGCGATGAAATTCATGGACAGGCTCCGCGATGTCAGGATGAGGAAACCGATATTGTTATGGAAAGCCGGTCGCAAGGCAAGGGCGGTGCATTCTCGCGACCGCACCTGTCTCCTGCGGTGAGGGGCTCGGACCGTCCTTGGGGATGCTGGCACTTCCGGGTGGCTGCCATTGCGACGCCGGGCCGCTGGCCGTCGTGGCTCCCTGTTTTCAGGGATGGGAGGGCGCTATCTTTTTTCCTCATGGCCCGCGCCCAGCCAGGGGCAGAAGGCAAGGGCCCCGCGGCTCCAGCACTGTCCGTCGTGCAGGGGCAGGGGAGCTTCCAGCCGGCATTGGGCGGCAGCGTCCTTGCGCGCCAGCACCAGCACCCGTTTGGCGGCTTCTCCGGCGCGGGGGCAGAGGGGCAGGATGCGGCGGCAGCCCAGACGCTCCCGCTCCAGTGTGGAGAGCAGGCGGGACAGGTCCTCCGCCGGGAAGATGCAGCAGAACAGACCGTGATGGCGCAGCAGGCGCCGGGCCGCATGGCAGAACACGGCCAGCGGATCAGACACGCCATTGGGGCCGGGCCGCCGCTGGCGGGCATGCGGGCCGTCGTGCAGAGAGGCGGGGCCGCGCAGGGCGGCGTCGCGCCGGGCACTGGCCGAGGGGCGGCCGCTGCCCGTCAGCGCATAGGGCGGGTTGGCCAGGACGAGATGGAAGGCATTTTCGCCGCAGTCCCGCAAAAAATGCGTGTCGGCAAGGTCGCCCTGCCGGAAGCGGCACACATCTTCCAGCCCCAGAAGGCGGGCGTTTGCCGTGGCCGCAGCGCATAAGGCCGTGTCCTGCTCCAGCCCCAGAGCGTGCAGGTGAGGAGCGTTGTGTCCTCCGCGGCCTTCTCCCGTCGGCTGTCCGCCAGCGGCAGCGGAGGGTGCTTCTGAAGGCTGCGTGCAGGGGCATTGGCGGGGCAGCGCGTCTGCCTGATGGCAGTGCTCCGGCATCTCCGCCGTGCCGGACGAGAGATACAGGCACAGGCCCAGCAGAGCCGCACCGCAGCCGCTGCCAAGCTCCGCCACCTTCCGGGGGGCCGTTCCCGGCAGGGAGGCAAGGCTTTCCGCCGCGAAGGCCGCCAGCAGCAGGGCGTCCGCGCCGAAACGGTAGCTGTCCTGCGGCTGGTGCAGGCCCCGGGGGAAGAGGGCACGGGCGGTCGTGATGGCGGTATCGTTCATGGGCGTACGGTGGTGATGGCGGCTTGCTGGAGGGGAGGAGGGCGCTGTGGCGATGCCGCGGTTCGTCCTGTTGCAACGGACATGGCGTTCGCGGGCTGCCTTCCGGTGACTTTCCGCGAAACATGGAAAAGCTTCCCCACCTGAAAGGGCGGTTACATGAAAAAACAGGGCCATGCCTGCGGCATGGCCCTGTGATGCTTTACGGTTGCGCGGGAGACAGTACCGGAAAACGTGCCGGAGCCATTTCCTTTGGGCACAGACGGTATCCCCGTGGGCAATGCCGTGTGTCTTTCCTGTGTGCGGGTTTTGGGGAAGAAGGGGGTACGGAGGGAACCCCTTTTTGCCGCCAGCAGCGACCGAAGGCGGCCGCAGGCCGTGCCCGTTGGCGCATAGGCGCCTTACGGGCATCGATAGCAAGGATTAAGGGGCTCCCTCCCCCGTTTTTCCGTTTATTTTGATATGTTACAGCAGGGCGCCGTCCCAGTTGAACAGGCCTTGGCGCCGCATCTCGGGCAGGCTGGAGGGCGGGTTCTCTTCCAGACGGGCGAAGAAGCTGTAGCCTGCCTGCTGGAGCTCCTGCCGCTTGGCGGTGAGATCCAGGGGCCAGCCGGGATAGAGCCAGACATTGCCGCCGTACTGGCGGGCCCAGAAGACCTCGCCCTTGGGGCTCATGAACGGCTCGTTGGGCTTGATGCCCAGCAGGCCGAAGCGGCTGATGCCCACGGGCCAGAAGCCGCCCAGCACCATGCCCAGCGGCAGCGGGCTCTGGCGGGGCAGGGCCAGGATATCGTCGGCGGGCAGTTCGGGGCTGATGTACGCGCCCTTGAAGCCCATGTCGGCCAGCACGCCCAGCGCGGCGGCATTGGCCACGTTGCAGAAGGGCCCGGCCAGCAGGTCGAGGGCATCGCTGTGCTTGGGATCCTCGGGCCCGTCGTTCATGCGGGCCAGCAGTTCCGCCGGGAACAGGTCACGCTGCCAGGGGGCGTTGCAGACGAAGTGGCGCGCGCCTTCGCGGGTCAAGTGGGCCAGACGGCGGCGGATGGCCTCTTCTTCTTCGGGCCAGATGACGGGCGGCAGCCACCAGCAGATGCGCGGAGCGATGGTACGCGAGATCTCGGCCGTGCGCGGCGAGAGCCACAGGCCGGTGTTCTGGCTGCGGCAGCCGCGGGTCTCGCGGCCCTGCGGCATGCTGGCGCGCACCACCATCTCGGGCCGGGGCGCGGGCCTGACGGGCCGGGGCAGACGGGGCTCGCTCTCCACGGCCTTGCTGGGCCGGGTGGGCATGCGGTCGAGCCGGGCCTGCCACTCCCTGAGGATCTGCATCAGCTCGGGCTCGCGGCGGTCGATGAGGAAGACCGGCGTGCCCGCCTTGGGCGTCTTGTGCTTGGGCAGGCGCAGCATCAGGGTGCCCGCCTTGGGCGTGCGGCGCGTCACGGGCAGGGTGGCGTGCCAGCGTTCGTCTTCCACGCCCACGCGCAGATAGTCCTGCGGCAGCAGCTCGAAATGGGGCTTGAGCAGCACCTGGCCTTCGGGCGTCACATTGATCTTGCCCGCCAGCAGGCCGGAGCTGGTCTGCCCCGACGGGTCGGTGGGGATGAGGTTGTCCTTGTGCGGCAGGAAGCGGGCACGGCTGCCGGGACGGCCCAGCGCCATCTCAAGGATGGCCTCGGCGTCCTTGCGGGCCTGCGGGTCGCCGGGATTGTCGCGCAGCATGCGATAGGCCGTGACCACGTGATAGACGTAGTGCGGGCCCTTTTTGCGGCCTTCGATCTTCCACGAGACCAGATGCGGGATGTGCAGCAGGGTCTTGGCCAGCACGTCCAGCGAAAGGTCCAGACAGGAGAAGAAGCGGCCGTCGCGCCCCTTGCCGGGGTTGCTGCGCTGGGGCCGGGGACGGCGCATGTCGCGGCCGCCGTCACGACCGTTGCGGCCCTGTTCGCGGGCCTGCTGTTCGGCCTGTTTGGCCATGGCCGCGGCAGCGGCGCCGCCCTGACGGTAGACGCGGCGGCAGGGCTGCACGCAGCGGCCGCGCAGGCCGCTCTTGCCGCCCATGTAGCTGGACCAGTAGCAGCGCCCCGACACGCAGTAGCACAGCGCGCCGTGGACGAAGCATTCCAGATCCAGCCCTTCGGGACAGGCCTCGCCCATGGCGCGGATCTCGTCGATGGAGAGCTCGCGCGGCAGGATGACGCGGCTGGCGCCCAGGTCCTTGGCGGTCTGCAGGCCCTGCGGGTGCGTGATGTTGGCCAGGGTGGAGAGGTTGATCTCGCCCTCGAAACCGGCCTGCCGCGCCAGATCCAGCATGGCCAGATCCTGCACGATGATGCCGTCGGGGCGCACCTGCCGGGCCAGACGATGGATGAGACGGTAGGCCGCCGCGGTCTCCTGCGGCTTGACCAGCACGTTCATGGCCACATAGACGCGGGCCTGTTCCTCGTGGGCCAGGTCGGTGAGGCGCGAAAGGTCGGTAAGGCCGAAGTTCTCGGCCTGCATACGGGCCGAGAAGTGCTTCAGGCCCAGGTACACGGCGTCGGCGCCGGCGGCCAGGGCCGCGGTGAAGCACTGGGCGTCACCGGCCGGGGCCAGGATCTCCGGGCGTTCCGGGGTAGGGGCGGGCAGGATGATGTCACTCATGCGTAATAATATTCCTTGAACCAGGCCACAAAGCGCTCGATGCCGGTCTTGAGGGGCGTCACGGGCGCAAAGCCCGTGGCCTGCGACAGAGCGTCGATGTTGGCCCAGGTGGCTTCCACATCGCCGGGCTGCATGGGCAGCAGGTCACGGATGGCCTTCTTGCCCAGCGCCTCTTCGAGGGCGGCGATGAAATCGTTGAGTTCCACGGTCTGGTTGTTGCCGATATTGTAGATGCGCCACGGCGCGGAACTGGTGGCCGGGTCGGGGGTGGCGGCATCCCACTGCGGGTCGGGCTTGGGCGCCAGGGGCAGCAGGCGCACCACGCCTTCCACGATGTCGTCGATATAGGTGAAGTCGCGGCGCATGCGGCCGCCGTTGAACACCTTGATGGGCTCGTCCTTCATGATGGCGTGGGCAAAGAGCTGCAGGGCCATGTCCGGGCGGCCCCAGGGGCCGTAGACCGTGAAGAAGCGCAGGCCCGTGCAGGGCAGGCCGTACAGATGGCTGTAGGAGTGGGCCATGAGCTCGTTGCTCTTCTTGGTGGCCGCGTACAGGCTCACGGGATGGTCCACGTTGTTGTGTTCCGAGAAGGGCTGGCTGGTGTTGAGCCCGTAGACCGACGAGGAGGACGCGAAGACGAAGTGCTGCACGCCGTTGTGGCGGCAGCCTTCCAGCAGGTTGGCAAAGCCCACCAGGTTGGAATCCACATAGGCCATGGGATTGATGAGGCTGTAGCGCACACCGGCCTGGGCCGCCATGTTGATGACATGGGTGAACTTTTCGGCCGCGAACAGGGCGCTCATGGCTTCGCGTTCGGCCATGTCCTGCAGCACGAAGCGGAAACCGGGACGGCCTTCCAGCTGAGCCAGACGGTCTTTCTTGAGCTGGACGTCGTAATAGTCGTTGAGGTTGTCCAGGCCAACCACGGTGTGGCCCTGGGCCAGCAGACGGTCACAGAGATGATAGCCGATGAAGCCCGCGGCTCCGGTAACGAGAATATGCATGCTGTCCTCCTGTTGGCGCAGACTAAGCCAGAAGCGCTTCCGGGGCAAGGGTTTGCTCTTGCCTCCGCTGCCCCGCCCGGCTATGTTCGGGAACATGAAAAATAACGAATCCACCTTTGCGTCCAGCAACGCTTCCGAAATGCGCAACAGCGCCGCCGGGACCGGCAAGAAAGCCGCCGGTGCCGCCGCTGGCAAGACCGGAGCCGCTGCCGACGCCGGCAGGGACGAGGCCATCCGTCACTGGTACAAGGGCGAGAATCGCGACACCATCATCTATCTGCTCATCGCGATCTTCTTCCTTGAGCTGATCATCGGCGGTATCGCCTTCTTTTACGGCATCATGCACGCCAAGCCGTCGCTGGCCGGAGGCCCGCCCGAAGCCCAGTTCCCCATCCTGGGCTGGGCCATCGGCGCTGTGGCCGCTCCGGTGGCGCTGCTGCTCATCGTGCATCTTTCCGGCCTCTGGGTCTCCAACACCCTGGAGCGGGAGCGCCAGCCCGGCAAGCCCGGCTCGGAACGCATGGTGCCCAAGCGGCTGCGCTATTTCTACGCCTGTGTGCAACACGCGCCCACTGTGGTCATCCTGCTGGGCATATTGCTGCTGGCCGCGGCCCTGGTCTTCGTGGACGGCATGTTCTCGGCCGTGGTGGCCTTTGGTGCCGCACTCAAGCCCTACATCCCGTGGATCGCGGGCAGCATCGCGGCCCTGCTGGCGGCCTGTTATCTGGGGCGCCTGCTGCTCATCTACCGCCACCGCCGCATGGAGCAGGAATACGCCTACCGGCGCGAGGTGCTGGAAAAGACCGGCATCGTGCTGGTGAGCAAGGGCAGCATCCCCCTCAACCGGGGCATCGAACCCTTGCAGGCCGTGGATGGTGGCGGCTATGCCCTGCCGCCCGGCCCCGCCTACACGCCTGAGGAAGCCGCCGCCGATGCCGCGGCCCTCGAAGCCGGGGAAAAGAAGGGCGACGCGCCTGCCGAGGACATCGTGGACGTGGACCCCGAAGACCTGGGCGAAGCGCCCAAGAATACGGCCGCGCCCCGCAAGGACGACGTGACCGACGCCGATGTGGTCGTGGAGGATGGCAAGCCCAGGGCCTAAGCAACACGGGCTGAGGCACCGGCATTTTTGAGCGAAGGAGTTCCTCCTCCCTCAAAGGCGGCTGCTCCCGCTGCCGTGATCGCTTCCATCGCAACGGGGAGCGTGCGGGCGGCATCCGGTCGGCCCCGTCCCTTCCCGGCGCGTTTTATTTCAAAAAGGAGAGGCTCCTTGAGGAGCCTCTCCTTTTTTATTTTTGCTTGTCGTCCGTGTCCCGGTGCGAGGCCCGGGCAAAGACGACGGCCCGCTGCGGCCTAGTAGCGGTAATGGTCGGGCTTGTAGGGGCCTTCGACCTTCACGCCGATGTAGTCGGCCTGTTCCTGGGTCAGGGTGGTCAGCTTGACGCCCAGACGGGCCAGGTGCAGGCGGGCCACTTCTTCGTCCAGTTCCTTGGGCAGGGTGTAGACCTTCTTTTCCAGGTCGCCCTTGGCCAGCTTGATCTGGGCCAGGGTCTGGTTGGTGAAGCTGTTGGACATGACGAAGCTGGCGTGGCCGGTGGCGCAGCCCAGGTTCACCAGGCGGCCTTCGGCCAGCACGATGATGCTGCGGCCGGACTTGAGGGTCCACTTGTCCACCTGGGGCTTGATGTTCAGCTTGGTGATGCCGGGGGTGGACTCCAGGTAGTGCATGTCGATCTCGTTGTCGAAGTGACCGATGTTGCAGACGATGGCTTCGTCCTTCATGCCTTCCATGTGTTCGCCGGTGATGACGCGCAGGTTGCCGGTGCAGGTGACGTAGATGTCGCCTTCGGCCAGGGCGTCTTCCATGGTGGTGACTTCAAAGCCTTCCATGGCGGCCTGCAGGGCGCAGATGGGGTCGATCTCGGTCACCAGCACGCGGGCGCCGAAGCCGCGCATGGACTGGGCGCAGCCCTTGCCCACGTCGCCGTAGCCCACCACGACCACGACCTTGCCGGCCACCATGACGTCGGTGGCGCGCTTGATGCCGTCGGCCAGGGACTCGCGGCAGCCGTAGAGGTTGTCGAACTTGGACTTGGTCACGGAGTCGTTGACGTTGATGGCCGGGAAGAGCAGCTTGCCTTCGGCTTCCAGCTGGTAGAGGCGGTGCACGCCGGTGGTGGTCTCTTCGGAGACGCCCTTCACCTTGGCGGCCACTTCATGCCAGTGGTTGGGATCTTCCTTGTAGCGCAGGGCCAGACGATCCATGATGATCTGGAATTCCTTGTTGTCGTAGGTCTTTTCCAGCAGGGAAGGATCGTTTTCCACTTCCACGCCCTTGTGGATCATCAGGGTGGCGTCGCCGCCGTCGTCCACGATCAGGTCGGGGCCCTTGCCGTCAGGCCAGGTCAGGGCCATTTCGGTGCACCACCAGTAATCTTCCAGGCTCTCGCCCTTCCAGGCGAAGACCTTGGCCATGCCCTGCTCGGCGATGGCGGCAGCGGCGTGGTCCTGGGTGGAGAAGATGTTGCACGAGGCCCAGCGGATGTCCGCGCCCAGGGCGTGCAGGGTCTTGATGAGCATGGCGGTCTGGATGGTCATGTGCAGGGAGCCGGTCACGCGCAGGCCCTTGAGGGGCTTCTGGTCACCGTACTTGCGGATGCACTCCATGAGGCCGGGCATCTCGCGCTCGGAGAGCTGCATTTCCTTCTTGCCGAAATCGGCCAGGGCCATGTCGGCCACTTTGTAGGCCAGGGAAAGGTCCAGGGCTTTGGTCATCGTTCCATTCTCCTTGAGGAAGTATGTTGGGCCGCTCCACAAAAGGGCGGTCTGCGGCATGGTCGTTGTCCCCTGTGCGGGGATGGTGCGCGGCCTTCGGTAAGGCCGCGCGGGAAATCTTGTGTGCCTTTTCCGGGCCATATCCCCCCGGGACAGGTGCGCCGCTCCCCATCGGGGGGCAGGCTTTCCTGAATGGAGCACGTTTGGGGGAAGATGGGGCACGGGGGGCCTTCCCCCCGAAAGTATCCCTAACAGGCGCGTGCCTGCACCAGCAGCAGAAACAGGCCGCGGCCCACGGCCTGCCGCGTACAGGACAGGACTTCGAAACCGGCCTGGCGCAGGCGTTCCTGCAGGCGTTCTTCGTCGAAGCCCAGCCAGCGGTCGCCGTAGCGGCTGCGCATGGTCTCGTCGTGGTGCTGGAGGAAATCGGCCACGAACAGGTGCCCGCCCGTGGTCAGGCTGCGGCGGATCTCGCGCAGGCCCTCGCCGGGGTCGGACAGGTGGTGCAGGACAAGGTTGATGCAGGCGAAGTCCGCTTCCTGGTCACGCAGGGGCAGGTGGTCCAGCTCGCCGATGCGCAGGGAGATGCGGTTCTCGTTGGCCAGATCCACGGGGTTGAAGCGGCGGCGGCACATCTCCAGCATGCGGGCCGAGCCGTCCACGCCGATGAGGCTCCGGCTGGCGGGCAGCAGGCGCTCCAGCACCGCGCCGGTGCCGCAGCCCAGGTCCACGGCCACGCGGCAGCCCTCGGGCACGGCGGCCAGCACGGCGGCGGGCAGGTCGAAATCTTCCAGCACTTCGCGGTTGAGCTCGTCCCAGTCCTCGGCGATGGCGTTGAAGAACTGGCGCGTCTTGAGGGCGCGTTCCTCCAGGATCTGGGCCGCCATGGCCAGATCCTCGCGCATGGCCGTGTCCGTATGCAAAAAGGGCCCCATGGCTTGCAAAAAGTCGCTGGCCTCGCCGCAGCGCGTGGCGGCATAGAAGACCCACAGGCCGTCCCGGCGCGAGGTCAGCAGGCCCGCTTCGGTCAGGATCTTGAGGTGGCGCGAGACGCGGGACTGCCCCATGCCGAGGATGCGCACCAGCTCGTTGACCGAGAGTTCGTAATGCAGCAAGATATGCACCAGTCGCAGACGGGTCTCGTCTGAAAGTGCCTTGAAATATACCAGTGCCATGCGTGCCCCTGTACGGCGCGCCGGGCGCGCCTGCGATCTATGTATCAAATTTGCTTGATGCAAATATCAGCCTATCTGGATATAGTCAAGGAGTTCCATGTCCTCGCCTTCCGATGCTGCCCCCGACCGGTCTTCCGCTGCCGGGGAGGAGACGAAAAGACGGTTGTCGCGCAAGCGGGTGACCGTCATCACGGCCACGGCCCTCTCGTTGCTGGAGGCCTGTGGTCTTGAGCCGTCTCCGGCGCGCTCGGAAAAAACGGCCGGGAAGGGGAAAAAGGCGACGCAGGGAGAACCGCCGGCCGAAAAGGCATCGGCGGATGGCCTTGAGGAACGGCAGGCGGCAGGCTCGGCGTCTTCCCGCGAGCAGGGCAGCAAGCAGAAAAAAAGGCCTGCGCCGGACAGGGGGGCCCGGGGAGTGGCGGACGCCGTCCCACAGGAAGATGCATCGCAGGACGTTGCCGCCACCAAAGCCGCGCTCCCGGAAGTTTCTTCGCCGATTCCGTCTGCGGATACGACAGCGGGCACGGTACCACCGGAACCTGCCATCCCTCCGAAAAAGACGACTGCCCGGCGTCGTCGTGCGAGCGGCACGAAGGCCGCGCCGGTGACCGATACCGGGGCAGTTCCCGCTACCGAGCCGGCTCCCGCGTTCGGGTCTGTCGCACAGGAGGCCTCACCACCGGTAGTGAAGTCTTCTGCTGGCCAGTCCGCTGTGGAGGCGGCAGCATCCGTGCCGGGAGAGGATCAGCCTCACTCCGGCGCACGGCGGAGAGCCGTCTCCCGTGCCGGGCGTGCCCCCACTTCCGGCGGGCGCGACCGCAAGAAGGCTGCTGCGACCACTCCCGCATCCGCAGGAGAAGCCGGTCCGACCACAGCGCCGGTACCGGAGCAACAGCCTGCGGAACGTCCCATGGATGCGGCGGCACTGGCTGCCGAGGCGGATCGTCTGGCTGCGGAATACGGTCTGTCGTCATCGGGCGGCGGTCTGGTGGTGCTGCCCGGGGACGACGACTGGGATGATTTTTCCCTTCCTCCGGATAGGGAAGCGTCGTCCGCCCGGACGGCGGCCCGTGGTACGGAGACGGTCCCGGCCGTTGCTTTTCCTGAATCCGTACCGGCAGCGGCGCCCTTCGCTGCGGCGGCTCCTGTTGCCCCCGCCCCCGAAGCCACACCTGCGGCGGCAAAAAGCTCCCCCAAACGTCGTCGTGCGGGCAGTCCGAAGGCTGCACCTGTGGCCGAGGACGGGCCGGTTCCCGTGGCCGAGGCTGTCGCACAGATGGCCCCACCGTCAGAGGGATCTTTCGCTGTTCGGCATGCAGCTGATGCGGAGGCCGCTGTGCCTGATGCGGGGCTGCCCCAGCCTGCCGCAGGGCGGAGAGCCGTCTCCCGTGCCGGGCGTGCCCCCACTTCCGGCGGGCGCGGTCGCAAGAAGGCTGTTGCAACCACTCCCTCATCCGCAGGGGAAGCCGGTCCGACCACAGCGCCGGTACCGGAGCGACAGCCTGCGGAACGACCCATGGATGCGGCGGCACTGGCTGCCGAAGCGGATCGTCTGGCTGCGGAATACGGCCTGTCGTCATCGGGCGGCGGTCTGGTGGTGCTGCCCGGGGACGACGACTGGGATGATTTTTCCCTTCCTCCGGATAGGGAAGCGTCGTCCGCCCGGACGGCGGCCCGTGGTACGGAGACGGTCCCGGCCGCTTCTTTTCCTGAGCCCGTACCGGCAGCGGCCCCCTTTGCTGCGGCGACTCCTGTTGCTCCCGCCCCCGAAGCCACACCTGCAGAGGGCAAAAGCTCACCCGGGCGCCGCCGTGGGGGCGGCACGACAGCAGCGCCGGTAGCCGGCAGCGGGAACGCTCCCGTGCCGAGGGCCGGAGGACAGGGGGGAGCGTCACCAGCCGTACCCCTTGGAGATGTGCGCATGCCGGAGGGAAGCCCTGCTCCCGTACCGGGGGCTGTTTCTTCCGCATCTGCCGGACACCGCGCAGAAGGGGAGGCAAACGGGACTGCCCGGCCCGCAGCGTCCCCTGTGGCCGGGGCTCCTCGTCCTGCACCGTCTTCCGGGACAGGCATGGGGCGGCGCGAGGCCGCGTTCCGGCAGTGGGCCGCGGACATGCAGGCCCGTTTCGATGCCGGGCTGGAAGCGGAGGAAGACCGGGCGGCACGGCGCAAAGACTCGCTGGTCGTGCTGCCACCGCCGACGGATACGGGCGGAAGGAAACGCCGGACAGCAAAGAAGGCACAGGCCGACGCAGCGGAGGCCCCGCGCCCGCGGACGTGGATCACGCGGCGGCGCAGCACCGAACCCGGGCACGAGGCCCGCTTCGAGGAGTGGCACGGCCCGGCACGGACAGGGAGCGTGCTGGAAAAGGTCTTCATCTCTCTGGGCGCGTCCCCGGAGCAGGCGAAGCTGAGCCGCTTGTGGCGCAGCTGGGATGCCGTGCTGGGGCCGGATCTGGCGCCATTGGCCCGTCCGCTGGGCCACCATGACGACAAGCTGCTCATCGGCGCCGAAGACGCCGTGCTGCTGCAGGAGCTCTATTATATGGGGCCGGAGATCGTGCGCCGGGTCAATGAGTTCCTGCAGGAGGATTTCTTCACGGCGGTGAAGGTCTCCCTGATGCTGGACCATCAGGATCTGGATGCGCCCAGCCCGGTGCTGGAGCGCTCCGCCGGGCGTCCGAAGGAAGAGGTCCCCGCGCCTTCCGGGGCCAGTCTGGGGCTCATGGATCCCGAATCGGCCGTGGCCCGCTGCTATGCCCGCTTCCTGGGCATGGAGCTGCCCGATCCCCGCAAATGACGGGCTGGAGCCGCCGGGAGGCGGGATTGACAAAGCTTTTCTTGCGATGCTAGGGTCAGCCGGTGTCGTGCTGGCCTTGCTGCTTTGTCGCTGTGGCTGCCGTCACGCTGCAGCTCAAGGGGAGGGTGCCATGCAGGATACGCTGGAAAATATCAGCCTCAAGCACGATAATGGCGAGGACATGCGCTTTCGTGGAAGCCTTTCCTCCGAGTGTTCCTGGTATGACGAGGAGCATGGCGTGCTGTGCCGCCAGAAGCTGTATGTGACGGAGAACAAGGACCAGATCTACTACATCATGCGCACCGGGGCGGAAGAACACAGCCGCCGGGCTTATCGCCTGAAGGTGCAGGACCAGACCTGCATCATCCATAACGGCAAAGCTGAAGTGCGCATGCCCATTACCCTGCTGATGCTGGCTGTGCGCGGTCTGTGCGGCATGGATGCCCGGAACGCGACCAGCCTTGCCATGGTGGAAGAAATGCTCAAGGCTGCCAACGCCTAGCCGCCGTCCGTTTTTTCCCCGAAAAGAGAGGAAAGGGATGCTTCTTCGGAAGCATCCCTTTTCGTTTTTGCGGCCTCTGTTTCTGTACCGGTCATACAAATCAAAAGAGCCACCCATACGGGTGGCTCTTTTGATTTTCAGCCCTCATGGCGAGCCCCGGCAAGTCCAAGAGGTTCGCCGGGCAGATGCCCATCCCCAGGGGGGAGGCCGGAGCCTGTTCCTCCCGGGGCTTTGAAGGCGCAGCCTTTTCAAGAGCGGCAGTGCCCCTGCCGAAAGCGCATCGTCGGGACGGCTCCCGGCGGGGCGACGTCAGGCGCTGTCGGTGGCCTCAGCGACGGGCGCTGAAATGCTTTTCCGCGCTCTCGATGTCCTCGAAGCCGTACTGCTGCACCTGATGGAGCAGGTTTTGTTCGGCTTCGCTTTCGCCCTTGCGCAGACGTTCCATGGTGGCCCGATGATAGAGAGCGATAGTTTTGGGGGAATAGGTGCGCAGTTCCGCGCGCAGGTAGGTCTCCATGGAGACCCAGCCCGGACGGTCGTCACGGCTGCGCAGGGGGCGGCCCCTGTCGGCCAGCGAGGGGAAGCGGTTGTCGAGATCTTCCTTCCAGGACACATGGGCGGCCACGATGTCGTCCACTTGGGCCATGGCTTCGGGGTCCAGCGGCGGCAGGCTGTCGGCCAGCTGGGCGTACTCCTCGGGGAAGGTGGATTCCATCATGCGGGCGTATTTTTCCGTGACCAGGTTGCGGCCTTCCAGGCGGGCGTTCAGCAGGTCTTCCAGATAGCTGCTCAGCAGTTCGTCATCCCAGTTGTCCATCTGGCTGGACCGCATGATGCGGAAGGTCTTGGGATCCATCTGGCAGGAGGCCTTGCCGCCCACGTTCTGCACGTTGCTGAACATTTCCCATTCGGCTGTGACCACAGCATCCACAAGGGTCTTGTGTTCCATATCGTCTCCTTGGCCGGGAAGGGCCGCGGGCATCGCGGCTGTCCGGCCATCTTCGGCAAGAAGGGTTTTCCGGCATGGCCGGCAGGTATGAGGGGGAGGGATACTATCTTGCATTATAACATGCTGAAAATACTGATTTATATTGTGCAGCAAAATGCCTCGTACCCCCAAATGTACCCCCAAAAAATTTTGCTGCCCATTTTTGCCCTGCTTATGGCATGGCCCCTGCATAACATCCGGGGGAATTTCCGGCAAGGGGAGAGGGCTTTTTTTGAGGTAGCCCCCTGCTGCCATCACCGCAGCCACCCCCCATATCCTGGATCACAAGAGGACCGGAATCCGTTTCCGGCCCCTGCCTCAGGGTTGGGGCGTTACCGTCCCGATGTTGCCGCCAGGGGTCGCACTTCATTTGCTACCCTTCCTGTCCGGCAAGGACAGCGTGTCACGTTTACCCAAAAATAGCAGCAGCCCATCATCCAAAAAAGGAAGACCGGCAGGGAAAAGAATTTTCCATAACCTATTGGAATTATGATACCTAGTATTTTACTATGAATTGTGGAAAGCTTTGTTTTTGAATCCAGTTTTGCCGGAATGGGTAACAGTGCCGTAGCACGATTGAAGGGGAAAGGATGGGTACGGATACCGTATGCATAGGGTATCCTCTCTCCTTGCCGGTCATTGTCTCCTTCGGCCCCTGGCTGTCCGTGCTTGCCGGATGGTTGTCCGTCCTGTCTTTCATTGTCCCTTCCAGTCCGTCATGGCCCGCAATGGCCCCGTAGAGCCTTGAAACAAAGAAAGCCGGACGCTTTATAGCATCCGGCCAGTTGTTGCCCTCTGGGGCTGTCTCAGGGTGTCCACAGTTTGGACGCCCCTTGATCTCTTGCGTTCAGGTCTTGCGTTTGCGTTGCCGTCTTCCGTATCACCGCCGCCGGCAAGGCTTTCTTCTCCGGCAGGTATTGCGTTTGCTCCCTGCTCCTCTGGCTGCCGATACCAACTTTTATCACCCACTCATGGGCTTGGCTTTCCTCTATCTATCCTGCGCTTCCGCTTGGGACATTTCCCGTTGGCAGCGGAACGCCGCTTGCCTTCCTCTGTCCTCGGCCCTGTGGACAGGCCACCATGCAGGCGGCACCGGCCATTGCCGTACAGGTCTTTCCGTTTGCAGGGCGTCCCGGCCCTTGTCCTGGCACCTCATGGCTGGCCCGGCAAGGTGCGAGGTGGAGGCAGCGGTGCCTCGTCTTCTTCCCGTTCCGCAAGCCGTTTGATGTTGACCCACAACTCAGCGATGCCCTTAGCTTCCTCCTTGGTTCGTACCGGCATACCGTGCATCTTTCCTTTTTGCAGGCAACGGTGTTGACTGACCGTTGACTTTGTTACGCAGCATCATGGGCCTTCACGATGGCGGCCCAGCGTTTCCGGGCCCCTTCCAGGTATTGCCGCAGGAAGCCCCAGGCCGTGTACTCCGCCGCAGCCCGGCTCCCGGCAAAGAAGAAGGGCAGGCGGTACCGTCCGGCGAAGGCCAGCACGCTTTGACAGGCCGCATGCGGGTTCAGCCTGCTGCGATACTGCCCCGCCGCCAGATCGGCCCAGCTCGCCTCTACCACCACGGCAAAGGCATCCAGAGCCGCCCCGCGTTGCAGCTCCCGTTCAAAGCGTTCCCGCTCACGTCCCAGACAGGCCACCAGATCGGACAGCTCCTTGCGTTCCACAGCCACCTTGTCCGCCAGTCCGGCAAGGGAATAGTCGCCCACGCTCAGGGTGCCCACTTCCACCGTCACGCCTTCATAGCGCGGCCCCCGGAAGGGAAAAGGAGCCTGTTCCCTGCTATCCACAATCACGCGCACCGCTGCCCCTCCTTCCCTTTTTGGCCTGGTAGATTTTTCCGTCCGGCGTTTCCACCCATCGGCTATGCTTTCCGCACTTGGCACACACCGCTTGCCGGTTCAGGCAATGTCCTTGCCTGGCTGTACCTTGCACCGGCAGTTTGCCGCCGCATTCTGGGCAGTCCGGCAGGATGCGGGGACGCCCTCCTTTGGACGGTGCGTTGACGGGCACAGCCAGCCACACTTGCCGGGGCAGATGCTCCAGATCCAGATCATGCAGCAGGGCTTCCAGATTGTCCCGGGCATAGCGCAGGGCTGCCTCCTTTTCAGATCGCAGCAGGCCCGGTGCCGGCCACAGTACCAGTCCGCTCCCATCATCGGCAGGCAGGGCCCCCACCTTGTATGTCTCGTTCAGCTCGTGCAGTACCGGCCACGGATGGGGATGCCACGTCGTGGTAGTCTGTTGAAGGTGACGAAGATCAAGCATGCCAGTCATGTCTCTTGTTCTCTGTAGAATATTTTGACTGTCCCAACTGTCCCAAGTGTCCCAATGCCTTGAACTGCAAGGCTTTGAAGGTGGGCAGAGCGTGGGACAGTCGTTTTTGCAAACTGTCCCAACTGTCCCAAAGGGCATTGGTGCCTCAAGAATTGGGACACTTTTTCCCTGTGGGACAGTTTGCTTTTGTGGGACTGTCCCGCCGTAAACCCTTGTGGCTGTAAGCAATGGGACAGTTGGGACGGTTGGGACAGTGTTTTTTGAACAAGATGGTATCAGTCCTCTGGCAGTACCAGCACATAGCAGTCCATACGCCCCAGATCAGGAAGTGTACGTCTGGACTTCATGCGGTTGGCACGTTCGATGACCAGCCATCCGGCATCCGCCAGCACACGCGCAGCCCTGCGCACGGAGTATCCTTTGACCACCTCGGCCCCGAAGGATTCCGGCAAGATCAGGTATTCCGTCCTCCCGTCCATTCCCTTTTGCCTAAAGCCCACCCGGCCTATGCAGGTGGTGGCGTTGGTGTCCATGTCCTGGAAGCGGCTTGCCCCGTGCTGCTCGATGAACAGGCGCACCGCGGCAAGAATGGCCGCATCTTCCGAAGCGCCGGCCCCGCCGCGGGCGGCCAGCCAGTCCGTGAAGCAATGTTCGGCGCAGGTCACAGCCTGGAAACAGTCGGGCAGGACAGCAGCCTGCCGTGCCACCTCTCCTGCCACGGCGCAGAGGGCGAAGCGCTGGGCCACACGCCGCACCTGCCCGTCGGCATCGGCAGGGCAAAAGCGACCCACCAGGGAATCAAGCGAGGGGCGGAGCTGTTCCATCAGCGTGGGCATCTCCCGGATCAGGTAGTGCAGGAAGGCCCTTCCGGCATGGCCGTAGTGCTGTTCCGACAATTCCTTGAGGCGGTTCACTACTGCACCGGCAGAGGGGAGGCCGTGAAGATCCGTCAGCATGGCCTTGTCCACAGGCAGGCCCACGAAGCGCACTTCCTGCCCGCCCCGGGACTTCATGCCGTTTTCAGCCAGCTTGTCCGCAAGGCCCAGCTCGCCGGATGACAGAAAGAGCAGCCGCCAGACATGGGAGCGGCGTAAACTGCCGTCGCGTCTGGAGCGGGACTTGCCGGAACCGTTGGCCAGCATGTAGGCCGCCTCACTCAGCACCCGGGCATTGACCTGGCCCACTTCGTCCAGGATGAGCAGACCGTCATTGTGGAGCGCCGCCACGCCTTCCAGAGCGTTGTCCGTGACGCGCCAGCTTTTGACGTGGCCAGGGCCGCCCCAGACGGATGCCGCCACCTGCAGGGCCGTCGTCTTGCCGGAAGAGCTGCCGCCCTCAAAGGAAAAGCCGCCGCCCTCCATCCCTGCAAGACGCAGCAGGGGCCCGGCGAAAGCGATGCAGAGCGCAAAGGCCAGGCGCACGTTCCCGGCGCACAAGCCCGGTATCTCCTGCCAGCCTTCCAGCGTCCCGGCAGTGCCGTAGAGGCCCGTGTGGTAGGCGGATTGCAGCACGACGCTTTCCCCCTGCGTAGCTCCAAAGACGGCATCCGGCAGGACGTAGACCGATTCATGCCAGCCCACGCGGGGCACGCAGCGGATGCGACGTACAGGCCGCACACTGGCAAGGAAGGTGGCCAGCTTGGCGCGTGTGCCGGGCACACCGAACCAGCCCCCGGACGCCAGTGTGCCGAACCACTCCCCTCCCTGCCGGTTGAGCAGTTCCACAGGCATGGCCCAGCGGTGGAGCCGTCCGTCCGGATCGTTCCACTCCAGCATCAGGCCCCACTCGTTGCCGTCGGCGTCGCGGGTCATGCCTCGCACAAAGAGCGGCGGGCCCAGGCGGATGTCATTACTTTCCCCGTCCGCCTTGAGCTCTTGCTTGTACAGCCCGGCACGCTTCCCCTCGGCCACCATGAAGAAGCCCTCCGGCATGGGGCAGGCATCGTCCTGCAAGCGGGCCTTCTCCACCACCCTGCGCACTGCCTCAAGGCTTCGGGCCCTGTGCAGATCATTGAAGTCCGCCTTTGCGCCGTCCAGGGCAGGGCAGGCGGCCAGCTTTGCACCAATGGCCTGAGCGGCTTTGGTAGCCGCCTCCACGCCGGGGTTCCATGCCTTGCCCTCCTTCATGGTCTCGCAATCGTTGTCAGCGCAGAGGATGATCTCCCTGTCGGGATACTTGTCCCGGGCCATGCGGGCCACGGCCTCAAGGTTTCCCGCATTGAAGGCCACAAGGCAGGCGTGGCCCGTGGCAAGGTGCAGGCTTGCGGCGGTGGCGTATCCTTCCGCTATGAGCAGGGGGCCGTCCTTGGTTCCGTCCTTTGCCGGAATGGGGAAATAGCCGCCCGCCGTTTTGCCACCCTTCAGAAAGAGCTTGTCCGGCCCGTCAGCGGGCTTGTCCGGCAGGATGCTTTGCAGGCTCACCAGCGTGCCGGAAGCATCCAGCACAGGCAGCAACAGCTCTACAATGCCCTGACATTCCCGCTGCCGGATGCCACCAAGAGCAGGGACACCTTTCCGTTGCAAGTAAGGGTGTGCATCCGGTGCACTTCCCGCTCTTTTCCAGATGGCCCGGGCCAGCTTGGCAGACGCGGCCCAGCGCGTGGCCTGTTCTTCTTCGGCAGCTTTCCGGGCAGCGGCGATGCGTTCCCGCAGGGCCTTGCGCTCGGCAGGGGACAGGTCTTTGGCCGGTCTGGTAGACCGCGATCCTTCATCACCGGTGATCCAGTTCTTCCACCAGCAGCAGGCCGGATCATCCAGGTGGATACGGTAGGCCCCGTCCTTGCCGCGGGGCTTGTCCGTGGTGCCGCAACGGTGCAGCACGCCGTCTGCCTGGACGTGTTCCACCAGCAGCCCGGCAGCCCGCAGGCTCTCTTCAAAGGCGCTCAGGATGTCACTATTCATGGTCGCCCCCTTCCCGTTCGGGATCCCACAGCGGGGGCAGGTCGCGCTCATGCGGCAGCCCGGCAAGGGGGAAGGAGAGCTCCCCGCCGGCGATGGCGATCTTGTCCAGGAGCAGGTCGAAGCAGAGGGCAAGGCCCATATTGCTTTCATCAGAGGGCAGGCTACTGGCATCCTGAAAAAGCATGTCGCCCACGACATTGCGCAGGAAATTGGCAAGGTGGGCAGCGTCTTCAAGGGCGCTGTTGGGGGAGACGTGCCGCAGGCTCCGGGGGATGCTGGAAGAGCGGGCGCAATAGTTACGCATGGCGCACCTCCACCACGGTCAGGACATGGCCGAGCATGGCCCAGCGCACACGGGCCGACGTGGACAACGACGTGCCCAGCAGGGCCACAAGGGCGGCAGTTTCACCGGCACGGGCCAGCTTGCGAAGAAGGAAGGACAGGGACGCACGGCCACCGCAGGACGCGGGGCGGAAAAGGGGGATGGAGTGCATGGGGGCCTCGCAAAGTTTGGGGAAAACAAAAAAGGCAGGGTATAACGCTCCCCGGCCTTTGCGAAGCCGCCAGTCCTCACGGATACTGGACGTTACAACCCTGCCAATATGTGCAAGCAGCCCGCCGGGCATACGTCCGGCAGGAGCATTGACAGCAAAAGCAGTCTGCGCGGCAAGACTTCTTCCGGCATTGGGGATGCTGGAAAGGCGCTTGCTACGCCTCGCAAAGTTTGGGAATTCAACCATGCCCAAAGCCAGGGCGCGCGTCAAGGGCCGCAAAGATCCAGCGGTATTGCTACGCAGCATGGCAGCCCTCCTTCACCGTGAAGCCGGGGCAGAGGACAGGCCAGCCTCGACCGTCCGGCAGGTAATGGGAACGGCATCCCACAAGGCCGATGATGGCGGCCCGGAAGGACGGCACGATGCCATGCCTACAGACACGGCAGAGCCAGCTTTGACGGGGGGCCGGTGCAGGATCGGCCCAGGTCTCTTCCCACTTGCCGGGTGCGAACAGGTCACACCACCCGGCGGCGGTACGGAGCTTTTCGCCGGTCATCATGCAGAGCTTGCGATCATGGCCGGAAGCCAGGGCCACAACGCGGAAAAACTGGCAATTGGCGCAGCATTCGGATTGCGCGGAGCGGGGCGGTGTGGCAGAATGGGGGCAAGCAAGATTGACCACCTTGCCGCCTTTTTTACCTGCCGCCGCCAAGCTGGGGGCTTTTTTATTACGCATTGGCAGCCCCCTCACCGGCGTTGAGACGGTCGATCAGGGCGCGCACATCTTCCACACGATAGCCGCGGGCACGCTTGCCCAGGGCCACGGGCTGGGGAAACAGCCCGGACTTCACACCGTTGTACCAGGCAGTCCGGCAGACAGGTACGAACCGCAGCACGTCTGACAGGCGCAGGAATCCGGTTTCCGGCAGGGTAGGGGCGGAAGGCTTTTGGACAGTAGCGGGCATGAAAAAACCTCCTTGCAGCTTGATGCATTTGCAAGGAGGTTAGCGCACCGTGCGGCGTGGTAAGCAAGTCGGGTAAGGCGTGGTATTTTCGCCTGTGAGGTGTGGTATTTTCCCCGGCAAGGTGGGGTAAGGCCTACCACGGCAAGGTCTTGGTGCTGCCGTTGAACAGATCCTTGCCGTACTGCTGCCAATCTTTCAGCTCTCCCCTAGGATGGAGCAAACCACCGATCATAGCCCAGGAGGCCCCGGCACCCTTCAAGCAGGCCGCCGTCTCCTGGGGTGTCTTGCCCTCCTTCCGGCACTGTTCCACCACGGCAATCAGGCCGTACCACTTCAAGCCTTGGCCTTCACCCTGCCGGTCCTGCTTCAGTTCTGCTCTGGTCTTCTCCAGCTCAGCTTGCAAGGCGGCATTCTCTTGCCGGGCCTGCTCCAGTTCGGCTTTCAATGCGGCAAAGTCTCGCTCTTTGGCTGTAATTTGCACTTCTCTATGTGATTCCTTTTGTATAGCTAAGTTCTCTTTTAGAAGACTGTAGTTGTCATCAAGCCAGTCTTCAAAGTCTAAAAGCTCTATTGTTAAATCTGAGTTATGTGTGAATACGTTATATGTATTGAAAAAATAGCGACCATCTCTAAATGCTTCTTCATAGCTTGCTATAAGATGTTTTTTACTATCGAAAGGTTCATTAAGCATATCAACAAATCTTTGTTTGCTTAATCTGAGTAATGATGCAACATAATTAATTGGTAAGTCTTCACTTATTCTTTCAGCGTATTCATATATATCGAATATATTTCCATCATCATCTAAATAAAACATGATACTTTCTATATTCCAATCACTACGCGCCATAGTCCCCCCTCCCTTGCAGGGTCTCCCTTGATAGCTCCCCGGCAGGCGGCAAGGGTTCCGCCTTTTCGGCATGGGTAGCTAGTCCATGCCTAGCCGGGGAAAAGTCATTGGCCCTACCTTCCGGCAGGGGCAACTCACCTCATATCTGAGGGCAACAGCAACCTTTTCCAAAATGGAAACAGTTCAGGCCACCTTGCCCGGCAGGAAGAGAGGCAGGCCGTCCTTGTAGCCAGCCACTTGTGCCGGGGATGGGATTCCGGGCCGTGCGGTCATGCCTCGCACAGCGCCCGCCGCACCACGTCAGGGGCGACTTCGATGACACGCAGATAAGCCCGTGCTGCCGGATCGGGTTGTCTCCTGCCCTGTTCCCAGTTGCGAAGGGTATAGAGGGACAGGCCAAAGGCCGCCGCAAACCCGGTCTGGGAAAGGCCCAGCTTTTGCCGGATGGCCTTCACGTCCACCCGTTCGGGAGCACTGGCCGGGGGGAAGTCATGCACGCCGTATTGCGCCCTGTCCGCCGTCCCGTCCATGTAGCCCACAGCTTCGGTCAGACCGGCGATGATTTCTTGTCCTATCGTGCTCATGGCTTTTGCCTCCCATATGCCGCAAGCAGCGCCGTCAGGCGGCGCATATCGTTCTTTTCGGCTTGCGTCAGATTCGCTTTTTCGTTCTTCCCGTATATCAGCAGGGCAAACAGGGGAATGCGCTCGGAATGAAAGTAGTAGATCACCCTGTAGCCGCCGCTTTTGCCTTCTCCTTCTCTTGCCCACCGCAGCTTGCGAACGCCGCCCGTGCCTTCCATGACCTTTCCGCTGTCGGGATGTTCGGCAAGGTAGGCCACCAGGTCGGCGCGTTCCGTTTCAGAAAGCAGGCCCTTGGCCCTGCGCAAAAAGGAAGGAGTTTCAACGACGGTCATAGGTGGTGTGTGCATGGTTCTATTGTAAGTCATTGGCTTATAAGGTCAAGAGGCAATTCACCGGCAAGGGAGGCGCATCAGCCTTTGCCGCAGGCCGCAGGGAACACGAGAACACGAAGGAACACGAAGCATTCTTAAAGGTGTTCCGCCCGCAAACCCTTGTGGCTGTAAGGCGGGAACACGAAGAACACGAAGAACACCAAAAAACGGATAAACTAAGAGGAGGTTCCGGCAGGGCAGGGAGCATAATCTGCCTATGCCCCTTCCCCGGCCCGCAGGCTGTCCAGGTAGTCCGCCCACTCCTGCATCATGCGGCGGCGCTCTTCCACATACTGGGCTCGGTTGTAGGCATCCCGCACGCTGTTCTTTTCGGCATGGGCAAGCTGTGCCTCGATCACGTCAGGACGGTAGCCCATTTCATTCAGCCGGGTAGAGGCCATGCTGCGGAAGCCGTGGACGGTCATTTCATCCCGGCCATAGCCCAGCCGGCGCAGGGCGTTGAGCAGGCCAACATCCGATATGCAGCGCGTGACGGAAGCCGTGCCGGGAAAGACAAGCTCCCTGTTGCCGGTGATGGCGTGCAGGACTCGGAACATCCCAACCACTTGCCGGGCAAGCGGGACAAGGTGGGGCCGCCGCATCTTCATGCGTTCGGCAGGTATCAGCCATTCCGCCCTGTCCAGGTCGATTTCCGCCCAGGTGGCCCGCCGCAGCTCGCTGGAGCGGACAAAGACATACGGCATGATCTTCAGGGCGAAGGTGACGGACACGTCCCCCGGATAGTCATCTATGGCCCGGAGCAGGGCGCCTATCTCCCGCGGTTCGGTGATGGCGGCATGGTGGCGCACCGGCTTTGTGGTCAGGGCTTCGGTCAGGTGGCTTGCCGGATCTGCGACGATCATCCCGGCAAGGCGTGCGTAGCGCGTCACCTGTCCGCATATCTGGGCAAGGCGACGGGCTGTCTCCAGGTGGCCTTGCCGCTCCACCTTGCTTAGAACAGCCAGAAAGTCCGGCGCCCCCAGTTCGGCAATGGGTCTGCTGCCAAGATCAGGAAAGGCCAGTGTCTCCAGCCGCCGGATGATCTGCCGGGCATGGTTGGGTGTCCAGCCCGCCAGCTTCTTCTTGTGCCATTCCCGCGCCACCACTTCAAAGGTGCGGCTCCTGGCGATGGCTTCCGCCTTGGCGGCCTTGCGTGCGGCGCACGGGTCTATGCCGCGGGCGATCATTTCCTTTGCCGTGACCGCCCGGGCCCGCGCCTCCTTGAGGGAAACGGCAGGATAGGTGCCGATGGCAAAGAGCCGTTCCTTCCCCTCAAAGCGGTACTTGAGGCGCCAGAGCTTGCCGCCGCCTGGATTGACCAGCACATACAGCCCGCCGCTGTCCGCCATCTTGTAGGGCTTCTCCTTTGGCTTCGCCGTCCTGATGGCGGTATCCGTCAACTTCTTGGGCATTGGGGGTACTCCTGACTTCAAGGGGGTATGTTTTTTTCAGATACCCCCGAAAGTACCCCCTCTTTTCGCGGCTGTCTATGAACCTTGGCGAACTTCAACGGACATCAAAAACGAAGAAAGTCCGCTCAGCTCAAGGCTTTGCGGACTTCTACGAACTTTGATGAACTATAGTTTGGCGGAGGGGGAGGGATTTGAACCCCCGGAAGGCGTGAACCTTCAGCGGTTTTCAAGACCGCCGCAATCAACCGCTCTGCCACCCCTCCGTGCGGAGCAGACCGCGCCGCCTCCTGCGCCAACCCTGCGTGCAGGGTCCATGGCTTTGGGCGGTGCTTCGTCTGCGGGCTGTCGGGCCACGGCGCAGGGCCTGCCCGTCAGAACAGCCAGAAGCATATAGCACTTTTGGGCCCGGAGCGCAAAGGGCAAGCTGCCGGAGAGCCCGGCGGACCATAAAAAAAGCGGCGCCCTCCAGAAGAGGACGCCGCCGGATCCGCTGAGCGAAATACTACTTGATGGCGTCCTTCAGGCCCTTGCCGGGGGTGAACTTGGCAACCTTGCTGGCAGGGATGGTGATTTCCTTGCCGGTGCGGGGATTGCGACCCTTGCGGGCGGCGCGCTCAACCACCTTGAAGCTGCCGAAACCGGTGAAGGTCACGGATTCGCCGGAAGCGAGGGCTTCGCGCAGAGCAGCCACGACGGCGTCGAGGGCTTCTTCGGCCTTGGCTTTGGTGGGCAGGCCGGCCTTGGCATGGATCTTTTCAACAAGCTCAGCTTTGGTCATAGTTATACTCCAAAAAAAGAGTTTCGGGTTTCAATCTGTAGGCCAGACAGGGCATCCATACGTTATGGGCTTGGCCCGTGTCAATGGAAAATGCCCATATATCAAAGTTTTCCGGGCATCAGAGCCTTTTCGGGCATACTTTTCGCATCGCTTTCGGGCGGGGCGGCCCCGGGACGCATCAGCGGATGGTCAGGAAAGGTCCACCAGGCTGACTTCGGCGCTTTTGAGCGGGTGCCCCAGGAAAAGGCTGCCGGTGCGGATGAAGCGCAGCACGTTGTCCGTGGTCATGAAGCGGTGGGAGCCCGGGGCGTCTTCCCCGCGCAGCAGACCCAGCTCGCGCAGGCGGTTCTCCACGGCCACAGCGGCGGTCTCGGCCGAATCCACGATGCGCACGTCATCGCCTACCACATGGCGCAGGGCTTCGCGGAACAGGGGGAAGTGCGTGCAGCCCAGCACCAGGGTGTCGGGCCTGTCGGGCCGTCCCGGGGAGAACAGGTCGCCCAGATAGCGGCTGGCGATGCCCTCGACGATGGGGCCGTCCATCCAGCCTTCCTCGGCCAGGGGCACGAAAAGGGTGCAGGCCCTGCCCTGGACGCGGGCCTCGGGGCACAGGGAGGCGATGGCCTGCTGGTAGGCGCCGCCGGCGATGGTGGCTTCGGTGGCGATGACCACGATGCGCTTGTTGCGGCTGGCGGCCACGGCGGCCTCGGCACCGGGGCGCACGACCCCGAGGACGGGCAGGGGCGCGAAGTGTTCGCGCAGTTCCGGCAGGGCGGCGGAGGTGGCGGTGTTGCAGGCCACCACCAGCATCTTGACGCCTTCGTCCACCAGGCGTCCCGCAGCCTTGAGCGTGTAGCGGATGATGGTGTCGCGGCTTTTGGTGCCGTAGGGCAGGCGGGCCGTATCACCAAGGTAGAGCAGGTTCTCGCCGGGCAGGCGGCCGGAGATGGCTTTGAGCACGGTCAGGCCGCCCATGCCGGAATCAAAGATGCCGATGGGCAGGGAAGCTGAGGGATTCATGACGTTCCTTCGATGGGGGACGGCTCCGGTGGGGCCTCCCCGGGCTGGCACGTTGTGGGGACAGAAGGGCGCAAGGCGCCCCTGCCTGCCGGTAGGGCGGGACGCGGCCTCCTTTCCGGGCGTGCCCCGAGGAGGGCGACGGCATCCGGTCAGGGGCATCCATGTCCCGACTGCGGAAGGATGGCTTTTTTCAGGCGGCAGGGCAAGGGAAAACGGGCGCCGGAGGCTTACGGGACGCACTTCTCCTGTCCCGGTGCGTCATACCGGTGTGCCGGCCGGGCGGTACGGGCCGCTAGAATCCCTGCCACAGATAGCGCAGGGACGTGAAGAGCAGGATCAGGGCCAGCCCCCACTTGATGCGGCGCGCGGGCACGAAGCGCTGGCAGCGCGCCCCCAGATAGCTGCCCATGAGTCCGCCCAGGCCCAGCAGCAGGCCCAGCAGGGGATCGGCGCCGATGCCGTCCAGCGAGGAGAACAGGCCCAGGAAGCCATAGCCCAGCACTCCGGCCAGCGAGGCCAGGAAGGTGCCCAGCAGCAGGGCCCCGGCGATGGCATGGACGGGCAGGCCGAAGATGCTGACCAGGAAGGGGGAAAGGATGGCGCCGCCGCCGATGCCGTAGATGCCGCCCGCCAGACCGATGCCCAGGCTGAGGGCCGCCAGGCGCGGGCAGCTGACGGAGTGCCGCGCCTCACCGAACGTGAAGACCAGGCGGGACCGGTCCCAGCGCTCCACATGGATCCGGGCCATGCCGCCCCCCTTGCGGGCGGGCGCGGCGGGCCTGCGCAGGTCGCGGAACATGCGCCAGAAGATCCAGAGCAGCAGCAGACCGGCAAAGACCTTGAAACGGCTCTCGTCCGGCAGCCAGTAGACGCGGATCAGCGAGCCCAGCACGATGCCGGGCAGGGTGCCCACGGCCACGGTCAGGGCCAGCGGCCAGAGCAGGCGCCCTTCGCGGGCATAGCGCACGATGCCGCCGGGACAGGCCAGCACGTTGAAAAGATGGTTGGTGGCGCTGACGCCGGGGCTGGTGTAGCCCAGAAAGCTCATCTGGAAAGGCAGGAGCAGGAAGGCTCCCGACAGGCCGCCCATGGACGTGACGAACGAGATGCCCATGGCCGCCAGGACGGGCACCAGGGGGTGACACTCGATACCGGAAACGGGAAAGAACATGGACCACCTCCACAGGTTGTGCGACGGGGTAAAAGCAGAGTAAACTGATATGGATATTTTTGTCACGTTTTATTTTTTTACTAACCTATGGAAAATAAAGAGATAAAAATAAAATAAGCGTGATTTTTCAGGGTACTTTAATCACTATTTTGTATAAAATAGTGATAAATTTGGCTATGCGGCGGCCCTCCGGCCCCGCAGGGCCGGGGCTGCGGCCCGGTCACGCAGCGCGTCCCCCGGGGGCACATTGCCTGTGCCGGGCGAAACGCGTATATTTCAGGCTTTCCCATCACCGTGCAGCAAAGGATTTCTTCATGCTCGCCATTCTCGAATACAAGGCAGGCAACCAGACCAGCGTGCGCCGTGCGCTGGAACATCTGGGCATCCCCTGCCGCATCACCGCCGATCCTGCGGAACTGGAGCAGGCCCAGGGCATCATCTTTCCCGGTGTGGGCGCCGCCGGGCAGGCCATGGAGGCCCTGACCTCCGCCGGTCTGGACAGCGTGCTGCGCCGTGCCGTGGCCGAAGGCCAGCCCCTGCTGGGCATCTGCCTGGGCTGCCAGATCCTGCTGGAGCACAGCGAAGAGAACGACGTGCGCACCCTGGGCATCGTGCCCGGCCGCTGCGTGCGCTTCCCCGATCATATGAAGGAAGAGGACGGCAGCCCCGCCCCCGTGCCGCATATGGGCTGGAACAGCCTCGATGTGGTGCGTCCGGGCCGCCTGCTGCACGGCATCGAGCCCGGTGCGGAATTCTATTTCGTCCACAGCTATTATGTGGAGCCCGCGCCCGAGCTGGTCATGGCCACCACGGTCTACGGGAAGGAGTTCTGCTCGGTCTACGGCCGCGACGGCCTGTGGGCCGTGCAGTGCCATCTGGAAAAGAGCGGCCGTCCCGGCCTGACCGTGCTGCGCAATTTCTACGATTACTGCGACGAGGTGCGCCATGCTTAGCAAACGAGTCATCCCCTGCCTGGACGTGCGCGCCGGCCGCCTGACCAAGGGCATCAAGTTCCAGGGCAACGTGGACATCGGCGACCCCGTGGAGAGCGCCCGCCGCTATTATGAGGAAGGTGCGGACGAGATCGTCTTTTACGACATCACGGCCTCGGCCGAGGAACGCGGCATCTTCCTGGACGTGGTGGAGCGCGTGGCCTCGCAGATCTTCATCCCCTTCAGCGTGGGCGGCGGCATCTCGTCCGTGGCCGACATGCGCGCCGTGCTCAACGCCGGGGCCGAGAAGGTCTCCATCAACTCCGCGGCCGTGCGCAATCCCGATCTGGTGGCCGACGGCGCGGCGGCTTTCGGCTCGCAGGCCATCGTGGTGGGCATGGACGTGCTGCGCGTGCCCGTGAGCGAGAGCATCCCCTCCGGCTACGAGATCGTCATCCAGGGCGGCCGCCGTCGCATGGGCATCGACGCCGTCGAATGGGCGCGCCAATGCCAGGAACTGGGCGCGGGCGAGCTCTGCGTCAACTCCATCGACGCCGACGGCACCCGTGACGGCTACGAACTGACCCTGACCCGGGCCATCGTGGACGCCGTGTCCATCCCGGTCATCGCTTCCGGCGGCGCGGGCGCGCCCGAACATATGTACGATGCCGTGAGCAAGGGCGGTGCCTCGGCGGCGCTCATCGCTTCCATCGTGCACTACGGGCAGTACACCATCCGCCAGTGCAAGGAAGTCATGGCCGAGAAGGGCGCCAAGGTCCGCCTGACGTGGTAGCTCCCGAAGCCCGCTGGCAGGCCCTGCTGCCCGTGCTGCGGCACTGGCCGCTGGCCGTGGCCTTTTCCGGCGGGCTGGACAGCCGTTTCCTCTGTTTCGCCCTGCGGCGTGCGGGCTGCGACGTGCTGGCCCTGCACGCCACGGGGCCGCATGTGCCGCAGGCCGAGAGCGAGGCGGCGCGGCGCTGGGCCCGGGCGCAGGGGCTGCCCCTGCTGGAAGTGCGGCACGATCCCCTTTCCCTGCCCGAAGTGGCGGTGAACAGCCGGGAGCGCTGCTATGCCTGCAAGCGGGTCCTCATGCGCCGTCTGCGTGAGGCCCTGGCCGCCGCGGGCGGTTGCCGCATCCTCTGCGACGGCAGCAATGCCGACGATCTGACCGCCTTCCGGCCCGGACAGCGGGCCGTGCGCGAGGCGGGCGTGCTCTCGCCCCTGGCATTGGCCGGGCTCCGCAAACAGGACTTGCGCGATCTGGGCGCGGCCTGGGGCCTGGACGATCCGCAGCAGGCCGCCCGGCCCTGTCTGCTGACCCGGCTGGCCTACGGCATGGGCCCGGAACCGGCCCTGCTGGCCCGTCTGGCCGCTGCCGAGGCCGATCTGGCCGCCCTGCCCGGTCTGGGGGATTTTCGCCTGCGCCTGACGCCGGAGCCTGTCCTGCAGGCGGCCGTGCTGCCTGACGGCCTGCGGCCGCAGATGATGCAGGTGCTGGACGCCCATGGCTTTGGCGGGGCCGGGATAGTGGAAGGGACGGTCAGCGGCTTTTTTGACCGCGGAGCGTGATGTTTTTGGGGGAATCCCCTCATCTCTGCTGTCGATGCCCGCAGCTTTCTGCATCGTGCAACGGGTAAGGGCTCCTCCCGGTCGCTGCCGGTACACGAAGGCCTTCCCGGCGCCCCGATGAAGGGGGGAGGATATTTCCCCTGGAAAAAATAAAACGCGCCCGCGAGACGGAGTTCTCGCGGGCGCGTTTTATTTTTTCCAGGGATATGCCCTCCCATGAGCTGGAGGGATGTCCTGTTATGAAAGCGCGCTGGGGAAGGGGGAGTTTGAGGGGGGAACCCCTCTGCTAGCGTGAGAGGGGTTCCTCCCTCAAAGATCCTTCCCCGTCCTTTGCAGATATGGCCTTACCGGACGCGCAGGGCCTCGGTGATGATGGCCGCGTCTTCCTCCGGCCGGGCTTTGACATTGAGTTCGGCGTTGCCGCCGTGGCAGACGAAGCCCTCGGGGCCGTGTTCCACCACACCGGCGGAGATGACCTGCCCGTAGGGGAGCTGGTCGCGCATGTCGGCGTGGTCCACGCGGCGGGGAAAGATGAAGGGCACGGGCTGGCCGGAAAAATCTTCCATGATCAAATACTTCATGACCTGCCTTCCTGTTATTGCTGGCGCTGGGCGCGACGGTTCTTGAGGTACTGTCGCACGGCGCGGTTATGATCGTCGAGGTTGGTGGAAAAAGCGTGGCGGCCGCCGTCGGTGATGGCCACGAAATAGAGGTACTTGTGCTCTTCGGGCGTGATGGCCGCGGCCAGGGCGCTGGCGCCGAACGAGCAGATGGGGCCGGGCGGCAGGCCGGGACGCTGGTAGGTGTTGTAGATGTTGTTGGCGTCGTCCAGATGGCGGCGGCGCAGGTTGCCGTCAAAGTTGGGCCCCAGCCCGTAGATGACCGTGGGGTCGGCCTGGAGCGCCATGTTGATGCGCAAACGGTTGGCATAGACGCCGGCCACGCGCGGCCGCTCGTCGGCAAAGGCGGTCTCCTTCTCCACGACGGAAGCCAGGATCACCAGACGGCGCAGCTCGTCGCGGGAGGGCCGTTTGCCGTCGGGCCAGAGGGCGTCGCCCTTGCGCCAGAAGTTGTCCACCATGCGGCCGGCCACGGCACGGGCCTGGGCCTTGTCGGGCACGTCGGCCTTCTTGAGCAGATAGGTGTCCGGCATGAGGAAACCCTCGGCCGAATCGAAGGGGATGCCGTAGTGGCGCAAAAAGGCCGGGTCCGTGATGACGGCCCGGAAATCCTCAAAGCGTACCAGCCCGGCCTCTTCCAGCACCTTGGCGGTCTGCCACCAAGTCAGGCCTTCGGGCACGGTGACGCGGAACAGCACCGGCTGGCCGTTGACCAGGGTATCCAGCACCTGTTCCGGCAGCCAGCCCGTATTGAGGGCAAAGCGACCGGCCTGCAGGCGGCTGTCCCACTTTTTGTAGCGGGCTAGTAGCAGGAACTTGCGCGCATCGGTGATGAGGCCGCGTTCTTCCAGCTTGTCGGCCACACGGCGCACATTGGCGCCGGGTTCCACGTCGAAGAAGGCTTCCTGCCCCGGTGTGGCCGGGGGCGTCTTGAGGAAGGTCCAGGCCTCGTACCCCGCCCAGCCGGCAGCGGCCGCCGCCAGCAGGACAAGGACAGCCACGATGCGCAGTACGGTCTTCATGCCGGCCTCCGCTGGTCAGGGCTGAGGGAAAGAAAGGACTCCAGGATGCGCACGGCGGCCTGCTGGTCCAGCACGGCCTTGCAGCGGCGGCCCGTGCGGCCCACCTCGCGCAGTTCGCGCTCGGCGGCCTCGGAGCTGAGCAGCTCGGACATGAAATAGAAGGGCAGGGGCACGCGGCGCTTGAGGCGCTCGGTGACGTTGCGCACCTGCCGGGTGGTCATGCTCTCGGTACCGTCGGTGAGCAGGGGCAGGCCCATGACCACGGCGTCGGGGCGCTCCTCGAGGATCCGCCCGGCCAGCGCCGCCAGGAATTCCTTGCGGTTGGCGTAGTCGGCCAGGCGGATGGTGGTCAGCGGATAGGCCATGATGCCTTCCGGGTCGGTGGCGGCCAGGCCCGTGCGGGCCAGGCCGTAATCAATACCTACCCATTTCAAGGCGTTTACAGCCCCATCTTGGCGCGCACTTCGGCCAGCGTGGCGGAGGCGAAGGCGCGGGCGCGTTCGTTGCCGGCGGCCAGGATCTCGGCCACGGCACCGGGACGGGCCGACAGGGCGGCGCGGCGTTCCTGCAGGGGAGCCAGGAAGGCTTCCAGGTTCTTCAGGAAGCGCTTCTTGCATTCCACACAGCCGAAGCTGGCGCCGGTACAGCCGGTGCGGATCTCGGCCTGCTCTTCGGGGCTGGCCAGCAGCACATGGTAGGGGAAGAGGTTGCAGACGTCCGGGTTGCCGGGATCGCTCTTGCGCAGGCGGGCCGGGTCGGTGAACATGCCGCGCACCTTGGGCTCGATGTCGGCCATGGTGTCGCGCAGGAAGATGCCGTTGTTGTAGCTCTTGGACATCTTGCGGCCGTCCAGGCCGGGGCACTTGGCCGCGGGGGTGAGCATGGCCTGCGGCTCGGGGAAGAAGTTGCCGCCATAAAGGTAGTTGAAGCGGCGGGCGATCTCGCGGGTCAGCTCCATGTGGGGCAGCTGGTCTTCACCCACGGGCACGCCGTGGGGACGGTACATGAGGATGTCCGCGGCCATGAGCACGGGGTAGCAGAGGAAGCCCGCGTTGCCCAGGTCCTTGTTGGTGATCTGCTGCTGCTGTTCCTTGTAGGTGGGGTTGCGTTCCAGCCAGGAGACGGGGGTGATCATGGAGAGCAGCAGGCTCAGCTCGGCGTGTTCCTTGACCGCGCTCTGGCGGAAGATGACGCACTTTTCGGGATCCAGCCCGGCGGCCACCCAGTCCTTGACCATCTCTTCCACGTTGGTGGCGATGTTGGAGGGGTCGGCATAATCGCTGGTCAGGGCGTGCCAGTCGGCCACGAAGAAATAGGCTTCCTCGGTGTGCTGGAGTTCCACCCAGTTCTTGAGGACGCCGAAGTAGTGACCCAGATGGAGCGGCCCGGTGGGACGCATGCCCGAAACCGTACGCGGACGAACAGTGCTCATTTCAAGATTCCTTTAGAAGTTCCGTTATTTACTTGATACCGACAAGCGAAAGCAGCAGATCGCTGCCCCCGCCGATAAGAGGCCCGAGGATGTGCCCCAACAGGCCCGTGGCCAGCAGGAGCACCAGGATGATGAAGCCGTAGCGCCCGGCGCTCATATAGGCCCAGGCCGCGCGCGGCGGCAGGAAATAGGCCACGATCTTGCTGCCGTCCAGCGGCGGGATGGGCAGCAGGTTGATCCAGGCGAGGCAGAGGTTGATGTTCACCCCGGCCACCAGCATGAGCAGGAAGTAGCGCGTGGTGTCCGAGATGTCGGGGCTGGGCAGCATGGCCACCACGGCGCCCAGGACAAGAGCAAAGCCGATGGCCAGCAAAAAGTTGGTCACGGGCCCGGCCAGGGCCACCCACATCATGTCGCGGGCGGGGTCGCGCAGGTTGCGCACATTGACCGGCACCGGCTTGGCCCAGCCGAAGATGAAGCCCGTGCCCAGACTGGTGAGCAGGAACACGGCCGCGCCCAGGGCGTCGAAATGCGAGACGGGATTGAGGGTCAGGCGGCCCATGAAGCGGGCGGTCTGGTCCCCCTTGCGGGAGGCCATCCAGCCGTGGGCCACTTCATGCATGATGATGCCGAGCAGGGTGGGGATCAGGTAGACAGCGAAACGCTGTGCGTTGAATGCAAAATCGAACATCTGCCGCAAGTACCATGCAACGGGTCAAATGTCGATATGAGGGGCGGGAAGGGCAGGGGGCCTCCCCGGCCCCGTAGATGTCATTTGGCAAGGGGCATCCTGTGCCAGCGGGGGCCGCCGGTCAGGGCGTGGCTCGCGTCGATGAGCGCGAACAGCTCTTCGGGCGTGATGCCCCCGTCCAGAAGAATGGAGACCCAGTGCCTTTTGTCCATATGGTAGGCGGGCAGGATGCCCGGCGTCCCGCTGATGAGCAGATCCAGGACGCCGTCGGACTTCAGGTTGATGATCTCCACCGGTCCGTCTCCGGCCAGGCCCAGCCGGTCCGGGGGCACGTCCATGATCAGGGCGTACCACTTTCGTCCCTGCTGGTGGCGCAGGACGGCATAGTGCGGATACCGGGCCCAGGGGTATTCCGGTTCCGTACCGAACTTTTCCCTGACGTAGGCGAGGATGGCGCCACGCGCGGGCATGACCGGTCTCCGCGGGCCTAGCCCACGCTGGCGACTTTGCGGACCAGCAGCTCGTCGTTGGGCCAGATCTGGCGGTCGGGGGTGAGCAGTTCGCCGTCGCGGGCCACCAGGGCGCATTCTTCGGCCAGCCCCAGGGCCGTCAGCAGCTGGCGGGAGGTCTTGGGGCGGGGGATGGAGAGCCAGTGGTCCTCGGGCTGGAGGCGCACGGTGACGCGCGCGCCGGTGTGTTCGGGTTTGACGCAGTGGATGTGGCGGGGAGTCTCGCTCATGGCTAGTTCCTTCGGGGCCTGTTGCCGGGACCTCGCGGCCGCACCGGCAAAGCCCGTTCTGCAGTGATGTCCCAGGCGGCGGGGCAGCCCTCCGGGATGGATTTCCGGGAAAGACGCGGGGCCGGGGACAGGAAAGCTCAGCATACATACGTTGTTCTGTCCGTCTTGTCCATGTGCCGGGCATGCGCTGGGCGTCAGGGATCCTGCAAGGCAGCGGATCTTTTTGCAGTTTTCGGGGAATCAGGAATCAGCCTTGCGGACCGTGGAATAAAAAATAAATAAATACATTATGTTATAATCAAATCGTAATTTTTCTCTCGTGGCCATATTGACATTGGATTTCATTTTCATCATATACTTGAGTCGTGCGGGGCCTACCTGCCGCTGAGGAGGATCTTGTATGACTCTTGACGACGTCCACTCCATGTCCCGGTGCACGGTAAAACGGGTCACGGCAAAAGGTATGCTGGGGCAACGTCTCAGTGACATGGGATTTTGTCCGGGTATCTGCTTTCTGTTTGTAAGGCGTGCACCACTCCGGGATCCTATCCACGTGCAGATCGGATCCTATCATGTGGCACTTCGCAGCGGTGAGGCCAGGCATATAGAGCTGGATTCCTGCTCTCCGTGCCCGGCAAGGTAAGGAGCCAAGTCATGGAACAGATCCTTACCGTTCTGGCCGGGCAGCCCAATTGCGGCAAATCGACCATCTTCAACATGCTCACCGGCGCCCGCCAGTATGTGGCCAATTACCCCGGTGTGACCGTCGAGAAAAAGGCGGGAAGTTTCGTGCACGGCGACACGCGCGTAGAGCTGGTGGACCTGCCCGGGACGTACAGCCTGGCTTCCTGGTCGCCGGAGGAGATGGCCGCCCGGCAGTTCATCGTGGAAGAGGATCCGGCACAGATCGTGGCGGTGCTCGATGCCTCGACGCTGGAAAAAAGCCTGTATCTTTGCCTGCAGCTTCTGGAGATGCGTCGGCCCACCCTGGCCGTGCTGAACATGATGGACGTGGCGGCGAAGCGGGGTATACGGGTGGATGCCGATGCCCTTTCCCGGGCGCTGGGCATCCCGGTCATCCAGACCCAGGCCAGCAAGGGGATCGGGAAGCAGGAATTGTACAGCGCCATCACCGCGCGTCACGGCCGTTCCGGCAGCGCGGAGATCGTCGATTACGGCGAGCTGGAAACGGATATCCGGGAAATCACGCGCCTGCTGCCCCGGCAAGGGGTCAAGGGCTATCCTTCCCGCTGGTTTGCCATCAAGCTGCTGGAGCAGGACAGCCTTGCCGAGGGGCTGCTCGCTTCCGTGGATACGGAAGACGGCCGCATCGCCGCCCTGATCCGCCAATGCCGCGAGTCCTGGGCGACGCGGCACGGTGAGGATATGGTCAGGAGCATCGCCCATGCCCGTTTCGCCCAGGCGCGGGACATCGCGGCACGCTGCTCGGAACGCCTGGAGTTCGTCACCTCGGTGACGGAAAAGGTGGATGCCGTCCTCTGCCACCGTTTCTGGGGCCCGCTCATCCTGCTGGGGATACTGTTCGTTTTTTACCAGGCCTCCGTCACGCTGGGCAATTATCTGGCCGCCCAGGTCTGGCCGGTCTGGGGCAAGCTGGAGGTCTGGGCCGCCGCCGTCCTGCCGCAGCAGGGCTTTCTGGAAGATCCCGTCCTGACGGCGCTGGGGTTGTGGATCGTCAAAAGCATCACGGCAGTGCTGAACTACCTGCCCATCTTCGTCATCATGTTCGCCCTGGTGGCCATCCTTGAGGATTCCGGCTACATGGCGCGCATCGCCTTCATCCTCGACAGGATCTTCCACCGTTTCGGCCTGCACGGCCAGTCCACGCTGCCCCTGATCCTCGGCGGTGTCTATGTGGGCGGTTGCGCCATCCCCGGCGTCATCGCCACGCGTGCCATCCCCGATGAGCGGGCCAGGATGGCCACCATCCTCATCGTGCCCATGATGAACTGTCTGGCCAAAGTCCCGCTGTATCTGCTGCTGGTGGGGGCCTTTTTCAGCAGCCACGCGGGCTGGGCCATGTTCTTCATCGGGACGGTGACGCTGCTCATGGGCCTCATCGTGGCCAAGATCCTTTCCCTGACCCTGCTGCGCGGGCACAACCCCGCCCCGTTCATCATCGAGCTGCCCATCTACCACATGCCGTCGGTCTACGGGGTCATCCGCCAGACCGTGGACCGCATCTGGATGTTCCTGCGCAAGATCGGTTCCGTTGTGGTGGCCGTGGCCGTCATCATCTTCGCCCTCATCAATTTTCCCGATCTGCCGGCCGAACGGCTCGCCCATTATGAGGGGCAGCAGAAGGCCCTTGAGCAGGCCTTCCTGGCAGCGGTGGACAAGACCTCGTTCAAGGGGCGTCTTGAGGCCGCGGACATCGTACCGCTCCTGCTCTATCAGGAGGATCTTCGCGAGCGGAAACGCGGTCTGACGCAGGCCGAGGCCAATGCCGTCAACCAGGCCGCCCTGGAAGAGAACCCCGTCTATGCCGCCGTGGCCCTGCGCCAGGGCAAGGACGGCAAGCTGCTGGCCGGGGAATTGCGCAAGATCGACGGCAAACGCAAGACCCTGCGGCGCGAGATCCGCCAGGAACGTTTCGAGGACAGCTTCCTGGGACGTGCCGGCAAGGCGCTGGAAAGCGTCACTGCCGGAGCTGGCTTCACCTGGCGCATCAACGTGGCCCTGCTTTCCGCCCTGGCTGCCAAGGAGAACAGTGCCGCGACGCTGGGCGCCATCTATGGCCTGGACGGGATGAGCATCGGCGAAGGCATGGCCTCGGTGAGCGGTTTCACGCCCCTGCATGCCCTGGCGCTCATGCTGTTCATGGCTCTTTACCCGCCGTGCGTGCCTGCGGCCATCATGGTGAAGACACAGACGCTGTCCACGCGCTGGATGCTCTTTTCCATCCTTTTCCAGATGACCGTCGGCCTTATGGTGGCCACCCTGGTGTTCACAGGCGGATCCTGGCTCGGCCTGAGCGGCTTTGAAGCCATGTGGGCCTACTACGGTTTCTGCCTTGTCCTGCTGTTGCTCCTGGCACTGGTACCGGCCGGGGAGGAACAGCAAAAGCCCGGCCCCGTTGCCGGCCCCGCCCGTCCATAACCCCAAACCCTGTTTGTGCATGAGGAGGAATCTATGTTCAGGTTGTTTGCTTCCCTGGCCCTGGCCGCCGCGGTGGCCCTGCCCGGCGCGGCTTTTGCCCACAGCGCCATTTTCGACTGCTTCGACAATGGTGACGGGACCGTTTCGTGCCAGGGGGGATATTCTGACGGCTCGTCCGCTTCGGGCGTGAGCATCAAGATCAAGGACGCCAAGGGCGACGTGCTGCGGGAGCTCAAGCTGGACAGCAACAGCGAGGTCTCCTTCCCGAAGCCCGAAGGGGACTACAAGGTCATGTTCGATGGCGGTGAAGGCCATTCCATCGAGCTCGACGGCAAGAAGATCGTGCAGTAGCCCGGATCGTCCCACAGAAACATAAGCGAGGTTGCTATGAAAAAAATGTCCTTTGCCGCGCTGGGCCTTGCCGGCGCCCTGCTGCTTGCCGCCCCCGCCCAGGCCCATTTCATGATGGCCTATACGCCGCAGACCGCTCTGGAAAAAGCCGCCGATCTGGATTTCCGTATCGTCTTCACCCACCCTGCCGAAGCCGGCCACATGATGGACATGGGGGGCGTGAAGGAATTCTATGCCCTGCACCAGCGCGGTGACGGTGAGGCCAAAAAGATCGACTTCAAACCCCTGTTGAAGGAGATCACCTGGAAGAACCCGGACTCCAGCGCCCCGGCCTTCTCCGCCCTGGTGCCGCGCAAGGAGCTGCGCAGCATGGGTGACTACATGTTCGTCATGGTGCCCGGCTACTATTATGAGAAGGAAGAAGACGTCTATATGCAGCAGATCACCAAGCTGCTGGTGAACGTGGGCGGCATCCCCGGCAACTGGAACACGCCGGCGGGCCTGCCGTGCGAGATCGTGCCCCTGGCCAAGCCTTACGGCCTGTGGACGGGCAACGTCTTCCAGGGCCAGGTGCTTTCCAACGGCAAGCCCGTGGCCGGTGCCGAGGTGGAAGTGGAATACATGAGCCATGAGCCGAACCTCAAGAAGAACGGCCTGTCGGCCAAGTCTTCCGTCAAGTATCCCAATGGCGTCATGGTGACGCAGGCCATCATGACGGATGCCAACGGCGTCTTCACTTTCGGCATCCCCAAGGCCGGCTGGTGGGGCTTCGCGGCCCTCGGTGTCGGTCCCGACAAGAAGCACGACGGCAAGGAACTGTCCCAGGATGCTGTGATCTGGGTACAGGCCGTCGACATGAAGTAGCTCATCCGAGCACAGCACTCATTCGCAAGGGGCACGGGTGGTCCGTGCCCCGACTGCAAACCTTCCTTCAGAAAAGGCCGGAGCAGGGACCCCGCTCCGGCCTTTTTGCCGTCGTGGCGGAAGCTTGCAGTGGTGGGAAAACGTACTCGGCGGACGGATGCCCCGGATGCGCGCAAGGGCGTTCGCGCCGTCTTATGGCCGTGGTTCCGTCCGGCAGTCCCGGCCGCATCCGACGAAGGCGGTGTCCGTCTGCCTCTCCGGTACCGTCCGGGACAGGCTCCCGGGGCGGCAGAGCGCCCGGCAGTTCGGCAAGCGGAGATAGAAGGTGCCGCCTTTACGCTTCCACGGGGCGTTACGGCCGGCAAAAGAAAGGCGGGACAGCCAGGCTGTCCCGCCTTTCAGGAACAGGGGGCCCCTGCCGGCATCAGCTCCGTTCGTCAAGGAGCAGCAGAGGGATCAGGCTGAAGATGCCGCCCCCCAGGACCATGCCGACCTCAAGCCAGCGGCTGCCCGTGAGTTCATGCCGCCGTGCGAGACGCAGGCCATGGAGCAGGGCCAGTACCAGGCAGAACGGCAGGGCAAGGGAAGCCCAGCGGGGAGAGAGCGTGATCTCGGGCGAGAAGGACTCCCGGTCTTCATGGGTGAACGTCAGGCGGAAGGGGAAGATGGTGTCGGCAAGGTGATGCTGCCAGACGCGTTGGGCACGGGACATGTGGTGCGAAAAGGTCCGTAACGGGAGAAGCGGCGTGTCCGTCAGTGCCTGCGGCAGCCTGTAGACAGCGGCATGCAGGTGTGTCGCGTCCGATACGACGGCCGTGAGGTAGAGGGGATCGAAGATGAGCTTGCAATCCATGCTGTCAGGCTCGTAATGCGGTATGGACAGCGGCAGCAATGCCGGCGGCAGTCCGGCTCCGCGCTCCTTCATGAGCCAGACGGTCTTCTCATCATCCAGCATCAGTCCCAGCCAGCGACGTTCCCGGCTTTCGGATACCAGAACGTGGCGGGGCGTGACGCCGGACGGTAATGGCACGGCCGTCACTCGCGGCTGGTCATGGTATCGCAGCAGGTGGAAGAGCGCCCCTGTCCCGTCCACCAGAAAGACGCCCCCCTCATATGGCTTGAAGGTGGTGAAGTTCCCCCCTACATGTCGGGCGGGAAAACGGAATCCCGCCGCGAGCAGAGCGTCGGTAAAACGCCTGCTCAGGCCCTGGTCCGGTGTGTTGCTGTCGGCGTTGAGGAACTGCATCCCTGTTGCCGTCAGGCGGAAGCGGTCGTCCGGGTAGACCAGCGCCACCTGTCCAGGATCGGCTTCCAGCAGGGGCAGATATTCCCGTGCAGGCCCCTTGCCGTCAAGCTGGCGTGCGGGCAGTTCCAGGACCCGTCGTGAGCGCTCGATATCCTCACGTTGCAGGATCCTGCCTTCAAGGCGGACGGGGAGCAGCCCGCGGGCCTCCATGTTGCGGAAATAGATGAAGGGCAGGGCCGCCTCGAATTCCAGCCGGTCATGGTAACCGCCGTCTTCGTCCTTGTAGACGATATCGGCATGGTGCCCGTCGGATTTTTGGGCGGCTTTTTCGTCCTCGCCGTGGACCTGTTCCGTATAAATGAATTTTTTCAGCACGGGACTGAAGAAGGCATGTGTTTTGTCCAGCGATTTGAGCAGGGCCATGTCATAGAGCTGTGGCAGGCCCCAGGACAGGATAAGAACGGACATTAGGGTAAGGCAGAGCAGGGCTGCGGCACGCATCATTCGATTCTCCTGTGCCGGTAGTTCAGGGCGGGCAGCAGCAGGCCCGTGGCCAGGACAGGCAGGCCCGCTGCGAAGAAGGGCAGGCTGGGGGCGAAGGCTCCGGGAGCTGCCCGGGCAAGCAGGAGGGGGCAGATGCCCGCCGCCAGCATCACGCCGAGGAGCCGGGCCTTGCGTTGGGGTTCCAGAAGGCAGAAGGCAAGGCACAGATAGGCATACAGGCCCGCGAGGAACCAGGGGGCAGTCGTCAGCAGGGCCAGGCGGGCCGCCTCAGGAGGGAACGCACTATGGCAGAGGAGGACGAGAACGAGGGCATCGAGGCCATAGAGCAGCGTCAGAAAAAGGAGCCCGAACAGCAGATGGGCCAGTATCAGGGGAGCCATGCCGCAGGGAAGATGCAGGGAGATGCGGAATCGCTCGTCACGCATTTCCGGCAGGAACTGGAAGCAGCAGAAGACAAGGGCGCTGCACAGGGGAAGGTAGGCCAGAGGCGCGTAGGGGATCTGACCCAGGTCCAGCACCCTGTACCAGACGATTTCGGGATGGTCCTGCAGGAAAAGACGGCGGATGGCCAGCCAAAGCCAGGTCATGAAGGCCAGATTTCCCGCGCACAGCAGGGCCATGCCCGCGCGGGTCTTGAGAAATTCCTTGAAAAAGATGCTTCGCAGCAAAAGTATCATCCCGCTACCTCCTGCCGGTATAGCCGATGAAGGCATCTTCGAGGTTCATGGCTGTCGGGATCATGGTTGCCGGGGACAGGGACAGGCCAGTGCGGGCCAGGGCCTCGGCCATGCCGGAGGCCGTGACGAAGCCGAACAGTTCATAATGGTCACTGTGGGCTTCTGCATTGATGAGACCATCGGGCAGGGGATGCCTGCCGCAGGCCAGGGCGTCCAGCCGGTCACGGGCAGTGGCGTCAGGAACGTCCCGGTGCTGCAGGCGATAGCAGCGGAACGTGTCCATGAAATCCCGAAGGGGCAGTTTCAGGGCATCGCCGCCACGCCGGAGAAAGATGGCTTCATCCACAAATCGGTCCATGTCCTGGATGACATGGGACGTAAGGATGACCGTATGCCGCCCGTCACGCAAAAATTCGCACAGGCAGTCCACAAAGAGACGCCGGTAACCGGCATCAAGGCCCAGTGAGTAGTCGTCCAGTACCAGCAGGTCCGGATCCTGGGCCAGCATGAGCCCCAAAACGACCTGTGAGCGCTGCCCTTCGCTCATATGGGCGATGCGATGCGTGGAGGGCAGGCCCAGGACATCCACAAGGGCATGATATCGTTCCGCTTTCCAGCGGGGATAAAAAGCCGCCATAAAGCGTTCGACCTGGGCAATGGTGAAGAAATCATAGGCAAGGTGGCGCTCAAAAAGCAGGCCTACCCTCTCCCGGGTAGCGGGCCGTATGGCATGGGCGGGGTCCCCGAAGATACGGCAGCTGCCGCCCAGCGGCTTGAGAAAGCCCATGATTATCTTGATCAGCGTCGTCTTGCCAACGCCGTTCTTGCCCAGCAGACCGTAAATCTTGCCCATCTCAAAAGAGAGCGACAGATCTTCATAGACCTTGTGCTTTCCATAGGCGTGCCGGAGATGCTCCACGCAGACCGGGGGAAATCGCATACCTCCTCCTTGCTCTTTTTTTGACAAGTCTATATGAAAAAGAAATTCAATGTCAATAATACGAGCATAGGAGAAGGAACAATGAAGAATCTTCTCTTCATTCTGGCAGTAGCGGCCCTGTTGGGGGCACAGGCATCGCCTGCGGCAGCGCACAGTGCCCTGCTGAACTGTTTTGACAACGCTGATGGGACGTTCACCTGCCAGGGCGGTTACTCGGACGGTTCGTCGGCAACGGGTATCAGGATCGTGGTACGGGACAGCAGCGGCGTTGTTTTGCAAGAGGCCCGTCTGGACTCCAACAGTGAGGTGACCCTGAACAGGCCACAGGGGGATTTTTCGGTATTGTTCGACGGTGGGGCCGGTCATTCCGTAGAGGTACGCGGCGATTCTCTTGTGCGTTAGAAGGGGGACTCCGCCCTGTCATCCGGCTCTCCGGCAGGCAGGATGTGAAGGACGGCAGGAAGGACAGGGCATACCGAGAGCCCCTGGCGGCACAGTCCGGCCACTATGGCAAAGAATGCCGGGCGGGCGATGCCTTGAGCCATATGCGCGCTGGTGTCTTTCCGGAGCCCGGAGAGCAGACAATACCTGTCTCGGTATGAAGGAAAGGCAGGCTGTCTTTCTCCTCTCTTGCCCCTGCTGAAAGTTTTGGGAAGGGAAAGGGGGAGCGCGAGGGGGAGAGGGAGAACCGTTTTCCAAAACGGTTCTCCCTCTCCCCCTCGTCTGTTCCTTACTAAAACGCCACCCACCAGTACAGCAGGGTGACCACGGCCATGCTGACGGCGCGCAGGCCCTGGTTGGCCAGGATCAGGCGCAGGGCCAGGGCCGGGCGGTAGAAACCGGCGTAGGCGGGCAGCTGGTGGCGGATGGCCCGCATGGGCGTGGACAATATGTTGCCCACCATCAGGGCAAGCACCACGTCGCGGGCCTCGAGGCCGCCGGTCTGGAGCACGCTGCCTGCGGCGCCCAGGGCCGCGCCCAGCTCGGCGGCCAGATGCAGCACGATGATGCCCATGGCCTGGGGCTTGAGGAAGGCCAGCCATTCCATGTGCATGGCCAGCCACTCCTCGGCGGCGGTGAACAGGCCGTAGCGCTGCAACAGATACATGATGATGTAGACGGGCACCGTGAAGCAGACCAGCTTGGGCACTCGGCGGCGGAAGCGCTTCCAGGCCTTGCGGGCGGCGGCGCGCCAGCCGGTCTCGCCGTCGGCGGCGGCCGTGCAGGCCAGGCAGCCCTGCGGCGGTGCGGGCAGCAGGCGGCGGGAAAAGGCGATGGTCAGGCCGGTACGGCCCACGGCGGCCAGCAGGGTCAGGCCCACATAGACCACGGCGGGCCAGCCCAGCACGGGCCAGGTGAGCAGGAAGATGGTGGGCGTGTGGACCAGATAGGCCGGGAAGCTGTTGAACAGATTGGCCAGCATGAGTTCCCGGCCGTCGATCTCGCCTTTCTGGTGGCTTTCGGAAAGCAGGCCGTTGGCCGCTGCCGGGGAGACGAAGGCCAGGGAGAAGGCCGCGCCCGCCACGTCGCGCAGATGGGCGGCCCGGGCCAGCGGGGTGGCCAGGCGGGCCAGATGGCGCGTCCAGCGCAGGGCCTCCAGCAGATTGGCCAGCAGCAGGCCCACGCACAGGCCCAGCAGCAGACGCAGCAGGGGCCAGAGCAGGCCTTTCCAGAGCAGGGCCAGGGAATGCAGCGTGTCAGGGGAAAGGATATCGTTCATGGGCAGGGCGCGGGATCAGGCCTGGGCGGCCGTGAAGCCCGTGTCCTCGGGCAGGTCGGGACCGGCGGCGAAGGCGCGGGCCAGTTCGTCGCAGCGTTCGTTCTCGCGGTGTCCGGCATGGCCGCGCAGCCAGTGGAAGGTGACCTTGTGGGTGCGCAGCAGGGGCAGGAGCTGCTTCCAGAGGTCCACGTTGAGCACGGGCTTCTTGTCGCTCTTGATCCAGTTGCGCTTTTGCCAGCCGGCCAGCCAGCCTTTTTCCACGGCGTCACAGACGTATTTGGAATCGGTGTAGAGGTCCACCTCGCAGGCTTCGCGCAGGGCGGAGAGGGCCGCGATGACGCCGCCCAGTTCCATGCGGTTGTTGGTGGTCAGGCGGGCGCCGCCCACCAGCTCGCGGCGGGCCGTGCTGCCCACCAGGCAGAGGATGGCGGCCCAGCCGCCCCGGCCGGGATTGCCCAGGCAGGAACCGTCCGTATAGATGATGACTTTCTTCATCAAGAATTCCTTTGTGGTTTGAGACCTCCCCCTTCAGGGGGAAAAGGGAATTTGACAAGACGGCGAAGCCGATGAAATCCTTTTCCGTAGCTTCTCCCTTCAGGGAGGGGCGATCCGCACGCCCCCTATCCGCCGGTCGCGGAGGCGGTAGCCGTTGCCCGCACCAGCGGGCTTACGGATAGCGACAGCGCTTTCATGGGCTGCCTTGCCGCGTAACACATTGCTGTCTTTATCCGTAGCTTCCTGCGTCGCAACGGCTAAAGCTCAGTCGGCGGATGGGGCGACTGTGGATTGCAACATGACCGCGCAGTGTAGGAAAGAAGCGGGGCGCTGGCAACGGGGCCTCCCCGGGTGTGCCCGCGCGCACAGCGGGAGCAGCAAGGCAGGGATGGCGCGGGCGGGGCCGTGGTCTTCGTTCTGCAGGCTGGACTTTGCGGAACCTTTGGGATATGCTTTTCTACCAAAAATTAATGGGGGCATCACCCCCGTGGAGGACATCATGGCTCACAAGAAAATTGAGCGTAAAAAGGAACTGGATCGCCGCCGTCATCGTCGCGCTGAACGTCTGAAGCAGCGCGTGCGTGAAGCCAAGGCCGCCAAGGCATAGTTTCCGCGGACAGTTCATTGCCGGTTCCCTGCGGGGAGCCGCGAATTTCAGCACAACGGCCGATGGCCCCGGACAAAAAAAGGGGCTGTCGTGGCCGTTCTTGCGTTATAGCTATGCCCATCTACGAATATCAGTGTCCCAACTGTCAGAAAGTCTTTGAAGAATGGACCCATGTGACCGACATGCAGGCACAGGAGCCCTGCCCTGATTGCGGCACCCCCTCGCCGCGGGTCATGTCGCACACGTCTTTCGTGCTCAAGGGCGGCGGCTGGTATGTCAGCGATTACGGCTACCGCAAGGGCATCAAGGACGAGAACAGCACGTCCACCCCTTCTTCTTCCGCCTCCTCGTCGACAAGTTCCACTTCTTCCGGCAGCACTGCCAGCAGCACTTCCGGAGGCTCGGGTTCTTCCACCTCCTCTTCGTCGACCCCTTCCGCGTGAGGTACCTATGATTGAGCGCTACACCCGGCCCGCCATGGGCCGCATCTGGACCCTGGAGAACCGTTACCGCGCCTGGCTGGCTGTGGAAGTGGCCGTGTGCGAGGCCTGGGCCGAACTGGGCCGCGTGCCCGCCGAGGCCGTGAAGACCATCCGGGAAAAGGCCGACATCGACGTGGACCGCATCCTCGAGATCGAGCAGACCACCCGTCACGACGTCATCGCCTTCCTTACTTCGCTGGAAGAAAAGGTGGGCCCCGACGCCCGCTACATCCATCTGGGCTGTACGTCTTCCGACATCGTGGACACCGCCAACGGCTATCTGTTCATGCAGGCCGGCAAGCTCATCGTGGAAGACATCGAAAAGGTGCTGGCTTCTCTGGAAGCCCTGGCCCGCAAGCACAAGGGCGTACTCTGCATGGGCCGCACCCACGGCATCCATGCCGAACCCACCAGCTTCGGCCTCAAGATGACCGGCTTCCACGCCGAGTTCCAGCGCCATCTGGAGCGCGTCAAGGCCGGTATCGAGAGCGTGCGCGTGGGCAAGATCTCCGGCGCCGTGGGCACCTACGCCTTCCTTTCTCCCGAACTGGAGGAAAAGGCCCTGACCCGTCTGGGCTTGGCTGTGGACCCGCACTCCACCCAGATCGTGCAGCGTGACCGCTATGCCCATTTCTTCACCTCCCTGGCCATCCTGGCCGGCGGCATCGAACGCCTGTGCGTGGAGCTGCGCCATCTGCAGCGCACCGAGGTGCTGGAAGTGGAAGAAGGCTTCGCCAAGGGCCAGAAGGGCTCCTCGGCCATGCCGCACAAGAAGAACCCCATCTCCGCCGAGAACATGGCCGGCCTTGCCCGCCTGATCCGCAGCAATGCCGTGGCTTCCATGGAGAACCAGGCCCTGTGGCACGAGCGCGACATCAGTCATTCGTCCGTGGAGCGCGTCATCATGCCCGACTCCACCATCCTGGCCGACTACGTGCTCAACCGCCTGTGCCGCCTGCTGGACGGCCTGGTGGTCAAGCCCGAGCGCATGAAGGAGAACATGGAGCGTTCCTACGGCCTGTACTTCTCCCAGCGCGTGCTCACCGCCCTCATCGCCACCGGCCTGCCGCGCCAGAAGGCTTATGAGGCCGTGCAGCGCCTGGCCATGCAGAGCTGGGAGACCCGCAAGCCCTTCCCCGAGCTGGTGTGCGCCGATCCCGACATGCATGAACGTCTGGGCGATGCCCAGCTGGCCGAACTTTTCGATCCCACCTACTATCTTAAATACGAAGACGTCATCTACAAGCGCGTCTTCGGCAATTAGGAGGCTCCCGTGCAGCAGTCCATCCTGGAGATCAAGCGTCGTCTGGCCCGCCTGCTGGTGGAAAAGTCCTACCGTGAAGGCGACTTCGTCCTGGCTTCCGGCCGTCGCAGCGACTATTACTTCGATTGCCGCGTGACCGCTCTGCATGCCGAAGGTTCCTGGCTCATCGGTACGCTGTTCAACGACCTGCTCAAGGACGTGCCCGTGGTGGGCGTGGGCGGCATGACCATGGGCGCCGACCCGCTGGTCTCCGCCACCACCGCCATCTCGCATGAACTGGGTCGTCCCCTCAACGGCCTGCTGGTGCGCAAGGAAGCCAAGGACCACGGTACCGGCCAGTTCGTGGAAGGCTTGGGCAACTTCAAACCCGGCGACAAAGTGGCCATGCTGGAAGACGTGGTGACCACCGGCGGCTCCCTGCTCAAGGCCTGTGACCGCGTGCGCGCCGCCGGTCTGGACATCGTGGCCGTGTGCTGCATCCTGGACCGTGAAGAAGGCGGCCGCGAAAAGCTGAAGGAAGCCGGTTACGAACTGCACTCCCTCTTCACCCGCAAGGAACTGGTGGAGATGGCCCGCTCCTAGGGCTTTTTCGCTGGAGCGTTCCCGGCATGATCCGGGACATGGCGGGGATGACGCTCACCATGGTTCCCGCTCCAGATTCGTCCCGGACCGGGGATACACTGATTGTCAAAGGGCAGCCTTCGGGCTGCCCTTTTTTGTATGTTTTCCCTGTGTAGGCAGGGATTTTCGGAGAAAGATCCGCTCCTGGCTCGGGGGGATGCCGGATGTCGGGGAAGAGTCCTCCCTTTACCATACCGCAATGTCGTCGCGTGGTACGCCTTCCCGTGATTCCCGGGAAGATAATCAGAATGATAGGGAGATGATCCGGGGCTCCATGCTCAACGGGACATAATGATAGAGCTTCCAGCAAAGCAGGTAATACAGGCTGCCGATGAGGACAGGCGCATTCGCAAAATGCAGCTGCGTGAAACAGGGGCGGACCGGCAGATCCCCGTGGCAGTCACGATAGATGCGCAGGATATGCAGGGCAAAGAACAGGAACATCAGACAGCTGTATGAGATCGTTCGGCCAAAGTCGTTGATCATGAAGGTCAGGATCACGGCAGGGAAGATGGCGCATCCATAGGCAAGCCAGGTCATGCTCCGGCCAAGGACATCCGTGCAGACCGTATGGAAGCGGTAGACGTACATGAGTAGGCCCAGAGGGAGCAGAGCCAGCAGCCAGGCAATAATGTAGGAATGGCGCAAGCTATGGTTCTGGAGCCAGGGGAAGGGCGTGGCATGGGAAGAAAGATCTTTGCCGATGAAGCGCATGCCCCCTTGTGTGGTGAAATCCGGGATGAGTGTCTGCCAGTCGTGGAACATGGCTTCGCGCATGGCGGCTGTCCCTTGGAAATGGATGGCAAAAAGGACGCTCAATAAAAAAACGATGCCGATAGTTGCCGTCGTAAGCAGCTTGTGTCTTTCATTGGCGCGCAGGACGAGCAGGGCTGGCAGCAGGGAAAAGAACAGTGTTATCTCGTGGATAAGAAAGGCCACAAGATAGCACAAAGTAATGGCCAGCCAAGCCTTCCCCTGTTTTTCCGGCGAGATGATGATGGCACCGGCCTTTGCCATGATGATGACCAGCAGGGTCAGAAAGAGGATGTCCTTGCGGCCGTAGAGGTCAGGGTCTTTAACGAGGAATGCCAGCAGGGCTGGGGAGAAGAATAGAATTATCGTAAAGAAATAGCTTACATTTTTTCTGATGAAAGCATATGACTTTATGAAAAACAGGATATACACAAGCGATATGAAGGCTGTCCACACGATATGGATATTCAAAAAATCCGCGACATGATACAGCAGGTAACCTGTCAGCCCTCTGCGTACGAGTCCGTCAGTATATTTGATAAAGACTTCTCCCCATACATAACCATTTGGAAAGTAATTATAAAAATAGACAATAGAATAGATGAAGTTTGCAAAAAAGAGTAGGAACAGGCTCAGGGCAAGAAAATCATTGGTAGACTGGCGCATATAAAAAAGGGTGTTATGGGGAATTTTATTTATCACTGTGCTGTCCGAGACAAAGGCACTATAGGCGCAGACCTGTGAGGAGACAATAGATGAAACTGCTTTCCCTGATTGTTCCGGTCCTCAACGAAGAAGAGGCCGTCCCACTGTTTTACGAGGCCGTGCAGGAAGTCCTGCGTGATGAGCCCTATGAGCTGGAGATTCTGTTTGTCGATGATGGTAGTACGGACAAAACACTGGAGATCATCGAAGGGCTCCATGTCCGGGATTCGCGTGTCCGCGGCATCTCCTTTTCGCGCAACTTCGGCAAGGAACTGGCATTGGCCGCAGGATTGCAGACGGCCAGAGGGGATGCTGTGGTGCCCATGGACGTGGATTTGCAGGATCCGCCGACCCTGCTGAAGCAGTTTCTGCGTCTGTGGGAACAGGGCTATGAAACGGTCATAGGTGTACGCTCCCGACGTGATGCGGACAGCTGGGCAAAGCGTGTAAGCGCCGGGCTGTTCTACCGGCTGTTTAGCCGGTTGACCAAGGGGCGGGTCGTCCCCAATGCGGGGGATTATCGGCTCATGGATCGGGTCGTGGTGGATGCTCTGAACGCCTTGCCCGAACGTGTACGTTTCACCAAGGGCTTGTATGGCTGGGTGGGCTTCCGCAGTGCCATTGTGGAATATGAGCGTCCGGCCCGTGTAGCTGGCAGTAGCAAATGGCCGGGATGGAAGCTGTGGAACTTTGCGCTGGATGGCATCACTTCCTTCAGTACGCTGCCGTTGCGCCTGTGGAGCTATCTGGGAATGGTCGTGGCTCTGGCAGGCTTTTTCTATGCCGGATATCTTGTTTTCAAGACATTAGTCTGGGGGGTGGATGTGCCGGGCTATGCATCGCTGATGGTCGTGACCTTGTGCCTTGGCGGCCTGATATTGTGCTCTCTGGGGATCGTTGGGGAATATCTCGGACGTGTGTTTCAAGAGGTCAAGGGGCGGCCCCAGTATGTCATCCGGCGTCGCATCGGCTTGGGGGACAGCGGGAAAAAGCCATAGTAAAAAATTTTTTGAAATTTTTTTCAGGAAATTTTTCCGGAGGCCGCCGAAAAATGTGATGGCGCAAAGCTGCCGGAAATGTGCAGGCTGAAAAACTTTGTCACATTGATGATAGAGATGGTTGTACGCATATCGATTTTGATTCATAATGTACTTTTGACGTAGTAACACAAAAAAATAAAGTATATTTTGCATCATATACAGTTTTATGATGTTCATTTGTTTGGCTTGTTCGTTATTTCTTAAAGTGTATGGAAAGTCTTTTGACTGTTTGTGTGAACAGTCATGGCGGGACTATGTGCATTGCGTAACAAAGTGCGCGTTTTTCCGTGTAAAACCGGCGTAAAGCAGAGCCCGGCCCTTTGCAGCGATGGTGAAAGCGTGCTAGCGTGTTTTTGTGCCATCCGCTGTGGCACGGGCATTCCGGCCGGATGCAGAGGGCTGTCCGGGCGGAAGATATCAACGAGAGGACAGGGGCGAGCCCCGGGAGGATGGAAAAGTGGAGCTTTACAAGCTGTTGGAAACCTTTAACGGACTTTTGTGGTGTCCGGTCATGCTGGTGCTGCTGGTAGGCACGGGCATCTATCTGAATATAGCGCTGCGCTTTTTCTCCTTCCGCAACTGGGTACGAGCTTACAAGTGCCTGTGGCAGGGGCGGTCCCATCAGTCCGAACACGGCGAGATCTCGCCGTGGAATGCCCTCATGACTGCTCTGGCCGCAGATATCGGTACCGGTAACGTGGTGGGCGTGGCCCTGGCCATCGCCGTGGGCGGCCCCGGCGCCCTGTTCTGGATGTGGGTCACGGCCCTGGTGGGCATGATGACCAAGTTCAGCGAAGTGCTGCTTTCCGTGCACTTCCGCGAAAAGACCCCCGCCGGCAACTGGGTGGGCGGCGCCATGTACTTCATCAAGAACGGCCTGGGCCCCAAATGGGTCTGGCTGGGCACCTGCTTTGCCGTGTTCGGCATCTGCGCCTGTATCGGTACGGGCGGCATGGTGCAGGCCAAGGCCATCACCGACAATATCTCCGGCACCTTCGGCCTGCCCACGTGGCTGTGCGGCCTGATCCTGGTGGGCCTGTGCGTGGCCGTGCTGCTGGGCGGCGTGCGCCGCATCGGCGCCGTGGCGGGCAAGATCGTGCCCTTCATGGCCATCATGTATGTCTTCATGTGCCTGCTCATCATCGGCATGAACATCGAAAAGGTCCCCTCCGTGTTCTGGTGGGTGATCTCCGACGCCTTCCAGCCCACGGCGGCCACCGGCGGCTTTGTGGGCGCCACGGTGATGATGGCCATTCGTCAGGGCATGGCCCGCGGTATCTTCTCCAACGAAGCCGGCCTGGGTACCGCTCCCATGGCCCACGCGGCCTCCACGGCCGAGACCCCGCTGGTGCAGGCCTCCATCGGCATGCTCGACGTCTTCATCGATACCATCATCGTCTGCAGCATGACGGGCTTCGTGATCCTGGTGACGGGCACCTGGACCGCCGGTTCCTCCGCCGCCAGCATGATGACCTCCATGGCCTTCGAACAGGCTCTGCCCGGTGTGGGCCAGTTCGCGGTCACCATCTGTCTGACTTTCTTCGCCTTCACCACCATCCTCGGCTGGTGTGTGTACGGTGAACGCTGCGCCATCTACCTGTTCGGCGACCGGGCCCAGATGGTCTTCCGCCTGGTGTACTGCCTGGCGGTGGGCGTGGGTTCCGTCCTGGCCCTGGATGCCGTGTGGCTCCTGGCCGATACCTGCAACGCCCTTATGGCGCTGCCCAACCTTACCGGTGTCCTGCTGCTGAGCCCCGTGCTGTTCAAGATCGTACGGGACGAGGTGGCCCGGGACGACCGTTTCGTCGTGTAGGCAACCGGGGGGCGGGCCCCGGGCCCGCCCCTTTGCAACATATTCCATGACATAGCCTGAGGAAGGCAGCCTTCGGGCCGGCGCTCTCCGTCATCGGGGAGCGGGTCTTGGCGCTCACCCTGAAAACGGCCTTTTCCATGGAAAAAGACCGGCAGGGAGAAGGCTGCGGAGCTGGCAAGGGCGCAGCGGCGCCTCCGTGACGGTCCGGCATGACGGACTGCCGGCCGGGACGCCGGAGGCTCCCATCCCGTTCACCTTTTGGAAGAGGGGCAAGGCATTGCAAAAACGTTACCTTTCCATCGCCATCCTGACGGCCGTCCTGGCCGTGACGGGGATCGCCGGCTATCTGCTGCCGGCGGGCCCGGTCGCGGGGGACAAGGAACCTGCCACGCGTCGCATCCTGTTCGACAATGCGGGCGGTCCCGTGGTCTTCGACCATCAGAAGCACAGCCGTCTGCTCAAGGAAGAGTGCGCCACCTGCCACCACGAGAGCCTGCAGAAGACGCCCGACAAGGCCATGGCCTGTGCCAGCTGCCACGGCGTGGCCCTGGACGATGCCTTCAAGGCGGGGCATGCCAAGAGCTATCCGGCGGAAAGCTGTGTGACCTGCCACCATTACGAACTGGCGGCCAAGGACTGGGGGCACCAGCAGCACAGCGAGGACTTTGGCGTGGACTGCACCTCCTGCCACCATGCCGACACGAACATCGAGCCCGAACCGCAGAGCTGCGCCAACTGCCATGAGGCCGGGGCCCGGCCCACCAACAAGGCTGCCGAGCCCGGCACGCCGCCGGTGCTGGCCGATGCCGTGCACGCGCGCTGCGTGGCCTGCCATCAGGATCTGTTCGGCAAGGCCAAGAACTGCGCTTCCTGCCATGAGCTGAAGCCCACGCGCAAGGATGAGGCTGCCGTGAAGGGCAAGGTGAACGCCCTGTATGCCGACTGCACGGTCTGCCATGTGAAGAAGACGCCGGACAAGCTGATCCCCGGCCGTATGGACGCCTTCCACGGCCAGTGCATGGGCTGTCATGAAAAGCTCGGCAAGGGCCCCTTCGGCAAGGACAAGTGTGCCCAGTGCCATACCAAGTAGTGAGGCGGGTATGAAAGAAGTATTCCAGATGTTGAAGGACCCGCGTTTCCACCTGGTGTACGGGGTGACGCAACGCTACAGCAACGGCCCGGAACCGCGCCGCGTGCGCCTCAACCGCGAGGGCTACAAGCTCGTGGAAGGCGTGACCAAGAAAGCCCTGGTCTACCCGCGCATGCGCCTGGCGGTGCATCCTTCGCCGCTCAAGGGGGACGCGTTTTCGCCCATCTTCGGCCGCATCACCGACGTGACCGAGCGCAGCCTCTTCGTGGAGGCCATCGAGCCCGACGAGGCCCTGCGCGCCCTGGCCGACGGCGTGGAGAAGGTGGACCTGATCAATGACGAACGCACGGGCCAGGAACTGGCCGTGCTGCTCAAGAGCCTGGGCCTGAACACCAAGAGCCTGGGCCAGCAGTGCGAGACCCTGATCATCAACGGCCTCAACCCCGACCCCGGCGTCACCTGGGCCGAGCCCATGCTGCTGACCCACCAGGGCACGCTGCGGGCCGGTCTGGCCGTGCTGCGCCGCCTTTCCCCGGCCAAACGCATCCTGCTGGCCGTGCCGCGCGAGATGCACCTGCATTTCGACGACGTGGAAGTGGTGCGCGTGACGGCCCGCTATCCGGCCAGCGTCGATGCTCTGCTGGTCAAGAGCGTCACCGGCAAGGAAAAGCCCGAAGGCGTGGGCGTGGTGGGGCTCCACAATGTCTGGAGCCTGGGCCGCGTGGCCCGCACGGGCCTGCCGCTCATCGAGTCGGTCATCACCCTGGGCAGCTACACCCACTCCGGCAACTATATCGTCAAGGAAGGCAGCATGCTGGGCGAGCTGCTGGAATTCGCCCACATCAAGCTCAACAGCGGCGACACCCTGGTTCGCGGCGGCCCGCTGCGCGGCGAGAGCATCGACCGCCTGGACCGCAGCATCACCAAGGGGGCCACGGGCGTCTTCGTGGTGGAGGCCGGTACCGTGCCGCCCATGGAAGGCCACAGCCCCTGCATCAACTGCGGCGCCTGCGTGCTGATCTGTCCCGCGCGCCTGAGCCCCAGCATGCTGAGCCGCAACGCGGAATTCGCCCTGCACGAGCGCTGCCGCGACGAACACGTGGACTGCTGTCTGGAATGCGGCCTGTGCGGTTATGTCTGCATCGCCCGCCGTCCGGTCCTGCAATACATCCGTCTGGCCAAGCACAAGCTGGCCCAGGCCGATGAGGCCCGCCGTCTGAAAGAACGGGAGCTGCGTCCCGCGGCGCAGCCTGCCGCCGAAGCCAAGGAAGGAGAAAACTGATGCCCGCTGCCGCTCAATCTTCCGTTTTGCTGGCCATGAGCGCCCCGCCGTACTGGCATTGCGGGCGCACCGTGCGCCGCCAGAGCCTGATGACCCTCGCGGCCCTGCTGCCTGCCGTCATCGGGGCCGTCTGGACCTGGGGCCTGCCCGCCGTGCGCGTCATGTCCCTGTGTGTGGCCGTGGCCGTGCTCACCGAGGCCGCCTGCCAGAAACTCATGGGCCGCGAGCTGGCCATCGACGACTACACGGCCGTCTGTTCCGGCCTGCTGCTGTCCTTCATGCTGCCGGCCGACGCCCCCTGGTGGATCGCGGTCATGGCGCCGCTCATCGCCATCAGCCTGGGCAAGATGGCCTTTGGCGGTCTGGGCGCCAACCCGGTCAACACCTCCGTGGTGGGCTGGGCCGTGCTCTTCGTCTCCTTCCCCCTGTTCATGGAACCCAATGCCGTGCAGCTCAACGCCGCGTCCATGGTGGACCCGCTGGTGCGGCTCAAGTTCTTCGGCTGGGCCGATGCCGGCAGCATCCCCCTGCAGGACCTGCTGCTGGGCCAGCAGATCAACGGCCTGGGCGCCGGGCAGGTGGGGGCGCTCTTCCTGGGCGGCTCCCTGCTGGCGGCCCGCGGCATCATCCGCTGGCAGATCGCCCTGGGCTTCTTTGCCGGGGTGGCCGGCCTGGCCGCGCTCTTCTGCATGAGCAGCCCCGCCACCGACGCCTCGCCCCTGTTCCATCTGTGCACGGGCTCGGTCATGCTGGGCGGTTTCTTCCTCATCACCGATCCGGCCAACGCGCCGTCGCGCCCCCTGCCCATGTTCCTGTACGGCCTGCTGGGCGGCGCGCTGGTGATGACCATCCGCAAGTACGGCATCTACCTTGACGGTGTGCCCTTTGCCATCCTGCTGGCCAATCTGGTGGCCCCGCTGCTGGATTCCATCCGGCCCAAACCTTTTGGAGTGCGCTAGCCATGGCCGATATCCTGCGAATGATCGTCGTCCTGTCAGCCCTGTGCGGCCTTTCGGGCTTTGCCCTGTCCTACCTCAAGATGGTCACTGCGCCCGTCATCGAGGAACAGGTGCTGACCTATGTGCAGGGACCGGCCATTGCCGGGGTGTTCTCTGATATCGACAACCAGCCCATCGCCGACCGCAAGGCCTTCGAGACCGAGAAAGGCCGGGTGCTGGTCTTTCCCGCCATGCGTGACGGGAAGCTGGTGGGCGTGGCCCTGGAAGCCACGGGCAAGGGCTACGGCGGTGACGTGGGCGTGATGGTGGGCTTCAATGTGGCCAACGACACGCTGGCGGGCATCGGCACCACCACCCTCAAGGAAACGCCCGGTCTGGGCATGCGTATCGCGGAGCCCGGCTTCACCGGGCAGTTCAGGGGCATCGCCGCGCCGGTGGGCCTCAAGAGCCAGGGGGGCAGCATCGACGGCATCTCCGGCGCCACCATCTCCTCTTCGGGTGCGGTGACGGCCGTGAACCTGGCCGCCGAGGCCTACAAGGCCCTCAAGCCTGAAATCCTCAAGACCTGGGGCAACAAATAAGGAGCCGGCCATGAGCAGCGTCATGCAAGAATTCACCAAGGGGCTGTGGAAGGACCTGCCGCCCTTCCGGCTGGTGCTTGGTCTGTGTCCCACGCTGGCGGTCACCAACTCCGCCAACAACGGCCTGGGCATGGGTGCGGCGGTCATCTTCGTGCTCGTGCTCTCCAACATGATCATTTCCATGGTGCGCGGCATCATCCCCAAGAAAGTGCGCATCGCCTGCTTCATCGTCATCGCGGCCTCGCTGGTGGTGGCGGTGGAACTGCTCATGCAGGCCTATGCCTACCCGCTCTACCAGCAGCTGGGCATCTTCGTTCCGCTCATCGTGGTGAACTGCATCATCCTGGCCCGCGCCGAGGCCTTCGCCGCCAAGAACGGCGTGGCCGCCTCGGTGGCCGACGGCCTGGGCATCGGTCTGGGCTACACCATCTCGCTGACCTTCCTGGGCTCCCTGCGCGAGATCCTGGGCAACGGCACCTGGTTCGGGAACCCGGTCATGTGGGACGGCTTCCAGCCGTTCACCATCATGGTCCAGGCCCCCGGCGCGTTCATCTGCCTGGGCCTCATCCTGGCGGGCATGAACGTCATCAATGTCTGGCAGTCCCGTCGCAAGGGCGGCCAGATGGTGGAAACCTCCAGCTGCGGCGGCTGCAAGGCGTGCAGCATGTTCCAGCAGCGTCAGGAACAGTAGCCCGCGGGCTTTCGCAAGGATGCGCGTATGGATATCTTCCAGCTTTTCATCTCGGCCATCTTCGTCAACAACATCGTGCTGGCCCAGTACCTGGGCAACTGCCCCTACCTTGGCTGCTCCAAGGAAAAAGGCGTGGCCCTGGGCATGGGCGGCGCGGTGATCTTCGTCATCATCGTGGCCACGGCCTGCACCTGGCTCATGCAGCGTTACGTGCTGGAGCCCTTTGGCCTGGGCTACCTGCAGACCATCGTCTTCATCGTGGTCATCGCCTCGCTGGTGCAGTTCGTGGAGATGTTCCTCAAGAAGATGGTGCCGCCCCTGTATGCGGCCCTGGGCATCTTCCTGCCGCTGATCACCACCAACTGCGCCGTCATGGGCGTGGCCATCCTGGTGCAGCGCGAGGAATACGACCTGCTCACCTCCGTACTGTACGGCGGGGCCTCGGCCGTGGGCTTCACCCTGGCCCTCCTGCTCATGGCGGGCATCCGCGAGCGGCTGGATACCTGCCGTCTGCCCAAGGCCATGGCCGGGACGCCCATCGCCCTCATCATGGCCGGCCTGATGTCGCTGGCTTTCATGGGTTTCAAGGGCATGGCGCAATAACGCGGACTACGGGCTTTTGACTGCCGCTGGGCGGCAAGGAGAGGCATATATGGTTTTCGTTTCCATCATCACCCTGTTCGGATTGGGGCTCGTGGCCGCCATCCTGCTGTCCATCGCCTCGCGCGTCTTCTACGTCAAGGAAGACCCGCGGGTGGAGGCCGTGCTGGAGGTCCTGCCCGGGGCCAACTGCGGTGGTTGCGGCTTTGCCGGCTGCGAAGGCTACGCCGCGGCCGTGGTCTCCGATCCCGACATCCCGGCCAACAAATGCTGTGCCGGCGGTGCCGATACGGCCATCGCCGTGGGCGAGCTGACCGGCAAGACCGTGGCCGAGGCGGAGCCCCTGTTCTCGCTGCGGCGCTGTGACAAGCTGGCCGGCAACGTGGCCCTGCGCTACCAGTACCAGGGCATGCCCTCCTGCGCGGCGGCGGCCATGCTGCGCGGCGGCACCGATACCTGCCACTGGTCCTGCATGGGCTTCGGCGACTGCGTGCAGGTCTGCCCCTTCGACGCCATGCAGGTCAAGGACGGCGTGGTGCGCGTGGACATGTCCCGCTGCACGGGCTGCGGCATGTGCGTGTCGGCCTGCCCGCGCGGAGTGCTGGAGCTGGTGCCGCGCCGCCATCGTGTGGCCGTGTTCTGCAATACGCGCGACAAGCTGCGTGCCGTGACCGAAGTCTGCGACGCGGGCTGCATCAATTGCGGCCGCTGCGCCAAGGCCTGTCCGGCCAAGGCCGTGAGCAACGTGGCCGGGCGCATGGTGGTGGACCAGATCAAGTGTGTTTCTTACGGGCCCGATTGCGGTGAGGCCTGCGTGGAGGCCTGTGCCCGCCACATCCTGCGGCGAACCTGCCCCACGGGCATCGAGGCCGCCAATGTGGCCAGGATGAAGGATGACAGCGATGGCGACGGCGCTGCTGGGGGCGGCACCGTGCCTGTGACCGGAAAGAATGACCGCCCCGCACAGGAGAACTGCAATGCCTAAGACCTCTCGCCGAGATTTTTTGCGCTGGACGCTGGCCGGCAGCGGCCTGCTGCTGGCCGGTGCGGCCTCCGTCCTGGAGCCCGCGCCCGCCCGGGCCGTGACGCGCCTTGGCGCGCCCACGCAGCAGACGGCCCTGTTCATGGGCACCATGGTGAGCATCACCGTGGCCTGTCCCTCGTCCACCCAGGCCCACGATGCCATGGATCTGGCTTTTGCCGAGGGGCGCCGTCTGGAAGCCCTGCTGACCCGGCATGATGCGGCGGCCCCCCTGGGCGTGCTCAACAGCCAGGGCAGCCTGCGTGACGTGCCGCCCGAGCTGCTCAATGTCTGGCAGCGGGCCCACGGCATCTGCCATCTGACCGGCGGTGCCTTCGATGCCACTGTCCTGCCCCTGGTGCGCCTGCTGGAGAGCCGCAGCAATCCCGAAGGCGAGCTGGAGCTGCCCGAGAGCGACCTGCGCGAGGCCCTGGCCCTGGTGGATACCGAGGCCGTGTACGCCGGTCGCGACGGGATGCGTCTGGAACGGCAGGGCATGGGCCTGACCCTGGACGGCATCGCCAAGGGGCATATCGTGGATGCCATGTCCGCCGTGCTGCTGCGCGCGGGCTGCGAGAACCATCTCATCAATGCCGGCGGCGACATCCTGGCGCGCGGTCACAAGGCCCCGGGCGTGTTCTGGCGCGTGGCCGTGGAAGATCCGGAAAAGCGCGGCCACTACCCGCAGGTGCTGGAGCTGTACAACCAGGCCATCGCCACGTCCGGCGGTTATGAGATGCACTATGACGCCGAGGGGCGCCATCATCACCTGCTGGACCCGTCCACCGGGCGGAGCCCCGTGCTGGGCAGCATGAGCGTGCTGGCCGCCACCTGCATGCAGGCCGATGCGCTGGCCACCGGCCTGTCCGTCCTGCCCGCCGGGGAGGCCCTGACGCTGGCCGACAGCCTTTCGGGCTGCGCCTGCGGCCTGCTGCGCCGGGACGGCCGCCTGCAGGTCTCCCGCCGCTGGCCTGCGGAAGCCTGATACTGATCGTTCATGGATGCAAAAAGCCCGTCCCCCAGGGGACGGGCTTTTTCCGTTTCCGGCACCGGCCGTTCCTGTTCCCCATCCCGGCAAGCCCGCTCTCCGCGATCTGCCGCGGTATCCTGCCGCCGGGCCTCAAAAGGGGCACGGCAAAAGGAGGCAAAAGGGGAGGAGGGAACAACGTCCGGGACGTCTTTCGGTCGCTGGCGGCCATCCGGGGAGAGCGACCTGGTCCGCCGCCGCATCCGGCGGCTGCCGCAAGGCATGAAAAAAGGGAGGACGTCGTCCTCCCTTTTTTGTCATATCGTGCGCCGGGTGCCCTAGCGGCTCCACTTGAAGGTGAAGACCTGCTCGGTATCGGGATGCAGGCTCAGATGCACGGGGCAGGTATGGGCGGCCCGTTCGATCATGGTCTTTTCCTTTTCGGAGAACTCACGGTCGGGCATGTTGAAGATGATCTCGATCTTGCCGATGCGGCGCGGGTTGGCGCTCATGGTCTTGCTGATCTCGATGGTGGTGCCGGTCACGTCCACGCCGTGGTTCCGGCCGTAGATGCCGATGATGGTCATGGCGCAGGCGGCCAGGGCCGTGGCGCAAAGGTCGGTGGGGCAGAAGGCCTCGCCCTTGCCGTTGTTGTCCTTGGGGGCGTCGGTGACGAGCACGGTACCGCTCTGCTGGTGCACGCATTCCACGCGCAGGTCGCCGAGATATTTGGCGGTGATGTCTGCCATGGGGGAACTCCTTTTTTGCCCCAGAATGCCCTGTCCGCTCCCCGGACGCAAGAGGTATGTCCCCCCGTTCAGGGAAAACGGTTTCGAGGCTTCTGGGGGCCTTGTGGCGTTATGCCGGGCCATGTCCGGGATGCCGGACCGTTCCGGCCATGAAAAAAGGGGAGGCGGCTGCCTCCCCGTACGTTCGGAACAGCGGGATCGTCCGCTGCTTTAATCGTTGGCCAGACGGGCGGCGTCGGCGCGACGGCGCATGCGGGCCACGCGTTCGCGCAGACCGGCGCGGTAGGCGTCCAGATCCTCGATGCGGGCGCGGGCCACGCCGCTTTCCATGGCGGCACGGGCCACGGCGGGCGTCACCCATTCGATGATGCGCGGATCCAGCGGGCTGGGGATGATGTAGTCGGGGCCGAAGCTGAATTTCTTGCCGCCGTAGGCCTTGCTCACTTCTTCGGGCACGTCTTCGCGGGCCAGCATGGCCAGGGCCTCGGCAGCGGCCAGCTTCATGGCTTCGTTGATCTCCGTGGCCTGCACGTCCAGGGCGCCGCGGAAGATGAAGGGGAAGCCGGACACGTTGTTGATCTGGTTGGGGCAGTCGGAGCGGCCGGTGCCCATGAGCAGGTCGTCACGGGCGGCCTTGGCTTCGGCGTAGGTGATCTCGGGCACGGGGTTGGCGCAGGCAAAGATCACGGGATGCGAGGCCATGCTGCGCACCATGTCCTGCGTGACCAGACCGGGCTTGGACAGGCCCAGGAACACATGGGCGTCCTGCATGGCTTCGGCCAGGGTGGCGTCCTTTTCCTGCGCGAAGGCGGCCTTGGTGGGATGCAGCTTGTCCTGGCGGCCCTTGTGGATCAGGCCCTTGCTGTCGAACATCCAGATGTTCTCGCGCTTGACGCCCAGGCTGACGTAGAAGTTGGCGCAGGCGATGCCGGCGGCACCGGCGCCCACCACCACGACCTTCATGTCTTCCATCTTGCGGCCGGCGATGTGGGCCGCGTTGATGAGGCCCGCGCCGGAGATGACGGCGGTGCCGTGCTGGTCGTCATGGAAGACGGGGATGTTCATGATCTCCTTGAGCTTCTGTTCGATGTAGAAGCATTCGGGAGCCTTGATGTCTTCCAGGTTGATGCCGCCGAAGGTGGGCTCCAGGGTCTTGACCACGTTGATGAGCTCGTCGGGATCGGTGGTGGCCAGCTCCAGGTCGAAGACGTCCACGTCGGCGAACATCTTGAAGAGCATGCCCTTGCCTTCCATGACGGGCTTGCCCGCCAGGGGGCCGATGTTGCCCAGGCCCAGCACGGCCGTACCGTTGCTGACCACGGCCACCAGATTGCTGCGGGCGGTGAGGCTGGCCGCGGCGGCGGGATCGGCCTCGATGGCGCGGCAGGCATCGGCCACGCCGGGCGAATAGGCCAGGGTCAGGTCGTCCTGGGTCTCGCCCCGCTTGGAGGGCAGCACTTCCACCTTACCGGGGCGGGGCTCCGCATGATATTTCCAGACATCTTCCTTGGTATAGCTCATAGTATCCTCTGCTGCTCGGCTGGAGCGGTGAGATAGTGAAAAACGGGCCCGGACAGGCGTGGGGACAGCGTTCTCCTGTTTGCGTGGCTCCTTGATCGGAGCGGGGAGGAACGCGCGCTCTCGCGCCATGACGGGCGTTTTCGGCCCCGGGCCGCGGGACATGGCCGTATGCCATGCGATCGCCCGGCCAACACATGAGTATAAAAATCCGTTGCCGCTTTCGCAAGTGCGGGCAGGGGGGCGGACGTGGCTGGTTGCGGGGGGAAGGAGGGACCCTTGGCCGGCGCACAAGGGGCCCTCCTTCCCCCCGAGCCCCCCATCCCCCCCCCCACGCGCCTTTTTCAGAAGGATGGACGGGTGGTGTGGCGCGGCAGACTGCGCGCCTCTGATGGTCCCCCGGTACTGTGGGAGGGGGCAATGGAAAATATGGCGGGATGCCCGCTACTTCCGCGGGATGCAGGGAGTAGGTCGCCTATGGAGCGGGGACGGGAAGAGGACGACCGATGTCCCTAGGTGCGCCGTTTTGTTCCGGCATGCGGGGCGGGTCATCAGCGGGGCAGGGGAGGGAGGAGCGCCGTCAGACGGGCTCCTTGTGCGGGGACTTGGAAGGCTGGAGAAGACACGAGGGGAAGGGGAGATTTTCCACCGGAGACGGCCGGAGGCGGCCCCGGGGCGTGCCCGTCATGACGCGGTCGCTCCGGGCATCGGCAGCGCGATGGCGTCCCCTTCCCCTCTGGTAAAAGAACTGTCTAGCCGATCCATTCCTGGCCGGTGGCCATGTCCATGATGACGAATTCCGTGCCGTCGCCCTTGGCGGCCACGCGGTATTCCAGCTTCTCGGCCACACGGTTGGGCAGCTCGCCGCTCTGGTCGAAGGTCAGCACCCGGCAGGAGAAACCGTCGTGATAGTCGCTGACGGGGATCTCGCGGGAAGAGGCCACGATGATCTCGTCGCCCACCTGACAGGTACGGGCCGCGGCGCCGTTGAGGCAGACCACGCCGCTGCCGCGCGGGCCGGGCAGCACATAGGTCTCGATGCGGGAACCGCTGTGCTTGTTCCAGATGTAGACGTATTCCAGCGGCAGCAGATGGGCCGCTTCGAGGATGTCGGTGTCGATGGTGATGGAGCCGTGGTAGTTGAGCTTGGATTCCGTGACCACGATACCGTGCAGCTTGGCGCCTACGACGCGGATGGTGCCCTGCCCCTGGGGCTGGACACCCACCAGCATACGGGTGACTTCTTTTTTTTCCATGTGGTTCCCCTTGGGGGACCTGTCCGTCATGCGGCAGAACGTACCGCCGGGCAGGGTCTGGAGGAGCCGTCGGGCTCCTTGTGGACGATTTTGAAGAATGAGGGAGCATGAAGGGGGAAGGGGACTTTTCCAGCGGAAAACGTTCCCTTCCCCCCTCATATCATTTCATCGTCATCATTCTCGTCTAGCACTGGACGATGCGCACGTCGCCGCGGGTCTCGTTGGCGCGGCGGCGGAAGCGCTGGCGGCGGTCCTCACCGTCCACCTGGTTGGCCAGCCATTCCAGCACGTGCAGCACGGGGTGCTTTTCCTTGAGCTGGATGAGGCAGCGGGCGATGCCGATCTTGCAGGAGGGGCAGCCCACCAGGATGGGCCCGGCGTAGCAGGCGCCGGTCTGCGGCTGGGGCTCGAAGGCCTGGGCCAGGCGTTCCTTTTTGCGGGCGCGCAGCAGGTTGTAGATGGTGGGGGAGGTCACGGCGCCCATGCCGGACTCGCCGCAGCAGCCGGGGATGGTGGAGACCTTGACCTTGCAGAGCTGTTCCAGGGCGCCGGTAAGCTGGGCCTGTCCCTTGAGTGTGGGCACGCCTGCCCATTCGCAGTGGCAGGCCGCGTGATAGAGCACATTGGTGCCGGGGGCCACCGGGGCTTCCATGCCCTCGTGCTGCAGCAGGGGCAGGACGATCTGGCTCACGTCCTTCTGTTCCAGCTGCGGGAACTGCTCGTTGAGCTTCATGCGGGCCAGGCTGTCGCGGCAGGAACCGCAGGCCGTGGCCAGATAGCGCACATCGAAGCCCTGCTTGATGAGGTTGCGCAGCATGGAGGCCAGATACTGGCGGTTCTGGGCCATGTTGTCTTCGTATTCGGTATCCATGCCCGCGGCCAGCAGGGGATAGCCGCAGCACAAATGGCGCGGCGGCACGGCCACGGCGTGGCCGGTGTGCAGCAGCAGCATGATGGCGGCCAGACCGATGCGGTCATAGAAGAGCGAACCGCCGCAGCCGGGGAAGTAGAGCACGCAGGGCATGCCCGGCGTCACTTCCCTGGGCGCGAACACGGAACCGCGGTGCAGGCGCAGGGATTCGTACAGGTTGGTGTAGCCCATCTTGGGGCCGCTGCCCGCAAAGATGGGGCTCTGCATGCGCTTCTTCCACACGGAGGGCACCACGCCCAGCAGCTTGTTCTGCACCTTCTGGCCCAGCGAGGCCATCTTGGCCGCCTTGGGCACGCGGGACGAAACGTCATGCACCAGCCATTCCAGGGCACGCTTCTTGATGGGATGACCGCCGGCGTTCTCGTGTTCCAGCAGGGAGCGCAGGGTCAGGGCCACCTCGCCGGACGGGATCTTGACCGGGCAGTTGGCCAGGCAGCGGCCGCAGGCCGTGCAGTGTTCCACCAGGTCGCGCAGCCAGCGCAGCAGGTTGTCGTCGATGGCGCCCTTGTTGACCTGCGAGTAATAGACGGCTTCCAGCAGCATGCCCAGCACCATGTTCTTGTTGCGGGGGTGGTACTGCATGGAACGCTCGGGGTAGCACATGGAGCAGACCTGCTTGCACTTGCCGCAGCGGGTGCAGACCTGCACCGTGGACAGCAGGCTGATGAGCTTTTCCTTGTCCGGCAGACCGCTGGCGTGGATGTCGTTGATGAGCCGGTTGAAGGAGAAGGTGAAGGGACGCACGGGCAGTTCGCGATGCACCAGCTTGGCCGGGTTCATGACGTCGCGGGGGTCCACGCGTTCCTTGAAGGCGCGCAGGGCGTCCATCTTGCTCTTGCCGAGGAAGGAGATCTTGGTGATGCCGATGCCGTGCTCGCCGGAGACCTCGCCGCCCATCTCCTGGCATTCGGCCATGACGCGGGCCGCGGTCTCTTCGGCCTCTTCCAGCATGTGGGCGTCGTTGGAGTTGACCGGGATGTTCACATGGCAGTTGCCGTCACCGGCATGCATGTGACTGGCCACCACGATGCGGCTGGCTTCCATGTAATCGCGGATCTTGCCGATCTTCTTGTCCAGATGGGCGTACTTCTGGCCCATGCCGGCCAAAAAGGCCTCGGCGCGCTTCCAGAGCTCGGTATCGGAAAGCTCGGCCTGCGGGTTGTCGCCGGACGCCACCTTGGAGGCAAAGGAGAACTCGCGGTTGAATTCCTTGTCTTCCATGGGGAAGCCGGGCAGGCGGCCCACTTCCTGCAGGGCGTGGCGGTAGGCCTGGGCCGTGCATTCCAGGTTGAGCTGTTCGAGGAAGAGGGCGAAGTCCGGGATGCGGTCCATGGGGATGACCACGTCCTCGTTGAGCTTGAAGCCGGAGGTGCGCTTGGCGATGGCCGACAGGCGGTGCCGGTCTTCCCAGAAGCGTTCGCCTTCCTTGTCGTCCTGGGCCACGATGATGTCCACGTTGTCCTGTTCTTCCACCACGCAGACGATGTCGTTGACGCACTTGTCCAGCAGGTAGGGGTCGTCACCGTCCACCTGGAGGATGATGACCGAGATGGGCAGGCCCTCATACTTCTGGGACTTGCGCTTGTACTCGATGGCCTGCACGTACTTGGCGTTGAATTCTTCCAGGGCGGACAGATGGGCGTAGTCGCCTTCCTGACGGATGCGGTTGCGCAGGCCCACCAGCTCGCGCACCACCACGGCGGCGGGGTGCATGGAGCGGCCGAAGAATTCCAGCACCATGACGCGCTTGAACTTGGGCTTGGGATGGATGATGAAGCAGGCCTCGGTGATGATGCCGTCCACGCCTTCCTTCTGCATGCCGGGCAGGCCGCCCAGGGCCTTGTTGGTCACGTCCTTGCCCAGGCCGGGCAGGCGGATCTCGTCGCCGCGCAGGTGGATGACGTTGCGCACGCCGCCGCTGATGTCCTTGACCACGAACACGGCCGTTTCTTCGGGCAGGATCTTGTGGCGGGGATGGTTCTCGCGTTCCACGCTGATGATCTCGCCCGTGGGGGTGACCATGCGCCACCAGAGCAGGTTGTCCAGGGTGGTGCCGTATTCGAAGGCGCTGGGGCCGCCGGCGTTTTCGGAGACGTTGCCGCCGATGGACGAGGCCTGTTTGGAGGCCGGGTCCACGGAGAAGAGCGCCCCGGCCGCGTCCACGGCCTTGATGACGTTCTGGGTGATGGCGCCGGCTTCCACGGTGACGGTCATGTTCTCAAGGTCGATGGGGCCGATCTTGGTCAGACGGGTGAGGCTGACGATGACCGTACGCTTGCGGGCCGGCACGGCGCCGCCGGTCATGCCGGAGCCGCCGCCGCGCGGGATGAGGGCAAACTTCATGTCATTGGCCAGCTTCACCAGGGCAGCCACCTGCTCGGCGCTGTCGGGTTCCACCACCAGCAGGGGCAGTTCCATGCGCAGGTCCGTGGCGTCCGTGGCCGAGGCCACCAGGGCGGAGGGCGAGGAAAGGATGCACTCGTTGGGCAGGATGTTGCGCAGGGCGGAGATCAGCTCTTCGCGGAAGCTGCGTTCGGCCTCGTAAGCGGACCAGAACATGGTGATGCCTTCGCCGATGGCGTTGGCGAAATAGTGGGCCAGGGCCATGGATTCCCGTTCGAAGCGGGCGTGCACGCTGTTGCGCACGGTCTCCACGTTGATGAAGGGGTTGTAGGCCACCAGGAACAGTTCTTCGGCAATGGCAATGGCCAGATGCCGCACAGACTCGGGCCACTCCGCGAAGTCGTCGATATTGATACGCAGGATGCGGTTGACCACATAGTCAGGTGAGATGGATATGTGCGGACCCTTGTGAGCCATGGCGTAGGTACCTCGTTGTCTTCTGCATTTTCCTTGTGCACGGGCCCGGCGGGCCGGATGCACAAGTGGAGAAACCTTGTTTTTTACTGCTATTGGCCGCGCAAGGCAAGCACGCCCCCATACTGGGGCCACTGTCTTCGCCAGAGAGGAAAAAAGCCGTCAGGAACGATTCCTGTCATTCCTGTCATGCCTTGTCCTCTTTACATTTTCCCGAACTTGAAAGATGCTGTGCGCCACACACGATCCCCGGAAAGGAGACTCCACATGCTGCTCAAGCTGCAATGGCTTACAGATATTTTTGACTGGTTGCACCACAATTGGGAGCGGACCCACGTCCAGCGCAAGGTGGCGCTGGTCATCTTTTGGATCTACGTGGCGGCCCTGTGCTGCGTGGAGCTCAAACGCCAGGGCATGCTGCCGCCCGCACTGGCCCAGCTGACGCCCCACAGCCATTTCAGCGCCATCCAGCTGGCCTTCACCCTGATCCTGGGCCTGGAGGTCATGAGCCTGATCTTCATCATCTCCACATCCTTTTCACGGTCCGTGGGCAAGCAGTTCGAGATCCTGGCGCTGATCCTGCTGCGCAATGCCTTCAAGGAACTGGCGCACCTGCCCGAGCCGGTGAGCATCGCCGGCAACCTCGATCCCGTCATCCATATCGCGGTCACGGCGATGGGGGCCCTGGGCATCTTCGTGGCCCTGGGCATCTACGGGAAGCTGGCCTCCAGCTATGCCTACATCCAGAGCCCGGAGATGCGCATGCGTTTCGTCATCAGCAAAAAGCTGCTTTCGCTGACGCTGTTCGTCATCTTTTTGGGCATCGGCATCCGGGATGCCTGGATCCACATCCACACCGGCGAGGACATGCGCTTTTTCGAGACCATCTACACGGTGCTGATCTTCGCCGACATCGCGCTGGTCCTCATCTCGCAGCGCTACATGCCGTCCTTCCATGCGGTGTTCCGCAACTCCGGCTTCGTCATCGGCACGCTGATGATGCGTCTGGCCCTTTCGGCCACCCCGCCGTGGGACACGGCCGCCAGCCTATTCGCGGCCGCCTACGTGCTGGCCCTGACCTGGGCCACCAGATACTTCCGGCCCGCGGCCCTGCGCGGCCCCCAGCTGCCTGCCTCGTCCCGCGAGACGGAGCATCTGCCCCCGTCCTACGGCAAGGTGCCGGAGCCCGCGGAACCGCGTGAGGGCGTGCTCTACGGCAAGCCGCATCTGGAAGCCTGGCGGCAGCGCCGCAAGACCCGGGAGGCGGCCCTGCCCGTGGCGCGGGAGGAATGCGTGTTCGGCGCTGCGGAGCGCCGCGCCCGGCGCACGATGCCCCGTCCTCCGGCCGGAAAGAAGAAGGCCGCCAGCTGACGGACCGGCCGGGAGGGATGGGCGCCGGACAGCGAGCGCTTCTCCGGCTCCGGTGCCGTCCTGTCGTGATGCATGAAAAAAGGCCACCCTGCGGGGTGGCCTTTTTACGTCCGTACAAAAAACGCGGTTTATTCGTCGCCCACCTTGAGGGCGGCCAGGAAGGCTTCCTGCGGCAGCTCCACGTTGCCCATGCGCTTCATGCGCTTTTTGCCTTCCTTCTGCTTTTCCAGCAGCTTGCGCTTACGGGTGATGTCACCGCCGTAGCACTTGGCGGTCACGTCCTTGCGGAAGGCGGACACGGTCTCGCGGGCGATGATCTTCTGGCCGATGGCCGCCTGGATGGCCACCTGGAAGAGCTGGCGCGGGATGGTGCGCTTGAGCTTGAGGGCCAGCGAACGGCCGTAGGTGTAGGCGCGGTCGCGGTGCACGATGACGGCCAGGGCGTCCACGGGCTCGCTGTTGAGCAGGATGTCCAGACGCACCAGGTCGGACTCGCGGTAGTCGATGGGCTGGTAGTCCATGCTGGCGTAGCCGCGCGTGCAGGACTTGAGCCGGTCGAAGAAGTCATAGACGATCTCGGCGAAGGGCAGCTCGTAGGTCACCACCACGCGGTTGGCGGCCAGGTAGTGCAGGTTCTTCTGGGTGCCGCGCTTGTCCTCGCAGAGCTTCATGACGTTGCCCACGTATTCGTTGGGCACGTGGATGTCCATGCTCACATAGGGCTCGTAAAGGGCCTTGATCTTGGTGGAGTCGGGCAGATGGGCCGGGTTGTCGATCTCCAGCGTCTTGCCGTCGGTGGTGTCCACCCGGTAGATCACCGAGGGCGCCGTGGCGATGAGGTCCACCTCGAATTCGCGCTCCAGACGTTCCTGGATGATCTCCATATGCAGCAGGCCCAGGAAGCCGCAGCGGAAGCCGAAGCCCAGGGCCTGGGAGGTCTCGGGCTCGAAGCTGAAGGCGGCGTCGTTGAGCTGGAGCTTTTCCAGCGCGGCCTTGAGGTTCTCGTAATCGTCGGATTCCGAGGGATAGAGGCCGCAGAACACCATGGGCTTCACTTCCTTGAAGCCGGGCACGGGCTCGGTGGCCGGATTGGCCGCCAGGGTGATGGTATCGCCCACGCGGGCATCGCCCAGGGACTTGATGCTGCCGCAAAGGAAGCCCACCTCACCGGCGTGCAGTTCCTTCACGTCCGTGGCCTCGGGCGAGAACACGCCCAGGCGCAGCACTTCATATTCCTTGCCGGTGCTCATGAGGCGCACCATGTCGCCCAGTTTCACCCGGCCGTCCACCACGCGGAAGAGCACCACCACGCCCTGGTAGCTGTCGTACCAGGAGTCGAAGATCAGGGCCTTGAGGGGGGCGTCCAGATCGCCGCCCGGCGCGGGCAGACGATTGACGATGGCTTCCAGCACGGCGTCCACGCCCAGACCGGTCTTGGCGGACACGGGCAGGGCGTCGGTGCAGTCCAGGCCGATGGCTTCCTCGATCTCTTCCTTGACGCGGTCCACCTCGGCGCTGGGCAGGTCGATCTTGTTCAGCACGGGCACGATCTCGTGGTCGTGGTCCAGGGCCAGATAGACGTTGGCCAGGGTCTGGGCCTCCACGCCCTGGGTGGCGTCCACCACCAGCAGCGCGCCTTCGCAGGCGGCCAGGGAACGCGACACTTCGTAGTTGAAGTCCACGTGTCCGGGCGTGTCGATGAGGTTCAGCTCATATTCCTCTCCGTTGGCAGCCACATAGGGGATGCGCACGGTCTGCGCCTTGATGGTGATGCCGCGCTCGCGTTCCAGATCCATCTTGTCCAGGTACTGCTGGCGGGCCTCGCGCTGGCTGACGACCTTGGTCAGCTCAAGGATGCGGTCGGCAAGGGTGGACTTGCCGTGGTCGATATGGGCGATGATGCAGAAATTGCGAATATGATCCAGACTGGGCATGGTATATCCTGCATTGGGTTACGAAGATTGAAAAGTATCTTAATAAGCCAAAACAGGGCCAAAGTCCATGCTGCCCGCCCGTGCCCGCCCGGAGGGAGGGGAGAAGGAGCCTGTCCGGGAAACGGAGTTGTGCGGAACCGTTCCCGGACAGGCCGGTCTCATGCCGGCGGGGTCACCGCCTGCATGCGATACCGCGGATCTCGACCTCTGCTCCCGGGCAGAGCCCCCGGACCTCGACGAACAGTCGTGCTGGCTTGTAGGCGGGGAAGTAGGTGGAATAGATGGCGTTGAAGTCCTCAAAGTTGCGCATGTCCGTCACAAAGACATCGACCTGGGCCATGTTGTCGAGCGTCATGCCGGCCGCGGCAAGCACGGCTTTCAGGTTTTCGAGAGCCTGGATGGTCTGGGCCTTGAAGCCGGTGACGATCTGCCCGCTGGCGGGGTCCTGGCCGATCTGGCCGCTCAGATAGACGGTGCTGCCGGTATCCACGGCCTGCGAATAGGGACCGATGGCCGCCGGGGCCCCTGTGCTCTGGATCATGTCCATATGGTTACTCCTCGATATGACGGGCAAGGGTGCGCGGCCAGATGTCCAGCGCATTGTCCAGCTCTTCCGCATGCCAGATGGCCTCCCGCATGCGGGCGCATTCCTGCTCACCGAAGACGGGGGCGGTCAGGCGGGTGAACTTGTCCAGCAGCTCTTCATCGGAGGGGCTGTCGGCGGGTTCCCACTGGGGTTCCAGTTCCCCGGACCGCAGCTCCCTGCCGTCCGTGGTGGTGATGCAGACTTCGGAGAACGTCCGGGCCGGGAAGCGCTCTTCGAAGCGGTCTTCCACCACCACTTCGATCATGTCGGCAAGCTCCAGGACATCCTTGTCGAAGATGCGCGGCGGCAGGACCTGTGCCCCGCTGATCTGGCCGTCCAGCAGAGCGACAGCGATGGGATAGGTGATGTTGTACTGGGCCGCGTCCGTATGCGTGGGGTGTTCGCGGCTGAGCGAGGCCGCCTTGGAGAAGGTGTGGATGACAAGACGGCGGATGTCGCTGACGGCAAGGTGGTTTTCCCTGACGATCTTGAGGGCGCCTGCGATGGAGGCCTGGGCCCAGCGGCAGCAGTAGGGCTTGAAGTACAGGTCCGCCATGCGCCAGCGGCTTCCCAGTTCTTCGGCCAGCGCGGCGTCGAAATCCAGCAGGGGGGAGGTGAACCCGGCCTGTGCCAGCAGGATGGACATCATGGCCGTATGGGCCCCCCAGCCGACGCCGTCCTTGGCCATGCAGGGGGTGGCCACACCGCGGGCGATGAAGCCTACCGGGCCGTGGTAATCGGCGCAGTTCAGCGCCTGGAGCAGGACGTCTTCCTTCAGGCCGAGGATGCGGCCGGCGGCGGCCACGGCGCCGATGGCGCCCCAGAGGCCGGAAGTGTAGACGCGGGCATGATCCCGGTTCCAGTACATGCCGGAGCGCATCCCCACCTCGTAGCCGACGGCCACGGCAGCCAGCATATCCGTGCCCGAGGGAGGCGTTTCCGCCATCTCGGCGGCAGCCAGCATCACCGGCGTCAGGGCCGCACCGGGGCGTCCCTGGGCGGGCCGGTAGCCGTGCTCCACATCAAGGGCATTGGAGGCGAAACCGTTGGCCATGCTGGCCCCCAGGGGGGAGACCTTCCTGCCGCTGGCGATCAGGGTGCATTCCCCGCCCTGGAAAAAACGTTCGGCCGTGCGGGCGGTCAGGCAGGCCAGCGGCGTGACCGCACCGGCGGACAGGGCGCCCATGCTGTCCAGCAGGCAGCGCTTTGCCTGATGGCGGATCGGTTCGGGAAGATCGGCATAGCTCTGCCTGAGGATGAAATCCGTAAGGAGGTTAGCGGGAGACGGCATCATTTTGCTCCTTGGAAGAAAGACCTTGGGTCGGTATCCGCTTCTGCCATCCCGTGATGGCGGAAAGGAAAAGGACGAGCAGCAGGGCCCAGGCGTAGGGCATGAGGAGCGCGGAGGTGATGGGCGGGCTGACAAGGCCGTATTCGGCGGCGGCGTGGCTGACCGTATTGAACCAGAGCGCACAGACGATATGCCAGGGCAGCATATAGAAGATCGTACAGGCCGAGCAGCACAGCAGGTCGGCGGCGCGTTCGGGAGCTATGCCGAAGCGCTGGGAGAGGGGCTTGACGAAGGTCGTACCCAGCAGGACTTCCGCAGGGACGTTGGCGGAAATGGGGATGGTGATCAGCACCGTGGAGGCGATGATCGTGATCTCGGCCTGACGGGCCGTCTTGATGAAGGTCTTCTGCACCCAGTTGACGATATCTTCCATGATGCCGCTTTCCATGACGAGCTGGATCACGCCAAGGATGAAGAGGATGAAGATGATGACCCCCGTGACGCCGCTCACGCCGTTCTCGAGCAGGCCGCTGCTCATGCCGCCGGTGGTGACGGGATGGAGCAGATCCGACAGGCTGAGGCGGCCTATGGCAAGGCCGATGACGATGGCCGCGGCAATGCCCCAGGTGAGGGATTCGATGATATGGCGCCCAAGGAGCGAGGCCACGATGACGATCCCGAAGGCAAGCAGGAGCAGCAGGCAGGTGGGCGACATGGAGGCCGCGAACTGGGGCGGCGTGGAGACCGTGCCGCCACCGCCGAAGCAGGCAAAGACGATGGCGGAGATGGCGGCGGCCGTGAAGACCAGGGGCGCGCGGGTCCGGGTTATCTTCTGGATGTCAGCGTCCTGGGTGAAGGCGACGGTGATGTTGGAAGAGGAGATGGGGGAATAGCTGTCCCCCAGGGCGCCGCCGGAGAGGATGGCCACGGCCAGGAAGGCGGGGTCCGCCCCAAGGAAGACACCGGCCGGGAACATGACGGGCGTCAGCGCCAGGATGGTGCCGTTGGCGGTGCCGGTACCCAGTGAGAACAGCATGGCCGCCAGGAAGGTGATGACGGTGAACACACTGCCCTGGGCCCCTACGTTGAGCCCGAACCAGAGCAGCCCCTCGATGATGCCGCCGGCCTGCATGATCTGGCCGAAGACACTGGCAAAGATCCAGGAGGCACACAGCACGCCGACGCTCTTGTTGTTGAACCCGCGCAGGACGGTCGCGCAGTATTCCTTGGGCGTCTTGGAGAGGAAAAGGCCGATGCAGATGGCGGCAAAGCCGATGCTCCAGAAGTTCTTTGGCGTGGCCGGCCCGTGCAGGGACAACCATAAGAGGCCGCAGATGAGCAGGAGCAGGGGGATGGCTGCCCCCCACTTCCCCCCCCACATCTTGAGGGCAGCGTTGTATTCCCTCTCGGGGCGGTTCGGGACTGACATGAAGTACCTCCAGTAAATGTTTACGTGGAGCAGTCCTCCACGTGTTATGAAGGCAATTCTGGATCTTGCGGGCCGTTGGCCGGGCCCTGACGGCACGCTTTGCGATAGCTGTAGAGCGTATATTTGGAGATGCCCATGATGGAGGCGATATGTTCGACCATGCCCTTGAAGCGGAAGGCGCCGTGCTGGTCGAACTGGGCTATCAGGGCGATGCGTTCTTCCCTGTCCAGCTCTGTGGGGAGCTTGCCGAATTGCTGCAGTACCTTGCGGACGATGGCTTCCATGGTCTCTTCCGAGGTGGCGGCAAAGGTCTCCTGGGTACCGTCATTGCGGCTGTCTTCGGCGGGAGCCGTGCGTATCTGGTCTTCCAGGGCGGCGATGGCGGCCATCTGGCGGGAGATGTTCTGGTTGATGCACATGGCGAAGACAGGCACGCCCTTGTCGTCCTTGATGTAGATCAGTGATCCGCGCAGGGGTTCGCCATGGCGGCCCTGGGCGCGGTAGGGGCGCACGTCCGGCGCATCGGAGCCATAGCGGCTCAGGTGGTTGATGAGGAAATCGGTTGCCGGAGCTCCGGGGGCTCTTTTGGTCACTTCGCCGGCGATATGGACCAGGGAGGATTCAAGGCGGCTGAGGTCGTGGATGGCGATCTCGTAGTCACGCCCCCAAAAAGCGACCAGCCCGTCGGCGATCCTGCACAAATTTTCCAGAAGAGTTTTCTTGTCCATGTGGAACTCCATGAGGTGAATATACGGGGTGGCTCTTGATTTGTAAACTATTTTTTGTACGACAAAAAATTTTTTGTATAAAAATTTTCGGGTATGAAAAAGCCGCATTGCGGTTTCCCGCAATGCGGCTTGTTTTAATCAGGAGACTGATTGCCGCTAGCGCAACTGGGCCACATGCAGGCGCTCGACGGCGCGCTGCAGAGCGGCTTCCGCTCTGGCATGGTCCACATCATCGGCCTGGCTGGCCAGGCGCTTTTCGGCGCGCTCCTTGGCGGCCTGGGCGCGGGCGGTGTCGATATCTTCGGCCAGTTCGGCCGATTCCGCCAGCACGGTCAGGACCTTGTTGTTCACATCGGCAAAGCCGCCGGAGATGAACACGTTGTGCTGCTTGCCGCCTTCAGTATAGCGCAGATTGCCAATCTTGAGGGCAGAGAGCAGGGAGACGTGATGCGGCAGCACGCCAAACTCACCCATGACGCCGGGGCACACGGCCATATCCACCTGAGCGCTGACAACGGTCTTGTCAGGTGTCACCACTTCCAGTTGCAGCATGCTCATGGGCGCTCCTTACTTAGCTTCCTGCTGGATGCGGGCTTCGTACTTGGCCACGGCCTGGTCGATGCTGCCCAGCATGTAGAAGTCGGATTCGGCAAGGTGGTCGTACTGGCCTTCCAGGATGCCCTTGAAGCCCTTGATGGTGTCTTCCAGCTTCACATACTGGCCGGGGGTACCGGTGAAGGTTTCGGCCACGTGGAAGGGCTGGGACAGGAAGCGCTGGATACGACGCGCACGGGCAACGGTGAGCTTGTCTTCGTCAGACAGTTCGTCCATACCCAGAATGGCGATGATATCCTGCAGTTCCTTGTACTTCTGCAGCACCATCTGCACCTGACGGGCCACGCTGTAGTGCTCTTCGCCCACGACGTTGGGGTCGAGGATGCGGGAGGTGGAGTCCAGCGGGTCCACGGCGGGGTAGATACCCAGTTCGGCGATCTGACGGGAAAGCACGAGCGTACCGTCCAGATGCGAGAACGTGGTAGCCGGGGCGGGGTCGGTCAAGTCGTCAGCGGGCACGTAAACGGCCTGCACGGAGGTGATCGAACCCTTGTTGGTAGAGGTGATGCGTTCCTGCAGGGCACCCAGGTCAGTACCCAGGGTGGGCTGGTAACCCACGGCCGAGGGCATGCGGCCCAGCAGAGCGGACACTTCCGAACCGGCCTGCGTGAAGCGGAAGATGTTGTCGATGAAGAGCAACACGTCCTGGTTTTCTTCGTCGCGGAAGTATTCGGCGCAGGCAAGGGCGGTCAGGGCCACGCGGGCACGGGCTCCCGGAGGCTCGTTCATCTGGCCGTAAACCAGCGTGGCGCGCTCCAGAACACCGGCTTCTTTCAGTTCGTTATACAGGTCATTGCCTTCACGGGTACGTTCACCCACGCCGGCGAACACCGAAGAGCCGCCGTGCTGCTTGGCAATGTTGTTGATCATTTCCATCAGGATAACGGTCTTGCCCACGCCGGCGCCGCCGAACAGACCCATCTTGCCGCCCTTGGGGAAGGGCACGAGCAGGTCCACGACCTTGATGCCGGTTTCAAGCAGTTCCACCTTGGTGTTCTGCTCGGTGAACTCGGGGGCGGGACGGTGGATGGGGTAGTACTTCTCAGCGTTGACCGGACCCATTTCGTCCACGGGACGGCCGATAACGTTGAGGATACGTCCCACAGCCGCCTTGCCCACGGGCACCATGATGGGGTTGCCCGTATCCACAACTTCCATGCCGCGCACCAGACCTTCGGTGGCGTCCATGGCGATGGTACGCACCACGTTGTCACCGAGGTGCTGGGCCACTTCACAGACGAGGTCAGGCGCGTCGCTGTTGTTGGGGTTTTTGATTTCCAGGGCGGTCAGGATATCAGGCAGGTGTCCGTCGCTGAACTCAACGTCCACGACGGCGCCGATAACCTGGACGATTTTACCAATGTTTTTGCTCATGCTTGGCTCCTGTTACCCGTTCAGCGCTTCTGCGCCGCCGACGATGTCGATGAGTTCGCTGGTGATGGAAGCCTGCCGTGTCTTGTTGTAGAGCAGGGTCAACGTATTGATCATCTCGTTACAGTTACGCGTCGCGTTGTCCATAGCGGCCATGCGCGCAGCGTGTTCACTGGCAGACGTATCCAGCATTCCCCGGTAGACCTGAACCTTGATGTAGCGGGGGAGCAGCTCGGCCAGAAGGGCTTCTTCCTGCGGTTCGTAAACGTACTCGCAGTGGGCTTCTTCCTGACCTTCTTCCGCTTCCGCCTCAGGGGCAGCCAGGGGCAGCAGGCTCAGTGTGCGCGGGGGCTGATGCCCCATGGACACAAACTCGCCGTACACCATCCAGACTTCATCAAAAGCAAAGGTTTCGTAGCCGTGAATGACTTCCTGCGCGATGGAGCTGGCCAGCGAAAAGTCCAGGCTGCCCATACGGTCACCGTAAGCGACCGAGATGTCGTAGCCGGCCTTGCGCACAGCGTCGCGTCCTTTGCGGCCCATGCAGGCGAAGGTGACCTTCATACCGGCATTGGTTTTTTCAGCAGCGAGCTTCAGGGCCGTGGTGATGATGTTGCCGTTGAAGCTGCCGCACAGACCACGATCGGACGTGACCAGCACGATGGCGCAGTTTTTCTTTTCCTCATGCTCGGCCAGCAGCGGATGGGCAGTGCCCTCCACCTTGCGGGCAAGCTCGGCCAGAACCTGGCGATACTTGCCGGCATACGGCCGGAAGCGTTCGATGCGGGCCTGCGCGCCGCGCAGTTTCGCCGAGGCCACCATGTTCATGGCCTTGGTGATCTGCTTGGTCTTGCCGACCCCCACGATTTTCATTTTTACGTCTTTGAGTGAAGGCATATGGGTATCCCCCGGCGTTAAGCCTGGTAGCCCTGCTTGAAGGCGGTAATCGCCTCGTTCAGCGCCTTTTCCACAGCTTCATCAATGACTTTCTTATCCTTGATGGCGTCCAGCACGTCCTTGCGGGTATCGCGCATGAAGGCCAGCATTTCACTTTCAAAGCGACGGATCTGATCCACCGGCACGTCGTCCATGTAGCCGCGGGTAGCGGCGTAGATGGAAGCCACCTGTTCCTGGGCGGGCATGGGCTGGTACTGGGGCTGCTTCAGCAGTTCCACCAGACGGGCGCCGCGTTCCAGTTTGGCCTTGGTGGCCTTGTCCAGGTCGGAACCGAACTGGGCGAAAGCGGCCAGTTCGCGGTACTGGGCCAGGTCCAGACGCATGGTACCGGCAACCTGCTTCATGGCCTTGATCTGAGCGGCGCCACCCACGCGGGACACGGACAGACCCACGTTAATGGCCGGACGCACACCGGCGTTGAACAGGTTGGGTTCCAGGTACACCTGACCGTCGGTGATGGAGATCACGTTGGTCGGGATGTAGGCGGACACGTCACCGGCCTGCGTTTCGATGATGGGCAGGGCGGTCAGGGAGCCGGCACCGAGCTTGTCGCTCACCTTGGCAGCGCGTTCCAGCAGGCGGGAGTGCAGGTAGAACACGTCGCCGGGGAAAGCTTCACGTCCGGGAGGACGACGGAGCAGCAGGGACATCTGGCGATAACCCACAGCCTGTTTGGAGAGGTCATCGTAGATGATCAGGGCATGCTTGCCGTTGTCGCGGTAGTACTCGGCCATGGTGCAACCGGTGTAAGCCGCGATGTACTGCAAGGGAGCCGGGTCGGAAGCGGTGGCCGAGATGATGGTGGTGTATTCCATGGCACCGTGCTTGCGCAGGGTGTCGGCCACCAGGGCGACAGACGCTTTCTTCTGGCCGATGGCCACGTAGAAGCAGTGAATGTCGGTTTCTTTCTGGGCCAGGATGGCGTCGATGCAGACGGCGGTCTTACCGGTCTGACGGTCGCCAATGATCAGTTCACGCTGGCCGCGGCCGATAGGAGTCATGGCGTCGATGGCCTTCAGACCCGTGGGCATGGGCTCATGCACGCTCTTACGCGCGATGATACCAGGGGCCTTGATTTCCACCGGGCGGACTTCTTCGGCTTCGACCGGGCCGAGGCCGTCGATGGGCTGGCCAAGGGGGTTGAGCACGCGGCCCATAACCTTGTCGCCCACGGGCACGGAGAAGATCTTGCCGGTACGCTTGACAGGATCGCCCTCCTTGATGCCCACATCGGAGCCGAGCAGCGCGACACCCACGTTGTCTTCTTCGAGGTTGAGCACCATACCCATGACGCCGCCGGGGAATTCCAGCAGTTCCATGGCCATGGCATTCTGAACCCCGTAGACGCGGGCGATACCGTCACCGACATACAACACGGTGCCGGTTTCGCTCATTTCTACGCGCTGCTCGTAGTTTTTGATTTGATCTTCAATGATCTTGCTTATCTCTTCAGCTTTGATCTGCATGTGCTATTCACCCCTCTTGAATGTCTCCCGAAGGATCGCCAACTGCGCGCGCAGACTTGCGTCCAGCACTCGATCACCAACCTTGAGCACCACGCCCCCAAGGATGGAAGCATCCACATCAAAGGCAAGCTCAATGCTCGCCCCCGCCTTCTTTTCAAGCTCGGCCTTGAGTTCGGCCCGCTTGTTATCCGTAAGCTCCACGGCGGTAGTGAGCGTACCACGGATAATTCCTTTGGCGTCGTCAAGCAACTTGCCATACCAGCCGACAATCTCGCCGAGATAAGCCAGACGCTCTTTGTCGGCCAACAGCAGGCAGAAGTTGCTGACGGTTTTGTCCGCCTTGATTTTCTTAAGCAGCTTGCCCATCACAGCCTTTTTTTCATCGATGCTGATGACCGGGCTTTTCAGCGCGGCGTCCAGCTTCGGCGAGGCGGCAAGCATGTCTCCCAGCGCGGCGAGATCGCTCCCGTAACGCGAGAGGGCCTCATCCCCTTGTTGTTTGCCCAGCGCAAATATGGCGCCGGCATATCTGCGAGCAACTATCGCGTCCGTCAATGGAGCACCACCTTGTTGAGGGAGTTGGTAATGAGCTTTTCATGCTCGGCGGCGGTCAGCTTTTCAGCCAGGACCTTTTCCGCTGCGTCCACAATCTCATCGGCAATGGCGGCGCGCACTTCGGCCAGCATGGCGCGGCCTTCGTTCTCGGCAGTGCGACGAGCCTGTTGCACAATCTGTTCGGCCTGACGCTTGGCTTCTTCGACGACGGCCTGCTTCACGCTTTCGGCCTGAGCGAGGCTTTCATCGAGGATGGCCTTGCGTTCGGACTCAAGGTTGCTGATGCGCTTTTCCACTTCATCCAGGCGCTTCTGGGCTTCAGCGCGGCGGGCTTCCAGATCCTGGAGGTCCTGGCTGATGCGGGCGCGGCGGCCGGAGAAGAACTTGCGGGCCAGACCGCCCACGAAGTACCACAGGATACCGGCGAAGATGATGAAGTTGAGCACACGCCAGCCAAAGTCGCCCCAGCGCGGCGCGTCATGCCCTTCAGAGGCCTGCGCCCCCACGGCGAAAAGCAGCGTAAGCGCAAGGACAGGCACCATAACTCGCGTCAAGCCCAGCCCAGCGTGTTTCCATTTGCTCAAAGCCCACCCCCTTGATTGGGTTTCTCTTGATTCTTTACCCTCGCGGTCCGAAGACCGCCCGAAAAACCACCGAGCTCGCGCGTGGCACAGTGGCAGAAACGGCGTACTAGCCACGCAGCACACGCTCGGCCAGCTGGCCGGAGAGCGTGGCGACCTGACCGCGCAGTTCCTTCAGGGAAGCATCGGCTTCGGCCTGCAGGTTGCGACGGGTCTCGGCAATGATTTCCTGGGCGCGCTTCTGGGCTTCAGCCACCAGGCTGGCCTGTTCGGCGGCGCCGGCTTCGCGGGCCTTTTCGCGGTTCTGGCCTGCATCCTGACGGGCGCGGGTCAGCTGGTTGTCATAGTCGGAAAGGCGCTGTTCGGCCTGGTATTCGTAGGATTCGGATTCGCCGGACATATCGTCCATGACGGCTTTGCGTTTGCGGATGATTTCGCGGATGGGGCGAATCAGAAGGAGGTTCAGCACGTACAGTGCAATGAAGAAGTTCACCAACTGGAAAACCAAGGTGATATTAAGGTCCAACATTACCGTATCCTCCCTCTGGACGGTGTGATGTTCAAAGCTTTTATAAAATACCCTCAACAAGGGGTTATGTCAAAGGGTATTGGTGACAAAATTCGCAAAGTCTTCGCATCTGCACAAACAATTTTATGATATTTTTCATATGTTTTCGTAAAAATCAAGTAATTTTAAGCTATTATCCCAACAAATAAAAAGCGGGATCTCTTGGGAAAAATGCGCGGCCGCAAGGGCGAAAGAAGGCAGAGCGCGGCAGGAGCCGTCAATTTTTGGACAGCGGCTCACGCTTCGCGGACTATCCGGGACCTCTCAGACCAGCAGCCACTGCTCCGCATCATAGTCGGCGGCAGCCAGCCAGCGGGCGGCATCCTCGTCGGCGCCGTGGGCGGTGAGGGCGTTGAGCAGGAAACAGCGTCCCGGCCCGGGCAGTCCGTCCCGGCCGATGACCGGCACGCCGTGCACCTTCTGCCCGATCTTCTTGGGATCGATGTCCACGAAAGCGGCCACCTGCACGCCTTTTTCCCACAGGGGAGCCAGACGGCGGCGCGCCACCTTGCCCGCGCCCAGCAGGTAGACCCGCGGATGCCAGGGGTTGTGGCGTTCCAGCCAGAGGGCCAGCCAGAGGGCACGCAACTGGTTGTTGGCGGCCTCGCAATAGCGGCTGTCGCTGCGGGTGGCCCGGCGCGGCGGATCGTTCCAGACCAGCAGCTCCTGCGGCAGCTTGGCCATGCGCACTCCGGCGTGCAGCCAGCGCAGCCACAACTCCCAGTCCTCGGCAAAAAAACCGTCGGCATAGCCGCCGTGCAGCCGGGGCAGCTCGCGCCGGAACATGACCGAAGGATGGCTGACGGGCGTATCGCGAAAACGGTTGCGGCTGATGGCCTCATGATCCAGCAGGCCGTTCTGCCAGTCCACGAAATGGGCAAAGCCGCGCGCGGTCTCGCGGTCGCCGCCAAAATGTACCCGCGTGGCCAGCAGGCCCGTTTCGGGATGTTCCGCCATCCAGGCGGCCTGCAGGGCCAGGCGTTGCGGGTGGCAGACATCATCGGCGTCCATGCGGGCGATGAGCGCGCCCCGGGCGGCCTCCAGACCGGCGTTGAGCGCGCCGGGCAGGCCCTCATGCGGACGATGCAGGACGCGCAGGCAGGGATATTCCGCCGCCAGGGCATCCAGCAGGGCCGCCGTGCCGTCGGTGGAACCGTCATCGACGGCCAGCACCTCGAAGCCCGGTACGGGGGCGTCCGGCGCGGCTTCCTGCCGGGCCAGGGAACGGATGGCCACGCGCAGGGGCTCTTCCCCCTCTGCCGTCAGGGGCAGGGAAGCGCCGTTCCAGACCGGCAGCAGGACGGTCACCAGCGGGCTAGCAGACATGTCTCCTCCCAAAAAAAGCACGGGGAGCGCATCAGGCCGCTATGGGCGTGACGCGCTCCCCGTGATGATCAATGACGCAGCAAAGTCCGCACTGCCAGGCACAGTTCCGTGATGCTCTGGCGGGCGTCCAGTTCGTGGTGGGCGGCGTCCCGGTACAGGGGCAGGCGGGCTTCCAGCACCTCGCGCACTTCATCGTCCAGGCTCTTGCCGGTGAGGCTGGGGCGCTGGGCCTCCAGCGGATTGCGCCGCAGGCGGGCGGCCAGCACCTCCACCGGGGCGGACAAAAAAAAGACCCGGCCATGCTCGCGCATATAGCGCCGGTTGGCCTCCGCCAGCACCATGCCGCCGCCGGTGGCCACCACGCCACGGCCCGCCAGCTCCTCACTGGCCAGGCGCAGGGATTCGCTCTCGCGGCTGCGGAAGCCCTCCCAGCCCCAGCGGTCCACCATGGTCGCCACGTCCATGCCCAGACGCTCGCAGAGGTGGTGGTCCGTATCGCAGTAAGGCACGTCCAGCACTTCGGACAGGGCCTTGCCCAGCGTGGTCTTGCCGCAGGCCCGCGGGCCCACAAGGTAGATCAGGGACATGGTGCCTCCCTAGAGGATGCGGTTGCCGTCGGCCGTGATGAGCACCGTGTATTCCCAGCGGATGCCGCCCCATTGCGGATAGTAGAGGCCGGGCTCCACCGTGACCACCATGCCTTCCTGCAGGACCTTGTCGCCGCGACGGCCCAGGCTGGGGGCTTCGTGCGTCTCCAGCCCCACGCCGTGGCCCAGGCCGTGGGTGAACCAGGCTTCCACGCCCGCCTTCTCGAACACGCCCCGCGCCAGCGTATAGGCCTCGTGCAGGGGCAGGCCCGGCCGCATCTTGTCCAGGGCGGCCTGCTGGGCGTCACGCACCAGCTTCATGGTTTCGCGGAACTCCTTGTGCGGCGCGTCGCCCACCCAGAAGGTGCGCGTCTGGTCGGAGCAATAGCCGTCCACGCGGCAGCCCACGTCCACCAGCACCAGGCCGTTGTCCGGCAGCTTTTTCTCGCCGGGGATGGCGTGGGGCAGGGCCGCGTTCTGGTCCACGGCCACGATGGACGGGAAGGCCAGTTCCGAGGCGCCGTTGTCGCGGAAATATTTTTCGATGGCCCAGGCCAGCTCGGCTTCGCTGCGGCCCGGTTGCAGCTGGCTTTCCTCCAGCCAGCGCAGCATGGCGTGGTTGAGGGCGAAGGAACGCTCCAGGGCTTTGATCTCGTCCGCATCCTTGATGACGCGCAGCTCTTCCACCAGGCCGTCGGCGGCCTGCAGATGCGCGCCGCGTCCCACGGCACGGCCCAGCGAGCGGGCGAAATTGAGGCTCACGATCTCCGCCTCCAGGCCCAGGCGGCTGCCGCAACGCCGCATGAGCTGGCCGATCTCCGTGGCCGCGTCCGGGCCGTAGATGAGGATGCGGTCCTCGTCCCAGAGACGGGCCGCCGCATCCTTGTAGCGGGCGTCCGTGCAGAGCCAGTCCCGCCCGTCCGCGCAGATGACCAGACGTCCCGCGCTCTCGTTGAGCTGCACGTCATGCAGCTCGAAGCCGGAAAGATAAAAACGGTTGGCAGCGTGGCTCACCAGCAGGGCATCCAGACCGCGGGCGCGCATCAGTTGGCGCAGGCGGTCGCGTCGGGCAGCATAGGGCGTGTTCATGCGAGGTTCCTTTGCAGGGAAGGCAGGGAGGATGCGCGGGGGGAAGGGGGACCTTTTTGGAAAAAGGTCCCCCTTCCCCCCGGACCCCCCAACCCTTCCAAAAACTTTTATTCAGGCCGGTATGGCAGGTCCCCGCCTGGCGGACACAGGGCATGGCATCGTGCGCTGCCGTCGGGCGAGGCTTTGGGGACAAGGTGGCATCTTAGCCGCCGTCCGGCCCGGACGCAATGGCCGGGTTTGCGGAAGGAAATACGGCAGGGATGCCGGGGCCGCTCTTCCTGCCGGAAGGTCATATGGAGGCACAGGCGGCTCCACTCTGGCCCTGGCTGAGTATTTGGGGAAGGTTATGGATCAGTCTCCCGGCCTCTTTTCCATGAACTTCCCCCTAAAAAACAAGAAAGCCTGTGTCCCCGGAGGGACACAGGCCGTGAAAGCGCGTTTGGGGAAGGAAGGGGGGAGTTTGAGGGGGGAAGGGAACCGCCTTTGTGCGCTAGCCAAAGGGGTTCCCTTCCCCCCTCAACAAAATCACTCTTGCAGAGCCTGACGCGCTACCGCGGCGCGCAGGCGGGCAGGCTGGCCACCAGATCGGCGTCGGCAGGCAGGAAGGGCAGGTCACGGGCCTGGGCGGGCGTGACCCAGCGCAGCTCCTGACGTTCCCGGGCGCAGGGCGTGCCGTCGAAGGTGGTGACGTGGAAGAAGTGCAGCTGCACGTGCAGGTCGCGCTCGGCGTAATCGTGCTCCACGATCTGCCAGAGCCGGCAGGCGCGCACGCTGATGCCCAGCTCTTCACGCAGCTCGCGGCAAAGGGCCTGTTCGGCGGTCTCGCCGGGTTCGAGCTTGCCGCCGGGGAACTCCCAGTAACCGGCCATGGGCTTGCCTTGCGGGCGCAGGGCGGCCAGCAGGTGGTCGTCCTGCCAGATGATGCCGCCGGCCACGACGATGGAGGTCATGCCAGATCCCCCATGCTGTCGATGTCGGCGCGCCTGGCTTCGATGGCGGCGATCTGTTCTTCCAGGGCGGCCATGTCTTCCATAAGGCGTTCGGTCAGGTCGCGCAGCTCGTTGAAGCGCTTGAGCAGCTCGGTGGAGAGGGCGCCGTCGGCGTAGACGGCCGGATCGGCCAGCTGGGTCTCCACGTCGGACTGTTCGTTCATGGCCTTTTCCAGCTCGCCTTCCAGCGCGGCGTATTTCTGCTGCAGGGGCTTGAGCTCCTTGTGCAGGGCGTTGCGGCGCTCGGCCTGCTCGCGCTTGAGGCGCTTCTGCTCCTCACGGGAGAGGTTGGCGCGGGGCGCGTTGTCGGGCTTCTCGGCCTTGTTGGAGGCGTTGAGGCTGGGGCTGACGCTGCCGCTTTCCAGCGCGGCACGGCGGGCCGTGTCGTAACTGGCGAAGTCGGGGTAGACGGTGATGCCTTTCTCGTCCAGGGCCCAGGCCTCGGCACCCACCTGCGAGAGCAGCCAGCGGTCGTGGGCCACCATGAGCAGGGTGCCGTCGAATTTTTGCAGGGCCGTGCCCAGGGCCTCGCGGCTTTCGAGGTCCAGATGGTTGGTGGGTTCGTCCAGCAGCAGGAAGTTGCAGCGCTTGAGGAACAGGCTGGCCAGCACCAGACGGCTCTTTTCACCGCCGGAGAGCTTGCTCACCTGCCGGTCGAAGTATTCCTGCCCCAGCAGGAAGAGGCCCAGCACGCTCATGAGCTCTTCTTCGGTGGTGCGGGGGTCGGACAGACGCCGGATCTCGCCCAGCACGGTGGTGTCCGGGCGCAGGGTGTCCATCTGGTGCTGGGTGTAGTAGCCCAGGCGCATCTGGGGCGCGGTGACCACGTTGCCGCCGCAGCGTTCCAGGGTCCCGGCCAGCAGCTTGAGCAGGGTGGACTTGCCGCAGCCGTTGTGCCCCACCAGCGCCACGCGCTGGCCGTTGTACAGGGTGAAGGTCAGCGGCGGCCACATCTGCTTGCCGTCCGGGAAGTGGAAGGCCAGATCGGCGGCGGCAAGGGCCACCTTTTCCATGTGCGGGGCTTCGGGCCAGGTGAAGTTCAGTTCCTTGCGCTTGGGCTCGGGACGGTAATCTTCCAGCTCTTTTTCCAGCTTTTTGGCCATCTTCTGGCGTGAACCGGCCTGACGGGCCTTGGTGGCCTTGGCGCGGAAGCGTTCCACAAAGGCCATCTTGCGGGCCAGTTCGTCCTGCAGGGCCTTGGCTTCGCGTTCGCGCTGGGCGTTGTATTCTTCCTGAAGGGAGAGAAACTGGGTGTAGGTGGCCTTGCGGAAGACCGGGCGGGACAGGCCCAGATAGAGCACGTGCGTGCCCACGCGGTCCATGAACACGCGGTCGTGGGCCACGAAGACCAGAGCGCCCTTGAAGTCCATGAGGAAGGACTCCAGCCATTCCACGGCTTCCATGTCCAGATGGTTGGTGGGTTCGTCCAGCAGCAGCACGTCGGCCCCGGCGGTGAGCACGCGGGCCAGCTTGGCGCGTTCGCGCCAGCCGCCGGAGAGTTCGCGCAGGGTGCGCAGCCACTTGCTTTCGGCAAAGCCCAGACCGGAGAGCACGGCCTTGGCGCGGTGCTCGGGATTGTAGCCGTGGGTGGCTTCCAGCTCGGCCTGGCGGTGCATGAGCTGGGTCAGGCGCGCCTCGTCCTTCTGCTGGGCGGCCTCTTCCCACTCGGCCCAGAATTCGTTCCAGTCATGGAGCACGTCCAGCACATAGGTCAGCAGGGGCGTGTCCAGGGCCTCTTCGGAAAGTTCCTGTTCCACGAAGCCCAGGCGGCAGCCCCTGGGCAGGATGACACGGCCGCCGTCGGCGGGTTCCACACCGGCCAGCAGGCGGAGGAGGGTGGATTTACCGGTCCCGTTGGGGCCGCAGACGCACAGACGCACGCCGGAATCCACTTCCAGCGAGAAATTGTTGAAGATGTCCCGTCCGCCAAAGGACTTGGACAGTTCCTGGATGGTTATTTTCACAGCAGGCCCTCGCGCCTGTAGCCTTCCACGGCTTCTTGCATGCCCTGGTCGAGCGTGAGGGCGGGGGCATAGCCGAGTTCCTCGCGCAGGCGCGACGCGTCGCAGGTCCAGCCGGACTGGCGGGCTTCGCGGTATTTGTCCAGATTCCAGTTGGGGGCGCGGCCCTTGCGTCCCAGCGCGGCCAGCAGGCTGCCGCCCAGGGTGGACAGCAGCGCGGTCAGGCCCAGGAAGCAGAGGGGCAGGCGCAGGATGCAGGCCTTTTTGCCCATGGCACGGGCCATGGCGCGGTAAAAGTCGGCCATGGCGTAGCAGCCGCCGTCATTGACGTGATAGACGCCGTGCGCTTCGGGGCGGCAGCAGCAGACGATGGCGCGGCCCACGTCGCGACCATGCACGGCCGAGACCGGGAAGCGGCGGAACATGCCGGGCGTGACGGCCACGCCGTAGCGCAGGCCCTGGAACACGGGCAGCAGGCCGCGGTCGCCGGAGCCGTAGATGATGGGCGGCCGCAGGGTGACCATGCGCTCGCCCAGGGCACGGCCCAGTATCTGTTCCACCATGAGCTTGGACCAGCCGTAGGCGGACACGGGCGCGCCGGGCGCGTCGTCGCCCCTGCCGGCGGCAGTGTCGCAGGGGCCGCTGGCGGCCAGACTGGAGACCAGCACCATGCGCTGCGGGGCCTGGCCCTGCGCGTCGAGACGCTGCCAGGCCGTGGCCAGGGCGCGGGCGGCCTCGCTGTTGGCGCGCAGATAGTCCTGCCAGCCCAGACCGAAGAGCAGGGCGGCCATGTGGATGCAGATGTCCTGGCCGCGCAGGGCTTCTTCCAGCCCGGCGCCGCTGCGCAGGTCGGCGCGGACAACCTCCACCCCGGCGGGCAGATGGTCGCGGCGGGACGTGGCGCGGGTGATGCAGGTGACGCGGGCCCCGGCAGCCACCAGCTGGGGCAGCAGGTGACGGCCCACGAAGCCGGTGCCGCCGGTGACGACGATTTTTTTGCCGTCCAGCCAGGGAGCGGGCATGCCCAGGGGAGTATCGGCGCTATGGCTCATGACACGATCTCCTTGCGGTACAGGCGGTAACGTTTGGTGATCCGCCCGGAAAAGTCTTCGATGAGGTCATTGACGGCCATGTTGTCCTCCAGCACCCACGAGCCTTCCACCTGGCAGAACTCGGGGTGGCGGCGGGCCTGTTCCAGCATGTAGTCCAGCAGGAGCAGGGGCAGGCCCAGCAGGCGGAATTCTTCGCGGATGCCGAAGAGGATCATGCGGTACTTGCCGCGCATCTCGCCCCGCGCCTGCCAGTAATGCCACAGGGCGCTCAGGCCCAGCTTGCCGTTGAGGCGCTTGAGCAGGGGATTGAAGTCCGGCAGGGCCACCATGCCCGCGGCGGGCTCGCCGTCATGGAAGAAGAGGACGAAGAAATCGGGGTTGAGCAGGCCCTTGAGCTCCTTCACCAGCACGTCGGCCTCGCCGTCGGAAAGGGGCGCGAAGCCCCAGTTGCCGGCCCACGAGATGCGGTAGAGGTCCAGCATGATGCGGATGTCCTCGGTGAGGGTGGCTTTGGAGGAGACGCGGCAGGTGAAGCGCTCCTGCTCCTTGAGGTGACGGATCTCGTCCTTGAGCCAGTCCTCCACCCGCAGCTTGTCGCGCTCGATGAGGTAGGCGAACAGGTCCTGCTCCTTGCGCATGTGCCAGGATTCCAGCAGGGCGGGATAGTAGGGCGGGTTCCAGGGCATCATGAGCGCGGGGGCCTCGTCGAAGCCGTCCACCAGCATGGCGCAGGTGTAGTTGGTGGACGGATTGAGGGGCCCGCGCATGAAGGCCATGCCCTGGCGGCGCAGCCAGTCATGGGCGGCCTGCAGCAGGGCGTGGGCGGCCTCGCGGTCATCTTGGCATTCGAAGAAGCCGAAGGCCCCGCAGCGTTCGCCGGCATAGGCGTTGTATTTTTCGTCCACGATGGCCGCGATGCGGCCCACGGGGCGGCCGTCGCGCAGGGCCAGGAACAGTTCGCGCCGGGCGGTCTTCCAGAAGGGATGCTCGCCGGGCGAGAGCAGCTCGCGGTCCTGCTTTTTCAGGTTGGGCACCCAGAGGGAATCCGGCGTGTAGATGCTCCAGGGCAGTTCGACGAAGCGGTCCAGGTCTTCCGCAGTGTTGACGGGGATGATGCTCAGTTCTGCCACGCGGGCCTCCATGGAGCAGACTTGCAGGGGCTGCCGTACCCTGTTGCGGTTGGATCTTCGGGGCTGGCCGGGCCGTCCCGGCAGGCGCCGGGGCGCGGGAGCAAGGCCGGGACGGGGCGCAGTGCCCCGGACAAAAAACACCGCGCGGGAGAGCGCCTTACGGTACCCTCCCGCACGGGAAAAGGAGCGGACGTGCGTTAGGCCGTCTTCAGGGAGCCGCGCAGCTCGTCCAGGCTGGTCACACCCAGCTGGCGGCAGACGGCGGGCAGTTCCTTGACGATCTCGAAGGCGCGGTCGGGGCTGATGAAGTTGGCCGTGCCGATCTGGACGGCATGGGCACCCACCAGGATGAACTCCAGCACGTCTTCGGCGGAGCAGATGCCGCCCAGGCCGATGACGGGGATGTCCACGGCCTTGCAGACCTGCCACACGCAGCGCAGGGCCACGGGCTTGATGGCCGGGCCGGACAGGCCGCCGATGACATTGGCCAGGCGGGGCTTGCGCCGGGCCACGTCCACGGCCATGCCCGAAAGGGTGTTGATGCACGAGATCATGTCCGCACCGGCGTCCTGCACGCTGCGGGCCATGAGGGCGATGTCCGTGACATTGGGCGAAAGCTTGATGATGAGCGGCTTGTTGGGGGCCGCGTCACGGGCGGCGCGGGTGACGGCCGCGGCCAGCTTGGGGTCCTGCCCGAAGAGGATGCCGCCGCTCTTGACGTTGGGGCAGGAGACGTTCACTTCCAGCGCGGCCACGCCTTCCTCTTCATTGAGGCGGGCGGCCAGCTCGCCGAATTCGGCGGGGGAGGTGGCGTAAAGGTTGGCGATGACGGGCAGATGCTGCCAGGGCAGGCGGGGGAGCTTTTCCTTGCAGAAGGCTTCCACGCCGTCGTTCTGCAGGCCCACGGCATTGAGCATGCCGGCCGTGGTCTCCACGATGCGCGGGCAGGGGTTGCCGTCGCGGGGCAGCAGGGACAGGCCCTTGACGATGATGCCGCCCAGGCTGGTCAGGTCGCCGTAGGGGGCGAATTCCATGCCGTAACCGAAGGTGCCGGAAGCCGTGAGCACCGGGTTCTTGAGGTGCAGGCTCTGCGTGGGCCCCTTGAGGGTGACGGAAAGATCCATAGAGTGCTGGTTCATGCTGTCCCCCGGCCTAGAGCTCGATCTGGTTGGCCCAGAACACGGGGCCGTGGTTGCAGGTCTGGACAAGGCCGTTGCGCTTGTCGGCCACGGGCCATTCCTCGGTGGTGCGGGTCACGCAGCCAAGGCAGGCGCCCACGCCGCAGGCCATGCGGTTTTCCAGCGAGAGCTGCACGCGGGCGTTGAGCTCACGGGCGAAGCCGTGCACGGTCTTGAGGAAAGGCAGGGGGCCGCAGGCCAGGATCAGGCCCTTCTGCTCGGCGTATTCGCGCATGCGTTCCTGGATGGTGAAGATGAAGTTGTCCAGGTCGCCGGGCACGGTCTCGCGCAGGCTGTCCAGGGGCACATGCTCGTTGATGCTGTCCACGGGGTAGCAGCTCAGCGGCTCGCGATGGCCAAAGAGCATGGTCACGTTCCACGGCTTGGGGTGCTCGCTCACATAGCCCACGAAGGGCACGATGCCCATGCCGCCGGCCAGCAGCAGGGTGGGGGTGTCGGGCTCCATGGCGAAGCCGTTGCCCAGGGGCCCCCAGACGCGCACGGTGTCGCCGGCCTTGAGTTCGGCCATGCGACGGGTGCCGCGCCCAACGACCTGGAAGAAGCAGATCAGGTGGCGGGAAGTCATGTGGCAGATGCCGAAGGGACGGGCCCAGGGCATCTCGAGACCGAACGACGTGGGCCGCACCATCACGAACTGGCCGGGACGCCACGACGGCCAGTCGGGGCGGGTGAGGCGCAGGGCGAAGAAGCGGCTTTCCTGGCCGGTCTGGCCGAAGGGGACCAGATCCAGCACCGTAAGTAGGCAGGAGCTAGGTTGTGTCATCGCGCAAGTATAGGAGCTTGTGCCGGAGCGGTCAACATTCCGGGCCCGTCAGAAGCGGCCGGAAGGCGTTTTTTTCTGCCTGCGCCGCAAGCCGGGAAAAGCGCAGGCAAAAAGGCTCGGTCATGCCCCGGGGAGAGCCTGCGTCAGGGGGGCGGACGGCGGGCGTCCGGGCCGCGGGATGCTTTGCATATCCGTCCCGGCGGCGGTGCGGGAAGGATGCGGAAAATCGTTTCGATTTCAGCGTGTTGCGACGCACCATGCCGCACGGTCGGCAAAAAGGGCGCTGCACTGCCGGAGCACTGCAGGATAACTGTGTAATTTTTCACACGAAAATTGTCAGTACAGACGCGCCGTCACATCTTCCCTTTTGCCATGATGCCCGCTATAGTCAGGTTTCTTTTGGGGCCGGGCCGGAATGATGCTGCTGCAGACCCCGTATAGCCTTTGATTTGCCCTGCATGGAGAATTGAGCATGAGCAAGAAGTTGACTGTTGCCGTTGTGGGCGCCACGGGCGCCGTGGGCCGTGAAATGCTGAAAACCCTGCACGATCGCCAGTTCCCGGCCACGGAAGTGCGTGCTTTCGCCTCGGCCCGTTCCGCCGGGACCAAGGTGCCTTTCGGCGATGACGAGCTGGTGGTGCAGGAACTGAAGGAAGATGTCTTCGAAGGTATCGACATCGCCATCTTCTCCGCCGGCGGCAGCACTTCCGAAAAATTCGCTCCCCATGCCGCCCATGCCGGCTGTGTGGTGGTGGACAACTCCTCCCAGTGGCGCATGGACGACCGCTGCCCCCTGGTCGTCCCCGAAGTGAACCCCGAACACCTGGAAGGCCATCAGGGCATCATCGCCAACCCCAACTGCTCCACCATCCAGATGCTGGTGGCCCTCAAGCCCATCCATGACGCCGTGGGCATCAAGCGCATCGTGGTCTCCACCTATCAGGCCGTGTCCGGTACCGGCCAGAAGGGCCTGGAAGAACTGGAACGCCAGACCCGCGACCTGTTCAATATGCGCGAGCCCGAAAACAAGGTCTATCCTTACCGCATCGCCTTCAACGTGCTGCCGCACATCGACGTCTTCCTGGAGAACGACTACACCAAGGAAGAAATGAAGATGGTCAACGAGACCGTGAAGATCTTCAACGATCCCACGGTCAAGGTGACCGCCACCTGCGTGCGCGTGCCCGTGTTCTACTGCCATGCCGAGTCCGTGAACATCGAGACCCACAAGAAGATGACCGCCAAGGAATGCCGCATCCTGCTCTCGCAGGCCCCCGGCGTGCGCGTCTTCGACAACCCGCGCGAAAAGATGTACCCCATGCCCGCCTACTGCGTGGGCGACGACGAGACCTATGTGGGCCGCATCCGCGAGGACGAGACCATCGAGAACGGCCTGAACCTCTGGATCGTGGCCGACAACGTGCGCAAGGGCGCGGCCCTCAATGCCGTGCAGATCGCCGAGGAACTGCTCAAGCGCGATCTGGTGCGCGTGCCCGACAAGAACGTTTTCATGTCCTAGTCCGCAGCGACAGGATACGGACAGCAGAGGGGGAGGGGCCCGTTCCCGCCGTGGCGGGGCAGGTCCTTCCCCCTGCTTTTTCCGTGCGGCGCGCAGGTACGGGCGTGATCCCCGGCAGCGGGGCGAGGTATTCCCCGCCGCTGCCGTTCGTGCTAGAAAAAGACGTTTCACCGGCGACAGCCGCCGGCAGGGGCCCTGCCCCCGATCAGCAATCACAACAGGCCGCTCCCGCGCGGGAGGGCCTTTCGCGGGGATGCCATGAAGATTCTGGATGCCGATGCCTGGATGGCGGCCCTGATGGCCGCGCCCCGGCCCGGGGCCGACAAGATCCTGGCCTTTTACGATGCGCGTGTGGACGCCGTCTGCCGTGACGCGCGCTGTCTGCTCCTGCCCCTGGACGACCACATGTGCCACCGGGGCGATGCCCTGTTCGAGAGCCTGTGCTACCGCGAGGGCCGCATCTTTGCCCTTGAGGAACACCTGGCCCGCCTGCGCGACGGCAGCCGCGCCCTTTCCCTGCTGCCGCCCTGTTCGTGGGACGAACTGCGTGCCCGCATCCTGGACGTGGCCCGCACTTCGGGCACCGATCATGGCGACATCCGCGTGCTGGTGGGCCGTGGGCCCGGCGGTTTCGGCGTCTCGCCCGAGGAGTGCCCGCAGTCCAGCCTCTACATCGTGGCCCTGCGCAAGGCCCTGCCCACGGAAGCCTTTTACGAGAAGGGCCTCACGGCCTTTGCCAGCGCCATCCCGCCCAAGCAGGAATATCTGGCCCGCATCAAGAGCACCAACTATCTGCCCAACGTCTTTATGGCCGCCGAGGCCCGGCAGCGGGGCATGGACGTGGCCGTGACCTTTGACGAGGACGGCCATCTGGGCGAGGCCGCCATCGCCAATGTGGGCATCGTGGATGCCGAAGGCCGCCTGTGCTGTCCCGAAGGGCGCCGCATTCTGCCCGGCACCTCCATGCTGGCCGCCCGCAAGATCGCGCCGCAGCGCCTGCCCGTGGTGGAACGCCCCATCCGCCGCGAAGAGATCTTCACCGCCCGCGAGATGCTGCTTTTCACCAGCGCCAGCCTGTGCGTGGGCATCAGCCACTTCGAGGGCCGTCCCATCGGCCAGGGCCCCGACGCCGGCCGTCCCGGCCCCGTGGCCCGCTGGCTGCGTGACGCCCTGCTGGAACACATGCTGGCTACCGGCACGCCGTTCTAGGGGCATATTTGAGAGGGAAGGGGCCCCTTCCCTCAAACTCCCCTCTCCCCTGCGTACGTTATCCGGGAAAGCCCCGCCATGTCAGATGGACATGGTGAAAAGTTCCATACAGGGAAATATCCATCCCTCATGGAGCATCCCGGTTTTCTTGAATTTGTATGTGCGGGTTTTGGGGAAGGAGGGGGAATGGGGGAGGGAACCCCTTTTTGCCGCAAGCAAAAGGGGTTCCCTCCCCCATATATTTCTCCCGCTGGCCGTCGTCTGGACGCCGGGCGGGATGTTTTTTATACAGGAAAGGCCCCGTGCGGGCTTTTTTCCTGTTTTTGCCATGACATGCCGCCGGAGCACGCCGGGGCATCCACTCTTTCCAAGGAAGACGCCATTGAAATGCAAGATCTGCAAGGCGACGGCCGTGGTGGCCCTGCGCAGCCACAACGCCGCCTTCTGCCCCGACTGTTACCTCAAGTTCTTTGCCCGTCAGGTGGAAAAGGGCATCGAAGGCCAAAAGCTCTTCACCCGTGACGAACGCATCCTGGTGGCCCTTTCGGGCGGCAAGGATTCGCTGGCCCTGATGCTGGAGATTTCCCGGCAGGGCTATGACGTCACCGGCCTGCACATCGACCTGGGCATCCCGGAATCCTCGCCCGTGGCCCGCGGCGTGGTGGAGCGCTTTTGCGCCAAGCACGGCCTGAAGCTCATGGTCAAGGAACTGGCCGCCGAGGGCCTGGCCATCCCGCTGGTCAAGGAGCGCCTCAACCGTCCCGTCTGCTCGGCCTGCGGCAAGATCAAACGGCATTTCTTCAACAAGGTGGCCCTGGACGAAGGTTTCGACGCCCTGGCCACGGGCCACAACCTGGATGACGAGGTGGCGCGCCTGTTCAGCAATACCCTGCGCTGGGACACGGCCTATCTTTCGGACCAGGGCCCGCGCCTGGACGGCGAAGACGGCTTTGCCCGCAAGGTCAAGCCCCTGTGGCGCCTGACGGAGTTCGAGACCGCCAACTACGCCTTCCTCATGGGCATCGAGCACCACTATGCCCCCTGCCCCTACAGCCCCGGTGCCAGCTTCAGCACGCTCAAGGCCCTGTTGCAGCGTCTGGAAGCGGCCATGCCCGGCCGCAAACTGGACTTCTATCAGGGCTTCCTGGCCCGCGCCCGGCCGGTGTTCGCCCGGCGCGAGGCCGAAGAGGGCGTGGAACTGGCGCCCTGCACCAGTTGCGGCTATCCCACCTCGTCCGGCGACATGTGCGGCGTGTGCCGCATCCGTGAAGCCCTCAAGGACAGCAAATAGCCTTGGCTGCTCCAGAAAGATCATGGCGGGGAGGGGCGGCGCCCCTCCCTGTCTTTGCCTTCTTCCCCGCCCGGAGACCGCTGCGCTCGCACAGGGCCGGGGATTTGTCCGGAGCACCGGCAGCCTTTCCCCGGCTGTGCATGCGCCGGAGCCTCCATGCCCGGCCCTGTTTGACGGTATGCAGTACGGCGGCCGGGGCCATGATCGCCAGGGAGGCCCGTCATGGGCGTCGCTGAATACGTCCGGGCCCTGCTGGCCTCGGACAAGCTGGGGCCGCAGGTACGGCATCACCGTTGCGAGCCCGCGCGGGCGGCCGTCTATGCGGAAAGCCGCCTGCCCTGGCCCGCGGCCATCCGGCGCACGCTGGAGGAGCGCGGCCTGAGCGGCCTTTACAGCCATCAGGCCCTGGCCACGGACCACATCCGCGCCGGGCATTCCGTGGTGGTGGCCACGCCCACGGCCAGCGGCAAGAGCCTCATCTACAATCTGCCGGTGCTGGAGCGCCATCTGCGCGACAGCGAGGCCCGCGCCCTCTATCTTTTCCCGCTCAAGGCCCTGGCCCAGGACCAGCTGGCCGGGCTGCAGCGCCTGGTCTCCGGCTGGCCCGAGGAGGCCCGGCCCACGGCGGCCCTTTACGACGGCGACACCAGCGACCATTTCCGGCGCAAGATCCGCCGCGACCCGCCCACGGTGCTCATCAGCAATCCCGAGATGCTGCACCTGGCCCTGCTGCCGCACCATGAGCAGTGGGCCCCCTTCCTGGCCGGGCTGTCCCACATCGTGGTGGACGAGGCCCACACCTACCGCGGCGTGTTCGGGGCGCACATGGCGGGCGTGTTCCGCCGTCTCAACCGGCTGGCCGCCCATTACGGCGCTACGCCGTCCTATGTTTTTTGCACGGCCACGGTGGGCAATCCCGGCGAGCTGGCCGCGTCGCTCTCCGGCCTCGACCTGCTGCCCGGCCGCCAGCCGCCCGTGGTGGTGGACCAGTCCGGCGCGCCGCAGGGCGCACGGCATTACGTCTTCCTCGATCCCGATCAGAGCCCGGCCACGGCGGCCATCGACCTGTTGCGGGCCGCGCTGGCGCGCAAGCTGCGCACCATCGTCTACTGCCGTTCCCGCCGCATGACCGAGCTGGTCAGCCTGTGGGCCGGGAGCCTTTCCGGGCCGTGGGCGGGCCGCATCTCCGCCTATCGTGCGGGATTCCTGCCCGAGGAACGCCGCCAGATCGAGGCCCGTATGGCCTCGGGCGAGCTGCTGGCCGTGGTCAGCACCAGCGCCCTGGAGCTGGGCATCGACATCGGCGGGCTGGATGTCTGCATTTTGGTGGGCTATCCGGGCACCATCATGTCCACCCTGCAGCGGGGCGGGCGCGTGGGCCGGGCGCAGCAGGAGTCGGCCGTGGTGCTGGTGGCGGGCGAGGACGCGCTGGACCAGTATTTCATGAGCCATCCCGAAGACTTTTTCAGCCGTCCGGCGGAAAAGGCCGTGGTCAACCCCTGGAACGAGGTCATCCTGGCCCGGCATCTGGAGTGCGCGGCCGCCGAGCTGCCCCTGTCCGCCCGCGATCCCTGGCTGGCCCCGGCCCCGGCGCAGGAGGCCCTGCGCGATCTGGCGGCCCAGGGGCGCCTGCTGCTCTCCGCCGACGGCAGCCAGTGGCTGGCCGCCCGCAAGCGGCCGCAGCGGCTGGTGGACTTGCGCGGGACGGGCCGGAGCTTCGTCATCGAGGACAGCGAGGGCACGGTCATCGGTTCCGTGGACGGCTTCCGGGCCTGGCGCGAGACCCATGTGGGCGCGGTCTACCTGCACCGGGGCCGCAGCTATGTCATCGAGGAGATGGACCCGGCAGCGGGCCGGGTGCGGGCCCGTCAGGCCAAAGTGGACTGGTTCACGCGGGTGCGCGGCCACAAGAGCACGGACATCCTTGAAGAGCTGGAGCGCCGTCCCCTAGGGCGCGGCGTGGTCTGCCGGGGGCGGCTGCGCATCATCGACACCATCACCGGTTACGAGAAGCGCAGTACGCGCGACAACCGCCTGCTGACCATCGTGCCGCTGGAAGCGCCGCCGCAGATCTTTGAGACCGAGGGCCTGTGGTACGTCATCCCCGAGAGCTGCCGCCAGCGTCTGGAAGATGATTTCGTGCACTTCATGGGCTCCATCCATGCCTGCGAGCATACGGCCATCGGCATGCTGCCCCTGCTGGTCATGGCCGACCGCAACGATTTCGGCGGCATCTCCATCCCGCTCCATCCCCAGACCGGCCTGGCCTGCGTCTTCATCTATGACGGCCTGCCCGGCGGCGCGGGCCTGACGCGTCAGGCCTTCGGCCATGCCCGCGAGCTGCTGGAGGTCTGTGCGGCGGTCATCGAGGCCTGCCCCTGCGAGGACGGCTGTCCTTCCTGCGTGCATTCGCCCAAGTGCGGCTCTGGCAACCGGCCCATCAGCAAGGCCGGGGCCCTGCGCCTGATCCGCGATCTGCTGGCGCCTGGTGCGGATGCCGAGGGCGAGGCCCTGTGCGCCGACCTGCGCATCAGCCCGCCGCCGGAACTGCTGCCGCCCCGGCCTGTGGACGAGCCCGCGGCCCCGGTGCCGCCGCCCGTGCCGGACATGGCGGCCATCATGGCGGCCTGGGCCGGACAGGCCCCCGCCACGGCCCCGGCGGGAGCTGCGGGACAGGCCGGGCCGGGTGCCCGGACAAGCGCCTCTGGAGCCGGAGGAGCCGGGACGGTGGCGGGGGCTTTGGAAGGCGTTCCTTCGCAGGAGGAGCGTATCGAGGGCCGCGGAGGAGAGGTCTTTGTGGCCGGTACGAGTCCGCAGACCAGCGCATCCGCCGCAGCCGGGAAGCCTTCCGGCAAACAGGTGGCCCTTCCGCCCCAGTCATCCCCGGTGGCAGGACGGAAGACCGGCGGGGCCACGGCGGCAACAGCCACCCCGTCGATTATGCAAAAGCCGGGGCTCATGGCTCCTGCCGTAGCTGTCGGTGATGCGGGCAACGTCCGTGTCCGTCCCGAGCCCGGTGTGGGAGCGGTGGGCAGGCCGCCGGAACATTATCTGGTCTTCGACGTGGAGACCCGGCGCAGCGCCGCCGAGGTGGGCGGCTGGAACAGGGCCGACCGCATGGGCGTGAGCATCGCCGTGGCCTATGACAGCCGGGCCGACGATTTCTTCACCTATACGCAGGAGGCCCTGCCGGAGCTCTTTGCCCGCATGCGGGCCGCGCAGCTGGTGGTGGGCTTCAACTCCTTCCGCTTCGATTACGCGGTGCTCTCGGCCTTCGCGCCCTTCGAGCTGCGGGCCCTGCCGGGCCTTGACCTCTTGCGCCGGGTGCAGGACAGTCTCAAGTACCGCGTGTCCCTGGACAATCTGGGGCAGGCGACCCTGGACGAACCCAAGAGCGCCGACGGCCTGCAGGCCCTGCGCTGGTGGCAGGAAGGGCGGCTGGACGACATCGCCGCCTACTGCCGCAAGGACGTGGACCTGACGCGGCGGCTCTACCTTTTCGGGCTGGAACACGGCTGGTTGCTTTTCACCAACAAGGCCGGGCAGCGTGTGCGCGTGCCCGTGGATTTCAGGCAGTGACGATGGAGACGGCGGAAAAGATCATCCAATGGCGGCGGGAGCTGCACCGGCACCCGGAAGAAGGCTGGACGGAATTCTGGACCACGGGCTTCGTGGCCCGGCAGCTGGCGGACATGGGCCTTGCCCCGCGTGTGGGGCAGGAGGTCATCGACCCTGCCGCACGCATGGGCCTGCCCGCGCCCGAGGTCGAAGCCCGGGCCCGGCAGCGGGCGCTGGCGGAAGGGCTGGAGCCGTACTGGCTGGAGCGCATGGGCCGGACCACGGGCCTGGTGGCCGATGTGGGCCCGTCGGACGCGCCGCTGGCGCTGGTGCTGCGCTGCGACATGGACGCCCTGCCGCTTATGGAAGCGCAGGAGGCTTCCCACCGGCCCGTGCGCGAGGGCTTCGTCTCCCGGCATGAAGGCCTGTGCCATGCCTGTGCCCATGACGGCCATATGGCTCTGGGGCTTGGGCTGGCGGCCCTGCTGACGGCTCCGGGCGCGGCCCCCCTGCGGCGGCGTGTGCGTCTGCTGTTCCAGCCTGCCGAGGAAGGCGTGCGCGGTGCGGCGTCCATGGTCTCCCATGTGGCGGGGGCGCGGCATTTCCTGGCCGTGCATATCGGTCTGGGAGCCCCGCACAGCGGCGATCTGGTCACCGGCGTGGGCGCTTTTCTGGCCACCAGCAAATTTGATGTCCGCTTCACGGGCCGGGCGGCCCATGCGGGCGCTGCCCCCGAACAGGGACGGGACGCCCTCAAGGGCGCGGCGTCGGCCCTGCTGGGCCTGCACGCCCTGCCGCGTCATGGCCACGGCACCAGTCGCATCTGCGTGGGGCGTCTGGAAGGCGGCAGCAGCCGCAATACCGTGCCTGCCTCGGCCTTCATGGCCTGCGAGACGCGCGGCAACAACAGCGAGGTCAACGACGACATGCTGCGGCGTGCCCGGGACGTCATCGCGGGCGCGGCCGCCATGCACGGGCTGGAATGGCGGCTCGATGTGGTGGGCGGTGCGCCTTCGGCGGCGAGCGATGCGGCCTTCGCGGAGCTGCTGGCCCGCTGTGCCCGGGAACTGCCGCCCGATGCCCGGGGCGGGGGCTGCTTCCCGCTGCCCCGGATCCGTGAGCAGGGCGATATGGGTGCCAGCGATGACGCCACGACCCTGATGCGGGCCGTGCAGGCAGAGGGGGGGCTGGCGGCCTATGCCTTCCTGGGGGCCGATCTGGCGGCCGGGCACCATCAGCCGGGCTTCGATTTCGACGAAGCCGTGCTCTGGCCCGGTGTGCGCTGGCTGGAAAAGATCTGCCGGGAGCTGGCCGGCTAGGACGTGGCCGGGCCATGCGGAAGGGCCGCCTCTGACGGACTTGCGGGAAAAGCGACCGTTCGGAAGATGCCGTCGCGGCGACGGGAAAAGGCCCCGCAGGCCTGCGGGACCGGGGGATGCCGCCACGTGGCGCGCAGCTGCCCTGATTTTTCTACATTTGAGAATATTTTTTATAATTACCTGTATGCGCAGGATAATTTTTTGATGGAGCCCCTGCCCTCATCGGCAGGGCCTGTGGAAAAATGCTGTTTTCCACATTCGGGTCGAAAAATAACAGCCCCTGCTGCTGTCTGTTCTGTCAATAGATTGAGATAACAGGAAAAATCTTTACGGCATGCCTTCTGCATCATGTCCGGCATCCCGGACGCCGCCATCCGGCAAAGGCGTCGGGCAGAGCAGGAGATGCACGATGGAAAGACGAAGGTTCCTGTATTCGGCACTGGCCGCAGCCTCGCTGGCGGCCATCCCGGCCGCGCGGAGCAGCGCCGCCGCCACTACGACAGCACGCAGGGAAGGGAGCGCGCCCATGACACCTTCCCAGAGACAGAACCCCATGAGCTGCAACGGCATGGTCACGTCGCCGCACTATCTGGCCAGCCAGGCCGGGCTGGACATCCTGCGGCGCGGCGGCACGGCCATCGACGCGGCTGTGGCCACGGCCGCCACCCTGGCCGTGGTCTATCCGCAGATGTGCACGCTGGGCGGCGACAATTTCTGGCTCATCTATGATGCCCGCACGGGCAAGATGAAGGGCCTCAATGCCAGCGGCCGCGCCGGGGAAAAGGCCAGCATCGACTTTTACCGCAGCCGGGGGCTGAGCAAGGTGCCGGCGCGCGGCTATCTGGCCGCCAATACCGTACCGGGCGTGGTCTCGGGCTGGGACGAGGCCTGGAAGTACAGCCGGTCGGCCCTGGGCTCGCAGCTTTCCTTCGCCTCCCTGCTGGACACGGCGCGCGAGCTGGCGGAGCGGGGCTTCCCGGTCAGCACGTCACTGGCGTACTGGAGCGGGGTGGACACCGACCCCACGGATCAGGAATTCCGCGATCTGCAGCGTTATCCGGGCTTTGCGGCCACCTATCTCAGGGAAGGCAAGCCCTACGGGCTGGGCGAGGTCATGCGTCTGCCCGAGCTGGCGGCCACGCTGGCCCTGCTGGCGGACAAGGGCGCGGACGAGTTCTACAAGGGCTCCATCGCCGCGGCCATAGCGGCGGATCTGGAAGAGAACGGCGGCCTGCTCACCGTGCGGGACTTTGCCCGGCATACGGCCGACTGGGTGGAGCCCATCTCCGTGCCGTACCGCGACTGCCGGGCCTGGAACCTGCCGCCCAACACCCAGGGCATGGCCTCGCTGGAGATCCTGAACATCCTCAACAACTTCGATCTGTCGCAGATACGGGAAGGCAGCGCGGACTATTACCATCTTATTATCGAGGCCACCAAGGAGGCCTTCCTCGACCGCGATACCTACCTTTCCGACCCGGCCTTCGTGGACATCCCGCTGGAGCGCCTGCTCTCGGACGGGCACGGCAAGCGGCAGGCCGCCCGCATCCGCATGGACAGGGCCGCCACCAACCTTGCGCCGCTGGACCCCAAGGGCGACACCATCTGGCTGGGCGTGGTGGACGGGCAGGGCAATGCCGTTTCCCTGATCCAGAGCATCTACCATGACTTCGGCTCCGGCATCGTGCCCCGGGGCACGGGCGTGCTGCTCCAGAACCGGGGCAGCTTCTTCTCCCTCGACCCTGCGCACGTCAACCGCCTTGAGCCCGGCAAGCGTACCTTCCACACCCTGAACCCGGCCATGCTGACCAGGAACGGCAAGCCTTTCCTCGTCTACGGTACCATGGGCGGCGAGGGCCAGCCCCAGACGCAGGCCGCCATCGCCACCCGCGTGCTGGATTACGGCATGACCCCGCAGGAAGCCATCGACGCGCCCCGCTGGCTGTACGGCCGCACCTGGGGCAAGTCCAGCAACGACCTCAAGCTGGAGGGCCGCATCTCCGCTGACGTGGCCGACGAGCTGGCCCGGCGCGGGCACCCCGTGCGCCGGGTGGAGGACTATACCGATACCATGGGCCATGCGGGCGCCATCCGCATCGATCCGCAGACAGGCGTGCTGCAGGGCGGTACGGACCCGCGCGGCGACGGCCTGGCCTGCGGCTATTAGGCGGACGGCAGCTCCCGTTCCCGTGGAGCCGCTGCCGGTATGACGGCCGCATCTGGCCGCCCGGGTTCCCGGACTGGACGCAGCACCCCCTCGGGAAGCGCTGTGAGGTGGAAAGGTCTCAACGAAACAAACATAAAAAGCCCCGGCAATGCCGGGGCTTTCGTCTTTTTTAGCCGGTCCCGTGGGAAAGGGGGCCCTTACCCCGGCAGCCGTTACGCATCGGCCTATGGCAGTCCGCAGTGATGGCGGTTCAATACAGTTTTTCCAGATCCTTCTCATCCATGCCGTAGGTATGTTCCGTTGCCGGGAAGGTCCCTGCGCGCACCTCGTCGGCATAGGTCTGGAAAGCCTGACGCATGGCCGCGCCCAGCTCGGCATAATGTTTGACGAATTTGGGCGAGAGTCCGTCTACCATGCCCAGCATGTCCTGCCAGACCAGCACCTGGCCGTCGCAGTCCGGGCCCGCGCCGATACCGATGGTGGGCACGCTGACGCTGCGGCTGACCAGCGCGGCCAGCGGTGCGGGCACGCATTCCAGCACGATGGCGAAGACCCCCGCCTGTTCCAGTGCCCGGGCATCGTCCAGCAGGGTCTGTGCGGCTTCACGGCCCCGGCCCTGGACCTTGTAGCCGCCCATGCTGTGCAGGGATTGCGGCGTGAGGCCCAGATGCCCCATGACCGGGATGGACGCCTGCACGATGGCTTCCACCTGCGGGCAGAAATGGCGGCCGCCTTCCAGCTTCACGGCCTGGGCCCGGCCTTCCTGCACCAGGCGTCCGGCATTGGCGCAGGCCTGCTGCGGCGACAGATGATAGGACATGAAGGGCATGTCGCAGACCAGCAGGGGCTTGGCCAGGCCCCGGGACACGGCGGCGCAGTGATGGATCATCTGCTCCATGGTCACGCTCAGGGTGTCGGGCTGCCCCAGCATGACCATGCCCAGGGAATCCCCTACCAGCACGGCGTCCACATGATCGTCCATGAGCCGGGCGACGGTGGCGTCATAGGCCGTGAGCATGGCCAGTTTGCGTTGCCCCTTGGCCTGGCGGAAGGTGACGGCGGTCTGTTTCATGGCAGTGCTCCCTTGCTGCGGGCGGGGCATGACCGCCCGGCAAAAACGGGCCGTGGCCCGGGTAGGAAAAGAAAAGGCGGGGAAAGGACGCATGTCCTTCCCCCGCCCTGATATGGACAGGATGGCTAGAAGCCTTCTTCCAGCGGCGGCCAGACCAGCCAGGGGCCGTCAGGCGTCACGGTCTTGCGGTCGGCCGGGGCCAGGAAGACCTGGCGGCCTTCCACGCGCAGGCGGCCTTCGGCCAGCCATTGCAGGGCCTGCGGGTAGATGCGGTGCTCCAGCGGATGGATGCGGTTCATGAGGTCGTCCAGTTCCTCGCCGGCATTGGCAGGCACGGCGGCCTGGATGATGACCGGGCCGCTGTCCACCAGTTCTTCCACGAAGTGCACGGTGCAGCCCGTGATCTTCACGCCGTAGGCCTGGGCATCGGGACCGCCGTGGGCGCCCGGGAAGCTGGGCAGGATGGCGGGGTGGATGTTGATGACCCGGCCGGGGAAGGCCTGGAGGAAGGTGCTGGTCAGCAGGCGCATATAGCCCGCCAGCACCACATATTCCGCACCGGACGCCTTGATGGCGGCCACCATCTCGCGGTCGAAGCTCTCGCGGTCGGCAAAGGCCTTGTGGTCGATGCAGACATGCGGGATGCCGGCCTTTTCGGCGCGTTCGAAGACCTTGGCGCCGGGACGGTTGCCCGCGATGAGGCGGATGTCGATGTCCAGCACGCCCTGGGCGGCCTTGTCGATCATGGACTGGGCGTTGGTACCGCTGCCGGAAGCCAGGATGGCGATTTTCAGGGCCATGGTTTACCTCTGCGGGCTGTAGTGGGCTTTCAGGGCCTCCACCAGCGCGGGGATGGTGTAGGCCTCGGGCTGGATGTGGCAGGGCAGGCCGTTGTCGGCCAGGGTCTTGGCCGTGACCGGGCCGATGGCGGCCAGCTTCACTTCAGGATGGGCGCGCAGCTCGTCCGCCGGGATCAGGGAGAGGAAGTTCTCCACCGTGGAGGAAGAGCCGAAGGTCACGCAGTCCAGGGTGCCGTTCTGCATGGCGGCCAGCACTTCGTCCTTGCGGGCGGCGGCGGGCACGGTCTCGTAGGCGGCGATGACGTCCACCTGCGCCCCGGCCTTGCGCAGCTCGTCGGGCAGCACTTCGCGGGCCTTGGCGGCGCGGGGCAGGAGCATCTTGACGCCGGCCACGGGGCCCAGGGCCAGCAGGCCTTCCACCACGCCCTCGGCCACATAGCGGGCCGGGATGAAGTCGGGCTCGATGCCGCGCTCGCGCAGGGCGTCGGCCGTGGCGGGGCCGATGGCCGCCACCTTGCACTGGCCGATGGCGCGGCTGTCACGGCCGCAGGCGGCCAGGCGCTTCCAGAAGTGGCGCACGCCGTTGACCGAGGTGAAGATGATCCAGCCGTATTCGGCCAGACGGGCCACGGCGGCGTCCAGCTCGCTGTAGTCGGCCAAGGGGCTGATCTCGATGGTGGGGCACTGGATGACGTTGGCGCCCAGTTCGGTCAGGCTTTGGGCCAGGCCGCTGGCCTGCTCGCGGGCGCGGGTGACCACGATGCTGCGGCCGTACAGCGGACGCTGTTCGAACCAGCCCAGCTGGTCGTGCAGGGAGCAGACCTTGCCCACCACGATGACCGAGGGATTGCTGAATTTGTTGTCCACGGCCGCCTGGGGCAGGGTGGAGATGGTGGCCACCAGGCTGCGCTGGTAGGGCGTGGTGCCGCGGTAGACCAGAGCGGCCGGGGTGTCGGGATCCATGCCCGCGTCCAGCAGATGCCGGGCGATGTCGGGCAGGTTCTTCATGCCCATGACGAAGACCAGGGTGGAGGCGCTGGCGGCCAGGGCCTTCCAGTTGTGCACGGAACCGGGCTTGTCCGGGTTCTCGTGGCCGGTGATGATGGTCACCGACGAGGCGAAGTTGCGGTGGGTCAGCGGGATGCCCGCATAGGCCGGGGCCGCGATGGTGCTGCTGATGCCGGGCACTTCCTCAAAAGGCACGCCGGCGGCCAGCAGTTCTTCGGCTTCTTCGCCGCCGCGGCCGAAGATGTAGGGGTCGCCGCCCTTGAGGCGGGCCACCACCTTGCCTTCCTTGGCCTTGCGCACCAGCAGGGCGTTGATCTCGTGCTGGGGCAGGGCATGGTTGCCCGCCACCTTGCCCACGTAGATGCGCTCCGCATCGGGGCGGGCATGGCCCAGCAACGAATCGTTGGCCAGTGCGTCATAGACCACCACGTCCGCGCAGGCCAGCGCGTCACGGCCCTTCAGGGTCAGCAGCCCGGCATCGCCGGGACCGGCTCCGATAAGATAGACCTTCATCAAAAGTTCCTTTGTGGCTTGAGACCTCCCCCTTCAGGGGGGAAAGAGAAGTTGACAAGACGGCGAAGCCGATGAAATCCTTTTCTGTAACTCCTCCCTTCAGGGAGGGGCAATCCGCACGGCCCCTATCCGCCAGCTGCGGAGTCAGTCGGCGGATGGGGCGGCTGTGGATTGCAACATTTATACGCCTCCACGCGCCAGTTCCAGCAAGGTGCGGGCGCCGAAGCCCGTGGAACCCACGGGGCAGAGCGCCGTCTTCTTGGTTGCCCAGTCCACGCCGGCGATGTCCAGATGCGCCCAGCGCACGCCCTCACGCACGAAATGCTTGAGGAAGAGCGCCGCGTGGATGGCCCCGCCTTCGCGCGGGCCCATGTGGCAGATGTCCGCCACCTCGCTCTTGAGGTTGTCTTCGTAGCCCTTCCACAGGGGCAGGGGCCAGTAATTCTCACCGCCCACGGCACCGGCGGCACGGATGTGCTCGGCCAGGGCGTCGTCATCGCAGAACAGGCCCGCCACCTGCGTGCCCAGGGCCACGGCGCAGGCGCCGGTCAGGGTGGCGATGTCCACCACGGCCGCGGGCGTCCACTGCTTCTGGGCGTAATCCAGGGCGTCGCACAGGGCCAGACGGCCTTCGGCGTCGGTGTTCTGGATCTCCACGGTATCGCCGGAAGCGGCGCGCACCACGTCGCCGGGGCGCATGGCATTGCCGCCGGGCATGTTCTCGGCGCAGGCCATGATGCCCACCACGCGGCGGGGCAGCTCGTCCCCGGCGCAGGCCACCAGCGTGGCCAGCACGGCGGCGGCCCCGCTCATGTCGCCCTTCATGGCGTGCATGTTGGCAGCGGGCTTGAGGCAGATGCCGCCGGTATCGAAAGTGATGCCCTTGCCCACCAGCACCAGGGGCTTTTCCTGCTCATGGCCTTCGGGAGCATGCTCCAGCACGATGAGGCGCGGCGGACGGGCAGAGCCCTGGCCCACGGCCAGCAGGCAGTTCATGCCGGCTTCGGCCAGATCCTTCTCGTCCAGCACGGTGCACCTGAGACCGGCATCGGCGGCCAGCTTCTGCGCTTCTTCGGCCAGCAGGGCGGGAGAGAGCAGGTTGGACGGTGTGTTGTCCAGACGGCGGGCCAGGCACACGGCCTCGGCCGCGCGTTCGCCGCGGCGGGCGGCCTGCTGGCCGCCGTCGGGCACGAAATCGCCCTCAAAGGCCACGGCCAGCCACTGGGGAGCCGCGGGGGCGTCCTTGGCGGGCTTTTTGAGATCGTATTTGTACAGGGCCAGGCAGGCGGCGTAGACGCTTTCTTCCACCAGGCGCTCACGCCCGCCGGGCAGGGTGGCCAGCTGGGGTTCCAGCAGCAGGATGGATTCCAGGCCCAGTTCGTGGGCACGCTGCACACCGGTGGCCACGGCCGTGCGGATGTCGTCCGTGGTCAGGTCTTCACGGGCGCCCAGGCCGATGGCCAGCACGCGCGGCACGCGCAGTTCGGGATGGCCGTGCAGCAGGGCCTGCTGGCCCTTCTTGCCCTGGAAGTCGCGCATGGCGGGCGCGATGGCCAGCCAGGGAGCCAGATTGTCCAGCGCGGGGCAGGCTTCCAGCATGTTCTCGCCCTGGCAGACAGGCACTATGAGAATCTCGGCCTTCCACTGGTCGGGGCCGAGGCATTGAAAACGGATGTCCATAAATTTCTCCGAAGCATCGAGATGAACGGGCGTCCCGCAGCGCGGGACGGCGACGGCGGGTTGCCATCGCGAGGAGCAGAATATACGCTGTGCCGTCGTTTTTGCCAAGCCGCGAGGCGCTTTGCCGTCCCGGGGCCCTTTCCTCTCCGGCCTGTGCCGTCATCCCTGCCCATCCGCATCCCCTTTCGTCATGCTCGTCTACATCCACGTCCCGTTCTGCCGCTCCCGCTGCCGCTACTGCGCCTTCCACTCCCTGCCGCTGGGCCCTGCCTCGCCCGACAGTTCGCCCCGGGTGGCGGCCTACCGGGACAGCCTGCTGCGCGAGCTGGATCTTTGGGCCGCGCGCTTGGGCAGGCGGCCGGTGGAGAGCGTCTTTTTCGGCGGCGGTACGCCCAGCCTGCTGCCGCCCGACTTCCAGGCCGCCGTGCTGGAGCGCATCGACCGGCATTTCCATCTGGCGGCCGGGGCCGAGATCAGCATGGAGGCCAATCCCGAATCCCTGCTGGCCCGCCGGGCCGTGGACGCCTATCTGGCCGCGGGCATCAACCGCATCTCCATGGGCGTGCAGAGCATGGACGACAGTTTCCTTTCCCTGCTGGGACGGCCGCACCGGCGCGCCGACGTGCTGCGGGCCGTGGAGCATCTGCGGGCCGCGGGCTGCCGCAATCTGGGGCTGGATCTCATGTGGGGCCTGCCGGAACAGGATGCGGCCCACTGGCTGGCCACGCTGGAAGACGCCCTTGCCCTGGAGCCGGAGCATGTCTCGGCCTATGGCCTGACCCTGGAAGAAGGCACGCCGCTGGAACGCGACTGGAGCGCCGGGCGTCTTTCCCTGCCCGAAGATGACGAGCAGGAACGCATGTATCTGGAAGGCATCCGCCTGCTGGCCGCGTACGGCCTGGAACAGTACGAGATCTCCAACTACGCCCGCCCCGGCTTTTTCAGCCGCCATAATATGGGCTACTGGACGGGTGCCGACTATCTGGGCCTGGGCCCGGCGGCCACGTCCACCCTGGAGGGCCGCCGCTGGACCGATACGCCCGACCAGGCGCGCTGGCAGGCCGACATCGACGCCGGACGTCCCGACCATGATGCCGAGGCCATCACGCCGCGCATCCGGCTGGAGGAGCGGCTCATGCTTTCCCTGCGCACCTGCGCGGGCTTCGGGCTGGCGGAATACAGGTCCCTCAGCGGCCGGGATTTCATGGCCGACCACGGCGACTGGTGCCGCGAGCTGGTCGTCGCCGGTCTGGCCCGTCTGGACGGGGACAGGCTGGCGCTCACGCCGCAGGGCCTGCTGGTCTCCAATGCCGTGGTGGCCGATCTGTTCGAGCGTCTGGACGAGCTGGGGATGTAAAGAGATCTGTTGGGCGGGCGAGGGGAGAGGGACACCCTTTTGGAAAAGGGTGCTCCCTCTCCCCTCGTGCTCCCCTCTCCCTTCCCAAAACCTTTGCTCCGGTCTCTGGACGATGCCGGGAGCGCCCCGGGCAGCCGTTGGCGTTGGTCTCCCGAAAGGACTGCGGCAGGTGGAGGCGGGGCGGGATGTTTCTAAAATACGCTGCAGATAGCGTCGAAGGCAGACATCGTCCCGATAAAAACGGCCGGCATCCTTTGCAGGATGCCGGCCGTTTTTAGGTGTTGCGATGCTGTGGACCCGGGCCCATCAGGATGGCGGGGGACACGTCCCTCCCGGCGAAAGCGCGCTGGAGAAAGGGAGTTTGAGGGGGCTCCCCTCAAACCATGCCTGCCGCCGCAGGGCCCTTGCCTAGAATTCCAGGCTGCCGGGAGTGCGGGGGAAGGGGATGACGTCGCGGATATTGGTGATGCCGGTGAGCATCATCAGCAGGCGTTCGAAGCCCATGCCGAAACCGGCGTGGGGCACGCTGCCGAAGCGGCGCAGATCCAGATACCACCAGTAGTCCTCGGGCTTCTGGCCCATCTCGGCGATGCGGGCCAGCAGCTTGTCCAGGCGCTCTTCACGCTGGGAACCGCCGATGAGCTCGCCGATGCGGGGCACCAGCACGTCCATGGCCGCCACGGTCTCGCCGTCGTCATTGCCGCGCATGTAGAAGGCTTTGATCTCCTTGGGATAGTCATAGACGATGACGGGACGGCGGAAGTGTTCTTCGGCCAGGAAGCGCTCGTGCTCGGTCTGCAGGTCCACGCCGAAGGCCACGGGGAAGGTGAACTCCTTGCCGCTGTCTTCCAGGATGTGGATGGCTTCCCGGTAGGACACGCGGGCAAAGGGCTGGGCCAGCATGCCCTTCAGGCGGTCGATGAGGCCCTTGTCCACGAAGTTGTCGAAGAGTTTGAGGTCGCTCTCGCAGCGGGTCAGGGCATGGTCCACCACATGGCGGGTCAGGCCTTCGCCCAGCTCCATGATGTCTTCCAGTTCGGCAAAGGCCATCTCGGGCTCGATCATCCAGAACTCGGCGGCGTGGCGCGGGGTGTTGGAGTTCTCGGCGCGGAAGGTGGGGCCGAAGGTGTAGACGCGGCCCAGGCCCAGGGCCAGGGCTTCGGCTTCCAGCTGGCCGGACACGGTCAGGTTGGCCTGACGGCCGAAGAAGTCCTTGGAAAGATCCTTTTCACCGGCGGGCAGGGCGGTCACGCGGAACATCTCGCCCGCGCCCTCGCAGTCGGAACCGGTGAGGATGGGCGTATGCACCCAGGAAAAGTGCTGGCTGTGGAAGTAGTCATGCACGGCGCGCGCCGCTTCGGAGCGGATGCGGAAGGCCGCGCCGTACTTGTTGGTGCGCATGCGCAGGTGGGCGATGCCGCGCAGGAACTCGTCGGAGTGGCGCTTCTTCTGCAGGGGGAAGGATTCGGGATCGGCCAGGCCGAACACGCGGATGCTCTCGGCACGCACTTCCCACTTCTGTCCCTTGCCGGGGGAGGCCACCAGCTCGCCGGTGACGGCCACGGAAGCGCCGGTGTTGGCATCGCCCAGGCCTTCGTGGGCGGCGGTGCCCGCATCCACGATGCACTGCATGTTGGTCAGGCAGGAACCGTCGTTGATCTCCACGAAGCTGAAGTCCTTGGCATCGCGGCGGGTGCGGATCCAGCCGCAGACGGTGATCTGGCGCTGCGGGGCCTCGGAGGCCAGGGCATTGACGATAAGGGTGCGTTGCATGACGACTCCTTGTGTCGCAAAAAAGTAGAATGTGTATGGATAAGGCTCTTGCCGTATGTTCGGGACAGGGGACGCGGTCCTGTGAGCGGAACGCACCCCAACACGTTACTATAACGGCAAAGACGGCGCCCTTCAAGGCCGGGAGCCGGGGCGGCGCCGGGGGATGGAGCTTGGTTTTTGGGCGGGAACGTGCTTAGATGGAGGGATGGGACTGCCCTCCATCCCCGGCAGTCATGAAACAAGGAGACTCGGACATGAAAAAGATCGCCACGCTGGCCCTGTGCGTCCTGATGCTGGCCCTGACGGCCCCCGTGATCCAGGCGGCCACCCCCCAGGCCGGAGCGCCCAAGGCCGACAAGCCCGCCAAAGTCGATGCCCGCAGCACGCCCGTCTGGGTGGAGCTGGAAGGGACGGACAGCATCGGTGCCCGCCTGGGCATGCGCCTCAAGGAAGCCTTCAACGGCAGCAACCTCTTCAGCCTCACGGACAAGGACATGCCCAAGATGCGCCTGCTGGTGAGCACGCAGTCCGAATTCCCCGGCCGTCCGGGCGTGGGCTCCGTGTACTCCATCTGCTGGACCTTCACCCAGGGCGAAGGCTACCTGGGCTATCTGCTGGCCCGCGAAGTGGGCACCCTGACCTATGAGGAGATCGACGCCCTGGTCAACCGGCTGGTGGAGCGCACCGACGGTCTCTCGGTCAAGTACAGCAACCTCTGGAAGTAGTTTTTTCTGGGAAAAGATCGCTCTGCGCTGTTGAAAAAGCCGCTGTCCCCTTGGGGACGGCGGCTTTTGGCATGGCAGGACATGCACGCGGGAAGATGTGTTGACGAGGGGGAAGGAGGCCCTTTGGGCTGGCGCGACAAAAGGGCCTCCTTCCCCCTCGTGCTCCCCCTTCCTCCCCAAAACGCGCTCATGGCGTCCCGTGCTCCGCACAGGACGCGAATATCCGTCATGACGGGCGGTCGGGCGAGCTGCAAACGGCCGTGCCGTCATGGGGCAGACCGGGACAGACGCAGGAAGCGGAGGGGGAAAAGGTCAGTTCCCCATGCGGGTGACGTGCAGGCGGGCGGCCAGGGCCTCCAGCACGCGGGCGGGCGTGACGTTGAAGCCCAGGGCCTCCTGCGCCTCGTTGAACCAGAAGCAGCACTGGACGCGCTTCTCGCGGGGCAGCAGGGCCAGGGCCGTGTCCAGGGGGCAGAGGGCGTCGTCATTGCCGGACATGACCCGGCTCATGGATTTCTGGCAGGCCAGCAGTATCTGCCCGGCCAGACGGGCATCCAGGGCGTTGCGGGCGCCGGTGCGTTCGAACAGGCCGCGACCGCTGGTGATGAACAGGGCCAGGGCCTCTTCCCAGGGCTGGAGGGCCGGATCACGGGAGAGGCTGTCGGGCCAGGGCAGGGTCAGGCAGAGGGAGCGCGAGACCAGCGTGGGCAGGAGCTGTTCGCGCTGGGCGGCCAGCAGGACGAAGCAGGAGGAGGGTGAGGGTTCTTCCAGCGCCTTGAGCAGGGCATTGGCCGCATTGCTGCGGTTCTGTTCCACGCCCATGAGCAGCACCACGCGGCGGCCTTGGCCGTGGGGAGCGTCGCGCAGCTTTTGCTTGAGCTCGCGGATGTTGTCCATGTTCAGGGCGCGGATGGGGCCGGGATGGGCCTCGTCGTCGGCATTGCTGATGCGGCCGTCGTAGGCCAGCACGTCCAGATGCTCACCGGCATCGATCTGCATGCAGGTGGGGCAGACGAGGCAGGGGCCGCCCTCGCCGCCCGGCTGCGGACAGTTGACGCAGGCGGCCCAGTAACGGGCCGCGGCCAGGCGCTGGGGCTCGGTGCCGCCTTCCAGCAGCAGGACCTGCGGCGGGTTGGCGGCCAGGCGGTGGAGCACCTCGCGGATGCGGTCGAAGTCCGGCGTGCTGATGTCCTGGAAAAGCGGCATGGCGTCCCTCGTGGTGCGGGAGCGTGACGGTCACGCACATGGCAGGCTGCCCTGATGCGCCTCAGGCTCCACCAAAGATGGTTGGAAGGAAAAGGACCGGCCGGACAGGGCGGCATACGCCGCCGGCCGTCATGGTCCAAGCTCCCCCTGATAAAAGTTTTTGGAAAAGAGAGGGGGGAGCGCGAGGG
>OGJY01000094.1_pt1 | contig 111869 bp, 108 predicted proteins | sample 1572231 | NCBI WGS metagenome assembly OGJY01 (sample SAMEA2582121, study PRJEB24529) | metagenome | biome: Human gut stool | place: China | collected 2011
TTTCTGCGATGGCAGTGGCCAGATGACCCTCATCCCGCAAAAGCGTTATGCCGAGGGCAAGGGTGTACAGGACATCCAGATTTTGGACATCCAGAACGGCCAGGTGCTGGTCATCTACGATGAACAGATTGACACCCGACAGGGCATTGACAAATCCGGCACAGCCTACACCTACACGCCAGTCTGGCGCCTGTACGGTGTCATGCCGTTGGAAGACCTGCTTGCCGGCAGCATCGATTTCACTCCCTTGCAGTTCATTTCCTGAGCATTGACAGCATTGACGCAGACAACTCAACAAAATTTGCCGTCTTTTGCTTGCATATTTTCCCGTTTTGGCGTATAGTAAAGGCAGTATTCTGACAGGGAGAAGCAAACACTATGGCCAAAATTCACCGCAACGATATGCCCGTCCAGCATCCCACCCAAACCATCATCCTGCCCAAAGAGCCGGAACCTGACACCCCCAAGGCTACCGCACCCCAGTTCTACGACCAGGACAAGGACGCCGACTACGAGGCCCCGCATCCGGCCAAAGGCAGGGACAGCGCCGCGAAAGCGGGCAAAGCCAAAAGCAAAAAGGATCTGGCCTACACCATCGCCATGGTGGTTTTTGCGGTCATCTTCCTGGTCAGCGGCGGGCTGCTGGTCAAGCGCTTCCTGGGGTGTATCATTAATATTCAACCTAATGGCTTCCCAGATTTTCCATCTGCTACATTGTATTACATGAATTTTTTCGTAAATTTCCAGACCAATAACACAAAATATTTTCAAATGTGTATGGCAATAAATATGAGCATAGTGTTATATATCGAGGTTTTTGCCAGTGTAATCAAAAAAATAATAAACTATTGAATATAGTTATTTGAAAATATTTTTTTAATCAGATTCACACATAAAACACTAAAAATTTACGCACTACCCAAGGTTGTAAAATGAGTTCCCCGGCGAAGGGTGGTTCACAACTTAGTGGCTGGCAAATCGCATCAAGCCGGGATTCGTTTTGTGACTTTGGGAGAAAATTAGAAAGTCTTAGTATGCCTGTTCACAATACAGTGTTGTGCTGCCATGGACGGCAGCACAAGTCCTAATGTGCCCGGACGGCACATTTAGGACGCACACGTCACTCCGGCATAAAACTAAATCAGGCATACTTAGACTTTCTTATTTTCGGACAACGGAACAAAACAGTCCCGGCTTGATGCAATTTGCCAATCTAAAATCCCCAGAACCACCCTACACCAGGAAACTCATGTCACCCACAAACCAGCATTTGTCGATCATCCCATAAAAATAGTTCACACCTTATTCTAATCTGAAATCCATCTTACGTCAAACTTTCCCCGATCTTCCTTACAAAGTAATAAAGTGCCCCACAGGTCTTGCCGGCTGCCATTGCCCACATGATCCACCGCAGTCCGACTTTCAGCTTTGCCCGGCGGAACAGGATTGGGAATGTGTTCAGAATCTCAGCTAAGGCAACTGCGATACAGCCGACAAATATTCCCGCAGATAGTCCGTACAATCCAAGAAAAATATGTCCAAACACCTGACCAAACGCCAGATGCATCTGCAAAAATACAGAAACAATATTTCCAAGTATCCCACCAAGGATGATCGCCTGTTCAAAGCAGAGCGTTCCTGCTGCACGGTTACACTTTCCGATCATACGCGGCACCACACCGATGACGATCACAAAAGCAAATGTTCCTGCTGCAACTGCACCGCCAAATGCAAGTCCTAAAAAGCCGAGCAGAATATGTTTAAGAAACATCTATGCTGTGCCCTCCTCTTCCTGCATTTTCAATAAATGTGGTATCCACGTCTTTCTCATATTTACGCATTTCGATCTGAATTGGTGTCGGATCAGGTGTGATCTTCTTCCTGCCCACATGATTAAAAAATAAAATAATGCCAAGTCCGAGCCCGATGCAGTAACAAACTTCTAACTCTGTCACACCGCCTGCTTTTGTTCCCATCACCTGACCATATAATTTATCAAATACGTCCGTTACAGAAATATCATTATTAAATGCCATGATCGTAAATGCCGAACCAAAAAAAATGATAATGCAAAGTAGCACTGTTTTGACCGCGTTTATCACCTTTGGCTTTTTCGGATCCGGTACGTATTCTATGATAAAATCACTTTCACCCTCGTTGGAGATTGTCAATGACGGATAATCCTCATGAATCTGCTCAATGATCTTTAACACCGAAAAAACCTGCATCTGATTTTTCTGTTTTTTTTCATCTTTCCGGTCTGTAAAACTATATATTTTTTTCTGCTTCAGCTGACGAAGGACTGCCTCGTTCGTGCACTCCATTTTTGCAATGTCGTTTAACACAACATGCCGGTCAAAAACGATCGTGTTCTGCTCGATCTTTAAATAAAGTGTCTCGTTATTTACGCCCATGTTTCATCCACATCCCCGTCGTTCAAACTGTCATATACCAATATGCCATCTGTCGGTATCTCATTTTCTTTCCTGTATTTCGTGTAAAAACATACTCCGACCACCAGCGCCATGACAATCACTCCGAGTAATACAGCTCTGTATTTTTTACAATTCATCATAATCCTCCATTTTTCCTGTAAAATTTTTCATACTCTGCGTTCTTTGTGCAAATCTGATATTTCACCGACTATGCGAATTATTATTTCTCTTTTTTGGGATATTATGTATGGACATGAGTCGCCCGTCCAAATGGTGTTTCGTAGGCTTGTGAGTGGCGTCTTGCGCAAAATCGGGGGCGTAAATTGCCAGACCAAATAACACAGAATATTTTTTCAAATATGTATGGCAATAAACACGGGCATAACGGGATACATTGCGGTTTTGCCAGTATTATCAAACCAATAATAATCTATTAAACATAGTTATTTGGAAATATTTTTTTAATCAGATTCAGACACAAAACCCTAAAAATTTACGCACCCGCCAAGGTTATAAAATGAGTTCCACGTCAAAGGGTGGTTCACAACTTAGTGGCTAGCAAATCGCATCAAGCCGGGACTCGTTTTGTGACTTTGGAAGAAAATTAGACAATCTTAATATGCCTGTTCGTAATACAGTGTTGTGCTGCCACGGATGGCAGCACAAGTCTTAATGCCCCTGGATGGGGCATTTAAGACGCACACGTCACTCCGAGAAAACCTACATCAGGCATATTTAGATTGTCTTATTTTCGGACAACGGAAACAAAACATTCCCGGCTTGATGCAATTTGCCACTCACAAAACTGCGACGCCACCCTTCGCCGGGGAACTCATAGCCCAACAAACCATTATTTGGCGGACAGCTCATATATTAATCTGAATATATATTTTTTTCACACGACAGATTGCTTTTTACAAAAAAACATGTTATTTTTTCATGAGTGTTATTAAGAAAAAACCTGTTTTAACAGCTATCATTATCAGACCTATCATATAGTAGAAAGGAACTGCAACATGGCAGTCACAAAGGAAATTTTATCTTTAGCGGTGGAGACCGGCGATGCACTTCTTAGAAATGGTGCGGAAGTGTACCGTGTGGAAGATACCGTAATGCATATCTTAGAAGCATATGAAATCGAAGAATATGATGTCTATGTACTTTCAAATGGAATTTTTGCAAGTGCAAATGAAAATAAAGATGACGCGTGCAGTATGATCCGGCACATTCCGCTCGGTCAGACGCATCTTGGACGTATTGCAGCCTTAAACCAACTTTCCAGAGAGATCTGCTCTCATGAATGCTCCTTAAAAGATGCCTGGACGCGTCTGGATGAATGCAAAGCGATTCCTACCTGTAAGAAATGGACAGAAGTATTTTTCTGCGGGCTTGGAAGCGGTGGTTTTGCCTACCTGTTTGGCGGAACTCCGCTAGACAGCGTGATCGCATTTATCGCCGGTGCGCTTTTGAATCTGATATTAAAAAAATTTGCACAGCGGAAAACCTCAAAATTTATCACCAACATTTTCGGCAGTGCTTTTGTGACACTCGTCAGTCTGATTACATTTTCAGTCGGACTGCCTGTTTTATATGACAAGATCATTATCGGTGCAATCATGCCCTTAGTACCTGGAATTGCGCTGACGACCTCGATCCGGGATTTCTTCAACGGTGATTATCTCTCCGGTGCGATCCACATGATTGACGCTGTTCTTACGGCATTTTGTATTGCGGCAGGCGTCGGAACTGTCATGACGATCTACAATCTTGCAATAGGAGGTATTTTATGACAACCATGTTTATCCAGTTTATTGTCAGTATGATCGCAACACTTTCTTTTGCAGTACTGTTTTGTGCGCCAAAACCAGAGCTTATTTTCTGCGGACTTACCGGTGCGATCGGATGGATCGTATATCTGATCTGCCTGCAGTTTGATACCGGTACTGTCATTGCAAATATGGTCGCAACACTTGCTCTCACAGTCTTTTCAAGAACTGTCGCTGCCATTCGGAAAAATCCGGTAACTATTTATCTGATCGCTGGTATTTTCCCTCTTGTACCTGGAGCGGGAATTTATTATACTTCCTATTACTTTATCATGAACCAGATGAAAGATTTCTCCCGCTATGGCATGGAAACGATCAAGGTTGCCGGTGCGATCGTACTGGGTATCATTTTCGGATTCTCCCTGCCGCAGACATGGTTTAATGCATTGAAACACCGGACAAAAAGCAGACACACCTGACAACGCAGGAAGGTTCCGCTTACATCCCACACACTATGGATCAAAGCATTTGCAATTGTTTCCCGGAATACCTCTATGGTCTTATCATACACATCTAATATCAATATCTTTTCAGGTGTTGTGGACAACAGTTGACGTAAACAACAGTTTCGCTATAAAATAGATAACAGATGGGGGGAGCTGCAAACATGAAATTAAAACATAGTATTTTAGGGTTACTTTTACTTTTTACCCTGATACCGCTTGGTATCTTCGGAATATTTTCCATTTATGAAACGAACCGCAAGATTGATGAGCTGACGGAGCAGAATGTGCGGGCGATCAGCGAAAATCAGGTGATGAATATCAAAAACTTTACGCAGGACCGCAATAACGAGATGGACATGATCGCGAGTTATCAGCTGACGCAGAACGCGATCCTTTACAGTCTAAGGGAAAATGAAAGCCCTCTGGCACAAAACTATGTAGACAATCTGCTGAAGGAACGCAAAAAATACAGTATCTTTGTAGCGAGCATCTCTGTGGTAAACCGGAATTTTCATGTGGTCAGTTCAAGTGAAGAGTACGAACCGGGCACTGTCAGTGCAATGAAAGATGTCGATCCTAAATATCAGACCGGCGAATTTATTATCGGTGACGTGTATGAGCGTATAACAGATGACGGCAGGAAAAATGTCGTGCCCGCCTATACCGGCGTCTATTATAATAATGAACTGATCGGCTATGTGATGGAGGAGCTGGATACGGCATATTTTGACGACCTGCGGCTGAATATGGACACGCTTGCAGATGGAACTTTCTATCTTCTCGACGGCAATGGGGCGATCATCACGGCAGGTGACACAAAAAACAAGAGAAGCTTAAAGACATTTGTCTCTAAAAGTTCCGACCGCAATGATTTTCAGAAAAAATGGGATGCGATCGACCATGAGAAAAATCCGTCCGGTTATGTGCGCTACCGCTATCACAGACAGGATTATATTACATATTATTCCGATGTGGAAAATACCTGCTGGGGCATCCGTGTGACTGAAAATCTGAGTGCACAGAAGCAGACTGGAAGAACCTATGGCATGCTGATCACGCTCGGTCTTTCTGCACTCATCATCGGCGTGTGCTGTACACAGTATTTTATGACAAAGAAAATTTTCGCACCGATTACCCATATTCTGCAGGTATTTGCGCAAATCAGGGAAAGTGAGGATTATTCCCTGCGCGTTCACATTCAGGAAAAACATGAGACAGGTGAACTGGCTGCGGGTATCAACGAGCTGTTAGACTATGTGGAACAGGCAGACCGGAAAGAAAAAGAGCGTCAGCAGAAACTTTTACAGATGGCAGAGAACGACCCTCTGACCGGTATCAAAAATAAAAAAGCGATTGAAAAAGAGATGCTTTCGATGGTGCAAAGGGCGGTTGAAAGCCATGAACAGATCACATTCGGCTTTGTCGATATCGATGATTTCAGGGATTATAATACCAATTACGGTCATCAGGAGGGCGATGCTGTCATCCAGTTCGTAGCGCAGACACTTAAAGAAAACATACACGGTGCAGTCGGCAGGATCGGAGGGGACGAGTTTGCATTTTGCTATGCCGGTGAGTTAGAACCGGAACGCATCCGGCATAATGCCGGCAAAATTCTTGAGATTCTGCGCACGCAGCATGTAAACGAACAGACCGGCGAGGTGCTGCCGGTGCCGTGCAGTATCGGCATTGTCATGTCCCAGGGCGATACACTTGACTATACACAGCTAATCCGCAAGGCAGATCTGGCAATGTATCAGGCAAAAGAGAACGGCAAGAATACATTTGTCCTGAACGTGGACTGACAGGCAGGCTTTCCAGTGTACTGTATCAATGATTCAGTACACTAGCTCTGCTGCCCTGCGATCTTTGCCGCCAGCTCTTCTAAATACTCCCACCTGTCCATCTTTTCTTCTAACATTTTCTCTGCGTTTTCTTTCTCCTCAACCAGCTCCCGCAGCTTTGCTGCATTGGTGGCATTCGCTGCCATCTCGTTATCTAAATCTTCTAACTTTAGTTCGAGTGCTGCAATATCATCCTCGATCGTCTCGTATTCTTTCTGCTCTTTATAGCTGAATTTCAGTTTCTTTTCGTGCTTCCAGGTTGCAGTCGAATCGGCTTTCACGGTTCCATTTTCTCCCGATTCCTGATTTTTTGAATTTCCCGGTGTACTACCTGCTGCACCTGCAGACTGATTCAGTCCGGTTTCTCCCGGTGTCCTGCCCTCTTCTGCAAGACGGTTTACATAATCTGTATAGCCGCCTTCATATTGTTTCAGTTTTCCGTCTCCCTCAAAGGCAAAGATACGTTTCATTGTCCGGTCGAGGAAATAACGGTCATGCGATACCGTAACAACGATGCCTTCATAACGGTCCAGATAGTCCTCTAAAATCGTCAGCGTAGCTATATCAAGGTTGTTTGTAGGCTCATCCAGCAATATAAAGTTCGGGGATGTTGCCAATACCCGGAGCAGATTTAATCTTTTCTTTTCCCCGCCTGACAGTTTTCCAATCGGACTGTACTGTTTTTCCGGTGGAAATAGGAAACGCTCCAATAAAACGGTTGCGGATATCACTCCGTCCACAGTCTGGATATATTCTGCCGTATCTTTTACATAATCGATCACTCTCTGATCCGGGTTCATATATGACAGATCAATTTCATTTTCATCCTCATTTTTTTCTGAGGCTATTTCCTGCGCATAATATCCCATTTTCACAGTCTGTCCGATAATGACCTGTCCGGAGTCCTGCGGAATAATACCTGCAATAATTTTCATCAGAGTAGACTTGCCACAACCGTTTGGTCCGATAAATCCAACTCTGTCTCCCTTCAAAAAGATATAAGAAAAATCCTCGATCAGTTTTCTGTCTCCATAAGCCTTACAGATATTTTCCAGCTCCACGGTCGTTTTTCCCATTCTTGTAGAAATAGAACTTAATTCCATCTGTGAATCCTGCGCCGGATTTTCACGATCTCTCAGCTCTTCATAACGCTGGATGCGTGCTTTCTGTTTCGTAGAACGTGCCCTTGCTCCCCTTTGTATCCATTCCAGTTCCACACGCAGGATCGACTGACGTTTTCGTTCACTGGCTGTTTCCATTTCCTGACGCTGGGTTTTTAGTTCCAGATACCCGGAGTAATTCGCCTGATAACTGTAAATTTTTCCTTTATCAATCTCCACGATCCGGTTACACACACTGTCTAAGAAATACCTGTCATGTGTTACCATGATAAGCGCACCTCTCCATTTTTTCAGATAATCCTCCAGCCAGTCTGCCATATCATTATCTAAATGGTTCGTAGGCTCATCTAACAAAAGAATATCTGCCGGGGAAAGAAGTACCGATATCAATGCCAGACGCTTTCTTTGTCCACCGGATAATTGTCCCGCAGGCTGCATGAAATCTTTAATTCCAAGCCGGGTCATCATTGCCTTGGCATCACTTTCAACAGACCAGCGGTTTTCATCTGTCACATTTCCTTCCAGTACACATTCCAGACTGCTTTTTTCCGGATCAAATTCCGGATGCTGCGGCAGATAACGTATGACCACATGGTTAGCCGTCGTAACGGTTCCTTCGTCTGTCTCCTCTTCCCCCATGATCATCCGCAGAAGTGTTGTCTTTCCGGTTCCATTGATACCAATGATACCTACCTTCTCCCCATCCTGCAGCGAAAATGACGCGCCATCAAATAACTTTCTTTCGGTATAGACCTTTGTCAGATTCTCTATATTAATCAGATTCATGTATTTCCTCTTTCACTTTATTCTATGGCTCATGATACATCAAATAAATTTAGTACAGCTTCAATCCACTGCGTACCGGTTCACTTGTCAGATCCACACCCAGTTTTTTGAAGATTTTAATATCCACCTCGGAAAGCATAACCGACGTATGCACCTGACAGCCACGGAGTGCAGGGATCTGCTCAATGGCGCATTTTGCATTTTCATTGGAAACCGCCGCGAGAGATAACGCAATCAAAACCTCGTCTGTGTGAAGTCTTGGATTCTTTCCTCCTAAGAAACGTACTTTTAAATCCTGGATTGGCTCAATTGCCTCCGGGCGGATCAGCTTCTCGTCATGTTCAATTCCAGCTAAATATTTTAAAGCATTTAAAAGCAATGCCGCTGATGCTCCAAGGAAATCAGACGTTTTTGATGTAATAATTGTTCCATCAGAAAGTTCGATTGCTGCGGTCGGAACACCTGATTCCTCCGCACGCTTCTTTGCGGCAACGGTAACTTTTCTGTCGTCTGTTGTAATCTTCGCCTGTTTCATTAGAAGCTCGATCTTGTAAACTTCATTTTCGGTCGCTTCTTCTCTTACCAGCTTATTCACTGCGGTGTAATAACGTCTGATAATTTCCATTTTAGATGCCACGCAGCAGGCTTCATCATCGATGATGCAGTTTCCTGCCATATTTACTCCCATATCAGTCGGCGATTTGTAATAGGTATTTTCACCGTAAATTCCCTCAAAAATGGCATTTAAAACAGGGAATATTTCTATATCACGATTATAATTTACCGTTGTCTTTCCATATGCTTCCAGATGGAACGGGTCAATCATATTCACATCATTTAAGTCTGCTGTTGCAGCCTCATATGCAAGGTTGACCGGGTGCTTCAACGGAAGATTCCAGATTGGGAATGTCTCGAACTTCGCATAGCCCGCCTTTGTTCCGCGGATATTTTCATGATAAAGCTGTGAAAGACAGGTTGCCATTTTTCCGCTTCCAGGCCCCGGCGCAGTAATAACCACAAGCGGTCTTGTCGTCTCAATATAATCATTTTTTCCAAAACCATTCTCGCTGACGATCAGTGGAATATTCGACGGATACCCCTCGATCTTATAATGCTGATATACTTTGATTCCACGTTTTTCGAGTTTTTCCCGAAACTGCACTGCACCATTTTGTCCGGCAAACTGTGTGATGACCACACTTCCAACATAGAGTCCTTTTTTCTCAAACTCTCCGATCAGACGGACAACGTCCACATCATAAGTAATGCCAAGGTCTCCACGCACCTTGTTTTTCTCAATATCCGCCGCACTGATTACAATTACGATTTCTGCAACATCCGAAAGCTGCATCAGCATCTGAAGTTTACTATCCGGTGCAAATCCCGGCAATACTCTCGACGCATGGTAATCATCAAATAATTTTCCACCAAATTCCAGATACAGCTTATCACCGAACTGGCTGATGCGTTCTTTGATATGCTCCGACTGAATTTTTAAATATTTGTCATTATCAAATCCTATTCTCATCTTAATCCCCATTCTTGCGTGTGAAAAATCTTATTTTTCACACGCACTATCCTCTTATGTTTTATTTCTCTCTCAGACACGGAATATATTATACTATATAATCCAGTCAAAATACACGTTTTCTTTTTCCTTTGTTCATTATAAAAAGCTGCCTAATGATATTATCACTATCATTGGCAGCTTTTCTCCTACACATTCATTTTCACTTTATACCTGTCTCTCTTATTTGACCACAACTTTTATTTTTTGTGCACATCCGTTTGTTGCATATACATATATAGAACAGGATCCTTTTCCTTTCGCGGTGATCTTACCATTTTTAGATACCACTGCCACTTTACTGTCTGATGTAGCATATCGGAATTCCGATATATGATTAATGATCGGACGTTTCTTATTCTTCTTGACAATCGAAGCTTTTACGACAGCTTTTTTCCCTTTTGCCAATACATAAGAAGTCTTTTTCAGTTTAATGCTTTTTGCATCTGTTACTGATTTATTCTTCTTTCCTGCTGCATGTATCGTGATCGATTTCGCAACTGTTACTTTTTTGCCATCAACCATCTTATATGCAAGAACATGACATTTTATATTTTTTTTCTGATTGATTCCTTTCTTTTTCAATTTGCTGATCTCAACAGATAAACTATCCGCTGCCTTTACGGACTTTACAACCTTTTCCTTATCTTTTCCGCAGTATGCCATATAAACATCATAACCATCTGCATCTTTAACTTTTCCCCAAGTTACCTTGACCGTCTTTCCTGCTTTCACATTAAATTTCGAATTTAATGCTGCGTCTTTTGCCTCTGTCCTTTTTACTTTTACCGGTTTACTTTCCGTATTCTTTTTATCTGCTGCCTCAGCTTCTCTTTTTCTTGTTTCACTTACATATTTGCAGACACTACAGGTATATCTTTCCACACCTGCTGTTCCATAAACATGAGCTGCTTCATCCTTTTTTTCTGTGGTGTGTTCACACGTGGCAGCATGCCAATGGGACGTATCATTGCTGCTCCACTCATCCTTGAATGTGTGCCTGTGTTCTACCCACTTTGCATAAAGAGTCGTGTCGGCAGTAAGTGCCTGTCCAGGCCGCGCAATCGTCGTAAAATCTGCATCTGTATACCAGCCGACAAAATCATATCCATCTTTCGTCGCAGCTGGCAGCGGATCTGGCAGGTTCGTCTGATTTCCCTCTGCTATCTGACTGCCACCGTTTGTATTGTAGATAATCTTATATTTAATGTTAGCATTTTCTACGATCGTATATGGCGTATTTTTTAACAATGGGCCGGAGCTGTCAAGATTAAAATACCAGTTAAACTCGCTATACCCCACCTTATCCGGATGATCCTTATGGGCTTCCGTAGCCACCACCTCAGAGCGTTTCATGTCTCCAGTACCGTAATCCGTGCCCGTCGTAATCCATATCATATTGCACTTTTTACAAACCACAATCTGTCTGTCTACCGTTAACTGAACCCCCCTGTAAACCACATCTCCAGCTTTCAATTCGGCAGGATCAATCGTTCCCGTTGTATATTGTGCTGCATGTACCTGTGTCGTTCCCATTGCAGCAAGCATCAAAAATGCCATCATCATTGATACAACTACATTTATGTACCTGCTTCTGTGTAACTTATTCATCCTTTGCATCTCCTTTTCTGCTAATTTTCTACCAGATAATCCCGTTTTTCAAATCCGAGCATATGTGCAAGTACACTGGTTGGGAAAATGTGAAGCTCTCTGTTTAATTTTGTCACCGAATCATTATAAATCAGTCGGCTGGTCTGCACCATTTTTTCATAACACTCTACCGCGTCCATACATTTGATGTATTCATTTTCATCAGTCGAACCCGGATATTCTTCTAAAACCGTCTGTGTCCGGAAAAGCACCTCGTTTATCACACCTTCCTGGCGCAAAACCTCCTCCGGTGTGGAAGTTTCCATAATGATACACCGTTTTTCATTTACTTCATCTGTAAGTGTCTGTGCCTCGTATCCTGCATATTTTTTTGTAAAATCAAGCAGGGAAAGTAACGCATCAAACCGTGACGAAAGCTGCACTCCGATCTGATTCATGGAATGATTGATATTTTCATCCATGATCGCTAATTTTTTCCGTACAGAAACAATCCATATGGCAAGCAAAATCACAAGCAAACAAACAATTACAGAGATTTCCATTCAAATACTCCTTTACTGTACAAAATATACTGCATTGTATCCGGAAGTATCGGACAATGCTACCATTGTCAGTCCGTCAAAATCTGCAAACACGCAGGCGTATACCAGATCTGTGCCGTTATTGTCAAATGTTAAACGCACACCTTCATCCTCATAATGATATTCACAGACACCGTCTAACGTTCCACCTCCCTGTACCATCTGTACAGTGGAACCATCATCGCTAAACACGATCTCCAATTTTCCGCCATACTGCTCTAATGCAGCATCATAATCGTCCTGTGTCATTTGCACACCGCCAATGTTACCCCCACAGAAACTCCAGGTTGTTCCTGCTAAGTCCGGCATCTCTAAAATCGGCACATCAAGCAGGCAGAATAAGTCTTCGGTAGAATCTGTTTCCACATCTTCGCTTTGTGCATCTGCTGCCTCTGTGTCCACAACAATATCTGCTGCATCGTTCTCTGCCGCATCGGTCTCCACATCAGTGCCAGTATCTGCCACATCTACATCTGCCTCTGCGTTTGTCACTGTGCCATCAGCAGTCTCCTCGGTATTCCCGCAGGCGGTAAAAGAGAATGCCAGCATTGAACTCAACATAATTGCTAAAATTTTTCTTTTCATAATTTTTCTCTCCTTTGTCATTTGTTTTTCATTTCTCTCTGTTGACATTAATGTACCGTATTTTGTGCTGCAGTGGATTAACTTGTTCTGAATCGACTATAATGTGCACTCAATCGACATCTTTTTATTCTTCACTTGTAGTTTCATTGTTTCTTTTAAAGTGCAGCATAAAGCTGCACCTTATAAAGAAACGCGTAAAATAAATTTATTATCTTCTACCAGAAAGCTGTACATACCGCCATACCGGTCAACAATTGCACAAATACTGCGTACGCCGATTCCATGCCCCGGCCGGTCGGTAACCGGAACACCGTTTTCAAATGCTACTTCTTTTCTGCATGGATTCGTGACTTGAAAAAAGAACCTCCCGTTCTTCTCATACGCTAAAATATCTATCGTTCCCTTCTGTTCCTGTGCTGTACACGCATGGAGTGCATTTTCTAACGCATTTGATAAAAGCACACACAAATCTGTCTCCGAAACCGGAAGAATATATGGTACCACCGCTTTTATGTTCATTGTAGCACCAGCACTTTCCGCCCTTCCTGCAAAAGAGGAAAAAATAAGATTGACCGTCTCATTCTCACAGTAATTTTTTACCCTGCCTGCCTCAATCTGCGCACATACTTCATGAATGTAGCCTTCTGCCTGTTCAATTTTTCCATTCTCGATACATGATAACAGATGCTGCATATGATGTCTTAAATCATGCCGGTAGGTACTGGCATCTTTCTGCGACTCCCTCAAAGCCTCAATCTCGCGGACCGCCTGGGAAATCTGGAGATTCAGACAGCTCTGCATCTGCTCAAGTTCATTTTTCTTCCGCTCCTCCTCTGAAGTACGAAGCACAAACACCAGATAAGCAATACAGCAGACGAACGGCATAAATTCCACTGCCGCCGGTATACCTTCTGAAAGTAAATCCGTATAAACTCTCGTCAGGTAATCAAAGCCGTATCCCAATGCCGGAATCAACCCGAACTGAAGCTGTATTGACACGGGATAATTTGATATTGCCCGCACCGAGGGTGCCACAAAGCGCAGTAAAAGAAATAATAACGGCAGTGTAACAATCAGTTCCGTCACATTTTGCACCGTTTCACTGTTCACAAACACAGCCATTATAAAAAGTGCCACCCACCTGCGAAGCTGACAGCAGAGATAAGCAGTCAGCACGGAAATCACTGTCCACAGACGTTTTTTCGTTAAAATGTAAAGGGCAATACACATCGGGACATGTGTGATCACAGGATAAAGATAACGGATCGTCGCTGCCCCGGCCAACAGATACATCACGCCCTGTATGGCAAGCAGCACAAAAATACTTCCAACAAGAAATTCCCGTTTTTCTTTCGTCCAGTGAATATCACAAAAAGCCCCGGACAAAACCATGCCGAATATCCCGACTGCTGCACCATTTGTTACATAAAGAAGATTCATGATAAAAATACCTGCTTTCTGTTAAACGCATACTCGAGATATTTATTCTTTATCTCCGAGCATTTCCCATGCGGGATTGGTATTTCTGCAAGACTTATCAGTTTAATTGCACGGTAAGAAATATTCTGTATATAATCCATATTTACCAGAAATGACCGATGTGGCCGTAAAAAATTGCCATAAGGCTTTAACTGCAAAAATAAATCGTCTAAACTGCCGACACTCTCAAATACTTTTCCATTTCCGAGATGAAAAAAGAGCGTCCGTCCTATCACTTCACAATATTCTAACTTTTCAAGGTCAATTCTTGTAATTCCTTCTTTGCTCCGCAGAATCAGACTGTTTTCCTGTGTCTTTGTGCACTCTGCAAGCACGGAATCCATCAGCCGGAAAAAGCTTTCCTCCCAGACTGGCTTTAACTGATAAAAATATGCCCCGACCGTATAAGACTGTACTGCAAACTCCGGAGATGAGGTAAGAAAAATAATTTTCATATTATTATCATACTGTCTGATTTCTTTTGCAGTCTCAATTCCGTTTTCCCCCGGCATTAAAATGTCCAAAAATAAAATATCGAAAGAAAACCCTTTCTCAATCGCGGCCAGTAACTCTAAGGGACTCTGAAATACCGTATAGGTAAGGTCTTCGTCTCTTTCTTTTTTATATTTGTCCAATAAGATACCAAGTTCTTTTAATATTTCTAAATCATCATCACAAAATGCTATTTTTAGCATAAACTTTCCATCAACTCTTTCCGTAATCCTCTTTGGCAAAATGCATTCTTCTGATATAGCGCAGACACTCCGTCTCCGGCATCGGTTTCCCGTAATAATATCCCTGGATCATATCCACACCAAGTGCCTCTAAGGCATCACTCTGTTCTTTCTTTTCCACGCCCTCCATGATCAGCGGAATACCAAGTTTTTGTATCGTCTTTATTTCATTTTCAATCACGATTTTTGCAGTTGGATTTTCAAAATAGGACCAGGTCATGTCTTTATCAATCTTGATTTCCCGAAATGGAAAACGGATCAGATAAGAACAGTTTGAATTGCCGTTTCCATAGTCATCCATTGCAAACCCCATGCCGATTTTGCCAAACTCCTGCATGTGCCATAACATCAGCTTTGGCGCTTCAATCGCTGTCCGCTCTGTCAGCTCCAGTGTGATCATATGTGTCGGCACATGATAACGCTCTAACACTGGCAGTATGCTTTCTTTCAGATTCCGGTTCAGGCACTGCGCTGCAGCAATATTTACATGAATCGTCCGTATCCCAAGCGATGGATTTGGAAGTACATGTTTTGCCAGAAAACGGCAGCACTCTTCAAGTACGATCTCACTGATCTGTGTGATCGTTCCGTTTTGCTCCGCCAACGGAATAAACTCATCCGGTGGAATGGCTCCAAGTTTTTCATCCTTCAGACGCACCAGCGCCTCTAATGATACAACACATTTTTCTTTTAGGGAATAGATCGGCTGATAATATACTTCAAATCTGTTTTCCGTAATTGCACGATCCACCGCCTGCTCTACCTTATTTCTTCGGTAATAGTCTTTTTTTACGGCTTCATCCACCTCAAAAAAGATCTGTTTCCCTGAATTTTGTGCCGCTTCCAGCAAATATCCATACAGTGCCCTGTACTCTGCCAGAGAACAAAAATCTCTTGGATAATGCAGGGTGATCATGATCTCATTTAAAGAAATCGAATTGCCAGACACATGAAAATCCTGTTCAAATCTTTTTTTGATCTGCCCCTTTATGTGTTCTTCTTTTCCCTCATCCAGCAGAATGGTAAATGTATCCTCCGCATTGCGAAACACACAGAACTTTCCACACAGTGCGGTAAGATAATGTCCCACTTCGGCAAACAGCCGCCTGCTGTTTTCATATCCTAAAAGCATTTCGATATGATGCATCTGTCTGATATGTACCACAAAAAATACTTTTTTGCCGGATTGCTCCGTTACATTTTTCATCTGGATCAGAAATGCCTGCTCATCACTGGTTCTGGTTTCACTGTCAATATAAGCAGACGGATTCTGCATTGCCATATAGATCATCAGAATAAACAGCATATTTGCCGCACTGGTAAGCAGCATTTCTTTTCTCTCATACTGAAGCACCACCATAAGAACTGCCACAATACTGTATAAGATAACGATTACCTTGATCCGCGTCTCAATACGCGCTCTCCCCAAAAACACAAGAAGCAGGTTCATAAAAAAATAGTATCCAATATACACATAGCCAAACCATGCAAAATTTCCCTGATAATAGCTGCCATCTTTAAAATAAAAGAAAAAGCCCATCCACGGTGTCGCTAAAAGCATGATCTCGAAAAAGAAAAACGGGACTTTTCCCATGTATTTTATCATCCGACCTGCTACTCCGGAAAAGCTGCATACCTCTTCCATATAGCGGAACATCAGATAAGAAGCCGCTCCTTCCAACGCAAAAAAAGCAAACGCAAACAATTCGTTCCAGATTAGCGGAACGATTGCTGCATTTGCCAGTCCAATACATGATAAAATATTTGCGATACACTCGCCAAGACACACCCAAAGCAGTCTGCCAAATACTTTCGACTTAACCGTTGGGAACTGTCTGATCAACAGGAAATGACCGCTGATAACCACAAAAATGACGAGTGACATAATCTCGAAGTCGTAATTATACTGCACCCGTCTGCTCCTCCTGTGCTTCTTTCGCCTGTATGATTGCTTCATTTAGCTGGAGCATCTTTGCATCCAGCATAGAAACAATATCGGAACATTCTCTTAGATCCCTGCTGATATAGCCGGGCGCATTTCCCTCAAATTTGTAATAGATCTTATGCTCTAAGCTTGCCCAGAAATCCATCGCCATCGTCCGGATCTGTATCTCCACCTTGGTATCGATCACGCAGTCCGATAAAAATATCGGAACAGTTACAAGCATATGATAACTTTTATAACCGCTCTCCTTCGGATTTTTAATGTAATCCTTGATGGAAATAACGGTCAGATCGTTCTGTTTTCCAATCATCTCTGCAAGCTTATAAATATCAGAAGTAAAAGAGCAGACAATACGGATACCTGCAATGTCATTGACATAATTAACCATATTGTCGATCGACGACTCATATCCGTAACGCTTTAACTTTTTCACAATACTCTCAGGCGTCTTGATCCTTGACTTAATATATTCTATTGGGTTGTACTGATGTACCTGCTGAAACTCATCGTTTAAGATTTCAACTTTGGTACGTACCTCCTTCAATGCGGAATTGTATAAAAAAATAATCGTGTTCCAACTGTCAACGCCCTCACTTAAGGTGAATGGCTTATCCATAAAAATCCTCCTTATTTTGCAGCGCAAAATGTAATTTTATACATAGCGTCCCTGTAATGACTACTATTTACAGTATACCATACTTTCCTTATTATTGGGGATTTATTTCTAAACTTTTACCGATTTATAAGTCCAGCTTCATATCACCTTCTTTGATCCAGCCGATTTTACGGAACAGCACACTAAAAAGCCATGATAAAATGCCCGGCAGAATAAAACTGACTAAGATCAGTCCGATCCAGTCCATTGGTGTGATGGCTGTTTTGCTTCCCGCTTCAATATCTGCAATCCACCCGGTATAGACACCGATCTGTCCGACCAGTCCACAGGTTCCCATACCGGAGGAAACTGCTGCACCATTCATCTGTAAATGGAACAGACACGTTGCGATCGGTCCGGTGATTGCAGACGCCAATGTCGCCGGCAGCCAGATACGTGGATTTTTTACGATATTTCCCATCTGAAGCATCGATGTACCGATTCCCTGTGCAAACAGTCCGCCCCATTTATTTTCGCGGAAACTTGCCACTGCAAATCCAACCATCTGTGCACAGCATCCTGCAAGTGCTGCCCCTCCTGCAAGACCGGTAAGTCCAAGTGCGGCACAGATCGCAGCACTGCTGATCGGCAGTGTCAGTGCGATTCCTACGATCACTGATACAATGATTCCCATGAAAAACGGCTGCAGTTCCGTTGCCCACATGATCGCATTGCCAACTGCACTCGCTGCCGCACCGATCGCCGGAGCCCACCAGATAGAAAGCGCGACCCCGACAAAAATGGTCACAAACGGAGTGACAATAATATCGATTTTTGTCTCTTTGGAAACTGCTTTTCCGAATTCTGCTGCAAAAATTGCAACCACAAGTACCGCAAGCGGCCCACCTGCCCCGCCAAGTTCATTTGCCGCCGCACCGACTGCCGCAAGTGAAAACAGTACTAAGGGCGCTGCCTGCAGTGCATATCCGATTGCGATCGCCATGGCCGGTCCGACTGCCGCTTTCGCGTAAGTTCCGACTGTCACAAGAATCGGAATATGAAGCTGCGTTCCAAGTGTACTGATGATTGTTCCGATCAAAAGCGATGCAAATAATCCCTGTGCCATCGCACCAAGTGCATCAATCAGGTAGCGCTTGACGGATATCTCAATGTTTTTCCGTTTACAAAATGCCTTTACTTTTTCCATAATTTCTCCAATCCGGAGTTTCTTACTCCTCTTTGCTGTTTTTCATGTGGTTAACATGTGTCTTGTCAGCTTGTGACAGTGTAGCACAGAGGGGAGAAAAAAGCAAGGGATGTTGTCCCTTGCTTTTTTATGTCATGCAGTACTCTTATTCCGTTAATAACTTATGAACAGTTGTAACAAATGTTTCAACAACACCTATTGCATTTTCCACATCCTGCCGGTTAATATCATACAAATCTCCCGTCTGGTGATTTCTATCTGCCTGATGTGCTATCTTGTTTCTGCGTTCAAACAAATCTGTCAATGCTCTTGCCAATTTGTCTGCTGGTTTCACTCTGCTCTCCTTGTCATAAAACATTTCATTTGCTATTTTATCAAAAAAATCTTTTCCAACAATTAATGATAACTGCCCCTTAATCTCTTTCGCACTCATATATGTTTTTGATGCATGGTAAGACACAATTACCGCGTCAATCCACCCTGTATTTTCGGGATGCATAACAGCATCCATTACCTTATCAATCGGCACCTTTAAATCGGAATATCCCCGTGTTTTATCCCAGTGATTATTATACATTTGTACCATCGCATAAATTCCAAGACAATGCATATAATAATCCAGTGCACTTTCCAAAAACACAATCTGTGACCGATAAATATCTTTTACTGCTTTTTCTTCATGAACGTTATCTAATTGTTCTGCAATATGAAACTTTTCTTTTACCGTTTCCACATTTTTGCAAAACTGTTCATACATTTCATCAAGTTTTGAAACGTGCATATCCGGCACTAACATATTTCTGGAATTTTCATTTCTGGAACTGAGTCCTAGCTTTCGTTCCAAATTTATTCACCTCCCAAAACTTCGATCAAACTGCTTCCCTTTAACGGAATTGTCGAATATCGACCATTGATATATCCTTTTTTTATATTGTCATCCTTTCTGACATTTTTCAATTCCACTAAAGAATAATACTCTGTCGTGCACAACCCGGGATTTCTTTCTGCAAACCATATTTGATCTCTGCGGAATAAATCCAGATCCAACAAACTTGTATCATGGGAGGAAAAAATTAATTGTGGATTTTTTTCACTTTTCCAGTTTTTAAATGTGTGGATTAATTCATCTACAAGTGCAGGGTGGAGACTAGCTTCAAGTTCATCATAAAATAACACTTTTCCATTGACTAGCACATCTATAAACGGACATAGCAATTTAAAAAGTTTCTGTGTTCCCTGTGACTCCTCATTGATATTCAAAATATAATCTTTATATACAAACTTTACTTCTATTGTCTGCAATGAACCCATACCAGTTAACATCTGGACCTTATTTAATAATTCAAGCGGCATATCCTGTGTTGTCAATTGTCTGTTTTCTATTTTTACCTGGATATCCTTAATTGGAATTCCTATTTTTTGCATGAACACAACTAATATTTGTTTCATACCAGAATTTGTCCGAATCTGTTCTGCAGAGTATTCAAACCAATTATCAGGTCCAATTCCATGAACAATCAATTCTTCTTTAAAAAACCTGAAAGGATGAATGATTTCCTTTAAACTGCACCACGCTTCTGCCGTAGTCAGAAATAATTTATTACTTTTTGTCTTACTCTCCAGTTGAGACAGTTCTTTCTTATACTTTATTCCATATGAAAACTTTGTACCTTCACGTTCAAATATCTTCGCCTGTCTTCCAGATGGAAAATGATACAAATACTCATCCAGAAACTCAACATCATTCATGGAAAATCCATACGCATAACGTATTCCATCCACAACAAACTGAATATCAAACGCTGTCGGTTTCTCTGCTGAAAGTTTATGTGGTGTTCTCGGAATCTTATCTCCTTCCTGAAATTTCACACATTCCCTCACCAAAAAGCCTAGATACCCTACCGCATCAATCAATGTACTTTTTCCAGCACCATTTGCACCATATACAGATGTGATTCTTGACACCCGGTAATCATCAAATTCATACAATTCTTCCTGATGTGATTTATCACTTCCTGCAACCATGGAAAATACTATTTTCTCCTTAATTGCCTTATAATTACTGCATGAAAATTCAAGTAACATATCCCACACCTCCAATCACATTATATGTTTCTAAATATTTCATGTCAATAATTTATACATTGCTTTTGTGAAATATTCACATTTTTTGTGTTTTGTTTGTATATTTTATTCATTTGACATCTGCTCAAGGATTTTCCTGTTCATTTCATCATAAGAATCCCAATACTCTTTTCGTATGGAAATCTCCGTGTATCCAAAAAGCTCCCTGATTTTACTCATGATATCCCTGCCATAAAAACCTGTCAGGTTTTTAATTGTCTCATCTGTCACAGACACAATCTCATGCGCAGCAAGATTCCGGATATTACTTTCCACATTTCTAAGATCTTCCATCAACTGTTTTAAGCGGGTATCACTCGAAAAATGATCGGTGAGTATTTTCAGATGTTCTGAATACACATCTTTTGCTTCAAATCTTTTTCCCATTTTCTGATAATGACTATTCAGTACATCTCCTGCTTCCGTTCCATTTAATTTTTTTGCTGACCACATTCTCTTCCACTGTCCTGCACGTTTATACTGGTCGCAATAATCGTCTACTTTGATACCACACTGTTTTTTTAATATCATCTCAAACAAATCCACCACAATCGGTGTGATCGACCTGATAAAATCCACATACTCACCACGTTTTAATCGAATATCGATCGTAAGTGCATATTCAAAATATTTTCTCTGGGAAGAAGACCGCACCGGCAGACATTGAAAATTTGTTTTCTGGATTGTCTTATCAACATTCACAAAATCTAATAACACTCTCCTTGCCGCCAGATAAATTAAATCCCTATACTGCGCTGTCTGCTCCGCTGGTAATGAATCCGTGACATCAAGCGCAGCCTGATAATCATATACAAAAATATGTTTTTTTATAATTTCCTCTTTTTTTATCTTTGAAAGTGTCGGACACTGTATTTCCTTACATCTGTTTTGTGTACCTTCCTGATTATCCTCATCCAATTCCCATAAAGTTTCTACATCATATCCCTCATGCACCTGCTCATTCAATTTTCCTACTGGTGTCGCCACCTGAATTACTTTTGCAGGAAACTCCCCTAATGTCTGCAATACCAGCAATCCACTTTTCATTGCCGGTGTACCGGATGACACATTTAAAAGCAATGTATCCGATTCATCCATCGTCTCATATATACAGCTGATCACCTTCCTGAAATCCTCGTAAAAGTAATCAAATTCATGTACTCTGGTAAGCTCCCGGCGTTCTATGATCTCATAAACCATGGAACGATTCTGCATCTTTGCCAGACGGTCCAGACAATAACGATACCTGTCATCTTTCTCCTGAAAATCCAACATTTCTTTTGACATGTACAAAATGACTTTATCCGGTTTATAGAATCTGCAAATATGCAATATTGATCCATCATGATAATTATTTAATGAAATCGGGTCGGTTCCTCCCACTGGTGTAAACAATATCGTCTGGTTCATAATAACCTCCATCTTTCGTAATAATGATTTAATTTTCCTGCATGGTTATTTAGTAAAAATTTATTCTAATTTTGTCCCCTTAGCGGGGTTCTTATATCTCAGTAAACCCTAATTTGATTTATCCGGGGCAGGTTTTCAAGTTTTCGTCCCCTCCGCGGGGTCTCTTATCTCAATTCAGGAAGATGCAAGAAAAATCAAACCCATCTGGTTCTCGTCCCCTTCTCGGGGGTCTTATATCTCAATTCTCAAGTACATTGATAATTGAATAAAGGCTTTACGTTCTCGTCCCCTCTACGGGGGTCTCTTATCTCAATGATGAAAACAACAAGTTAAGCATTAATTTAAAGAGTTCTCGTCCCCTCTACGGGGGTCTCTTATCTCAATCCTGTCCCCTACACCTCCTAAAACACAAGGCTTTTTATCCCCCATTTGCGGGGCAAACCCGCAAATGAGAGAAATCTCAATATCAAACTGGATCATACCGATCACAAAGCCTGATTTTAAGCCTATCGGCGCAAAATTGTTATATTTCCTCAAATTCAATCCTCCCCATCCCCATATGATACAGCTTTCCCTGATACTTTGTACATTTACAGACATGCGGTGCCAGTTTAAGCTACAGGTCTTTGGTATGTTTATGCACAACATAATTTCTGCCCAGTGTATTTATAATATATCTTTTGTCATATTACCCTATAATAATCACTTCTTCATTTTTAATTTCAGGACTTGCCCCAAAAAGATTAACCTCTCCGTATCCTCTTATTTTGTAAACTCTTACGCTGTCCGATCTACGGTCAATCAGCTCTGGAATATCATGTAACAGACGTCGATATAAATTTTCCGTAATCATCGCCTCAAATGCCGATTTCTGAACCCAAAAACCATATCCATTCATTTTCTTCGCAAACCTGACTCTTCGCTTATTATCAACAATATCATAAATCACGAGAATATACAGCTTCTTTATGCTATTTTCTTCCCCAGTATTCCAAAAATAATTTTCCATTTGTCTTTCCCCCCACATTTATCAAACCAATTACCGAATGATCACCGGCATATATTCATTCACATTTTCCGTTTCAATTGCCTTTACAAACTGATTAACCTGAAGATCCATTGCACGCCGGAAGCTGACACTGTAATCAATATACGAAAGGTATCTGTTCTCTGTACGAAATTTTCCCTCCAGTTTCTGAATATATTTCCGGAATCCATCCTTTTCTAAAAAGACTCCAGGCTGATCGATTCCAGTATAGAAATCTTCTTTTACCAATTCATGTCCATTTAACATACTAAGCGCTGTTGTGTCAATTAATACGGCTCTCCATTCTTCCATCAGATCACTTGCTAAGGTAGGATGCTTTTCTCTGTCTTTATGCATCACTCCAAAATATGGATTTAATTCTTTTCCCTCAATCTTTCCATATAATTCATTTAAGATAATCGAGTAGCCAAGACTGATCAGCGAATTAAACGGATCCATCGGAGGACGTCTTGACCTGCCTTCAAAAACAAATTGTTCATCAATTAACTTCCCCAATACTTTAAAATATATTTTTGCTGCCGTTCCCTCATATCCCATAACCTGTTCCACACTCTTCGCATATGGCAGTTTTTTCTGCATATTCTGCATCTCAATGATCATTCTATGAATATCTTCATCTCTGCCTCGCGCATATCTGCGCAAAACAACAACCTGATTGCGGATCTTTGCATCAATGATTCTTTTTGACATTTCCAGTTTAAATGTTTCATTGTGTCCAATTTCCGCCTGAATACGCTGTCTTTGCACATTCACATGGGAAGTTGAGATCAGCCTTCCATAATACGCCCCGCTTGTGGAATAAAACAGGATATTCACCCCCCGTTTTAAACATTCCGTCAGGCAGCGTGTCGTAATCTGGACACTGCCAAATACTTCGATCATCTCTAACGTCTCAGCTGGAATACTTTTTATCATTCCATCCTTGTAATTTACCTGAAAACGATTTGCTTCTATCCCGATACTCGCACCCTGTTCACTGACATAAAGATAACTCATGTGTTTCCTCCCTTGTTTTTATTTGTCCCCTTACTGAAGATTTTTTCAATTATACTTGTGTAAGTATATAACAAAAACAGCTAAAGGTTCTCGTCCCCTCCTCGGGGTTCTTATATTTCAATAATTCTCCGATTTTAACTATACAGATAAGTCAGGCAAGTTCTCGTCCCCTCCTCGGGGTTCTTATATTTCAATTTCAAAAAACAAACCAATGAATACGGACATTATAGTTCTCGTCCCCTCCACGGGGTTCTTATATTTCAATTAGGCTGTCTTTTTTATTGCACAGAAGGGAGAATATGTTCTCGTCCCCTCCACGGGGTTCTTATATTTCAATAAAAATAACCAAAACACAACTATGCAAAGACACAGGAATGTTCTCGTCCCCTCCACGGGGTTCTTATATTTCAATATGTCTATGAAGAAGTTAGCAAAGGTAATTGAATTGTTCTCGTCCCCTCCACGGGGTTCTTATATTTCAATCCTGTCCCTTACACCTCTCCAAACACAAGGCTTTCATCCCCCATTTGCGGGGCAAACCCGCAAATGAGAGAAATCTCAATATCAAACTGGATCATACCGATCACAAAGCCTGATTTTAAGCCTATCGGCGCAAAATTGTTATATTTCCTCAAATTCAATCCTCCCCATCCCCATATGATACAGCTTTCCCTGATACTTTGTACACTTACAGACATGCGGTGCCAGTTTAAGCTGCAGGTCTTTGGTATGTTTATGCACAACATAATTTTTTCCCAGTGTATTTTTAAACACATTATCCACGACTTTTACCGCATTACTGCCAAGCAATGGATATAAAACCGTCTTTGAAAGAAAACCACATCCTCCACCTAACCATACTGTATTTTTTTCCTTTGCCTCCCAGTGGAATCTTGCATAAAAATACCGGTTACAGATATTCTGGAAAATATTCAGTGCTTCTATGATATCTTCCATCTGATACGGGCAGATTGTCGTGTCAATTGATACATCAAAGCAAATCTCTGTTCCGGGGATCAGTGTCTCCCGCAATACATTCAGCGGTTTTTCTGTACCGTCTAGTGTAACATCGATCTTCTGGCTTAATGTCAGCTGATCCACACTGATAGGCTGGCTGTCACCTACATGCAGACCGGAAAGATTATCATTAACAGCATTTGCAGGCTTTTTTTCATCACGGTTTAAAGTATAAAATATCTGTTGTTCTAAACGTTTTGTCTCTCTTGCAAGGCATTGTTTCCTGCTTGCGCGTTCTGCGGAAGCAGACTGTATCTCCCTGCCTGTTCTTTCATATTTTTCCGGACATTTTTGTATCTCATCTGCAATCAGTGCCGTGCGGAACATGCCTTTTAAAGTACTGCCCGGAACATACGGCATACCATATGCATCCTTCACAAAGGCTTCAATCTCTTTTGGTCTGGCTGTCTGTGAAACAAATGCTTCCCCTGCATCCATCTCATACAATTTCCATCTCTCATAATCTTCCCGCTGCATCTTATGCTGTCCAAGCCACTGGGATAGAGAAGGTTCCTTCGGCCGCCCATCCATCATATAGTCTGCAAACTCTTTTCCGAGTCCTTTTTTCTGCAGATCCATGTACATCTTCTCCACATTCGGTATGATCACATGATGATTCCACGGCATATAGATATGCTCTTTTTTTCCTGTTTTTTCACCGGAACCTATATATACTGGGGATAATACACTTATTTTCACCCGGTAATGTTTCAAATAATCCCTCATAATGATACCCCCATAAAAATCGGTTTTGCATATCGGTATACAGGATGTTTTCCTCCTTCCGACACATCATAGATATCTCCGGCAAAACAATTTACAAAACAGGAACCTGCTGTAAATACATAAAGATCCTTCTTTTTTCTCCACTCCTCTGCATAATCTGAAGATGCCACAAATCCAGATCTTTTTTCTAACAAATAGGATGCATTTTCCATCGCATTTTCCAATTCCTCATCTGCAGGAAGTGCAACTGACAATAACATATATCTGTCCGATTTTTTCTGCAGACATTCTAAAAGCTGTTCCGGAATCTGCCCCTCATTGTATCTATATTTTCCAAGTCCACCTGATTTTTTTCCACCAATTCCTGTATAGGACAATGCTGTCAGCAATTTTTCCATAAGACATTTTTCATTTTCGCTTTGATACGCGGCAATGATATACAGGCCACATCCCTCTCCATAATAAAATGTTCCAACCCGGTACGGCAGAGTCTCCTCCCCGGTGCGGACAGCTGCCATCGTCTGCTGAAAATAATGTCCATAATGTTCCATCGGATCATTTGACAGATCCATCTTTCCACTCAAAAAATCACTTAAACATTCTACCGGGATAAACTTCATCTTTTTATATGCTTTTTTCTGCTTCGATTCCCCGCGGTTTACCGGCTCCACATATATCATCGGTTTTGGAATCATGTACTGCTGTCCAATATATGGAAATGCATCTGAAATTAACAGATTTCCTTTTTTCACAGCATCATAAAACTGCTGTTGCAGATTCAATTTTAAAGCTTCTATATAAAGTGCTGAAAATAACTGATCTGCCTTAAACGTGCAGGCACTTTCATTTAACATTCCGGTACCAAAATGAACACCCGTTTTAAATTCTAACTGATAGATCGTATATTCCATGTCCCGCCTCATTTCTTTTCTCTCTGTAGTCAAAAATCAATTCTGCAAATTTATTTTATTCCACTGCACTCATGATTTTCTTACACTGAGACAAAACATCTTCCGACACTTCCCCTATCACAGGTTCCACATGGATATCCATGATTTTGACACGTCCATAACCTCTTGATCCACTGCCGCCTAAATAATCATATTCTAAAAGTTGAAACCCGTCTTTTAATATTTCAAAATCATGAACCATTTCCGATTCATCCGTCACTTCATAAATCAACTGCATCGGAAATTTTGCTCCTCTTACCACACGTTCGATCTGTCTGGGGTTCGCTACTGCCGTTGTTCTTTGGATGCTGTTTTCAAATTTAACCTCTGTTGCACCTGTCAGCCCTGCATATTTTAATTCATCCATATTTTCAAGAAACATATCGTTAAACAGGATTTTACTAGTCTTTACCTGACCTTTTTTCGCACTTCCAAACAGACTTGTCAGACATACCGCATCCTCATCCGGTGTTTTCGCTACTGTCTGATTATATTTTTTTGCCAGAAGTGTCCTTAATTTTCCTTTTAAACTGCTACCCGGAATCATCGGCATATTCGTCCTTGCATCCCGGATGACAGGAGAATCTACTGCACCAATTGCAGAAAAAGCGCTCGATCCGCCAATATGTAAACCCGTTACTGTCTCTAACACCCCACTGATTTTAACCTTTGCAAACATTATTTCATCCTCCCTCTACTCATCACGTCCACCATAAAATTTTCTATATGCAACCAAGGCTTCCATATACCGGCTGAATAAAATATACTGGTCTCTGCTGCCTTTGATCTCTTCTAAGTGCTCTAAAATCTTTGCTTTATCTACCAGTTTCTTTACCTTCGGTTCACGCCCTGCTTCATAGATAAAACGAATCTTCATGTAGTTGATCCGTCCAATTATTTCTGCATTCAGCTTGTCGCTCTGACTATTGACCACATCATTGTAAATATCGGATGTCATGGCAAGCAGATTTCTGATCTTGGATGTTGTTACCGGACCAACCAGTCTCCCTTTCTGGTCTTTTTCACTACACAGTTCCTTGATTGCCTGTTCTGCAATCCCCACATAATTTTCTTCTGTCAATTTCATTTAATCCTGCTCCTCTCTTTTGCGATTCAGATATACATACAGATAGATTGCCATGATCAGTTCTTTTCTATCCTGTTCTTTCCCGCTCCACTCGTACATCTTTTTTGAAAAACTCCGGTAAGCCGCCCGTTTTTCTTTATTTTCATGTTCCTGTGGTTCCATTCTCGACAACAGATAAACATATCTTGCAAAATTGATGTTGTTCCCACTTTCCCTTAACAATTCCATGAGATGATATAAAAATCCCATACCGTGCTCATCATTCTGATCAAAATAATTCTTAAGCACACCTATCTTTTCTGTAACAACATTTTGTATAAATACATTCCATGGATAAGCATATGTTTCATCAAACAGCGTAACTGCATTTTTTCCTTCCACATGTTTTGATCTGTCTTCAAGTCTTTCCACTTCTTTTGCCATAACATTCAGCGGATATTTCGCATCGTAAATACCAACACCTCCTGATATTGTCAGCGTTCCCTGTGTAAATTTTTCAAGCGCATTTCTGATATCCATAAAAGCTGCGATCACATCATTCCACGCTCCGGCTAAAAACACATCATCTCCACCAGAATATACAATTACCGCTTTTCGTTCCCCACTTCCACCAAAATTGTCTGCTGTTCCTTTCCGAAGTATCTCATTGATATAACATTTAAAAAATAAAGACAACTGCCGTGACAATGTAGATGTTCTCGAAAGTGTTACATATTTGTCATCTCCATCCGGTCTCTGCAGTCCATAAACAAAAGTCGTTCCAAGGTTATCCACATCCGCACGAAGGATTCCAATTCTTTCCACACCTTTTGCCTGTTCTGCCAGTTTTTCAAACGTGTCACCTGTCGTATAATCTCCAACCCACAATTTTGTAGTAACATGTTTCCCGGTATAAATTTCATTTTTCGTATAACACCGGACATAATTTTCTGATTCCATCCGTTTTAACAGACTTTCTTTTGTATCTGCTGCTAAGTACCTGTTTTCCGGAAGTGGCAGCGCATCTTTATCCGGTTCACTCATGACAGTAAAATAATTTTCATACAGAATACTTCCTGACATTTTTTCTAATGCCAGACATACCTGACATTTATCATCTGTAAGGCGGGCTATCCTGCGGCACACTTTACATTCCCGCTCTCCTTCATGTTTTCTGCTATTCAGATTCCGGATCATATCTGCATTATACCGATTCGATTTTTTCTCAGAAATCATCTTAGATATCGTAAGATACAGATCGGAATAACTTCCCTTCGGCATATTTCTTAACGCATTGGCATTTGCTTTCGCATATCCGCAGGCAACATATAACGCTGTATCAAAATGTTCCATCATCCAGTGATTCAGACTTTTTTCATAGTGCTCTAAAATATCACGGGTATCATCCGTATTCGCTAAAAGCAAATAACAGTGTCCTCCTCCTGTATAAATTAAATTTGCCCTTGAAAGTGACAACTTCTCTAACAGTTCATCCACAATATGCTCCATCATAATTTCAAGGTAAAAACTTCTCGCACGCAGTCCTTTTAATGCACCTTTTTCTCCTATCGTATAGATAAAACTCTGAATACCGGAAATATCCATGGAATACAGTAAAAACATTTCCTCGTCATAAGATTTCTCTGCATTGATAAACAGGCTCTGCTTATAATTTTTTTCGCCTTTCGCAGTCAGAAACTGCATTACGCATGACGCAACTGCTGCGGTCATCTTCATGTGGTCATACAAAGAAATATCTGCAAGCTCCTTTTTTGAAGTAGAAGATGGAATGTATGTCAGATTTGCCTCAAGCACAGCCAGCAGGGAATTGATGTATTCTTCGTCTAACGTGATGCCCTTTAAATTATCTGTAATATTTTGAATGACGGACTGATAAAAATGTTCATCCATAGATATTTCATCTTCTGTCGGATAATTAATTCCATTCTTCGGATTTAAAACCTGCATGGCATAATGACTTTGTCCGTGATTTCCATTTAAAATATTAAATACACTCTCTAACGGCATCGCTTTATCAAATCCGCCTTCTCCTGCTTCCGCCTCTCTGCGATCCGAAAATGCTGCCACATTGTCTGCATAGTAAACAACATATGCCTTATCGTCTTCTGCTAAGGATGCGTTCTTTAAATACATTCCATGATGATATCTCACACAGTTTAAAATTTCATCATCTGAAATATGTGCTTCATTCTTCAGATACTCATATCCACTCTGACTGTGATTTCTTCCATCCCCACTTCTATACACAACTTTTCCTATGTCATGAAGCAGACTTCCAATCATTAATTTTATCTGATCGTCCGTTATCATTTTCTTCCCCCTTCGTTTATGATTTTCATATATCCCATTCCGAGGGAAGTTTTGATTCCTACCCCGGAATACTCTCCAAACTCGAACAGCATGTTTACAAAATTTGCCATTGTATCTGTGCCATGCAGCTTTATGGTTATTTTTCCGATAAAGGATGGAATCCTGACACCCTCCAAAGAAAAACTTACACTTTTCAGATCATACCTGATCACCTGTGCATGCTCACATATCTGTTCGAGTGTATCTTCATCATGCATTGTATTTTCTGCTGTGGCACTGTCGTACTTATTCATCAGACTCTGAAAAACACAGCGAAGATCCGGATAAAAAAGATACCTTCCATTTTGTTTAAATGCAGTCGGAGATAGAAAATGAATCTGAATATACCTTTTCCCATCATCCTCATAAAAATGATCCATTAATTCTTTATATGTTGTTTCCATATAATTTTTCTTCACTATCAAAACTTTAAGATCATGTTTTTTTATCAGAATGTATTCTATTTTCCACAACGTATCCTGTATAATAATCTTCACTGCTTCTTTATTCAGTCCTGTAATTACCCAGTACCAGTCCCCCTCTCTGCATTCTAAATGCTGTGCATATGGATGAAGGCTTGAAATATGCAGATAATCTGCATATTCCTCTGGCAGCAATTCCATAAGTGCCCCATGAAACAATGATGACATCTGATATGTCAATTCTTTTTCACATTTTAACTTTAATTCTAATTTTGCTAACATTCCCCTTCTCCATCTGTTATTTTATGCCTTTATATTTTATTTACTTACTATTGTAACATGCATCTTCCAAATTTTCATATATTAACGTAAAATATTTATTTTTCTGTAGCCGCTCAAAATTTTTGTCATACTTTCTCATTTTTTTTGTCAAAAATATTTATATAATGCTTTTTCATTTCACTAAAAAAAGAAGCTACGTTTTTGTTGTTAAACAGCGGTTTAACAAAGTGCTTATCTGTAGATGGACAACATGCGGCTTACAATCCAATATCCGACTTAAATGGGTTTTACAATGGTATAGGATTATTTACTGCTCCTACATTAAATATGCCTGGAGACGGCTGGTATCTAGTTATATCAAGTGGTGTGCCAGGTACCGTCTGCCAAAGAGCTGTAAATCTTTTTGGCGGAAGTACATATCACAGGCATTGCGCGGCTAATAGTTGGTCTTCATGGAAAACTTTAGCATATTCTCCGAGTAATCATAATCATGACAATGCCTATATTGCCAGAGATGCTTCTGTAAGCAGACTATTTTTAACAGAAAAAATAAAAAATTGGGGCATGCTCATGACAACTATCGATGGAACAGACTATAGTATTCCATTTTCAGGCGAAGCGGGCACCGGATATATATCACATATTGGTATGGTCTGGAGAAAAAATAAACGGCAATTACGTGTTTGCTGGAGACAAGACGGCGCTGAATATATAAGCTATTTTAATGTTGATGAAGATACTTAAAAATTGAGTATCTAAGATGTTTTAACATAGTTTTATAGCAGTTATCTTTGTACTGATCTGTCCAAATGTCACAGCTTTTGGTACTTTTATTAAAAATTTTAAATTGGTAATTGCCGTACCAGATATTATTTCATGCATGGTCAGCCATGTGCCACCGTTTCCATTATTTGGGGCGGTAATGCCAATCGCCTGATCGACAGTACTTTTTAATGCTACGACATCCACATCAGAACTCACAGATGTCCAACAATAATAATTTACCAGCCATGTTCCGGAATCAATAGATAAACCGTCTGCGCCTACATAACTCCATGCATCGGAGAAGTATTTATTAAATTCATTACTACTTACCTGACGGTATCCGGTATTGAACATAGTTTTGGCGTCGGATTTCTTTAAATATGTGGTCGGAATATCATTACCATCGTGATCTGCATCAGCCCGACCAACACGTACAGCAGGATAAGTGTCGTCAAGTTCATTATGTGCGATCAGATTAATTACTTTTCCAGTGGAATCCTGTAGCGGTATGAAGTCCCCTAAGGTTCCGGACCAATCACTTTTTTCAATTCTAATGTAATGCTTATTCTTTAAACCGCTGTTTAACGTATTAATATCGGAAATTGCCTGATCCAATTCGGTTTGATTTGCCTTTTTCCCAATAGCTTCATTAAGTGCTGTTGTAACATCCTTATTTTTATCTATCAAATCAGCCAGTTCTCTCAAAGTATCCGCTGTTTCAGGTGCCCCATTTATCAAATCAGCAATTGCTTTATCAGTGTAATTCACTAATTGCCGATAATATGTATCAAACACTTTCTGATGCGGTTCATTCTCATTATTTAAATGGCTTTGAATAATTGTAAGTTGCTGTTCTGCCACTTTTTTTATAAAAGCATCATTATTTATGAGTTGCTGAAAAATAGCGTTGAAAACATCAGCATGTCCCGGTGTTGTTGGCTCCAGTTTTTCAATTTCACTATTATAAGTCTCTAAAACTTCAAAATTTGCCATTTACTGTATCCTCCTATCTAATATAAATCCTGAATAGAAAATGTATCCTCCATAGTATCCTTTCCTTTTGCCATAAATGTAGCTATTGCGACAATGTCATTTTCTTCATCTACCAAGGCTATCTCTGATATGTACTCTCCTACAAGTTCATTTGCCTCAATTAATAATGAATATTCATAGCAACTATCAGATACTTTCCTAGATGCTGTGCACTCTTTTCTGAGAAGCTCATGTTTTAAAGATGTGCTTTCTTTACTAGGTGAAATAACTTCACCGTTCTGATCCACGCCGCCAGAACCAACTGCAATATATTTTACCTTTGGTATTTGTCCTGTCGTATGGGTTGCCTCCGCAAGTTTTTTTCTCTTTAAATCTGTAATTATCTGTTTCATAAAATCTCCTCCTCATATCTATAAGCATCCAGATTTCTATTTCCATCCAGTAGAACCTGTCCATTTAATGTCCAGTAATTATGCTCTACAATGTGCTTTAAATTTGTAAGTTTCTCATCTACTCCCAACATTTGTATATTACTTTCTACAGATACCTTAAAATTTCTTATCACTCCACTTAAAATCTGCGCTCCATCCAGATTCCAACTGCCATCCAACATCAGATAATTATAATTAACAATTACAAGTACTGTATGATGTCTTGCAAACAACTGCTCGGTCAATTCGTTAATCGTTATATAATACCTGAATAAATAATTGTCTTTTGCACCGGAATACTTTATCTGCCTCACAGTGTTCTTCAATACCTCAAAAACTACTGGCTCCATAAAATCAATGTCGTTTTCTAAAAGAACATAAAACTCAGCCCATCTGTTTTCGTCTCCAAGCAAATCCACTGCTCTTACCAAAATTGGATTTGCATACCCAAGTGCTTTTATTGCCCTCTCAACCCCAATATTGGTTCCACCAAGACGTTTTATTTCAATATACCAGGCTATCCGTTTTCTATAACTTGCATTACTTTCACCCGGATTTCTACTCATTCTACGGTCTGCGGCATGAACTGGAAGCATAATATCATCACAGGTAGCAACCATGCTTTCTTCTCTCGCCCGATAAATATCATTCATACATTCGTCAAACCAGGATCCCAACACTTCACACAGAATATACCAGTTGTTAATCGATTTTTTTACCCGTTTAAATGGAGATGTAAGAAGATAGTACATATAATCTTTAAAATTATCATAAGCCACTCTCACCACCTCCCACATTAGTAACTTGAACATTCAAATTTCCTAATAAAATCACATTACCTTTGTTAAGTTCAATGTCATTATTAGGTTTTGATATCACTGATTTTCTATAATCACTAATACCGCCTGCCAATGCAACCCTAATACTGTCAAGATATAAGCAATTCATATCTTCCCGATCTGTCAATTTCAATGTGTTTTCTATTATGTACTCCGCCTGCTCCTTCACGCCGCTAGTAGATACATCTTTTGACAAATATATTGTCAAATCAATGTCCTGTCTCACTATCGTAGCAGAGCGGCATAAAAAATCATCATAATTCCCTTTTAAATATTCGACTGCCTGCTCCACTTTTCGAAGTAATGTTTCTGTAGCCTCACCAGCAGAACTTGTCACTATGATATCAACAGTACCCTGACCTCTTGGATGTTGTGAATCAATCTCAACATTTAATACTCCAGGAACTGTCTTAGCCGCATTTTTTATCTTTGCATCTGTTGTCCGTTCTGCCGCTTCCTCAAAAGCATCCATTGTCCGTTCTCTAAGGCTTTCTATACTTTCAACCTCTGCCCCTTCCTGATACAACCAGTTAACTTCATTTGTTACACTGCTAACTCCTCCTAAATGTATCATAGAAACCGTTATTTTCCCGGCTGGCAAATTATAATCCGTTCCACTCTTCTCCGCTTCAACTAATACTTTTCCAACCTGTTCTCCAGCATCTATCACGGTATCCTCTACCGCATAAAACTTGTATTCCCTTCCATTTATGTCTGGTAATGTCTTAAACATATGACCTTTACTGATAAGTAACGTTCCATCAAACTCTTCCCGGTAAATTGTAATATAACCTGTTGCTTTTACCGCCTCTCTTAAAAACCTCCCATAATCAGCAGCCTTTACTATCATGCTTTCACCTTCCGCATGTCTAATAAAACATGAGTTTAATATACTTCTTGCAAGCTGTTTTATCTCAATGCCAATCCGTACACTGATACGGATCAAATGATAAAACACGCCACCTTTATTGAAATTATTTATAATAAATCCCTTTTCTACCAGTTCCTTCTGTATTTTTAATATCTCTTTTTCTTCTTCAGGTATAGGAATGATTTTGTCCATAACACTTTCATCTATCATAAAACAGTAATGTCCTCCGCTATAAACTCCATGTTGTATTGTTCATTAGAATCGTTCTTAGATATTGAAACAGAATCCCTAAATTTATCATTCAAAAATTCAATATTCTGCTTTGTTTTTCGAGAATCTAAAAAAGTTCTCTTATCTATCTTTGCCTTTACCCGCTGTCCGATTTCCATCTCAAGAAAGTCGTTTTTTTCCGCATGAATAAAATCTGTCAATCCAAATCCATATCTCTCATTTCCTGTTGCATCCTCATAAAACAACTCTCCTTCTGCTGTTACAGTTTCTAACATTATGTCCTGTCTCCAACACTCATCATCCGATAATATTTTAAAATCTCCGTTCTCATCAGGAACAGGCTGTCCCTTTTCATCCAACAGTATATCTGTATTATGTTCTCCTGTTATTGTCATGCTGTTTGCCTCCCGATCACCCACACCTGACTTCCACCATACAATAATAAAATAACAGCAATATCACCCTTGTTTAACTCAAGTTCCGTCCTTACACCCGGTATTTCTGCAAAAGAGCTGTCTTCATTTAAATTTTTGTCAAGAATTCTGAGAACATATTCTGATACATCATTCTTTTTTATTACCTGTACCACTTTAGCATACATCCCCGCCGGGTATTTAATATGGGAATATTTATTTTTTATCTGTTCTTCCAATTCTTTTTTCACAAAGCTTTTAAGCATATCAGACATTTATCTCACCGCCTCTAAAATAGATGTACATTCGCACTCTCCCATCCGCATCACTTTTAATAATCGTCTTCTCCACAAAGGACATTCCGTTATACTTCGAATGTTCTATCTTAATTAATTGACTATGATGTATCCAAGGAACACCTAATGTCTCTATCTCAAATAAATCTCCATATTTTTGCATAGAAAGAATATTCTCATCTTCCCTTAAAACATAAATCACATCCTGCTCCGGTCTGCATCCCCAGTAAAATCTCCTGTTTCTAAAAAAGAAATTATTCTCAATTCCCCAAATATTATTAATTTCTTTTATTGCTTCTATCCCGTTCTGGCTGTTTATTATAATCGTTTCCTTGCTACCGTAAGATTTATCAGACATTTCATAATCATCTATTCCTGCCTGTTTTAATATATATTTTAGAATATCCTGTGGCTCACAATACCGAAAAGTTGCCTTTACTTCCATCCGTTCCAACTTTATCATATCGTCTCTTATTAAAATTTCTTTCCAGTAATCACTCCCTGTCCGTCTCGCATACCCAGAAATTAAAATATCATAATCACCATCATAACCAAGCTGTACTGACACAGGTTCAGAATCTTCATAAGATATTATTTTCTGAAGCTGCGATGTAAGTTCTACTTTGCACCAGTCACTCTTGGTTTCACTACTGCTAAAACAGCTAACCTCCATCCCACTTGTTAATATATAGTCTTTCAAACTCACTTTAAATTCTGGTGTTAATAACTTTTTTTCCATACTCGCACCTTAATAAATCATATCCCAATTGTTTCCCCTTTTAACTGCCCTGATATCATGTGCCGGACTTTTTGTTGTATCTTTTGTAGTTTTTGCCGCTCTTGTTGTACCGCCCGTCTGCTGTCCGCTTCCTGCCGTCCCTGTTGTGCTTCCCGTCTGCTGTCCGCTTCCTGCCGCCCCTTCAGTTTCTGTTTCCACCGTCTGTGTCTGAATAGATGCTATTGTAGGTGTTTCAAGAACCAGCGAAGCAGTTCTTCCAGAGGCAGCCGTAACACTTTTCGTTCCCAGACTTTTAAAATAAACTTCTGTAATTCCTCTGGCAGAACAATCCTCATTCACTATCGGCAGTAATCTGGCAGCGGTTTGACCATAGTCCTTAAATAACCGCTGCATATCTGCTATCTGCTCTAACGTGCTTTTACTGCCATCTTCTAAGATAAAATCTATCGTTATTTTGGCGGCTCCATAGCCCACAGGCTGACTTGCTTTTTTCTGTCCTTTATCATCCTCAATTTCATCAATCGTTGCCTCCTGCGTTATCTCAACACTTTTTACCTGCCCAGACAGAATCACTCCTCCAAGTTTTATTATCTCATCTTCGATAAACAGCATTTACATCCTCCTACGCTGGTTCTGGTTCACCGGAAGAATTCTGTGCATCTGTAAGTTCATTAATTAATTTTTCCAACATCTTCAGCTCTTTTATATTCTTCGGATCTACCTTGATTTCCAATTTCTGAATAACAATTTTCCCCTCTTTTTCTGTAATCTGTCTTTCCTTGATAGAACTTCCCGTCGTTTCTTTAAAAGAAGATACCGAGTGCATTTCTCTCTGAGTAATAGTGTTAAAATAAGACGCTTCAGACTTCTCTGCGCCTTCACTGTCATTCATTTCTTTATGTATAAACTGTCCCATCTTATCCCAAAGAGAAGATAATGGCAATATTGCTTCATCCCCTGCTTCACCACCACCCAAAAGTTGATTTCCATTTTCGCCAAAAATTGTTGGTGAAGTCATAATACCACCCTCTGCAAACCACTTTGTGGTTATTTTCGGAACACTTGGCGGTTTAAGACCAAAACTACCTGTAATAGAAAAATGTGGTGTTTTTAAATCCGGAAGTTTCCATGAAAAATGGAACAATCCTTTTATTTTTTCTATTCCATTTCTTATAGAATTTTCCGCACTCGTAATTTTTTCATTAAATTTCTCACTGATCCCGCTCATCACACTGTCAACTGTACTTCTTGCCGTCTCCAATCCGTCTGCAAACCATGTTTTTATTCCTGACAATTTTCCACCTGTCAAATTATCAATAAATGTAAGTCCTGTGGTAAACTGTCCTTTAATTCCCTCCATAGTCGCAGCGACAATTCCTTGCAAACCTCCTCCGTTTTCTTCATACGCAGACTTGATATTATCTAATTTTGACTTGACGGTATCTGCTGCTACACCCATGGCATTTTCAAAGAATCCCTTAACTGTCTCTAATCCATTGTGCATTATATCTTTGAATGCAGAGATTTTTTCAGATGCATTAATGCCAACTGCGCCAAGAGCACCGCTTATTGTACCTAAAAGTCCATCTGCAAATCCTCCAATAAATGATAGAATTGCATCGAATCCATTAATGAAAAAATTTTTGAGATCATCGACTGCATTCTTTGCAAAGTCAATTGCTCCCGTAAAATCCCCTCTAAATAATGCAACTATCATATTAATCACATTTGTGGCAAACGATGCAAGACTTGACAAGGCATTGGTAAGTGGTGTCAAGGCAGCAACAATTCCCTGAATAAACCCGACTATCATTCCAACCGCCAATGTAGCGATTGCTCCCGCAATGGCACCTATTACTTTCAAGATAGGCTTAGATGCTTCATACAGACCAATCAGATTTTCACCCAATGTTTGAAGTGCAGGCTTTAGAGATTCCCATGCAGTTAACACTGCTCCCTTGACCTGATTAAATAAACCAATCCAAAAATTTCGGAAACTTTCTGATTTATTCCATAAAATTGAAAATGCAGCCACAAGAGCTATAATAGATATAGCTATCCATCCAACCGGTGAGGCTGCAAAGGCTCCACTCAATACCATCCATGCAGACTTTAAAGTCAATACAGCTGATTTTGCTGTATTTATAGTTTTTCCGACAGTACCAATCGCACCAACTAATGAGCCTACAACAATTAAAATAACTCCCAGCTTCATTGCAACATTCATCATCGTTGAAATTGTATCCTGATTTTTACCAATCCAGTCTGATCCTTTTTGTATCAAACTATCTGCTTTTTCAAGTGTTTCATTAAATACCGGAAGGAGATTGTTTCCTAATTCCTCAACATTATTATGTATTTTCTGCTTAAGCACTTCCATTTTTTGAGCCGGAGTATCATTAATAGCCTGTGCCATCTCCTGCGTGACATCTATTCCCTTTTTCATGCTAACCGACAGGGAATCAATGCCATTTTGCAGCCCTCCAATATCATTGTATAGAAGATCAATCATTGCAACTGCTTCATCCGTTCCAAACGCTTCTTTTATTTGCTGTTTTTCCACTGCATCCAGAGTGTCTCCATATTTGCTCTGTAATTGTGATAATATCTCTGGTGTACTAAGCAACTGATTATTTGTATCTACAAATGATAACTTTAATTTATCTCCCGCAGATGCCGCAGCATTTAAAAATGCTTTATACTTCGTAGCTGCTTCAGAACCACTCATGGTGGTCTGCAACTGTCCTAAAATAGCAAGCTGCTCTTCCATTGATATCTTATTATTAGTTGCTGTAGCACCAAGTACAGAGATTGCACTAGCCATTTCAGAACCGGCAGTCTTATAATTTTTTACTGCTGTTGATATTCCTGCTGAAAACATTTCCCCAAAATCCATATCTGACATGTCTTCATATGCACCCTTATAAATGCCATAACCTGTAGCAAATAAAGAGCCCATTTCCTCTGTAGTCGACTTTGTAGCCTTACCAGTAAGAGCTGCCAATTCTGTAAACTGTGCCACTCCTTCATCCGTAAGCGATGCAATACCGGATTTGATATCATATGCCGCTGTAATGAAGTCACTTTTTGTTGTGCCTGCCCATGTATCAGAAAAACTCTTTGCCGCATTTTCCACAGCTTTCAGATCTGTTACTCCTAATGAAGAAAGCTCTCCAAGCGCATCCTGAGTCTCAAATGTGGATTTTACAGTCGCAATTCCTGCTCCCAGGATGCCCGCTCCTACTCCAGTGAGGGCTGCCCCTGCCTTCTGCACCGTTCCGAATGCTTCATTAATGGATTTTGTACTGGCAGTAACATTATTCGTCACGTTTGATAGACCATTAGACATATTATCCACAAGTCCTAATACAACAGAGAGACGATATACTGAATCCATTCCCATATGTACTCCCCCTCTCTATTCTGCATCTGGAAATATAGCTGCAACCCCATGATTAACAGCCTCTTCCAAATCCCTGATCATCATTTCCCGTGATATTTCCGCCATTGCAATCAGTTTAAAAAATTCATCAAATTCAAGTTCATCAAATTTTTCTGGAATAAGATGACCGGGAAGATACTTACAAATAAATATCTTCCCCATTTCGATCTCATTTGCACTTATTTTTCGCTTGCATTCATCTACAGCTTTTTTACCTGTGTATCCTTGCTAAGACCAAGCATATTAAGAAGCTTTTCGCCGATACCAATTGACATAGCCGGATATTCTTCCAATGCTTCTTCCAGATCTTTCTCCTGCTCCAGACATATATTGTCTAACAGAAACATTTTTAATGCCTTACTTGTTGATGCTGCAGAAGTTTTCACATATCTGTCATACGAAGCTGTATTTGGTCTCTTAAAAATGAAGTCATACGTTTTTTCTTCATCGTCATCTTCATTAAAAGAAACCTTTACCTCATAAGCCTTGCCACCGGTTGTTTTGTATTTTTCTCTTAAGCTTTTAACCAAATCATCTCCTGTTTTCGGCTCCTGTGTCTTTGATTCTGTTTCTAAATTCTCATCCGCTGCTGATAAATTCATGTTCTCACCGAATGGTGTTTTAATATCCTTATTTAAATTCTCCATAATAATCCTCCAATTTCTATCATTAAATTTTACGCCCGAAGTCCGTTGTATTTAACACCACCATAAGCTGTTCCTTTTAACTCAACTTTCAATGTCTTATCACCCTGAGCCGCTTTAAATGAAGTCTCTGAAAACTTGACTTTATTTATAATATCCGTCGTCGTTTTCTCTTCTTCATTTGCAAAACTAACTGTAATCTTTGGAATAACATAATTGAACAGTCTTTTTACACCATTTTTCTTAAGCACCCGGCAATATTCATTGAAGTCTTCCCTTGACATGGATACCGTCACATCTGAACTGTGATTTCCTGTCCCATAACCTCTCGGATCTCCGCCTTTTCCATAAACAGCCTCTTCTTCCTGTTTACTGCCATAAGATATATCTGTAATCTCAATATTCTGCATTCCAGGAACAGCAATATCAATACTGTTCCAGTCGTATGCTCTTCCATTAATTAATTTGTTTTTTGCCATTTATTTTCCCCCTATTCTGCACTGGATGTTCCATAGGGATTTTTCACCGCAAAATTAATATTAAACACGCGTGACGTACCCATCGGAACCCACTCTGCATTTACAGTCAATGTCTCATCCACAAGAATATTGGTATTTTCCGTGTCAATCGTAACCTCACCAGAACTAATAATCTTATCATCATCACAGTCATCCATTGCGATATTCAATTCGCTCTCAATACCTTTTACACTGGTCTCAATCTCTTCCGGATCAATCTCCTGCTGAATGTTTTCAGTTGCCCTTTTTGTAACTTCCCTGACAATACGGTTTAGTACTCTGACATTTTCAACATATGGAAAATCACTGTTATCCGGGGCAAGTGTATTTGCATTTGAAACATAATAATTTTCCAGACCTGTATACTGCCGGAACACGGTATACCCCATCTCATCCAGTTTTTCTGTATACTCGCTTATACCTTCCGGAATCAATTTCAGCAATTTTGCAGAGCTTATCGGGAAATCTTTTACGCATCCAATTGAAAGGCTTTCCTTTGCCCGCCCAAATAACCCACATATGACTCCAGCCATATTGGTTATCCTTGTAGACATGTCATTTCCTATATAAATTCCATAGGATAAAGAAACACAGATATAAATGCTGCTGATCCCACGCCGTTCCTCTTTCATAGCTATCAGATATTCGTCTAAAGTTTCCTCTTCCCTTTTTTCTCTTCCTTCGACTACAAAAATTACCGGTTTTTTATAGATATTAAGAAATTCCACTGCTTCCTGCTGTAAAGCAGCCCACAATGCCTTTCCAGATGTCCCAACAATGTGTACAAGTTCAAACGAGATATTACTATTTTTTAAACTTTCCACTGCCTGTAGCACACTTTGATTATTCAATACCGGCTCTGTCGTTTCAAAGGAATACGCATCTCCCTCTTTAAATTCAACAGACTCCGAAAATTTAAGTACCAGACCCGTCTTTGACAATTCATATGTACCCGTCATTGGTATCATCTGTTCCATCGAAAAAGTATTTCCTCCATCAATGGAATATCGAAACATACCGTTGTTCAAATCCCCTGTTTCGGTAATCTCTACGATTACCTGATATACATTATTGGGATTTCCTTCCACTGAAATTGAACCTGCGCCATCCCCGGAGTGTGTGATTTTTCCCACTGTTCCCTGAACATTTGCGGTAACCGGAATGGCATAATTCTCTTTCAAACCGTTTTCTGCTGCATCCATACATGCATCTGCAAGAGGTGTATATCCTAATTTTTCTTTAATGACATCTGGTTTCATCGTATTTGTAATCAATAATGGAACTGTGCTTTTCACATTTGATACACCGATTGTTACCTGTACACCGCGTCCCTCCACTGTACTACGTCCAAGATTTCCATCTTCTACGTTGACATTTACTGAACTAAACATGTTTATCATCCTTTCCACTCATTGGAGCGTTTAAAAATGTTTTTTCCGCAGCATCATATTCCTGCTCTGTTACCATTTTTCCACTTCTCCATCCGGAAACTGCTTTTATTCCCTCAAATACTGTATCCGAGGTATTCTTTACTTCCTTCAGTTCCTCAATTGTAATGTATTTTTCATTCTCCACTTTAATCGCCTACCTTTTTAACTGTATAATCATAATTCGCGCTAATTTCTTTCATTGGAACGTCTACATATACGCCACCGGTCAATGTCATATCAAATTCCACTGCCATTTTACTTTTCAATATGGTATCTTCCCCCTGAACCCAATCTACCTCACCGATTTCCATTTCCACCCAGTTTCCATCCACCTCTACTCCTTTTGACATTATTTTTAAAAATTTCGTGAAAATATTTTCTACTTTTTCCTCGCTATACTCACCAATCACCACATGGAGAACCGTAATCCGTTCAAATAGCTTTTTTCTCGTAATCCTTTGCCCTGCTTGGTCTTCATATATTTTTTTTGACTTGGAACGAGAAACCCGCTCTCCTGATCGAAGTACCGCCCCCACATGGACTTCGTTGCAATTTTTTAAACTTTTAAGTGAATCGTGAATTTTTCCATGAACTCCCGCTTCCTGCAACTTTTCCACGATAAAATCTCTTTCCTTTTTCATCAGTTCTCCCTAACAACATCTTCCAAAATCTCTCTGATTTCTTCATCGTCCTTTTCACTAATTCCTAAAAATGGTCTTGCTGGGATGTTCACTCTGACAGACTGCTTACTCACAAATTTATTCCCAATTTTAAACTTTAAATATTTTCCATTTTTTGCCCGGATAGTTCTTTCATCTCCAAACTGATGGGTAGCCGCATAAATTAAATTTGTTCCTATTGCAAGTCCCGTACTATCGGCTTCTGTTTTAATAGATGTTCGGAGATCGGATGTACGGATTAATGTTTTTCCACCTTTTTCTCTTGCCCTGCGAGACTCCTTCCACTTAACTCCTTCCGGCGTCTCCTGTGCTTGAAACCGTTCTTCTGTAGACGTTCTAAGTCCCTCTGCTATGGCATTCATAATTCCTGCCTTGTCCACATTTTGCATACTTTTCAGGTGTTCAAGCAATTGATCTGTATCTTCTTCCAGTCTTACTGATATAGAATACATACTCTCACCAACCTCTCATGCTTTCTCTAGTGAACAGGCGTTTTGCGTTCTTCATGGAAAATCCATTCTTTGCAGCATCCTCTATGCTTTTTTCGGAAACCCCAATGTCTATCTTTCCCTCTGCAACCTTCGTCAAAAAAGTGATTGCTGAATTATATCTTGTCAGATATGTTTTCTCTCTTTCTGACTCATCAATGCCCTTCCTGGATACCAGATTATATAGTGCAATATCTTTCGCAAATTTATTGATGACCTGCGGAGTTTTTACAAATGGCACTTTGTACCGTTTTGCCAAGTATCCATCAATTTCTGCTTCAGCATCGCCAACAGCCTGTTCTGCTAATGGAGTAATTACCTTGATTCTCTCCTGTTCATCTTCGATATAATCATCTCCAATGATGACATTCATCATATCTGCCTTCAACATATCAAGCACTTCACCAACGGTACAATATGCCACCTATCTCACCATCCTATCCCCGAGCAGTTCCATCCGATCCATATGCCATCTGCCAGAAACCATACCCTGCATTAGAACGTCCATCAGCTCCCCAGACAAACTCATCCCTCATGAACACGTTTTCATCATTATTCCTTGTTAAAGCCGTCAGTTCCACTGGTTTTCTCTTCTGGAAGATGAACGGCTTCAGGAATTTATTGGTACATAAGAGAAACCATGCATCCGGTTTGTCTGCAAGTTCAGTCGCAACCAATAATTCCGCTGTATCCTTATATACATTGGTTGTTCCTTCAATCTGGTCTGCTTTGAGAATCAATCTTGCCATTTTCTCATTTGCAGGTGCTACCACAAGAAGATCAGGAACCAGATTGAGACTCTTTCCCTTGTCTCCAGTTACACTCATGATTGCAGTACGTGCTGTCTCATAAGAATCTGTAGAAAGTTTCAAGTGTGACATATTGCTTGTTGGTGTCTTTCCACCTTCTCCTGACGGATGATCTGTTGCGAAGAATGGCTTTCCATCATAGCATTTTTCTGTGAATCCTTTCTTCATTGTCTCAAATACAAGGGTGTCCGGATGTTCTGCGGCTGCTTCTCCCATGTTAGAAAATAATGGAGTATATACTCCGTACTGATCATCCTCAATATCATCTCTCGGAACAGAAACAGTCATCTCAAACTTTTTGTTCTTGATGCTGTATCCGTACGCAGCCATCTTCTGGATTTCCCTTTCTCCAACCCATTCTTTCATCTGTGGCAGCTGACCGAGCCATTTATAGTCGGTCTCTGCCGTTGTACTTGGAACAGTTGTTGCAATTTTCTCATAATTGGTCTTTACTCCGTCAAAGGCTTTATTGTAAGCGGTTGAAAACGTTACATTAAGCCCTCTCAAATTTGCCTGGTTTACAAACATTTCTTTTCCTCCTATAACATTTCTACTGTGACACCATCGTCCTCAACAGCAAGGATCACTCCTGCTTTGCTGGAACCTGCTGCGGTGATGGTTACTGTCTGTGCATCTGATACATAACAATCCTTCAAGATATCTGTGTTCTCGATTGATCCGTCATTGTTCCAGACGAAAGCCCCTCTTCTTACCGGAACCATTTCCTCTCCGTCTGCACCTGCGTTCTCTGTATATCTCATTGCGCATCCTGCCACCTTAATACCTTCGGTTTTTGAAGCCTCCACTGCGTATCCGTCGGAATTAATTGCTACCATACAAGCCTCTGTAATTGTTGTATTTGCTGCTACCGGGATCTGTAATCCCATTACATTAAGTTTTTCATTTCCCGCTCTGTCCATGAATTATGCCTCCCCTTTAAAATATTTTTTAACATCCTCTTCAGAGATACCACAATTCTTCAGGATGGCGGTATCATATTCCATCTGTTCACTCTTTGGTGCGTCTTTTAAATCAAGCCTGCCCTGCGGAACCACAACAGGAGCCTTATCCAAAAAGGACTTAAATCCCTCTTTATCACTAAGAGCATATGCCTTTGCCCATTCCTTCTGTGCAGCTGTGATCTTGCCATCTTTGAGTGCCATCTGAACGAGATCGTCTGCATTTCGCTCCTTTAATTCTCTTTTGAGTTCAAGTATTTCTGCATCAGCTCCTCCTGCCTTCAATGCCATAACAGCAGCTGCTACATCCTCAGTCCTGGCATTCGCCTCCAGACCAAGAAGGGAAAGCACAATCGAATTTGCTACCGGTTCACAACCATGCTCGCCTTTATCTACATTTTGCCCCATCTTCTCTTCGGGTTTCTGCTGATCCGCTTTTCTTTTGTCCTCAACGGCTTTTCTTACAGCAGAGATTGCTTCCTTCACTTCATCCTCTGTTGCAGTTTCAGGAAGTCCAAGCATAACTGCTAACTCTTTTAAGTCCATTTTTATTTCCTCCTCGTTTTCATTAATATTATTTATATCAATGGAGTTCACCATAGGAAACATTCCATTAATAGCTGGTGTATTGGTCAGGGCAACGGAATGAATTGCCATTGCTTTTCTGTCCTTTTTTCTCACCATTACAACAGGTGATAGGTACTTATACTCTTTGTTTTTTAAATACTCTTCAGCTCTTGGTGTCCACTCAACCTTAGCTATAACAGCATCATCACCTTTATAGATATCTTTGATCCATCCACCGGCAGGAGCCTGAATGTCCTTCAGCGTCTGATGCTCATAATCAATTACTAAATCAAGCTTTCGATCTTTAAACTGCTGTCTTATCAGTTCCACACTCTCATCATCCACTCTGAAATCCCCTTTCTGCGAATGGACGAGACCAAGAGGAAGAATCTTAATTTCTTTTGGCACCCCGACAACACCAACTGTGTTGCCAGAACACACAATAATTTTGTTCATATCATCAACTCCTCTTTATTTGCCTTTCTGATAGCGTTATAACGCGTTATAACGGTGTTTTCTATTCCTTAATGGAAATTCCTACCATAGCAGATACCAATTTGCCCAAAACAGCTTATCCTGTTTTGGCATTATTTTTCTGTTGTCTCTCCCTGAATGCACTCTTCAAATTGGAATCTATTCCTGTCAGATCCGGTTTCCAGCTATCTTTTGCAGGATTATTTGAGAATCCTTTATCTGGAAACTGGTACAGGATTTCTCCTGTGGAATGATCCACATTATAAGGAAGACCCTTGCTGATATGTTCTTTCTCCCTTTCCGCCTGACTTTTTGTCAGACTTACTACTGTACATCTGCACCGGAACCCATTAGGTGGATACCAGATATCCCATATAGGATCATCTGCTGGATATATCCTTCCTTCCATCTGTGCATGTGATTCTCTGACCTCTCCATCTCCTGCTGTGATATATTTCCAAAAGGGTCTCAATTTTTTGGTTGTAGGATTGGTCATGCTTTTATAATGACCTGCATTATAAGCAGTCTGCATGTTGGTTCTGAAGATCACATCTGCATTGAAGGGATTCAATCCTTCGTATCCATTCCTTTCCAGAAAGTCATTCATGGTATCCATAAAGTCCTTCTTTGTCTTCCCCTGTTCACAAGCCTCTGTCAGCTCATCAAGAAATTTCTGAAGCACTTCAAGGCTTGTGTATCCTGATACTGTAAAAGCCTTTCCCTTACACTCATCACTGATTTCTCTATATTCCTCCAATTTCAGCGGTATCTTTTTCTTCAGGAACTCAACAGCCTCCTTGAATATGAAGTCACCTGTGAGTCCATATTCAGCTTTTTTCATTCCATGCTCCTTCCCAACAGTTCTGACAGATAAATAGCCTGATGAAGAATATCTTCAAGTTCTGGTGAATCCATCTGCTCATAGAGCTTTTTGATTTCATTTTTGTCCTTCAGCACTTCCTTGAGCGTTTCCAGATCATCCGTTTTGTCAAGCATATTAAGAATAGGCTTCAGCATTTCATGAAATGCATTTTCTGCCTGTTTCTGCGCTTCAACTGCCATTAAATCAATCTGTTCCTGCTCTGTCTGTCCGATTTCCTCCTTCAGACTCTTCTCATCACCTTCATCTTCTGGCAGATACGGCTCTCTTGTCTCTGTTACAAGTCTTGGATTGAGAACCTCTTCCCCGTCTTCAGGTTTTGGTATGTTAAATTTTTTATATATATGGTTCTTTGGTATTTCAAGTCCCATATCACAAACCAATGTCTTATAAATTTCTACTGTTTCTTTCTGGTCTTCTGCCTCCTGGCAGTCAAAAGTAAAAAATGGAACATCCGCGTCATATCCAAAGTTATACTCTACCAGTGGTCTGATAATATCTCTCCTGACTGTCACAGCCAATGCCTTTGCATCTCCGACTGTAAGATCATGTCTGACCTCGTTATGGACTTTCCCCTGTGCATAAGATCCTCCCGAATCAGATGATAGTGTCTGTCCCAAAACAGCTTTGCTGATCTGTTCATCGCAGTATCTTGCAAGTTTCTCATAAATTTCAACACTTGTTGTTTTCTGACTTTCAATGAACTCAATTATGGTGGAATCCGGTATAATTCCGGCTGCATCAGTTCCCAGACTGTAAATTGCCTCCATTAAAGCCTTTTTATCATCATCCGAAGCAGCCGCATTGTATTTTCCAAGTCGGAGCGGCATCCCAAACACTTCACAAAATGCCACCCAATCCTTCACATCATAATTTTTAAACAAATACATCCATGAAACAACACGGAGGATTCCTGCCCTGCTCGTATGTCCCGACTTTGCCTTGTACTTATGTACCACAAATTTATTTTCCGGAAGTGACATTCCTGACGGGAACTCTTTTGTGCATATTTTCATTTCATCTGTCTGAAAATCCCAAATTAATTTCTTCGGGTACACATACTCAATATTTTCGATAATATTTGCCAAGTTTGAATCCAGTCCCCATTCAATCTCCATGACACTCACCCCCTTGCCAATGGCATCGAGCATGTCAATGAATATGGCATCCAGATTCTCAATTCCCTTCAGCTGCTCATTAATAAACTCCGCAATCTCCTTGTCTCTCTCATCATCACTGAACGGTTGAACTTCCCAGTCAAGTCCAGTGACAGCAAGTTTTCTTGTCTGAAGCTGTGAAAACAGGTGTGTATCCTTCTCTTCCATTTCCTCGAAGAGTTCCATCTGCTCAAATACATCTCCCCCATCCGCAGCTCTAAAGATTCTTGCAAGCCTTCTTGGTGTCAGTCCATTAGATGGATAAGTGGAATATTTATCGTTTACATCTCCAACTGCCAGCATCCCCCTGACTGGTTTTTCAATCCCAGTGTCTACTTCTGGTTTGAACGGCTGTTCTTTCATGCTTTTCTTTTTCTTCTTTGCCAATTCCATTTACCTCCTAATAGGCACCTTTACCAATATGAAACTTTCTTTTAATAACACTCTTATATTTGGTATTTGTGACAATTCCTTTAATGCTTTGTGCAAGCTGTACAGCCATCTGAAGCGCATCAGGTCCATCATCATTCTTTCCCATCGGGAACTCCGTCAGCTGCTTAATCAGTGTTTTGTGCTCCCTGTTAAATTTGAGATACTTATTTTTGATAACCGGCTGAAGGGCTTCAATCCTAAGAACCTTGTTTGACAAGCTCTGTATCTCCTCAATTGGTAGATACTCTCCCTGTTCCACTGATCTCTGTGCCATGACATCCTTGAAAAAATACTGGAACTGTACCGTCTCAATTCCAAATTTGTAGAATCCTTTTGAATAATCTCTCTTTAGTCTGCGGTTGATTTCAAACACATCCTCGATTATGATGTCCGGTTTCCGCTTCTCAATTGAAGCATCCACAACATACATGTATCCAGTCCTGGTTGACAATGCAAGATTGATAATGGCACTGGTATCTGATTTCTTGTTCTTTCCCAGTGAGGGGTCATTCGATCCGATGAAGATGTACTCCGAACTCTTCCAATCCATCAGTTCCGGCTCATACCAGTCGAACCATTCCTCATTGAATGTTGCATTATCAGGATCAATGGGATCATTCTGAAGCTCACTGTTAAAGGAAGCCTCGCCCTCTGTCACTTTCATTTCAATCAGGTCATAATAGGATAATTTGTCTTCCCACAAAACTTCTGTTCCTTCAAGCATTTCCTCTTCATGTGCTTCAAAAAAAGTCTTTGCATCATTTTCATGATTCTCATTCAACAGATTCGTGTATATAGACTCCCACTCATCCCATAAACTTTGATTCTTCGCCCATGAAATAACTGCCCGATATTTCTTTGCATGATATCTTGGATTCCGCAGGACATTGCTAAGAAGAGAATCATAATGAAGAACCGTCCCGATATACATGATATCTGTATAAGTATCTCCTGCCTTTGACACAGCTTTTTCAAACCATGATTTCAGCTTCTTCCTCTGCTCCGGTGTATTTACATTTTCATCATTCTCGATATCATCAAGAACAATGAGATCCGGTCGCCAGTTCCTGTGTTTTCGACCACGGACTTTCTTTCCAGAACCAATAGCCTCCACTTTTATGTCATTTTTAGTGAGAATACCGTTACTTCTCCAAGTTTTCTCACCTTTCAGGCTTCCAAAATCCTCAATCAGATCTGCATTTTCTTCCAGTTCTGTCTTAATTTCATCCAAGAATCCCTCTGCCTGTTCAGAAGAATCAGATAACAGAAGGATATAATGCTTATATCCGTACACTACAGCATGGAGCGAATCCTTAAATGTCAAGTTCGTACTCTTGGCATGTCCTCGTGGTGCAGCTATGACATTTCTGGAACCTTTCATCCTTGATATTTCCTTTGCATATTTCAACGGATTCTTGGATTTCAAAACTCCGCTTTCCCATATAGCATCCAGTTCCTCATGAAATGCAGGTGACTTTCTCACAAAATAGTGGGATAAATAAGCCCTTCCGAAATATCCAAGATCAAATGCGGCAAGTTCCTTCCGAAGTCCTTTTTCTCCGGAAAGTGTTTCCCCATTCTTAAACCTTTTTAGAAGTTCCTGGCGTTTTTCCTTGTTGTCATCATTCCGGATGACATATTCGCTGAATAGCTGTTTCTGATATGCAGCATGGTCAATGATTTCTCTGTCCGGCTGTTCATCCAGTTCTCTGATCCAATCGTCAAGATCAATCATCTTCCATCATCCTCTCCTTCGCTCTTGTCAGAATGTCCTTCAGTTGTTCCGCTGACTGTGGGTCATTCTTGATGACTTTCATCATTTCTGTTTCCATCTCTTTGAAAGCAATATCCGCTTTCTTTTTCATATCCTGCCTTACTCTGTCCTTATATACTTTTGTTCTGGACAGCGAAGCAATGAGCCGACCTGCTTTATCCAGGGGCATCTCCTGGAACTCTTCCTCTGCGGTTGCCACCTTATTGACCAATCCATTCATAGTCAGCATGATTGCGGCTTCTGTATAATCTGCATCCGGATTGTCCTTTACAACTCTGATGAGCTGTTCGGTCTGTACCTGTGCCTCAAGCAGTCTCTGTGTTGCGGTGTTAGACCGCATTGCATATCTTCCAACACTTGACTTGGATATCTCATAGCCTTCCTGTTTCAGGTACTGACTGATATATTCATAAGTATTGGATGTATCCGCAAGCATCACATCCACTTTCACTCTCAATGCCTCAGGGAGCTCATCGATCTTTGAAGATACTCTTGTCCGTGTCCTCTTTTTTGCCATTAAATATCAACTCCTGCATCTTCAATTGTTCCTTCGGCAAGGTCAACTCCTGCTTTGGTAAGCTTGATAACTGCATCATTTGCATAAGCTGTGTAGGCTGTGACCTTTTCAGCTGTAAACTCGATGTATCCTGCTCCCTGAAGATAGTCCAGATACTTGCTGATGTCTGGCGAAATGATGAGACCAGCCGCCATCATCGAATTAGAAATCTGTCTGGTCAGTGCTGTGTTATTGAATCCTTTTACCAGACATCTGATGATATATCCCCGGATTGCTTTGTTCTGTTTAATTTCTGCCTGTTCCATGTCTGTCAATTTTCCTCACCTCGCTCGCTTATTTTTCTTTTCCCATCAAGAGCAGTCTGTCAAGTTTATTGTCTATCTTACCGATCTTGTCCTCCACTCCGTTCATTGACCGAAAGAAATCCTCACGGAGCACGAAGGTTGTAGCAAAGTCACCCTTGATATCATTGATCTCCTGCTTGATATGCTGGATGTCCTTACCTGTATTTTCTTCCAGTTTGTTGATTCGCTCATTCACCTTTTCATCATTCTTCTGAATCTTCTCCTGAATGTCCCTGTTGCCCTGTTCGATTTTTTCGTTCAGCGAATCTGTTGTATTTTCTAGTGCCTGTTGCAGTGCCTTGTTCCCCTGTTCCACGTCGCTGATCCAACGCTTCATAAAGAATCCAATAACACCAAGTCCTAATGTGATAACAGTTGCCATCACATCCGAGAAGGTAATCATATAATCCATCTGACCACCGCCTTACTTAACTCTGAATAGCCTGTTAAAGAGTTCATTCACATCATCCCATCCGCTCATACTGACTTTCGCCACTACGAACGAAGCCAGGAACGATCCAAAAACCATATACCACTCAATCGGCATTTTCATGAATGCCATCATCGCACACATCACTGGTGTAGTAAGTGCGATTGCCACGATGTAGCACACAAGCTTGGTTGGAAGACTGTCAATTTTCTCAACACACTTCAGTCCTTCTGTGACCAGTGAAGTAAGAATGGCACATACACTGATAAAAATCAGTAAAGCAGTCACCGCTTTTGTCACATTCTCTATCCCGATCATTGCCAATAATTCTGTCATAGACATATCACTCTCCTTGTCAGGGCAACAAAAAGAAGGTCATGACTTTTAAGTCATGACCTGATTATAGAGTGTTATATTCGGAGTGTTTAGGGGAAGCATTATAGGATAATATTTTCCGGGAAATTTCTCAAGAATCCGCATAAAATCGGCATTTTCTGTTGACAACCACGTAAATACGTGGTACTATATACTTGTAAGGAGGTGATACACTTGAGGGATAAAATCAAGGAGATGACGGAGATACTAAAAGAGCTCAACAAGTTGTTCGACCAACTCATCAAGCTCTCTTGGAAGATATCTTCACTTGCCGGTGTGATACTCTTCATCATCTACTCTTTAACAAAGTAGTGGTTGGGGCGAAAGCCCCTTCCCTTACTTAAAAATAACACAATTCCTTCAAGAATACAACATGAAAAAATTGTTAAGAGAGACTACTGGTCTCATCATCCGTATCCTGTTGTTTATGCTCCCGGTCATTCTACTGGCTGCACTTTACCGCACTTTATTTTAGGAGGCACTTATGAACCTTAGAGAAATACGAAAGTCACAAAATCTGTCAGTTCCGGAGCTGTCACGCCTCTCTGGTGTTTCAGTCCGCACTATTGAAGATTTAGAAAAGCGTGGAGACGGAAGAGTCTCCACGCTCATCAAATTAGCGGATGCATTGAATGTATCACTAGACCAGTTATGCCGACAATCTACTTCCCATTAAGCAGATCATCAAGGGTCATCTGACCGACAGGTGGCTCATCCTTCAGGATGTTCCATATCTGCTTAACAGTCAGGTTGTATTTGTCCGCCAGTTCCTTGTCATTTGAACCATTAAACTCTTTCTTGATTCGCCTGTTCCTTGCAGGGCTGACTACGTTCTCAACCTTTGGAAAATATATTTCATCACCTCGTGCGTAATTGCTAAGTTCCACGAACTTCTGAACTCCAACGATTTTCGCAATCTCCTGATAACGTTCCGCTATGTCCTCCATCCTGGTCTCATCAATCAATTCCTTTAACAGTTCATCTTTCATTCAAACCAACCTCTCTATACCTTTTTCGTATATGCCAGTGAAATCCATCCGGCTCCGCTCTTTAACTTGCCCCATCCATTTGATACTTCTACAATGGTATATACATTTTTTTTAGATGCATTCTCGCAAATCTGCCCTTTTACTTTATATTTCGTTCCAGCACCTGCTCTGATATTCAGCACATCACAGGTTGTTTTAACTTTAAATGGAACTTTTGAAGAAGCTGCTGATTCATTCGAAGCTGAACTTTCTGAAGGACTTCCACTGGACGTGGAATTTGCTCTTTTTCCATAAGATGAAATAGCACTCTTGAAAGCACTCCACTCTTTATTGCCGGAACGAACATCAGGTTCTCCACATATCTTACCAGTAACATCATAATGACGAAGCACATGTTTTTCATCAATTCCATACTTGTCCATGAGGTAAGCAAACAGCTGAATTGCTGCTTTCTTTGTTTCCTCTGTGTAGTACCATTGCCCATTCGCATCTTTTTTGACACAAAGTTCAACACCGATTGAATTGGAGTTTCTACATTCCTTATGTTTATAAGTCTTTGCTCCACAATGCCATGCTGTATCATTCTCCTCTACACACTGCCATATCTCACCATTATGACCTACAAAGAAATGGGCAGATGCTCCTCTGTATGTATCATAAAAATATCTGCAATTTGCTTCAGCTCCACCAGTAGCTCCTACAAAATGCTTTACCAGATACTTGATCTGTCCGGCTGATCTGTTCGAATCACTAAAGTTAACCTTCGTAATCATTTTATTAATCTTTGGTTTACTTGCCATTTTCCGTCTCCTCCTCTTCATCTGCTCCTTCAGTCCCATCGAATCCCATCATATCCGGATTAAATGATGCTCTGAATCTTTTCAGTTCTTCCTCAGTCATTTCAGATACTGGTTTCTCAGGCTCCTGAAAACCTGCTTTTGTTGCCTCGCTTGAAAATTTGTCCATGACTGTTTCCTCCTATTCTTTGTCATAATCAATAGTGATGCTTGTTTTTGAATCTACAATCAGACACTTTTTAATAGCTTCTATCGTCTGATTCAGACCGTCCTCCGGAAGAAATGCTTTAATAAGCTCTCCATTTTTAATTTTGTAAATATAGTAAAGCTCCACATCAAAATCCGGAGCAGCATCCTCATTCGGATATCCAAATACACTCACAAGCGTCTGCTTATCCTTCACATAATCACCCTTCAGCTTTTTGATAAGCAGTTTTTTCTGTTTTGCATCAGGCTTTATAGACATTTCATCCAAAAACGATTCAAGAGTGTACTCAAATGTATAGTCACCGGTAAAAATTGCCTTCAGCATCTGTTCCAGTCTGGAATCATATTTATACTTAGTTTCTGTTGTTTCCTTTACCTTTGCCTCCCAGACTCCTTCTGAAAGAAGCTTTCTCAATTTGTCAGGATTTAAAACATCAATCTGCTGACTATCCATGACAGAAACATTTCCATCCGAAGAAAAAAACTTAATAAACTTTACATTACGGTCTTCAATGATTCGAAGACCTCTGCCCTGAAGTTCAGCTTTGACTGCATCCAGTTTACTTTTATATTCCTTCTGGCTCTGATCGAGCTTCACAGCTGTGGTAACCAACTGTGCATTATTCATTTCTGCATATATCCTCATTAGTTATTTTCTCCTTTCATAACTGCAAGAGTTTTCTCTACACACATTCGACAAATTCCCTTGCCTTCAAACTTCTTTACTCCTTCCGTGGTTCCACAGAACACACATCTTGGCGTATATGGTCTGATAATAATATCCCCTCCAGATTGTGATACTTCCATAGGATCTCCGCTCTGAAGACCAATTTCTCTTCTCATTGCTACTGGAATGCTAATTGAACCGTGGCTCGTTATTTTTTTATACGCTATACTCATATAAATCTGATACTCCTTTCTAGGCATCTAAGATGTCCCTGATATAATCATACTGTTCTCTTATTGTATAGGAAGTCCTTTCCTCTGCTTTCAGCTTGTCATGGAACTCCTTGAGTCGAATTGCAAGCTTCAGCGTCTTCGCCACCCCTACTGCCTCAGAAGAAACACGCAGGTGCTGATCCGTACGCAAAAGCATATGAGAGATGGCTGCGTTCAACCATATATCCCACCCATAATACTCCCCATCCTTACCGTTCCATTCCTCCTTGGCTTCCTCGATATACTTCTTCCTGTTCAGCCTTGGCTTGTCCGGTGGAACTAAACCTTTTTTCTGCATATCCTTTTTCACATCAGATCGAATTTTCCGCTCTGATTTGTTCATTTTTTTCTTAGCTGTCACTATTCTCCTCCTCTTCCCTGATAATCTGTTCAGATAAAGTCCGCATAGCTGCAAAATGAATATCAAGCATACTGTCCTTCACATCATCCAGGCTTTTCCCTCTGCGTATTGCTTCCACACCCATAAGCTGCTCCAATGCTCCACACATGGTGGCAAGTTCTACCATATCAATGTTAACAGCCTGAAATTCAACCTTTCCACCCTTCAGAACAATTAGAAGTCTACTCTCCTTGTTCTCCCTGAACATTCTTCACTTTTTCCCTTTCCACCATACTTTTCAATGCTTCAATCAATTTTGAACACTGCTGATAATTCAACCATTCCACACTGGACACCTGAAACATCTTTTTACAAAGTCCATTGACCCTTGCCTTCTTGCTCCACCCAAGTTCCTCTGTCAGCTTATAGACCTTTTTCCGCTGATTTGCCGTTGCAACATTACCTGACCGCCTCTGTCTGTTTCTAGTTCCCCTGGATGAAGAGTCTTTCATATTCTGAAGTACACTGACCATTGTTCCAAGTTCCCTCTTATTCAGTGCCCTGATACTATCTTTTCCCGTGTGGGCAGACACTAAAAGATGCAATTCCTCATCCGTCATTGAAAGTTCCGGAGACTTCGCAAGTCCCCACAACATTTTGATTGTTGGACTAGCCATGAATCATCACTCCTCTCTCCTCTTTGCAAATGGCTTTTCCCTTTTCCTTCCCCTGCTGACGCATACAACTATTCTGAAAAAATACAGGAATCTTTATTTCTTTTTCCTCGGAAATTTTTTCCGGAAGAATTTTCTGACTGATTCTAAACTCGCAGTTCATGTCCACCTTATCCCGCATCATTCCAATAATATCAGCAACAATATTCTCTGTTCCCTCTTCCTCAATCTCCAAAATAATCTGCCTTCTCATGGCTGCTCTCCTCTCTGCTCATGAAGCACTTCCAGTTCCCATGTTCTCTGAGATATCTTGGTTGCATATTCTGAATAGATACCGTTGTTATACAATTCTTCTGCCCTGTCATGTTTCATGTTGTACTTCATCAGTACCAGGTAAAGGTCATCCCCTTCCTCTTCAAACAACTGTGCAAGGTAATCCGTTGCCACCAGTATATTGGAATAAGCATCCGTCAAATCAGTAACCCCGAGCTTTTCCATGCTGTCACGATGCCATTTTGCATTGACCTGCAAGAGTCCTGTATCTCCCGCTTCATTTATCACTTTAGCTTCGCCCGAACTTTCCTGCTCTATCATTGCCATGAGAAGCTCCGGACAGATATTATACTGTTGTCCAATCGTCTCACAATACTTCTGGTATTCCTTGGCAATCCATGTATCCTCTGCATCCACCCGCATTGATTCCGGCTCATACTCAGTATCCGGAGCAATTAACACAATATCTTCTATGGATGCACCTGTTTCAGCACAACACTCATATCTTGCATCCAGTTCTCCTTGTTCACACTCTGTTGATGCAGATGGAATAAGGATGGCTGATACAGTAACAAATAAAAATATCCGTTTCTTCAATATGTCCACCACCTTTTACAACATCATCATATTGGATGCCTGATTGACAATCTTCATCGTAATCTGTGTTTGCCCATTCTCTTTCAGAATACGGATCACGTTGTTCAATGTTCTATCCAGTAGTCTGAAGCATCCCGTCTGTGCATTCGTTGCTCTGCTGATAAATTCCATCATGGCAGCATCGTCTACATCATAGCCTTCCATATAATCCTTGACTTCCTGCGGTGACAATCCTTTCAGCTTATAATAAAAATCCATGCGGTTCGCAAAACGTGCAAGGTTTCCTTTGATTTCTGCTTCCAGTCTTGGCTCTCCGGCAATTACAATACCAACGTCTGACTGGTCGAAAATTCCTCTGATAATCTCCATCTTCTTCTGTGTGTATTTATTGATAAGTTTATCCGCTTCATCAATAATAAGAAGGTATCCTTCATTTGCATTGAAGAAGTCTCTGATCCGGTTCACACGACTCCATATTGTTCCACCAGATCCCTTTGGCATTCCAATCTGGATCTCAATAGCCTCGACCAGATCCCGGCAAGCCATTGTGTCATCACATTCGATATAGGCAACCCGTGGCATCTTTGCATATTTCTTCAGGGCATGTGTCTTTCCGTATCCTGATTTTGCAACAATGATTCCAAGTGCCATATTCTCCTGACAGGATTTACAGACACCAATCGTCTGTATGTAATCTTTTGACTCAAAGTATGCAATCTTTGGCTTGACTCCTGACACTGTTCTGCCAATAGCCTTAACCTCTCCTGTTTCTGATTTGACATGTTCCTCATATTCTTTCACAAACTCTGTGAGTTTCTCTTCCAGTGCCTCCGGATTAGAATTGTACTTTCCATTCAGATACTGACTCACTGCTGATCTTGAGAAATTCATTCTAAGCGCAAGCTCTGCCTTATTCATTTCCAGTTCTTTTAAAATTTCGATCACACGCTCGCGGAGCGGTTTTTCCATTGTATAAGTATTCTGTGCTAAAGCTTCCATAATTCAACCAACCTTCCTTTTTGTCAAAAATATTGATAATTACAATGCTCTTAACGCTTTAAGAGCTTCCTCTGCCTTGCGATTGATGTACTCATTTTCCTCTTCAGTCTCATCCTTCCTGGATGTTCCTCTGAACCCATTCTGGTAAGTCTTGTCCGTTGGTATTGCAATGACCTTTCCAGACTGCCTATCAGATTTTCTACTAATCATCAATTCAATTCCGCCTGTTGTCTCATTAAACCCAACATACTGTTCATTCATTTCTGTAAACGATACATTTGCCTCCTGAACGGTCTCTTTATCTTTCTTAAGCTGTCTCTTCTGTCTTCCTAAATGTTCCTTGAGAGCTTTTTGCTCCACTCCGTTCTCTGATGCAAATACCATAAGTTCCTGTGAATAAGCTTCACATACCTGCTTTCCATCCCTAAATACATAGATGGTTGCCATATCATGCGGATCATATTTCACATCCACATAGCTGTTGATGTAGTCGCATAAATCGTCTGATCTGTATGTAAAATCTCCAATTTTGATACCAACATTTCTTACAAATCTCCGCTCCGATTTCATCATCAGAATAGTTGCATAGCTCTTCGGCGGACATGCTTTGAAATATTTCTCAGAATTTTCGAAGCAGCTCTTCGGTGTCTTGAATTGTTCTCCCTGCTTCTTAAGTGCTCCATTCTCTTTGACTTCATATACTTCATGCAGCCATTGAGTCCATTTTTCAAAAAACTCTTCCATCGAGAGAAGTTCCCCACGTTCCAACATTCTTTTAATATCCTTATCAACCTTTGCAAATGTCTTTGAACCTGTGAGCGTTCCTGTGTAACTTGAAAACCATTTTGTGAACTTATTACATACAGTTCCAAAAAATCTCTCAATCTGTCCTTTTGTCCATGCATAATATGGAAGCGCCCGGTGATAATCTTCAATACCAATCGATTTGTAAAATCCCTTTGTGGTATCATCAAATTCCATTCTCTGTCTGTCATTTCTCGCATAACCGGTCATATTCCTGGCTGTATAATCCTTACCATTATCTATGTAGATATACTGTGGAACACTTCCCGCATCTTTATATAGAAGCTTCAGGAGCGATTGTTTTAAAATGTCACTATTGGCATCCTTACACATAACATCTCCAATAATCCTTCTACTTTTAATATCTACCCATGCCACCAGATGAGGCTTGATGGCTGTCACTTTTCCGTTTGGATGTGTATATGCAACCCAACAGTCAAATGTATGTTCATCTCCCATTACCACCTGCATGACCTTGAGATCTTTGGTATTTCGTTCGCACTTTACCATGACCTTGTTTTTATATTCACGCTCACCCCGGCTTGCAAGATACCAGGCATTTCTCATTCCTTCATCATTCATCAAATGACTAATATAGCGAGCAACAGACTGATAAGATGGTATTTTCTCCCAATTATTGATATTTGCTATTGCCTGAAGCTTTTCATAAAGCATTTCTCTTGTACCCTGATTTTGGGCAAATTCCTTATTGAACCAAATATTTTTTATTACCTGCTTTACTTCAGGAGTGAAGCTTGGAAATGTTCCCGCTTCTTTCGGTTTCCGGCATAAGCAGAGCACCTTGAAGAAATCATAATTACCACCATCCTGCTTGTGCATTTTATCCGCCCATGCTGATGCTTCCTGATATGCTTTTGTATATCTGTATAGAGTTCTTTTCCCTTTGCCAAGTCTTTCCTGTGCAAATGTTTCAGCGAATTCAGTCCTGCCCCTTTCGTCATACTCAAGGAACTCCCTGACAATATTTCCAAGCTCCATCGCCTTATACCAGTCTTCTTTTCGATTTTCAATGTACCAGTCAATGTCTTCCTCAACGTACCACGGAGTTTCCCCCGCCTGATCCGCTTCCTGAACCGGAGCTTCCGCAACCGCTTTCAGCTTTTCCCTCTCCTTCCAGGCTGTTCTTGCCTTCCTGGATAAGGATGATATGGCAACCATTGTCATTTCCTTTCCACCAGTTTCCCTCTGTTCCTTTGTAATAAGAAACTTTTCAGGATTCCTATGGATTCTTTTTTTCATGGTTTCGTATCCTATTGCTTCCAGTTCCGCAGCTTCGTTGAGTGTGATATATGTTTCAGCCATCTGCTCACTCCTCTCATGCTGCTATATTTAATATTTCTCTTATCTTCTTGATGTACTTCTCGCCGCTTCGATCTCCATGAAGAATTTTATTCAGATACTGTGGCGTGGTACCAAGCGCATCCGCCAACTGTGCAGCCGTCATGTTATTATCAATCAGTTTCTTCTTGATCTGCTTTCCAAGCTTTGAGTAGTTTCTATTTCCTGACGCTTTCATGCCATCACCTACCTGTGTTATACTTTTCGTTCTACCGGAAACCTCTCTTTCTTTTTTCACACAACCAACCTTTCAATTTATACTTTATGGAGTTTTCTTGTTCTTAGCTTAGTGCCATACATTTCCCGTTTCTTCAAATCTGATCTTGCGATCACTTCCATCATCTCCTGGGTATTTTTTACTACCAGATACATTTCAGGATCAAGTCCGTGGGACTTCATCATATTTTTTTGATTCCGTGTCGGGAGCTTTCCATTTTTCATCGATATTTCACCTCCGCACATTCAATCATCTGTTCCAGTATGTCAGTTTTCCTTTGGAGTTCACTTTCTTTCTCCTGAAGTTCCATACTTTTTTCTCTGACATTTTCTAATTCATTGTCAATTCTTTCCTTCAGACAAACCAATGCTTCCATGCTGTTGTCTGTGATAATCAACTTTTATCGCCTCCCTGTTCATCACTGCACCAGTAATCTTTCATAAAAGACCCTATGCAGAAATTTTTATGAATACCGGATGCACACATGTGTGTAACTTTCATTTGTCGCATCCCTGTGTATGTGTTACAATGCTACTAGGTTTTTTAGATAAAAGCCTGAAAGGGGGTGATTCCTGTGGTTACTTCCTTTGATAACTTCAATATTAGATGGAAACAAGTTTCCTCTAAAATCGAAGCGGATTGTGTTACCTATGAGTATGAATGTAAGCTCCCCAGCAAATGTTCTTCTCGTAAGTACCACATGACTAAAGTGGTTTCGCCACAAAAGGAATCAATTTCCTATTGCATCATCTGATGATGTTGCAGCCATTGGAGGGGCTTTGCTCCTCTAATGGATTTTCAAGCTTTCGATTTGATTTTCCCCTATCGAACGATAGTTTTTGATTGAGAAAATCACTGGGATATGTTATTTTTGGATTGGTTTATTTTTAACCCTAAAGCAAGTATATCTCCTTTGTCGGAGAATGTCAATACATTTTCTCCTATAAAGGTGATTTTGTGCTTGAATTAGGAGAATGGAGGTATTCATGGAATTGGATATTCAATCAATAGGAAAGAGGATAAAAAAACGTAGAAAAGAATTGCACCTTACACAGACCGAAATAAAGGAAAAAACAGGTATTTCATCTGGAAATATGAGTGATATAGAACGAGGAAACCGATTACCCGCTGCCACAACATTGGCACAGTTATCTGAAATATTGGATTGTTCTATAGACTGGATACTAACAGGAAAGTCTCCTTTGTCGGAGAATTTAATTTTCCCTGATATAGGAGAAAAAGACCAAAAACTTTTAAGTCTCTTTCATGAAATCTCTGAAGAAGATCAGGAAGAGCTACTAATGATTGCACAGCTGAAATATAATCGCACACAGAAATCAAAAGAAGCAGAAGTAACATCATCACTTTCCAGATCCGGAAATGACATAGATGAAATCGCTTAATTTTTTTATTTTCTTTGGGTTATTTATAACCCATAAAACAACAATTTTATGTCCCATTGCTTTTTAAAGAATTATTTCCCTCATATTTATATAAAACCCGCTAAAACAGGGCAATGGGACAGCCCTACCTAATATTAATAAAAATGTCCCATTGCTTTTTAAGGAATTTTAGAATGAGGAAATGAAATTAATAACGCTCTGTAACGGCTTTTTTTGAATACGTTTTTACTTGTAACGCCCATTTTTCAAGCCTTTCCGAGAATCATTTCAAAATATACAGTAAAAATTTGTAACGCAGTAACGCCACGTTATAACGCTTGAACTATTTACACCATCACTTACACTTGATATAATCATCTTACAACCAACCAATCAAATATTTTAAAAAGGACAATCGCTCACAAATGGCTAAAAACCAATGCTTCCAGGCGGTTGTCCTTTTTATTTTCCACAGAACTGTGGATAACTCCATAAAAAAAGACATGACACTCGATTTTCTCAAAATCGTTGTCACATCTTCTCATTTTTTCTTTTATAAATTCGTTGAATCCCTTGAAGAATCGGGGTTTCCCGCAATATCTCACGTTGACTCCACTAATCTTGGTCTGGATGTCTTATTGTGTCAGATATTCTAATAAGTTACATTTTCTATTTCATAATCTGACATAAATAACCAAAAGGCAAGAGATCTCTCCCTTGCCTTTTCATAAGCCAGCCACCCTACAATTCTTCCGTCTTATACGTGACATATCCCTCATAATAATAACTATGGTCAATGCCTTTCATATAAACTTCCCGGTCATTAATCTGATCGGTAAGTGCTGCCTTTAAAATATATTTAATTTCAATATCTTTGATCGGACTGCGTTCCATCGCCATCAGATAGTCTTCTTTTTCTATCTTACTCCAGTCTACTACCTGTCCGATCTGTTTTTTTAACATCATATCCAGCCAGATGCGCATGCCTCTTCCATTTCCTTCACGGAACGGATGCACAATGTTCATTTCCACATATTTTTCAACAATCTCATCAAATGTGTTCTGTGGCATTTTGTCTACATTTTTAATTGCTGTTTCAAGATACATAAGCGGTGCAAATCTGAAATTGCCTTTTGATATATTTACGGTTCGGATTTTTCCTGCAAAGTCATAGATATCATCAAATAAATATTTATGAATCTCACATAACGTTTGAAACTTTCCCGCCTCAAGGTTCTCGAGCATACCATTTTCAAACAGTTCTACTGCCTTCTTTTTACTGATACGTTCCTCTTCACGCGCGAGTTCCGCGGAACTTTTAATTCCAAGCTTATTTTCCAGTGCCATACAACATGTCCTCCATATTGGGATGTTCTCCCTTTAATCCTCCTCGATCACATGCATCTCCAGAAAATCAAAATCCACATGCTCAATAAAACAATCCTGCGTAAAACGTGTCTTTGCATGCCTCTTAAACTCTTCCACATTCGCATCTAACCAGATCGGTTTTCCAAGGTCAAATGCATAACATACCTCATCTAACGCCTTGAAAATTTTGTGCGTTCTCGTATCATCTGACTCATCTGTCACTGTCATGTCTTTGATCAGGTGCGTACCCTTCATCATTTTAAACCAGATTCTCATGAATTGTTATCTCTCCATTTTTATTGTTGATCCGTGTCTTCTCTGCCGTCCCGTCTCATACATCAGAAGTGATGCGGAGATTGCCGCATTTAAGGATTCCACCTGTCCCTGCATTGGAATCTTAATATAAGTATCTGCCAAATCTGCGATCTCATCCGACAATCCGTTTCCCTCATTTCCGATGAGAAACGCCGTCTTTTTCTTATAGTCCGGCTCATCATAGGAAAGTGTGCCCTTAAGGTGCGCCGCATAGACATTGACCTGCTGCTCTTTGAGTGATGAAATCGTCCCCGCAAGATCTTTCGTGATGAAAAAAGGAACCCGGTAAATGCTTCCCATCGTGGAACGGATGGTTTTCGGATTAAACAGATCCACAGTCGTCTGGTTCATGATCACCCCTGTGATGCCTGCCCCCTCACCGGTACGCACCATCGTGCCGAGATTTCCCGGATCCTGGATGCTCTCTAAGATCAGAAGATGTGTCTGTTCCCCTTTTAATAATTCCTCTAATTCATACTCCGGTTTTTTGATCACACAGAGGATTCCCTGTGGGGTCTGTGTGTCGGAAACACTCTTAAACACATTGTCGGCGACAACCTCATATCCGGTTTTATCCAGACGTTCCAGAACTTTTCGGTTCAGTTTTTCTTCCCCATGTTTTGGTGTGCATGATTTCATGCAATCCTGCATATTGCCCTGCATACATGTTTCATAAAAACTCTCGGAAACATAAACCTGTTTCACCCATTCCACCGGGGCCTCTAAAAACATTTTTCTTCCCTCTGCCACGAAAACACCCTGTTCATTTCTGGCTTTTGCTTTTTTCATGAGCAGTGTCAAATTTTTCATCTGCTGGTTTGATGTACTTGTAATCATAATTTCCCTCACTAAAAAATCCGTTATACCTGTCGCTAAGTATAACGGATTTCTCTCTAAAATGCAAAAACTATCAAATTTATGTAATATAACATCAGATTGTATAGTTCATCATCTACTGTCATGTACAATAGATCAACGATCTATTGTCTTGTATTACAGAGAAAGGTTTCTGCTGATCTCGTACTGATATTCCGGAATCTCCTTTGTCATTGCAAGTGCCTCGTCGATATCATAATCAACGAAATCACCATGACGGTATCCAACAACACGGTTTGTCTTGCCTTCGCAAAGTAAATCTACTGCTAAAGCACCCATGGTTGATGCATATACACGGTCTTTACATGTCGGGCTTCCACCACGCTGCATGTGACCTAAGATAGTTGCACGTGTCTCGATACCGGTTGCAGCCTCGATTCTCTTTGCCATACTGGAAGAATGTCCGATTCCCTCAGCATTTACAATGATATGATGCTGTTTACCACGTTTACGGTTCTCAATGATGTGGTTGACTAATTTCTGCTCGTCATAGTCATATTTTTCCGGAAGCAGGATATCCTCGGCACCGTTTGCAATACCACACCATAATGCGATATAACCTGCACCACGTCCCATAACCTCAATGATACTGCAACGCTCATGGGATGTTGATGTATCACGGACTTTGTCAATTGCTTCCATTGCTGTATTTACTGCTGTATCAAAACCAATCGTGTACTCAGTACATGCGATATCAAGATCGATCGTTCCCGGAAGACCAATCGTATTGATTCCAAGTCCTGCCAACTTCTGGGCACCTTTAAAAGAACCGTCACCGCCGATAACGATGATTCCGTCAATGCCGTGTTTCTTACAGATCTCTGCACCGCGTTTCTGTCCTTCTGCTGTTGTAAACTCCATACAACGGGCTGTCTGTAAAATCGTACCACCACGCTGGATGATATCGGAAACATCTTTTGCTTCCATATCAATGATCTCTTCCTGAAGAAGTCCTGCATAACCTCTCTTGATTCCTTTTACTTTCTTTCCCTTTGCAATTGCTTCCCTTACAACTGCACGAATGGCTGCGTTCATTCCCGGCGCATCGCCACCACTTGTCAGCACACCGATTGTATTAATCTCTTTTGCCATTTATCGTTCCCTCCTAAAATAATATACCCATTTTTCTAATCTTTATTATTCTAATCTCTTTATTGTTTCTTTTCAATGCTCTTTTCAACAATTTTTACATTTTTTTCGCCCAAAAATTCCGTCAAGTTACCGACAAGCTCCGGATTGATATGAATATTGTAATTTTGGCCTAATCTTTTCATGGCACGCGGCGAGGCAATATAGATCACAATCTCATCATTTCCGTCCGAACCATAGAGCCGGGAATACAGTTCTTTTTCCTTTTCCTCATATGATTCTTTTGTCGCAAACTGAAGCCACAGCTCCCGTTTTGTATCATCAAAGGAATAGATTTTTTCACAGATCAGTTTTCCGTTTTTATCTTCCTCGACGTTGGCATGTCCTGCGACAAATACTTTTTCATCTTCGTTTAAATAGCGGCTGTATTTCTCGTAATCACGCGGGAAAATGATAACTTCCACAGTTCCAAACAGATCCTCGATCGTGATAAATGCCATCGCTTTATTCTGCTTTGTGTATTTGATCGTCTTTTCAGTAATGATGCCGCCGATGACAACACTCTGGTTATCTTTAATCTTTACCGCATTTGTTTCTTCATCCAGCATAAAATCTGCCGTCACGGCACTGATATTTTTGCGCCATTTTTCCTCATATTCCTCCAAAGGATGACCGCTTAGGTAAATTCCAAGGACTTCTTTCTCAAAACCAAGTTTGATCTCTTTGCTGTATTCCTCCACATTCGGGAAACGGACTTCATACGCTTTTTTTTCCTCTTCGGATACAAGGTCAAATAAAGACATCTGCCCTGCAAGTGAATTTTTCTTTTCCTGGTTCAGGTTGTCGATCAGCGTATTATATACTAAGAGCATCTGCTGTCTGTTGCCGTCTAATCCATCGCAGGCTCCGGCTTTGATCAGGTTTTCGACCGCACGCTTATTGACCTCCCGCCCGGCAACACGGCTTAAAAAATCAGAAAGTGTGATATATTTACCGTTTGCCTCTCTTTCTGCTAAAATGATATCAATGACCTGTCTGCCGATACTCTTGATCGCATACATGCCATAGCGTATTCCATCTTTCGTTGCCAAAAAGCGTCCTTCTCCCTCATTGATATCCGGGGAAAGCACTTTGATCCCCATCTGACGGCAGGAATAAATGTACTCGGCGACTTTTCTTGTATTGTCGATCACTGACGTCATGAGTGCTGCCATAAACTCAACCGGATAATAGTATTTTAAATATGCCGTCTGATAGGCAACCACTGCATAAGCGGCTGCATGTGATTTATTGAACGCATATTTTGCAAAATCAACCATGGAATCGTAGATCTGGTTTGCTGCCTGCTCACTGATCCCATTTGCGATACAGCCTTTGATGCCCTGTTCCTCATTTCCATAAACAAAATTCTGACGTTCCGCGTCGATGACGTACTGCTTCTTTTTACTCATGGCACGGCGGATGTTATCTGCCTGTCCCATTGTATAACCGGCAAGGTTCTGTACGATCTGCATAACCTGTTCCTGATAGACGATACAGCCATAGGTCGGCTCTAAGATCGGCTCTAATTCTTTGCAGACATAGGTTACACTCTCCGGTTCATTTTTTCCCTTGATATATTTCGGGATAAAATCCATCGGTCCCGGACGGTAAAGGGAAATACCGGCGATAACATCCTCTAAACTCTGCGGTTTTAACTCCTTCATGAAGTTTTTCATGCCCGCACTTTCTAACTGGAAGATACCATCACATTTTCCGGTTCCGATCGAGTCTAATACTTTTTTATCATCATAATCAATGTTATCCACATCAATTTTTATTCCATGATTTTTTTCCACAAGTTTGACTGCATCACTGATGACAGTTAAGGTACGCAGTCCAAGGAAATCCATTTTTAAAAGTCCGAGTTCCTCGATCGTTGTCATGACAAACTGTGTTGTGATCGTGCCATCGGAACTTCTCGACAGAGGCACATATTCGTCCATTGCCTTCTGGGAGATTACGACTCCGGCGGCATGCATGGAGGTATGGCGCGGCAGACCTTCTAGTCTTTTCGCCATGTCGATCAGTCTTTTTACCGTCTCATCCGACTCATACATGGAACGCAGTTCCGGGTTCATTATGAGTGCTTTGTCGATCGTGATATTGAGCTCGTTTGGAATATTTTTTGCAATCGTATCACAGAAATTATACGGCAGATCCATGACACGTCCGACATCACGGATGACACCGCGCGCCGCTAACGTACCGAAGGTAACGATCTGCGTTACACAGTCTTTTCCGTATTTTTCAATAACGTAATCAATGACTTCACTTCGTCTCTCATAGCAGAAGTCAATATCGATATCCGGCATGGTCACACGTTCCGGATTTAAGAACCGCTCAAACAGCAGGTTATAACGGATCGGATCAATATTGGTAATGCCTGTTGTATAAGACACAAGGCTTCCCGCCGCACTTCCCCTTCCCGGGCCAACCGGAATACCGTGCGTTCTCGCATAGTTAATAAAATCCCATACAATAAGGAAGTAATCGACATATCCCATTTTCTGGATGACGGAAAGTTCATAGTCAAGCTTCGGCAAAAGCTCCTCATGCTTGTCCGGGTAACGTCTTACCAGCCCCTCATGACAGAGTTTGTTCAGGTAAGTCCACGAATCATACCCCTCCGGCACGTCAAAATGCGGCAGCTTGGTCACTCCAAATTCAATCTCCACATTGCAGCGGTCCGCGATCTTCTGTGTGTTGTCAATCGCCTGTGCCGCATATGGAAACAGCGCGCGCATCTCCTCCTCAGATTTCACAAAATACTGCCCGCCCTCATAACGCATGCGGTTTTCGTCGGACAGTTTTTTTCCGGTCTGCAGACAGAGTAAAATATCATGCGGCTCGGCATCCTCAGCGTAAGTGTAATGTACGTCGTTTGTTGCCACCAGCTCAATACCCGTCTCCTCACTCATCCGCATCAGACCTGCATTAACGGTCTTTTGATCCGGGATTCCATGATCCTGCAATTCCAAAAAGAAATTGCCTTTTCCAAAACATTTTTCATATTTACAGGCAGTCTCTTTTGCCTCCTCATAAAGACCACGCACCAGGTAGCGCTGCACCTCCCCGGCAAGACAGGCACTTAAGGCAATGATACCCTCATGATACGTCTCTAAGACTTCCATATCCACGCGTGGTTTGTAGTAATATCCTTCCACGAAACCTTTTGAAACTATTTTCATCAGGTTCTGATACCCCTGATTATTTTCCGCTAAAAGCACCAGATGATAATAACGGTCATCTCCATGGGAAAGCTCCCTGTCAAATCTCGATCCAGGCGCTACATATACCTCACAGCCTAAGATCGGCTTGATTCCGGCTGCCCTTGCTGCCTTATAAAAATCAATCACGCCGTACATCACACCATGATCTGTGATGGCGGCGCTGTTCATTCCAAGTTCTTTGACTCTTGAAACATATTCTTTTATCTTATTTGAACCGTCCAAAAGGCTGTACTCTGTATGGACGTGCAGATGTGTAAATGACATGCTTTGTTTCCTCCGCATTCTATTATATCGTCTCCCTGATAAATATTCAATTTTTTTCGCACATCTCATACAATCTCATACAATTTTCTGTTACTGTTCACTCGTACCTCGTTCCAGTAACGGATTTTGCCGATGCTTCGCATTCCAAATCGGCAAAATCTGCTGCCACCACTGTATCATACGGCATTTTCAGTTCAGAAAATGCCTGCCTGTGAACAGTAACAATTTTCTCTCTTTGTCTATCTGACTGCCGTGTCTGCCTATGCATCCTCTGCCGGCACTTTGCTTACGGTATCATCTCCCTGTACCAGAACCAGCGCAGAGATACCTTCGACAGTAACAGAACCTTCCGCCTTTCCAAGAGATCTGCATCCTGCCTTTTTACCATTGACACAGATATCCCATGTCCCGGCAGGTAAGTTTACTGTGACTGCATCCGGATTTCCATTATAGATGACTGCAATATTCTGTGCCGTTTCTCCCTGTACCTCACCCTGAATGGTATAGGCTACGACATTTGCATCAAGTCCAGTCATAAAGGTAAGATTATTCTGAATTGCAGCGGCTGTTGTCATGCGTAGTGCACTGTGTGCCTTACGGAATGCGATCAGACCTTTATAATATTCATAAACATCCATTACGTTACCTTTATTATCCCACTTAATGCTGTTCGTTGCATCAGGGGAAGAATAGCTGTTCTCATCAAATCCGGTCTCAGACTTCTCATTTGGCTTAGAGCGAAGCATCTCTTCACCAGCCTGCATAAATGGTACACCCTGCGAAGTAAAAAGAACCGCGCTTCCCAGCTTATTCATCTTCACTCTGTCAGCCTCACTGTCATCTGCATTGGAAATGGCAAGCTTATCCCAGAATGTCAGATTATCATGGCAGGATATATAATTAATACTCTGTCCCGGCTGTCCCGACCAGTTCGTACACTTATCACCAGCCTTTGTGAGCGTAACCTGCGAATGCGGGGTCGCTGCTACAACACTGAATTTAATGTTTTCTTCCATATCATCTTTGCCGCTTACAAAACCTTTGTCCAGAAAATCAAATACACTGCCTTTGATCCCATCACGGATATCATCACTGAAAGCACCCACACGATCCAGCCGGTAAATATTGTTCTTCGTTGCCAGCTGTGCTGCCGGCAATGCAGATTCTCCTCCAGTCCATCCTTCACCATATACCATAATGTCAGGGCTCACCTGATCCAGTGCTTTTCTGACAGCCTTCATGGTATCCAGATCATGTACGCCCATCAAGTCAAACCGGAAACCATCTATATGATATTCCGTTGCCCAGTATACAACAGAATCTACGATATACTTGCGCATCATGGCACGCTCCGAGGCTGTTTCATTACCACAGCCTGAACCATCTGAATAATGATCGCCATTCTTTCTGTAGTAATAATCTGGCACTGTCTTCTGAAACCATGAATCTGCCAGATGATAAGTATGATTATATACAACATCCATATTCACACGGATTCCATTTTCATGAAGTGTCTTAATCATCTGCTTCATTTCATTGACACGTACTTCCCCATGATATGGATCTGTACTGTAAGAACCTTCCGGCACATTATAATTCTTAGGATCATAGCCCCAGTTGAACTGCGCTGTATCTGGCTTTGTTTCATCTACAGTAGCATAATCACAACTCGGCAAAATCTGTACGTGAGTCACTCCAAGATCCAGAATATGATCCAGTCCTGTAGCCAGCCCTTCCCTGTTCTTTGTTCCGCGCTCTGTCAGTCCAAGAAACTTACCTGTATTCCGAATCCCGGAAGAAGCATCGGAAGACAGATCACGAATATGTACTTCATAAATCACTGCATCTGTTGCATTATTAAATGCCGGTCTGACATCTGAATCAAATCCATCCGGATCGGCAGCTTTCAGATCAAGGATCTCACCTCTGTTGCCATTTACGCCTGCACTTCTTGCATATAAATCAACAACTTCATTTACTTTATTACCGATCTGTACTGAATAAGTATAATATACACCATTCAGGTCTCCTGTCTTTTCACACACCCAGGTTCCTTTGACATCTGCTGTCATTGGAATTGTTTCTATCAAATTGTCACCATCGCCCTGCTCATATAGGTTAAGCGATACTTTCCCGGCAGCAGGTGTCCATATACGAAATGTTGTCTTTTCTTTTGTATATACAGCCCCCAGATCGTTACCGTCATATACCAATTCATCATTAAAATAAGTAGCACCAATCTTTCTTTTCATCGATACCATACATCCTTAATAGCCTTGTCTGTTCAAAGAATCATCCTGTTACCCGCCTAGTATACCTCTCCCTTTTCAGTTCGTCCAGTTAATTTTTTCGTTTTTTTTCGTAAAATGTCCTATTTTGTCAGGTATACTACCGCTTCATACGGACGGATTTTTTCTGAAATATCTTTATAGTTTCCTATCAGAATTCCCCGGTTTTCTTTTACCATATCCGCAATAGAAGCCGGAACATCCAGTTCTTTTTCCGTGAAATTGCAGATTACCAGTATTTTTTTATTCTCGGATGATCTTGTATAAATGTAAAGATTTTCATCTGCATCTTCAAGTCCGTCGAACGTTCCATAAACGATCACTTCTTCCTCTTTGCGCAGTTCTATGAGTTTCCTGTAGTAATTGTATATGGAATCCGGATCTTCCACCTGAGCAGCCGCATTGATCGTTTTATAATTCGGATTCACGGCAAACCATGGCGTTCCCGTGGTAAATCCTGCATTTTCTGAATCATCCCACTGCATAGGTGTCCTTGCATTATCCCGTCCTTTCTTACTGATAATGTCCATCATCTGATCATGCGTATATACTTTTGTATCGGTAACAAGATCTATATAAATATTTTTTTCCTCTATATCGTCACATTCAGACACATCCGAAAAATGCATATTGGTCATTCCAAGTTCTTCCCCCTGATATACATACGGTGTTCCCTGCATCATGTGAAGACAGGTTGCAAGCATCTTTGCTGAAAGTTCCCTGTATTCCCCGGAATCATTTCCCCATCTCGAAACAACCCTTGGCTGGTCATGATTGTTCCAGTACAGACTGTTCCATGCTACTTCCTCTAACCCTTTCTGCCAGCGGTTTAAAACTTCTTTGAGATCCGGAAGATAAAGTTTCTTATCTGTCCACTTTCCATGTTCATCCGAATCCACATCCATATGCTCAAACTGGAATACCATGCTTAACTCTTTTCCATCGCTTCGCGCATATTTTTTTGCCTCTTCGAGCGTAACGCATGATGTTTCACCCACTGTCAGAAGGTTATACCTGCTTAATACTTTTTGGTTCATCTCCTGAAGATATTCATGTTCATGAGGTCCATTGGCTGTGACTGCACCACAAAAAGAATATTTTTCCCCTTCTTTTACCGGACCATCTTTGTATTCTTCCGGCTTGCTGATCAGACTGATCACATCCATCCGGAATCCGTCAATGCCTTTTTCACACCACCATGTCATCATATCAAAAACTTCTTTTCTTACCACAGGATTATCCCAGTTAAGATCAGGCTGTTCCGGCACAAACTGATGCAGATAATACTGTCCGGTTGTCTCATCAAACTGCCATGCAGATCCACTGAAATATGATCCCCAGTTTGTCGGTTCATGACCATCTACCGGATCTTTCCAGATATAATAATCGCGGTATTTATTATCTTTTGATTTTCTGCTTTCCAGAAACCATTTATGCTGGTCAGATGTATGGTTGACAACCAGATCCATTACCAGTTTCATTCCTCTTTGATGAATTTCTTTTAATAATTCATCAAAATCTTCCATTGTCCCGAACTCATCCATTATATCCTGATAATCGCTGATATCATATCCGTTATCTTTATTTGGAGATTTATAGATCGGGGATACCCAGATAACTGTGATACCGAGATTCTTTATATAGTCTAATTTTTTTATGATCCCCTGAAGGTCTCCGATTCCATCTCCGTTACTATCCATAAAACTCCTTGGATAAATCTGATAAACAACTGCTTCTTTCCACCATGCTTTCTGCATCTTTTTTCTCCTTATAAATCAGCGGTCATGATCTCAATGACTGCCAGTCTGATCTCTTTTTTTAAATTCGTCGTCTCAAGCTCGCCTAAGATATCTGCCAGATTTTTTCCACTACTTAAAAGCCGGTATGCAGACTCTTTTGCAAGATTACTGTCCTGTGCCTGATTCAGCAGATCATACACACGCTCCAGTGTATGGTTGTCATTTAATGTCAGTTTCTGTTCAAAAATAATTTCCACTTTTTCATCCACTGACACTTTCGGAATGCGGATTCTGATACATCCCTTCTTCCACTGATATTCATACGTTATTTTGATTTCTTTTCCACTTATGTATACTTTAGGCACTGCCTCTTTCACTCCACACAGTTCCACTGTATAATCCCGGAATTCCGGGATCAGATCTGTCTGTCCGGCTGCCCCTTCGATTGTGAACGCCCCTCTTTCCCAGTCAAAATGCATGGATGTAAAGCAACAGCTCCTGCCATCTTTATAATCCTCGGTCTCACCGTCATCCTCATAATGTGTATAATTGCCATCCGCTCCGCCATAGACTCTTATGATAAGTTCTTCCGGATTTTTCAGAAAATCCTTTCCGAACAGCTCTTTCTGCATCGGAATGATGCCCCCTGCTTTTACAAGCACCGGAATACTGTTAATGCCGCGGAACATCCACATTACTTTCTCACCTTTATAGATCAATCCGGTAAAGAAATCGTGGTAACAGCCTTCCGGTATCCACGCTTTTACTTTTCCCTGATTTAAACTCGCTATCTGGTCACTTGTAATCGGTGCAACAATCATATCTGTTCCAAAAAGATACTGGTTGTTGCTTACTCCCTCAACAAAAGAATGATCCTGAACCGGATATGCCTGTTCCTTTTCCGGATAATCGTAATACATTGGCGCAATGACCGGCCGGTATTCTTTGTATGCCAGATAGTTCATAGTGTAAAGATAAGGCAGTAACTGGTGCCTTAAGCGCAGGGCTTCTCCCATCGCATGTTCTACTTCCGGTCTGAAATTCCATGGTTCTTTTCCACTGAACGACATTTTAGTGCTGTGCAGCCTGTTGATCGGGGAAAATGTCCCTAACTCATACCAGCGTGCCTCCATAACATCTGACCGGATTCCAAGCATATGTCCGCCTATATCATGACTCCACCATCCATATCCGATATTTGATGCCGTTGCTGTAAAATAAGGCTGGAAATCAAGAGACTCCCACGTTACAACCGTATCCCCGGAAAAACCTACCGGATATCTGTGAGAACCAGGACCTGCATAACGTGAAAATGTCATTTTTCTTTTTCCATCCCGTCCACTGTCAAGATAATGGTAATGATTCAGCATCCAAAGCGGATCTAACTCTTTCACTGCCGTATGTCCCCCCTGCTGCCAGTCCAGCCACCAGAAATCAACCCCCTCTTCCTCAAGCGGATGATGTACGATCTCAAAATAATTTTCCAGAAACTCCGGATCTGTAATATCGAATTCAACCGGTTCTCCGGCTGCCGGATCCATTCCCATTGCCTCTGCCATTTCTTTATACATACTTTCGCATTCCCGGATACCGAGTGCCGGATGCACATTTAAAGTCACTTTCATTCCCCTGTCATGCAGATTATCCATAAAACTCCCCGGATCCGGAAACAGATCCCTGTTCCATGTATAACCGGTCCAGCCGGAACCATACTTCTTGTCAATATCTGTGATATGCCAGTCCATGTCAATGACTGCCACCGAAAACGGGATTTTTTCCGCTAAGAAACGATCCATCAGTCTCTGATACTCATCCTGTGAATACTCGTAATATCTGCTCCACCAGTTTCCAAGTGCATATTTTGGAAGCATTGGGACACGGCCGGTAACCCTAAAAAAATCTTTTACCGCGCCCCGGTAATCATGACCATAGGCAAACAGATAGAAATCCTCTCCTCCCTGTTTTCTCTCTTTGATCCAGCCATCCTCGGTAAGTAAAATCGTTTTTGAATCATCTAATACTGCAAATCCATCCCTGGAAAGAATTCCTTTTTCCAGTCTGATCCTGCCGTCTGCTTCATCGAGCGTACGGGCAGTTCCGAAAAGATTACGATCCTCTTTTCTGCCATAATACCATTCCAGATCACATCCATTGTCCGGTTTTTTCAGTTTCACACTCAGGATGCTCTCATCAAATGCTCTCTCATCATAGCGTATCCGTATGCTTTTTGTCTGGATCTCCAGAAAGTTGTTTTTCTGCTTTATCTCAAAAGGAACCTCTTCTAAATCCCTGTACCATATTACCTGCGAAGCCTCATCCACAAATGCACCGGATTCATTATATTCAAATCTGACCAGCCTGTCCGTCAGAAATGTAATACGGTAATTTTTTCCAAGAACAATATTCCGCGGATCTGCTTTTGGTCTTCTTTCACATATAAACTGCTGTTTCATCGTCTATTACACATCCTTTCGTATTTTTACATTTTGAAAAATCTTCTTTAAGAAAAAACTGTTGATCCATGCAATTCCTGAGATACCGATCAGAAACCAGATACCAAATGCAATTGGAATTTTTGAAATAATAAAAAATGGAAGGGTATTCAAACCCAGCATAAGCAATGTATATGGAATATTCGAGATTCCGAGCAATACGGCATTCCTCACAGTTGCTTTCACAGTATTCTCAAAGTAAGATTCCATTGGAAACGCGTAAGTAAAAATCTCTGCTACTATGATCCCGGCTGCGATCACAAGTATCTGCAAAGCATTCATCGTTCTGTCTGCAGCAAAAATATGATAATCCAGATATAGCATTGCGATCACCAGTACACCCACAAGATAAATGATCGTAGATGACCTGAAACTTGCTTTAAACAACTTCCAAAAATCCTTTATCAGATATCCTTCTTTTTTCTCCTGTATGCGAAAGATGCATCCATAAACGGCTGTTATGGATGCCCCTATCGTAACGATCGGAATACAAAAGAGGATTGCTAAAAGATTTAATCCAACCAGATCTGCGATCCGGTTTAATACCTTTACAAACTTTCCATCATTCTGCAGCATTTTTCTCTCCTATGCTCTTATGCCCGAAATTCGTTTTTTCCTTTGCTGACAGTTACTGTCTGACCCATGATCTCTGCCTCGAAATCTTCCCCTTCGTTTATAACTTCCACACCATCTTTGCAGACTGTGATATGAAGTTCGTTTCCTTTCCAGTAAAGAGGATATGTAAACTTCTCCCACTGTTTTGGACAATTTGGAGCAATACGGAGATGTCCGTCACGGATTCTTATTCCACCGAATCCCATTACCACATCCTGCCATACACCTCCCATATTTGCACTGTGGATTCCTGCATCAGAGGATTTCATCTCCTGTCCAAGATCGGTAAGTGCAGCACTCATGAACATATCATAAGCCTCTTTCTCCATACCAAGATCACATGCAGTGATACTGTGGATCGCCTTGGAAAGAGATGAATCATGCAGTGTTCTTGCTTCATAGTATACATAGTTCTTTGCCTTATTATCCGGTGTTGTGATATCTTCCATCTGATACAGAAGTTCTACAATATCAGCCTGTTTACCTGCCTGCATTCCCTGTACATCTTCCCCTGAATAATCATGAAAGACCGTTCCCACAACAGATGCATTCTTATACACAGAAAGATCTATTTCTTTTAGATCAAAGTATCCGTCAAACTGAGGAATAATCCCTGTTTTTTCATCCGGCTGCGGCAGATAAAGTTTCTTCATTTTATCTTTCAGTTCTTCCTCTAACTGTTCTAATGATGTACCCTCTTCCTGCATTAATTTCTGCATTTTCCCGTAGATATCTTTCTTCTCATCACGGATGCATGCAATTACCTGTGCTGCAAGTCTCATATTTTCATATGCCATATAATTCGTATATGCATTATTATCCACATGTTCTTTGTACTCATCCGGTCCTATAACATCACGGATTTCATATCTGTTGTTTTCTTCAATCCACTCCAGACGGCTGTTCCAGAATCTGGCAGTCTCGATCGTCATCTCATAGCCATATCTATCCATGAAGTCCTGATCATCTGTTGCAGCATAATACTGCCACAGTGCAAAAATAATATCAGACGTAATGTGCTGCTCGATCACTCCGGTTAAACAGATCATCGGCTCTCCGGTATGAACATTGACACCGGTCACATACGGTGTAACTTCACCATCACTGACCCATGCTGCTTCCCACGGGTACATGGCTCCTTTGTAACCATTTTCGATCGCTTTCTTTCTTGCACCGTACAGTCCCTTATAACGGAATTCCAGAAGAGTTCTTGCCGTCTCCGGTTCTGCCATCTGGAAATATGGGAAAATAAATGTCTCTGTATCCCAGAAAGAATGTCCTTTATATCCTTCTCCACTAAGTGCCTTTGCACCAATACCAACCCGGTTATCTTCCCTGCGTACCATGATCTGAAGATGATAAAGTGCAAAACGCACCGCTATCTGTGCATCATCTTCTTTACTATCAATCTGAATATCCTGTTTCTTCCAGATTTTCTCCCAGACTTTTTTACTTTCTTCCAAAAGAGTTTCATAGCCTTTTTCTTCTGCTTCTTTTAAATTATCAAGACCATCCCTGCAGACATTCTCTCCTTCCGGCTCTTTCCCTGATGCCACATACTCCAGATCTCTGCTGGAATGGACCGTTGAAATCTTCTCCACTCTTGCAGTCTCTCCCTGTGGAATGACAAGCTGAATTTCAGCGTGGATTTTTCTTCGGTCATCAATGATCTTAGATGCCGCATCTTCTGTATACTTTCCGCTCTGGAATACTTTATGTACGGTGCTGACTGCAATTGAAACTGCCGATTCTGTCGTGACCATACCCATTTGAAGAAATTTTTCTTCAAATGCACGCTTGGAAAATTCTGTGAGATGCTGTGCCCCATGATTTGTTACCTGTGCGTTGATTCCGCTCACAACCGTTGCTTTTACGTCGCAGTTTACAGGTTTGATCTCAACATATGCACCGATCACATGTACGTTCTTATAAGACACAAAACGATGGAAAGACAGCTGCACGACATTCCCGTTTTTTCCTTCCCACAGGACATTACGGCAGGTTTCCCCCGTATAAAGATTTAATGTTCTTGAATACTCTTTTAGATTGTCCTCTGTCATGGAAAAACGTTCACCATTAAGTTCGATTTCCATATTCACAATATCAGAAACATTCGGAAGTTCAGTTGCTTCCTCTTTGCTTGCTTTGTTGAATGTTCCTGTGATGAACATACCCCTGACAGTATCCACATATCTTTCTTCCAGCGAATTGCGGAGGCCTAAATAACCATTCCCCTGTGTGAAGATGGACTCACATTTTCCAGTATATTTCTCATGAAAGCTGGTCTCCTCAATGATCCAGCTTGTCTCTGCCCCTGTTCCTTTTCTGTAATTCATAACTGGCATAGCTTCATTCTCCTTTATTAACCTTTAATTCCGGATGCAGCAACAGATTCCTGTACCTGCTCCTGTGCAAAGCAATATACAATGATTGCCGGAACCACTACGAGTGTGAGTGCCGCAAACATTTTCGTGTAATCGTACGATAATGACTGGTTAAAAAACTGTAATGCAACCGGCAGCGTCCTGTTCTTCTCTGATGATGTAAGAAGTGATGCATAGAAATATTCATTCCAATTGCCGAGAAACATTAAAATTCCAGCGGTAGAGAGACCTGATTTCGCAAGTGGAAGATTGATCATAAAAAATGTACGGAAAAACCCTGCACCATCAATCGTAGCAGCCTCATCCAATTCTTTTGGAACTCCCATAAATGCCGATTTCAAAATGAAAATCGACATTGCAATACCGCTTCCCAGATATACAAGGATCAAACCTGTTTTGGTATCATACAGATGCATGGAATTGATCAGCGAAAAAATCGGCTGTGCTTTTGCATGACCCGGAACAAGCATTGTAATTGTAAATAGTGCAAAAATAAGATTTCTTCCCGGGAACTCATATTTCGCCAATACATAGGCCGCCATTGCAAAACAGACCAGGGATATCACCGTAGATATCAGCGATATCATCAGCGAATTGCCAAAATAACTAAAGAAATCATATTTCTGGAACAGATATGTGTATGCCTCTTTTGCTGTTGTAATACCTGTTGGCAGTGTAAATGGTCCCTCCAGAATCTGTGCATTCGTTTTAAAGGAGGATAATGCCACCCATACGATTGGGAATACACTCAGCATAATAACAATGAATTCTGTTCCATAAATCAGGATATTTGTTAATATTTTTTTTATCACATTCATGATTGTTCCTCCTAGTAGATTGAATCATTCATACGGAATGCCTTTGTTACAATGTACATAACCAGTAAACCGATCAGGAACATGATCACACCGATCGCATTGGCAAATCCGTAGTTGTAATCTGTGATCGCACGTACCAGCAGTACAGATAAACTCATCGTATCATCACCAGGTCCTCCGGCTGTCGTAAGTGCGATCGCTTCATACATGGAGATACGTGATGTGATAGAACATAACATTCCGGTTCCTATGGAGATCCGGCAAAGAGGAAGTTCCACGAAACGGATCAGCTGCCATCCATTCGCTCCGTCAAGTTTTGCTGCTTCGATCAGTTCTTTTGGAATCGCCATTAAATCATTCAATACGATCAATGTGACAATAACTGCATAAAACAGCCATGTAAGGGTAACTGCCCAGAATGCATATGGACTCTGGTAGAACCACTGCGCCGAAAAATCTTTATCAAATACACGTATCACTGAGTTTAAAACACCCATCTGGTCATTGAAAATAAACCGGTAGATCAATGCCCACGCTGCTGCTGAAATAATATTTGGTATCATAAATACAGAACGTGTGAATTTCCATCCGTGAGGCTTCAGATATAAAACAAATGCCGTGAGCACACCAAATCCTACATGGAACGTCATTGCAATAGCCGACCATAAAATCAGGTTTTTGATCGATGCTGCAGAAGCACTGTTGGTAAAGAGTTTTATATAGTTACTGATCCCATTAAAAGAAGGATCATTAAATCCATCCCATTTTGTAAATGATGTTGTAAGCATCACAGCGATCGGCTGTACATAAAACATCACAAATATAATGATTGTCGGAAGAAGGAATGCGTAAATCCATTTAAAATTTTTAACCTGCACTTTTCCGTATTTTTTCTTTTTTGTCATAATATTTCCTTTCCTTTCAGAAATATCCATTATTTTCAGATACATTCCGCGTTCAGAAGGCAATCTTCTGAAGAAAAGGGGGGAATCAATTTGTCCGTAAATGATCCCCCCTCCATGATTTCATCGATTATTTGTCGCCAGCTTCAGCGGCTTTTGTTGTAAGAGTCTCACAGAACTCTTCCGGAGTAATCTGTCCATTTACTAACTGCACAAGATTGGTACCAAATACACTGGTTGCTACGGAATCAGGCATAATAGTTTTTACATTAGGAACGATATTTGTATCAGATGTCAGTAACTCGGCCTGCTGTTTTACCAATGGTTTTTCATCTAACTTCGAAAGAAATTCATCGCTATAGGTAAGATTCGGTATCTGGCATCCCTCTGTAAGTGCAAATGTCTCTAACTCATCTTTTGAATAAATAAATGCAAGAAATGCTTCTGCACATTCTCTCTCTTCATCCGTACCACCATTGGTAAGCGTCCATCTGCCAAATACTTTTGTATCACAGATTGACACATTGCCAGGATAATAATCCGCATTTACATCCGCTCCATTAAATCCATTAGACCAGTTATCAGAAGCACTGTCCACGAATTCGGAGTTCATCCAGGGACCATTGCAGATAACGGCTGCCTGATCAGACATGAATGCATTGGCTGCGTCTGCATATGCTGCACCAACTGCATTAGAGGATGCATTTGTTTTCCAGATCTCTGTTAATTTTGTTACAGCATTTACGAATGCCGGCTCTGTGTAATCGTAGCATTTGGTTCCTTCATTCGATTGAAGCCATTCTTTACCGCCATCTTCATTTGCGATCAATGCCGTTAAAAACAATGCTGATGTCCATGCATCGTCAACTGTCTGGAACGCTAATTTGTTGTCACCAAGAGAACTGATAAATTCATCCATTGTCATGGATGAAACTGTTTTCTCCGGTGAGTACAGTGCTGAGTTATAGTATAAACCCACGTTAGAAAGTGTGACCGCCGGCACACTGATGATATCTCCGTTCTCCTGTGTACAATATTCCACAGAAGAATCTACACAAAGCTCTTTGATCTCCGGATGTTCATCCAGAAAATCGTTCATCGGATAATACAGTTTTCCCGGAATCATTGCTGTCTGGATCCATTCTTTGTCAGGTGTCTGGATCAGTGCCGGAAGTGCATCAGACTGTGCCAACTGGCTGATCTTGTCTGTATAAGATGCCTCAACGACTTCTTCTAATTCAATATGATATTTTCCTTTGTTTGCCTCATTAAATCTCTCAACGGCAGGTTCAAAATATATAGCACCCACATTCTCTCCGACAAAATAGGTCGGGATTGTAAGTGTGATCTCACCACCGTCAGATGCGCTCTCTGTCTTTCCTCCCTTTTCGGTTGCTGATGCACTGTTATCACCGCCGTTTGAGCCACCGCATGCTGCAAGGGACGCTGTCATTGCTGCCACAAGTAAAATAGATACAAATCTTTTCTTCATATGTATTCCTCCTGAAATATTAGTATAAAGTAAAAAACTAAAACGTTTTGGTAACTGATAAATGAATCATATCCCAAAACGTTTTGGTTTTCAAGTCTTTTGTGCATTTTTTTGTTTTTTCATCATGTTTCACGAATTTTATTGTTTACTTTTATATAATTTTCACAAGCTCATTTCTTTGTTGATGCGCGTTTCATAAGTTTGTATTCCATTGGTATCCAGTCTGGTACACGGTTTCCTTCAATCATGCTGATGACCGTATTCGCACACGCTACGCCCATTTTGTAAGGATACTGCTTAATCGATGTAATCCCTCCGTGAATATACTGTGAAACCGTATAATCATCAAACCCTGCTATTGCTACATCATCCGGCACCCGTACTCCAAGCTGTCCCATGCCTTCAATTGCTCCAATCGCAATGCCGTCACTCACACAAAAAAAAGCATCAATCTCCGGATAACTTTTTTTTAATTCTATTGACTTTTGAACAGCTATTTTCTGCTCAAACAGACAGTCCTCGATCCATTCTTCCCGGATATGGAGTCCGTGTTTCTCTAATGCACGCCTGTATCCACACTCTCTGCGTTCTGACACCTGCGCCATCTTCTTACCGGAAAGCATTGCAATATTACGGCATCCATTCTCAATAAGATGCTCTACTTCTTCAAAAGATGCTTTCTCATTATCAACGGAAACCTCACATACATGATCGCTTTCCAGCGCAACATCCACAAGGACGCAGGGAATCTCACTGTTTTTAATCTGCTCATAGTACGGCATATCCATAGCGAGCCCGTCAACTATGATTCCAGTCAGTTTCTTTTTCTTGCAGATCTGCCCAAAACTGATTTTTATCTGCTTGTTTGTCGGCATTGTAAGAATCGTAAATTCATACTCCATTTTCTGGGCAATCTTATAAATCCCACTCGTAAGTCCAAACATAATACCGCTCGGATCTTCTTCCGGCAATTCTCCGGCAAGCAGCAGTGCAATTGTCTTCTTCTGTATGCCTCTTAGTGAACGGCCAGCCTCATCCGGCATATAATCCAGTCGTCTTGCCACCTCCATGACTTTCTGTCTGGTCTTTTCACTCACATCTTTATAGCCGTTCAGTGCATGGGATACCGTAGTCAGTGATACTCCTGCCTCCTGTGCGACATCACGTATCGTCGTTCTTTCATTCAGATATAACTTTCTGTCTTTCGCCATATGATCCCCCATTGCATTACATTTTTCAGTGGTTTGTAACCATCTTATCACATTTTATCATGATATTCCAACTGCAAAGTAAGCAATTCCATCCATATTTTTCCTGTTTATATTACTTGTAATTCTTATTTTGCAATGTCCAGTAAATCTTTAAATGTAGACAGCTTATAATCTGCTTTGTCATAACCTGCCGCATCGCCGATCGCAATTGCTGTCATATGACCGGAAACTGCTGCATCAATTCCCGCATATGCATCTTCCACAACACCGCACTCTTCCGGCTTCAAGCCAAGAAACTCTGCTGCTTTTAAGAAAACTTCCGGATCTGGTTTGGATTTTTTAATATTTGTTCCATCCGAAATTGCATCGAATTTGTCGATAATTCCTGTTCTCTCAAGAATATATTTTGCATTCCTGCTTGATGATCCGATTGAAAGCAGATAACCCCTTCTATGCAGCTCATCTAAAGTTTCTTTCACTTCATCACTGACATCTGCCGGTGTCATCTGCTCTAAAAGTTTTTTATAAATATCATTCTTCTCAACCGCCATCTTCTGTTTATCCTCATCGCTTAACAGAGGTCCCTCATATCTTTCCAGAATAATTTCCAGGCTATCCATACGGCTCACTCCGCGCAGCCGGTTATTGATCTCCTGATCGAAATAAATACCTTTCTCATCAGCCATCTGTTTCCATGCTTTATAATGATACTGATCTGTAAACACGATCACCCCGTCCAGATCAAAAATAAGTCCTTTTAATGACATTTCTACACCTCCATACTTTCTCTCGCTCTTAGTTTTCCGATATCATCCTGTGTGTTTTCTCTCTTGTCTATGTTCATGCGTCCAGTTACCAAAACGTTTTGGTAAATTTATATTATCATCCTCTATTTTAAAAATCAACAACGTTTTGGTAAATTGTCAATAAAATTCATGTACTGCAAAAACTGCGGTTGAATTTTACAGCAGACAAGCCTTTCTTTCCATACTTCCATCCGGCGAAACAAAAACACCGGCAAATCTGTTTATATTGGTATTGAACGATTTGTAGTAAATAAAGTATAATGTCCATAAGCTCATTTTGACACCTATCAAAATACAAAGAAAGGAACACTATGAAAACAGGACTTGTAGTAGAAGGCGGTGGTATGAAATGCGCATACAGTGCCGGCATTCTGGATAAATTTTTAGACGATGATATCACATTTTCCTACTGCATCGGCGTATCTGCGGGTGCTGCAAATACGCTGTCTTATCTTGCAGGGCAGCGGGGACGTAATCTCCGTTTTTATACGGAACATCTAAGTGATCCGCGCTACTTAAGCGTACGAAGTTTAGTACATACTGGAAACTTATTCGGTCTGCAGTATATTTACGGGACACTGACAAATTCCGATGGGGCAGATCCGCTTGATTACTCTGCCGTCATGGAAAATCCGGCTGAATTTTATATGACTGCAACCGATGCAGCAACCGGGCGTGCAGCTTATTTTTCCAAATATGACATTATCCGCGACGATTACCGCACGGTTATGGCAACCTGCGCTCTTCCCGGTTTCTGCCGTCCTGTAAAAGTAGGGGAACATTTTTATTATGACGGCGGTGTTGCCGATTCGATTCCGCTGCACCATGCGATCGAACAAGGCTGTACCAAAATGGTCGTTATCCTCTCAAATCCAAGGGACTTCGTAAAAAAACCAGAGGCACACCGCCCGCTGTATAAACATATGCTGCATAAATATCCGAAAACAATCCAAAGCATCGACAACCGGCATATTAATTATCAGGCATCCATCGACCTTGCCTGCCGGCTAGAAAAAGAAGGCTATGTTTTTATCTTTGCGCCAAGCCGCCATATGCCGCTTAGCACTTTCTCCAAGGATGCTGCCTTAGAACAGGATCTTTATGATCTCGGAGTTGCAGATTATGAAGCCCGCGCAGAAGAGTTGAAATATTTTTTGAACTAATTTATCTTACAAATAAAAGGACTTTTACCACTATGACCAAAGATCTTACCACCGGAAAAATCATGCCGATCCTGATCCGCTTTACGATCCCGCTCGTGCTCGGCAACCTGTTCCAGCTTACCTACAATGCCGTAGACAGTATCATTGTCGGGCATTTTGTCGGAAAAGAAGCACTTGCCGCTGTCGGCATCTGCAATCCGATTTCCACTCTGATGATCCTGTTTTTAAACGGACTGTGCATGGGTGCCAGCATTTTAATGGGAATGCAGTATGGGGCAAAAGATTACGACACGCTGCACCGCCAGATCAGTACCACCATGCTCTCCGGCGTTATTTTTTCGTTGATCTTATCCACAGCATGTATCCTGTTTGCAAGACCGATCCTGATCTTAATGCAGGCGGATGCAGGTATTTTATCCCTCACAACAGAATACTTACAGATCATCTTTTTAGGATTGGTCTTTACTTTTCTGTACAACTTTTTTTCGAGCACACTGCGTGCACTCGGTGACAGCAATACCCCGCTTTATTTTCTGATGATCAGTGCCGTTTTAAATATTTTAGGGGATCTGTTTTTTGTTGTCGTGTTGAAAGCCGGCAGCAACGGCTGCGCGGTATCTACCGTGCTGAGTGAAGCCTTATGCTGCGTTTTCTGTGTCATCTATATCCAGAAAAAAGTGCCCTTATTAAGACTCGGAAAAAAATGGCTGGTATTTGACCGCTCGCTCTTAATGCGCACGATCGCCTATGGCTGGACATCCGCATTACAGCAGGCAACTGTACAGCTTGGAAAACTCGGCATCCAGGCAATCGTTAACACCATGGGTGTTTCGGTTGCAGCCGCATTTGCGATCGTAAACAGAATTGACGACTTTGCCTACACACCGGAACAGAATATTGCGCATGCCATGACTGCCCTGATGGCACAGAATAAAGGTGCCGGAAAAAAAGACCGCATGCGGGAAGGATTCCGCTGCGGTATGATTCTTGAAATTATATACGGGCTTATTGTATTTGCACTTTGCTTTTTATTTGCAAGAGAATTTATGCTCTGCTTTATCAAAGATGAGGAAGTCATCGGACACGGTGTCATCTACCTGCATCTGATCTCCCTGATGTATATACTGCCGGCTGTCACAAACGGGATCCAGGGGTATTTCCGCGGTATCGGCGATTTAAAGATCACACTTATCAGCAGTTTTGTAAATATGGGAATCCGCGTGCTTGCCGCCGCACCTCTCGTCTTTAAAATGCATCTTGGTATTGAGGCACTTCCATATTCCTATCTTGCAGGCTGGATCGCCATGCTGATCGTGGAGTTACCGCTTTTGCTGCGCAAAGTACACAGCAAATAAACAAGAAAAAAGGACTCTATCCGTTTTGGGGATAAAGTCCTTCTTTTTCTATTTTGTATCTATGCAATTATCTCTTCAGGCACATTGTCTGATTCTCTCGCTACCATCCACAATCTGTCACTTTACGCGCGCAGTCAGATGGTCTCCTTCCACGTCAATCAGGATCGTATCGCCTTCCCTTACCTCATCTGCAAGAATCAGTTTTGCAGAAAGTGTCTCCACATGTTTCTGTAAGAAACGCTTTAACGGTCTTGCACCGTAAACCGGATCGTATCCGTTGTCCACGATATACTGCTTTGCCGCATCTGTCAGCTCTACTGTGATCTCACGGTCAGAGAGACGTTTGTTGAGATCTGTGATCAGAAGGTTGATAATGTTGCCGATATTGCCTTTTGTGAGCGGCTTGAACATGATGATCTCATCGAGACGGTTCAAAAATTCCGGACGGAAATGTCCTCTCAGTTCATTCATGACTGCCTCTTCACACTCCGGATTGATATCTCCGTTGTCATCAATTCCTTCGAGCAGATGCGCCGAACCAAGGTTTGACGTCATAATAATGATCGTATTCTTAAAGTCAACGGTTCTGCCCTGCGAATCTGTGATACGTCCGTCATCAAGTACCTGTAACAGCACATTGAATACATCCGGATGTGCTTTTTCCACCTCATCAAACAGTACAACAGAATATGGTTTTCTGCGGACTGCCTCGGTGAGCTGACCGCCCTCATCGTATCCGACATATCCTGGAGGCGCTCCGATTAAACGGGAGACGGAATATTTCTCCATATACTCACTCATATCAAGACGCACCATGTTAGACTCGTCATCAAACAGGCTTGCCGCAAGTGCCTTTGCGAGCTCCGTCTTACCAACACCGGTAGGTCCTAAGAACAGGAACGAACCGATCGGCTTTGTCGGATCTTTGATACCTGCTTTGGAACGGATGATCGCTTCTGTAACCTTAGTGACACCCTCGTCCTGTCCGATGACACGTTTGTGTAGTTCCTCATCGAGATGAAGTGTCTTGTTTCTCTCACTCTCCGTCAGTTTTGCAACCGGGATACCGGTCCAGCGGGAAATAATACGTGCAATCTCCTCCTCGCTGACATTTTCATGTACCAGGGAAAGATCACGGTTCTTTACTTCCTCTTCTTCGGCTTCCAACTGTTTTTCTAACTGCGGTAATTTGCCATACTGCAATTCTGCTGCTTTTTCCAGATCATAATTCTGCTGTGCGGTCTTGATCTCATTTTTGACTGTCTCGATCTCCTCACGCAGTTTCTGGACTTTTTCTACCGATTTCTTTTCATTTTCCCACTGCGCTTTTTTCGTATTAAACGTATCGCGCAGTTCTGCCAATTCTTTCTGCAGGTCAGCGAGACGCTCCTGGCTTAACCTGTCTGTTTCTTTCTTTAATGCGGTTTCCTCAATCTCAAGCTGCATGACACGACGGTTTAATTCATCAAGTTCTGTCGGCATGGAATCAAGTTCTGTCTTGATCAGGGCACATGCCTCATCCACAAGGTCGATCGCTTTATCCGGCAGGAAACGGTCGGAAATATAACGGTTTGAGAGCACTGCTGCCGATACTAACGCAGAGTCTGTGATCTTTACACCGTGGAACACTTCGTAGCGCTCCTTTAAACCACGCAGAATGGAAATCGTATCCTCAACCGTCGGCTCATCCACCATAACCGGCTGGAATCTTCGCTCTAACGCTGCATCTTTTTCGATATATTCACGGTATTCATCAAGTGTCGTTGCACCGATACAATGCAGTTCACCACGCGCAAGCATAGGTTTTAACAGCTGTCCGGCATCCATTGCGCCGTCCGTTTTTCCGGCTCCGACGATCGTGTGCAGCTCATCGATAAACAGGATGATCTGTCCGTCAGAATTTTTGATATCATCAAGAACCGCTTTCAAACGCTCCTCAAATTCACCACGATACTTCGCACCTGCGACCAGGGCACCCATATCCAGTGCAAATAATTTTTTATCTTTCAAGCCTTCCGGCACATCACCTTTTACGATACGCTGTGCAAGTCCTTCTACCACTGCGGTCTTACCTACACCAGGTTCACCAATCAGCACCGGATTATTTTTTGTCTTACGTGAAAGGATACGGACTACATTCCGGATCTCATCATCACGTCCGATAACAGGATCAAGTTTCTGCTCTTTCGCACGCGCTACCATATCGTAACCGTATTTTTCAAGAGTATCATAAGTAGCTTCCGGATTGTCCGAAACAACACGCTGATTGCCGCGCACCGTTGAGAGTGCCTGTAAAAACCGCTCTCTCGTGATTCCGTACTCTTTGAAGATCTCCTTCATTGCCTTGTTCGGGTATTTTAACAATGCAAGAAAAAGATGCTCCACGGAAACATATTCGTCTCCCATCTGCTTTGCCTCGTCCTCTGCATGGATCAGCACCTTATTTAAATCCTGACCGACATAGACCTGACCGCCGGATACCTTTACCCTTGCAGCAAGATGTTTCTTTGCGTTATCCAGAAAATGCTCTTTCTGGATTTCCATTTTTTCTATCAGTTTTAAAATCAGTCCGTCTTCCTGCTGCAGCAATGCAACAAGCAGATGTTCCTGCTCGATTTCCTGATTGCCATATTCATATGCAAGTTTTTCACAATCATTGATCGCTTCTACGGACTTCTGTGTAAATTTCTGAATGTTCATATATCTTCCTCCCTCTTATTCTATTGTGGTCCAAACTGGACATCTATATCAAATGATGGCAGACCATCATGAGTTTTCTTTCTTAATTTATATCTGTTTTCCGTTTACAATTTGTGTTATACACCCGATTGTTAGCACTGTCAAGAGGTGAGTGCTAATTATTTTATAAAAAAAATATAAACTGTCCTACGAATACGATATGCTCTGCATCCGCAGGACTTTTTCCCTCACAATCCCCTATTCTTCTATCCGGATCACATCTTTCAGCACATAATGAAACGAAGGTGCAGACGCAAACTCATTCTCCGTATATCCCTGATTCAGATCATAAGTATCGTCCGGGTCATCCGGATCTGCCCCGACATAATCTCCCCGGAACACATCCAGTTTCCCCTGCTCAAACTGCCGGATCACTTCCTGCATTTTTTCCGCTGTGCCATCAGCAGCCGTGATTTCATTTAATTCTAACATCTGCACCCAGTCTTCTTCAAAACCGGCACCAATATCATTTCCATTGACCGTTCCTTTGATACTTTTCTCAATCACACGGTCGTTTAAAACTGCATCCACAGCTCCCATCATATAGGGTTCCCAGTTGATCTTGCATCCGGTAAGATAAGTGGTCGGCGCCACATCTTCCATACTCTGGTTATAACTTACCAGATAAACTGGAGTTCCCACAGCAGTTTCCTCACACGCGGTAGCGGGACCTGCAGTATCCGAATGCTGTGATATGATCACACAGCCCTCATCAATCAGGTCTTTGGCATACTGTTTTTCCGTCCGGTAATCATTCCATTTATTGGTATAACGCACTGTCATCACCGCTTCCGGTACAACCGATCTCACTCCGAGCAAAAATGCCGTATATCCGGAGATCACCTCCGCATAAGGATAGGCTGCAACATATCCGATCTTTGCCTGTTGCTCCGTAATCACGCCTTCTTTTATCAGTTCTTTCATTTTCATCCCGGCTGCCACTCCCGCCGTATACCTTCCCTGATAAATTTTCCCCATGAATGTATGATAATTTTTTAAGAGGGGCTCTTCATTTGCATTCGCACATGTTGCCATACAAAACTCGATCCCGGGATATTTTTCTGCAAACTCCTTCGTAACGGTTCCATAATTATAACTGGTCGTAAAAATCAGGTCACACCCGGCATCCACAAGCTGCTGTAAGTACTCTGATTCCGTTCCCTCCGCAACATTATTGAGTGCAATGACTTTTACCTGATCCCCGTATTTTGTCTGGATTGCCTCCTGCGCATCAATAAAATTGCTGGTATATGCGGTACTCGCATCTCCAACATACACAAAACCAACAGTGATCTCTTTTTCTTCGTCTCTCAGAAAGTATACAGATGCCGACACAAAAGCAATCACAACCAGACAGGTGCACAATGTCACAAGATATACTTTTTTCACCTTACTCCTCCTCTTTTTCCCTGCTATGATCTGCATGTGCATGTTCTTTGTACAGACTGCATATGTCAATCTTTCCATTGTCAATCAGTCCTAACATAACATCGACAAGTCCTGGATCAAACTGCGTTCCCCTTCCATTTTTCAGTTCCTGTATCACATAGGTCATATCCAACTGTTTCCGGTAAACGCGATTCACCGTCATTGCATCAAATGTATCTGCAATTCCGATAATTCTGGCATTGATCGGGATTTCTTCTCCTTTTAACCCGTGCACATATCCTTTTCCATCATATCTTTCATGATGATATAAGGCCCCCTCTTCCACATGGTCTACGATTGTGAAACTCTTTAAGATTTCCGCACCTTTCGTCACATGCGATTTCATAATTCCATATTCCTCGTCCGTTAATTTTCCCGGCTTATTTAAAATCCGGTCGGGAATACCGATTTTTCCGATATCATGTAAAAGCGCTGCCCTTTTCAGATCCTCACAGCTTTTCTCATCAAACCCAAGTTCTTTTGCGATCAGTACGGAATATTCTGCCACACGCTCAGAATGCTGACTCGTCCTTACATCTTTAGCGTCTACCGTCTTAGCAATCGTAAGTACCGTCTCATTCCCCATTTCCAGCTGCTTTTTTACCAGTTCAATCTCCTTTTTCTGAAGATTGATCACTCTCTGCACCTGTGTATGAAAAATCATCCAGGTCAGATAAGCTACTGCTAACGTAAACACTGCCACTATATAAACCACAAACCACCAGTGATCGTAGATCTCTGCCTTTTTTTCAATGGTATACACACTTTCCACTACCGGATTCTGTCCCTTATGATCCAGCACCGCAATATGAAATTTATAGGTTCCTACCGGAAGATTTGTATAAATCACTCTGGACATCTCACTTTGGGACATCACCTGCGGCTCACTGTCATACCCCTCTAAGTAAACACTTACATAAGGGATATTCACGGAATAATTGATAATTTCCGGAAATATCTCAAGCTTTTCTGCTCCCCTTTCCAGATAGATCACCTCTCCACGTCTGACAAAATGCGATACATCATCTATTTTTACGGATTTCATCTGCATACGGTAGGAACGGACAGAAACCTCATAATTTTTAAGATTCATACAAATCACTCCCGTATCTGTGGAAAAATAGAAATTCATATCTTCATCTACATAATTCCATGCATTTGGTGTCAGCGCCCAGTTAAGCCCGGCATCACTGTTTAACAGTTTATACTCTAATTTCCTCCCGGACAAAAGCTCCTCTTTATCCACAACATAGATCCCCGCTGACCCTGGTATAAACAAAGTATGGTCGATTCCCTCCACAATATCATAATTATTATAATAAGGAAATTTATCAAGACTCCTGATTTTTCCTTCCGTATCCATGTAACAGATTCCATTACTTGTTACAATAAATACACCTCCATCCTCATTTTTCACCATACGGAGAATCACCTCTGAGCTTAATCCATCCTCTTTGTTGTAAACATCATTCACTTTTCCATTTTTTATCACCGCGATTCCATTTCCATCCGTGCCGGCAAATATGGTTCCGTCTTCCTGTTCTAATACACAAAGAATCTTCGGTACCGTAAGTCCATCTGATTCACCGGTCACTTTTGTAATCTCCCCATCCCGGATAAATGTAAGTCCCGCATCTCCTGCCGCAAGTATCGTCCCGTTTTTTAGTTCTTCGACGGTACGGTATTTATTACCATTTGCCCCACTGGCATTATCATAGACAAAAGTCTCTCCTTTTGCTGTAATCTCATAAATGCCCTTTCCCGTTGTGCAGATCCACAAGTTTCCACAGCTGTCTGTCCGAATACATCGTATTCTTGTGCCAGCTAAGGTTTCCGTAACATCATCCGTATATTCTTCTCCGGTCTCTTCATCCATTACCTCTAATCCGCTGTCCGTTCCTATATAAAACCTGTTCTGCCATTTCGTAACTGAATTGACAACTTGATTTTCCTGGATAGCTCCTGTCTGCAATGATGTAAATACCGACTTACATAAACGAAGAACGCCAAGCCTTGACGATGTAAACCAGAGATTTCCCTGATAATCCATCAGCATATGATCAATCGAACTGTTGAATGTATCTGTATTTATCATTTTAAAATCTGTCTGTTCTACAAAATATCCCACTCCGTTATCGGCACAGACAAACATGGCTCCGTTATCTAAAAAATACAGTGACTTTATATTTGATAATTCTTCACAGCCTTTCGTTTCCCTGTATTTCCACTCTCCCGTATCACAGCCATAGCAAAGTATCTCATTCTGTGAAGTTCCGGCATACAAAAGTCCGTTTTCATCAAACTTACAGCAGGAAAAATCAGCTCCCTCGGATGGCTCCACAATATCCATGATCTTTCCCTGCCGGATAAAATACAGTTTTCCATCATCGGTTACCGCTGCAACTGTTCCATTTGCATCTGCATCCATACTTTTTACATACACAATATCTTCCATCGTCTTTTTCACATTTAATCCACCTGCTAATGTAACAATGGAAAGTGCCCCGGCTGTTCCAACATAATAATTTCCATCTGCGCACTGTGTAATACAGCGCACCGAATCCGATGCAAGTCCCTGTTTTTCAGTAATAACATTTGCAACCGTATCATTGATAAAGATGGAAAGTCCGCTGTCATTCGTTCCAACCCACAGTCTGCCTTCCTCATCCGTATACAGGCAGTTCACGGTTTTTATCGATTCATATTCATTGATCCATTGAAATTTTGTGCCATTATACCGGTACAGCCCGCCATATGTTCCAATCCATAAAACGCCATCCTTCGTCTGCACAATATCATTGGCACATCCACCCGGTATTCCATTTTCCCTGCCATAAACAGTCTGAAGATAACTACTGTAATCTTCCTGTTCTGTAACTGTTTTTGCCGTTACTGTCTCTCCCCGGATCATGCCAAGCACCAATATACAAAGAAACATCATGAGCAAAGTATGCTGTCTTTTAGATACAATTTTTTTCTGAACCAATTTTATAAGAGAAAATACTAAGACGATCGTTATAACCTTATCAAGAAAATCAAGATAAAACTGTCCCATACAGTGACTGAAAAAGCTGTTGAATCCAACTTTTTCCATAGACTCAATAACACCGTCTCCCCAGATATTCTGCGTAGAACCATCACAATACAGATAGTTAAACGGGACAGAAAGTGTCACCGATAAAACCGCTACTAAAAAACTTGTTGAAAGTACTCCATAAAGATTTTTTAAAAATCCTTTTTTCACACATATGCCGGTCGTTATGCCGACCATGGCACTGACCACTGCGTAAAACATATTTGTCCAGGAATATAAAATCCCATAGGTAAGATTTACCGTCATCCCGACCATAGCTGCACAGAAAGGTCCCAGCACATACGCCGCCGTTACTGTTCCAAAAGAATCAAGCCACAACGGCAGCTGCAGCCTGTCAGACAAAATCCTGCCGGCAAAATTTATCACTATACATCCAAGTACAAACGTGCTGATCACATACCATTTATTATTTTTCATAACCTTTTCCTCATGTGTACATCAATAACACAGGTGCTATTGCTTTATCCCAGGTAACTCTACTAATATTTTAACAAAAACCGGTAAAAAGACAACTGTTTCCGTTGATTTCATACATTAATTTTTTAATGTATGAAAGTACCGGGTTACAGGATTTCTATTTCATTTAAAATTACAATATGTTAGAATAAAGCAATCACTGTAACTTATCGAATGAAAATGGTTAAAAAATACCGTACAGGTATGGAGAATAATGTGCAATGGAGGAATATCATGGAACATCAGACAAATTCATGCTTTACAGATTATTCCTGTAAAGATTTTATCACCGTTTTATCCGGCAAGTCTCCGGTTCCGGGAGGCGGAGGTGCCGCTGCCCTCGCCGGCGCGATCGGTATCGCTCTTGGAAATATGGTCGGGAGTCTTACCGTTGGAAAAAAGACCTATGCCGCTGTGGAAGAGGATATCATTCAATGTAAGAAAAAAGCAGACGACATCACAGCACGGCTTTTAGATCTCGTGGCAAAAGACGCCAAAGCTTTTGAACCGTTAAGTGCCGCCTACGGCATGCCAAAAAGCACACCGGAAGAAATTGAAAAAAAGGCAGAAGTAATGGAAGCCGCCTTAGTGGGAGCCTGCGAAGTTCCACTTGAGATCATGCGGACCTGCGCAGAGGCGATCGATCTGATTGAAACCTTTGCCGAAAAGGGCAGTAAAATTGCCATCAGCGATGCCGGTGTCGGCGCCACGCTGCTAAAATCTGCTCTTCAGGGGGCATCCTTAAACATCTACATCAACACAAAATCCATGGCTGACAAAGAAGTTGCCGCTTCCTATAATAAGGAAGCTGATGAACTGCGTGAAACATACGAAAAGAAAGCAGATGAGATTTTCAATCTGGTCTGCACAAAGATCCGCTAAATCGGAAAACCATATATTTTTTCATCCGCTATTTGGTGACGATATCAACTGAATCAACAGAATTAAAACATCATTATTATATGGAGGTACCTATGGCTAAATTATTATCAGGAAAAGAAGTTACCGCTTCTTTAAATGAAGAGATCCGTAAAAAAGTAGAGACACTGAACGCACACCAGATCACACCAAAACTTGGCATCATCCGCATTGGTGAAAGAGAAGATGATATTTCTTACGAGCGCGGTGCGACTAAACGCTGTGAAACTCTTGGCGTTTCCTATAAAAAATTCCTGCTTCCGGAAGATGCCTCAGAGGAAATGGTTTTAAATACGATCGCACAGGTAAATGAGGCAGACGATATTCACGGCGTATTACTCTTCCGTCCTCTGCCGCGTCATTTAGATGAAAATAAGATCATCAACGCGCTCGCCGTAGAAAAAGACATTGATGGCATCACTGACCGATCCATGGTCTCTGTTTTCCTTGGAAAACAAACCGGTTTTGCACCGTGTACACCGAGTGCCTGCATGAAGATTTTAGATCACTATGGCATCAACTGCTCCGGCAAAAAAGCTGTCGTGATCGGCAGAAGTCCCGTCGTTGGAAAACCAGCCGCCATGATGCTGCTTCAGAAAAATGCAACCGTAACTATCTGTCACACGAAAACTACAGATATGCCATCCGTTGTAAAAGAAGCAGACATCGTGATCGTTGCTGCCGGGAGAGCCGGTGTCATCGACGCAAAATATCTGCGTGCCGGTCAGACTGTCATTGACGTAGGGATCAACGTAAACGAGGAGGGCAAACTCTGCGGTGACGTAAACTTCGCCGACGCAGAACCTGTTGTGGATGCGATCACTCCCGTTCCGGGCGGTGTCGGAAGTGTCACAACTTCTGTCCTGATCGAGCATGTTGTGGATGCTGCTCTCCTAAAGGCTGGATTAGACATCTTATAATTGTGCTGCACCAGTACATCATTTTTCTAAATAGCAACAGGTCACTGCACTAGAAAAAAGTCTCAACGCAGGCATAGCTTTCTACGTTGAGACTTTAAATCTACTCTCCAATCACAACTTTACAGTCCTTTTTATAGCCTAACAGGACGTCATACTCATCTATGATAATAATAACCTTTTCGATCTACAAACCAGTAGTATCCAACTCTACGATCATCTGACCGATTTTCTGCTCTTTTAACAGATAACACATATAGATTGGAAGATATGTCACAGTTCCTTCTGTTTCTACATTTCCAACGGAAAAAACATAGGCTTTCTCAAGATGATAATCCGGTATGTTCATAAAATTATCCAAAGCTTTGTGTGATTTATATGCCTTACCAGACTTAACTTCAATCGGAACAACTTTCCCATTCATTTCTATCACAAAATCCATTTCACCAATATTTTTCTTTTTACAGAAATATGGTGTAAAACCATTCGCCGTTAATTGCTGTGCGACAGCATTTTCAAAGTGTGCTCCGTTGTTCACTTCTCCGTTTTTATTAATTAATTCCATTTTTGTTTCTGCCGGATATGCACTTGTCAACAATCCAATGTCGCTCGAAAAAAGTCTGAATATATTACTGCTCTTGCTTGCTAAAAGTGGAATAACTGGTGCCTCAACATTATAAACCGGCAACGCCACACCTGCATCTTTTAACCACAAAAAACTATTTTCGTATCTGTCAAATTTCAGTTCTTTATCCAACATCGTAAATACAAACTTTTTATTCTGCTTATTTAGTTCAGCAGGAATAATGTCATATATGGACTTTAACTTAAGCTTTCTGTCCTCAATCTCATATTGGGAAAAATCCTCTTTATAAAGCGTTGTTATATCACGTTGTACTTTGTCAACCTCTCGAATATCTTTTGTTTCTATATAAGTTTTTACAGCATCTGGCATTCCTCCAACAATAAGATAAACAAAAAACATAGACAAAAGCTTCTGATGTACAAATTCGTCCACAGGACTGGCGTTTTTAAATTTTTCATTTAGCATATCTAATGTAGTTACTGAGACATTATTCGCCATCATAAATTCTTCGAAATCCATAGGGTACATCTTTAAAACAGTCAGGTATCCAACCGGAGCCGAAGCGATACCTTTCAGTTCTACCCCTAATAAGGATCCGCTCATTACATACTTAAAACTTCCCTCATCTACAAGAAATTTTATTTTAGTTACTATTTCCGGGCATTTCTGAATCTCATCAAAAAAAACAACCGTTTCATGCGATTTGCAATCTTCTGGCATGATCATTTTTAATTTAATCAAAAAATCTTCCGCACTCATCTCTGCATTTAAGTAGGAAACCATATCCGGCTGATCAATAAAATTCACTTCAAACTTAGTATATCCGCTCTTTTCAATTTCATCTCTTATGAGCCATGTTTTTCCTATCTGTCTTGCTCCTGTCACTAATAATGCCTTATTTGAATTTTTAATCCATTCGCCAATTGCAATTGAATCTTTTCTGTACATAAATTCATACCTCCAATTACACAATACACTATCTGCCCCGTTTTTTCAATCATTATCATTGCAATTTGCCCCGTTTTTAAATTTAATATAATTATATTTTGCCCCGTTTTTAACATTGCTATTCACCAAGTCTGCCCCGTTCATCAAAAAATCCGCAGGTGTGCTCTAACATCCTGCGGATTTTTCATCTCAAAATAATTATTTTACAGTAGAAACGATCAGACTCATCTTCCCCTGCATCTCAACTTTTCCATAACCATTCGGCAGGATAAAATGATCTCCCTTCTTCACCGGGCTGCTGCCCACGATTCCATCTCCCTCTAAAACAGATACTAACAGGAACGGATACTTCTGCTCAAATTCCATCTTTCCATTTACGTCTGCCTTAAAGATCGTATAATATTTGCAGGAATACAGTTCATTCAACTGATTTTCCGGCAGATTCAATGCGGATTTTACACTGTCATCCACTGATTTAGCCGGAACCGTGATCACATCAATACTCTTTTCTACATGCAGTTCCCTCGGCTTTCCGTTAGAGAGACGGTCATAATCGTACACACGGTACGTGATATCACTGTTCTGCTGTGTCTCTAAGATCAAAAGACCACCCTTAATTGCGTGAACAGTGCCCGGATCGATCTGGATAAAATCACCTTTTTTAACCGGGATCTCACGGATAAACTCTTTCCATTTTCCCTGATGGATCATATCGGAAAGTTCTTCTTTCGTCTTTGCATTATGACCGATCACAAGTGTTGCCCCTTCCGGCGCATCCATGATATACCAGCACTCTGTCTTTCCAAAAGAACCGTTTTCATGTACTTTCGCATAATCATCATCTGGATGTACCTGAATACTAAGATCATCCCTTGCATCAATGATCTTTGTGAGAAGTGGAAAACGGTCACAGTCATAGTTACCGAATACTTCCGGATGCTCCTTCCATACAGCAGATAACTTCATACCGGAAAATGCACCGTTGCGGATCGTACCATCTCCGTTTGGATGAGCGGAAATACCCCAACATTCGCCGATGTCATCTCCCTCTACCGGATAACTGAACTCTTCTCTTAACTTTGTTCCGCCCCAGATATTATGTGTACATACCGGGTCTAAAAACAAAATCTCTTTATTTGCCTGATTCATACTAAGGATTCCTCCATTTGTCTCTATTACTTTCTGATACCAGAATGCAGAGTCCTTGACAATACGCTGCTGTGTGGCAAAGTCCACATAAATGATACCAAAACGCTGTTTATATCCGTCAGACCACTCAAAATTATCAAGAAATGTCCACAGGAAATATCCTCTTACATCCGCACCCTCGTCACTGGCACGCTGCATGGCACCAATATAGGAATCTAAAAATGTGATACGGTTCGGATCATGCACTCTGCCGTCTGCACTGATGTTATCATGGCAGGACATACCGTTTTCTGTAATATAAAGCGGCAGCGGATAACGCTCTGTCAGAAATCTGATTCCATAATAAAATGCTTCCGGCGTTACCGGCCAGTCTGATCCTGTCTTAGGAAATCCCGGTGCACGGTCTACAAATTCCGGCTCACCGTCTTTTCCTGCACGGATATAATAGCCATTGTATATATTCTGTCCCATAAAATCAAGTGGCTGATGTATCAGCTCCATATCTTCTTCTGTGATTTCCGGCAGATATTCTGCAAATTTTTCCAGTCCTTCTTTCGGGTAATGTCCTAAAAATACAGGATCGGAAAACCATGCCACATTCCAGGTCCAGTTATCCATCGGATTATAAAAACCAAAATAAACTTTCTTTGCAGCCTCGATATCTTCCGGCTTATCGGTATATGGATAAGCAACTCCTCCGGTCGGTGCATATCCGACTTTGATATCACGGACTGCATATTTTCGAAGATTGATGACCGCCTGACCATGCGCTTTCATGAGGTTGTGCGCGATCTGGAATGTATCTTTTGCCGACAGCTTTAATCCCGGTGCATGCACACCGCTTAAATGTCCCAGTCCTACCACACACTGCGGTTCATTGATCGTAATGAAATACTCACAGATATCGGAAAAGTTCTCTGCAACAACTTTGGCATATTCCCCGAACCAGTCTATCACCTCTGGATTTAACCAGCCTCCTTTTTCATAAAGAGCCTGCGGAAACTCCCAGTGAAACATGGTAATATATGGCGTGATCCCATTTTCTTTCATACATGTGATCATATCACGGTACATCTGGATTGCTTTTTCATTGACACGTCCGGTTCCTTGCGGCAGAATACGTGCCCAGTTTAATGAAAAACGATATGCCTTGATGCCAAGATTTTTCATCAGCGCATAATCTTCCTTATAATGATGCATATGATCGCAGGTCGTATACGCATTCTGATTTTCATATATCCTGCCTGCCTCCGTAAATGCATCCCAGACGTTTTTTCCTCTTCCATCGTTTGCGTCAGTTCCCTCTACCTGATAAGAACTGCTCGCAACACCCCAAACAAAATCATCCCGAAACATATTTTCTTTTCCTTTCCCAATGAGCTATTTTTCAGAGGAACCAATGACAGAAACCAGATAAAACGGCACCGCATCATCCTCATGTGTCTCTACCAGACGGACTTCCACCTTATGTACTTTATTTTCTCCATGTTCTAAGATAGTGTCAAGCTCTAATTTATCGCCCCATGTTTCATCAAAGTTTGCATCCAGACGAACTGCATGATCCGTTTCCCCATCTACGATGATCTCTGCGACCGGTGCCGGAAGTTTTACGGATTTCCGGTACTGCACCGAAACATTACAGCCTTCAATATCAAATGTGATCGAATCACCTTTCTTTGAAGCAGTCCATCCATGTTTGAAACAGTCCGTGATATCTCTCTGCGCAGATGTATCTGCCACAAATCCACTGCAGACTGCCTTTTCATCGTTGTTCCGATGACGGATGGATTTTTCATAAGTATTTTTTGTAAGAGGTGCCGGATAATCCGGTTCACTCAGTTCCTTTACATCTTCTGTTCTTACTGTGTCCAGAAAATAGGTAATAACTGATGCCACAAGTGCATGTCCGGCATCATTCGGATGCAGGTCATCCGGTGTGATATCACGGTTTTCAATATGTCCGCTAACAACCTCCGGATAGATCGTGCTCTGCATGCTGACAGCCGGAAGATCATAATGTCTTGCAATACGTCCGTGCATCAGCTGGGCATTTCCACCATTATTGTAAAATACATTATGCACCAAAAGAACTGCCGGTTTTGTTTTACTGGTATATACCTTGCGCACCAGTCCCTCATATGTTTCCATAAAATGCTCCGTGCTCTCATCATTGACAGAAAACTCAATGATCACAAAATCCGGCTCCTTCGAGAGCAGGTCATCTTCTGCACGTGCCACACCAAATTGTGATGTCGTTCCACCGATTCCTGCATTAATATAAGTAAAATCTGTCTGTGGGAATGTCTTTTTCCACCACTCATAAACATGATATGCATAACAGAGTTCCGGTTTGGTGGAAAGACTTCCCTGGGTGATTGAACCTCCTAAGAATGCAATGTTTAATGGTTCGCCGGCTTTTGCGCGGTCCATAACTTTTTTTAAGCGGTATAAGTTGCCGTGGTTGGCAATGCCGTTTTCGTATTTGATCTGATATTCCATGTTAATGTTCTCCTTTTTATTCCCAGATTTCATCTCCGAGTGATGTAATATATGCTGCAAGTTCGTCCGACATCTGCTCTGCCTCCGGGATACGGATATGTCCAGGTGTGCCGGAGCCATTTTTCGTGTAGAGGAAGTGATGGACTCTGCTGCTTCCAATACGGGTGCAGACTTCATCGATGGAGCGGTCCCAGTTTTTATCATGACACAGGATCGTGGTAGCTAAAATGATCTGTGCTTTTGGATATAGTTCCATCAGTTTTTCGATAAATGCCTGGTAATGTTTTCTCCAGTTTTCGGATTTTTCACTGTCGTAATCTTCTGCCATATAGTCTACCGGATGATTATCGTTTTGTCCGATCGCGACAACGACTACATTCGGGATATATTGGGAAAAATCCCACTGTTTTGTCGGTCCGAGATCCGGGTGGTATTCGATCTTATCATAGCAGGATTCAACACCTTTATAATGAGGTGCGGCAAACCAGCCGGTATCATCTAAAAGTGATATTCCACCCTGTGACGTATCATGGATCTGTGCATTTAATTTGCGCGCCGTCATCCATGCATAGGAATACCAACTGTTTGAGTATTGCCCATCATGCTCCGGGTCCGGTTTTCCGGCATATTCCACAGCCTCTGAAACCTCTCCGCAGGAAACACTGTCACCGAAAAATTCCATTTTACGTTTTGGTTTTTCCGGCAGTGCCAGCACTTTAGCTCCATCCTCGATCTCAAATCCGTAAAATGTAAATGTATGACAGGAATCCATCCTCTTAAATAAAAGCAGTTCATGTGTTCCTTCCGGCAGGTTCTCCGCTAAAGTATAGGTCTTTTTCTCCTCATCGGACGATAAGGTAAAACGCTTCTGTTCCCCGTCTATAAAATATCCCAGCTCATTCGTCCAGCAGGAACGGTGGTTTACGATCACTGCCTTTAAGGATGTTCCGGTAAATTTCATTCCAATTGAGCTGCACGCATAGACAAGAACCGGTGCAAGCCTGTCATCAAAATCAATTCTTCCGCTGTAAGATAACATCTCATTATCTGGTTTAATTATCATGTTCTGAGTTCCCCTCCAAAAATTAAATATGTAAGCAGACTGCCCGCTCCGCGGACATTCCATTATGATAAAATGCACGTTCTGCGGACACTCCATCACACGTTTCATGAATTACGCAACAAGGCTGCCGCAATTTTCATTGCATCTGGCAGCCTGTGTTATGAATTAATTTTATGCTATTAAGGATGAATAGCAGCAATTTTAGCGTCTTCCGATCTCGGTATCTTCCGGAGTTACAACGCTGTTTTCCTTGATGTAATCAATGATATCATCAAGTTCTGTAAATGCAAGACCAACATAGCTGTCTGCAGCACCGTAGTAAATTGCAATTTTTCCGGATTCGGAATCATGGATTGTTGCACATGGGAAGCATACGTTCGGAACAAATCCGCGCTCCTCATACCATTCTTCCGGTGTAAGTAAGAATGTCTCACAACGATATTTTACAATAGATGGATTGTCAATGTCTAAGATTGCTCCACCGATAGAGTATACATAGCCATTGCAGGTTCCGCTTACTCCGTGGTAGAATAACAGCCATCCTTCGGATGTCTCGATCGGAGCAGCACCGCCGCCGATCTTTAAGGACTCCCACCACTCAGAGCCTTTGCCCATTACATGTCTGTGTTTGCCCCAATAGGTAAGATCCGGGCTCTCACTTACGAAAATATCACCAAACGGTGTATGTCCACTGTCAGATGGACGGGATAATAACATGAAGTTTCCGTTGATCTTTCTTGGGAATAATACTGCATTTCTGTTAAACGGAAGGAACGGATTCTCAATTCTTGTGAATGTCTTGAAATCTGTTGTCTTTGCCATACCGATCGCTGCACCGTAAAAATCCTGACACCAGATAATGTAGTAGGTATCTTCTACTTTTACAAGACGTGGATCATATGCGTAGCGCGGCATAAATGGTTTGCCTTCCTCGTCTACGAAATCGATCTTGTTTTCTTCGAAATTCCAGTGGATCGCATCTTTACTTCTTCCAAGATAAATATAAGGGATGCCATTGGTCTGCTCTCCACGGAACACCCCGATAAATCCATCTTCATATGGCATAACAGCACTGTTGAAAATTCTTGCAACACCTTTTACCGGGTTACGTCCGATGATCGGGTTCTCATTGTATCTCCATACCGGTGCTCCTGTTAAGTTTTCCGGTCTTTCCTGCCATGGTACATTTGGTACCGGCTGGCTGATCATTTTATATTTGCTCATTTTCTTCCTCCATCCTTGCGTTTTGGCACGCATATTTCCGATTTTCTTCGTTCTTTCTTTTCAGCTTTTATTTTACATGTAAGAAATCCTCTTTCTTTTCATGCAGAATTTTATGTAACTGTCTTATTTTTCTTCCTTTGCAAGGAACTCTAAATTCTTCTCGATCAGTCCGCATCTCTGTGCCACACACTCAACACTTCTGCCCGGATCCTGTGGTGTGTTAAATACATAATCAACCAGTTTATCCACGGTAGTTGTTGCTACATGCATTCTTGTATCAGAAGATGCATAGTAGATAAATACTTCGTTGTTCTCATTTACGATCGCGCCGTTGGTAAATACAACATTGCTTACATCTCCGACACGTTCCTCGCCCCTCGGTCCGATCAAAAGTCCGGACGGCTCTGCGATCACTTTAGAAGGATCATTTAAGTCTGTTGCAAATGCATAGATGACATAACGGAGTCCTGCTGCGGTGTTGCGGACACCATGTGCAATGTGGATCCAGCCTTTGTCTGTCTTGATCGGAGTTGCACCGGCACCGTTCTTTGCCTCTGTGATTGTGTGGTATTTACGAAGACTTGTCATTTTCTCCTCGTCGATCACTGCATGTGTGATATCTTCGCAAAGTCCAAATCCGATTCCTCCGCCTGATCCGGTTTCAATAAAGTCATCCATCGGTCTTGTGTAGAATGCATATTTGCCATCTACAAATTCCGGATGAAGTACCACGTTTCTCTGCTGCGGAGAATTTAAAGTAACAAGGTTTGGCAGTCTCTCCCAGTTCTTTAAGTCTTTGGTACGGACGATTCCGGCTGCTGCTACGGCTGCGGAAAGATCGTTTACGGTTGTGTCTTTTGATTCAGAACAGAACACACCATAGATGTAACCATCCTCATGTTTAGTCAGACGCATATCATAAACATTTGTCTCTTCTGGACAGGTATCCGGTAAAAGGATCGGATAATCCCAGAAACGGAAACCATCGATTCCGTTATCACTTTCCGCTACGCCAAAGAAAGATTTTCTGTCGTTTCCTTCGATTCTTGCAACCAGATAATATTTTCCGTTCAGCTCAATCGCACCGGAATTCATCACTGCATTGATGCCAAGGCGCTCCATAAAATATGGATTTGTCTCCGGATTTAAGTCATATCTCCATGTAAGCGGGATGTGCTCTCTTGTCAGTACCGGATATTCGTAACGGTCATATACACCATTGTAAAAATCCGATTTTACATTTTTGCGGGAAAGCAGTTTTTCCTGCTTTTCTTTTTCTACATAATATCTCTCATGTAACATTCGTCGAATCTCCATTCTTTTTCTAAAAATAAATGAATCTGTTTTATGCTCCGATTCTGCGGATGACTTCTATACACATTCTTCCATTATGATACGGACATTTCCATGGCTCTACGATCGGTCTGTCTAATATCGGACTTCCATCCTCATTTACCTCCCAGAACCACTCTGAACCATTTCTCTTATCGACCACATAGGTTTTGATGAACTCCCACTCTGCCAGTGCCGCATCCCGGTACTCAGAATGTTCTGTGTTTCTCTCATAACCGTTTAAGAAACCAACAACGGTCTCTGCCTGCACCCACCAGACGCGGTGTGCATTGACCACTCCACGGTCACATTCATTTGCAAGGGAATGACCATCAAATGCTGCCTGATAAATTCTTGAGGTCAGTGTCTTTGTGATCGGTGTCATTTTCTCACGGTAATGTTCATTGTTTAAAACATCGACACCGCGATCCATCAGCCATGCTGTCTCAATGTCATGACCATAAGAATGAAGGTCTAAGATTGTGTTATAGTCTGCATCAAAAAATACTTCCTGACGCTGTTTTGCCGGATTGTATACCTTATCTGCAAAGGTATCCATGATCCACATCAGTCTCTTTCCAACCTTTTCATTTTTTGTCACGCGGTACAATTCTGTATACGCTTCAAAAACATGAAGCAGGGTATTCATTGTCTTGTCTGCAAGTACACCGTTCTCAGAAAGTTTTTCGTTTGATTCCGGTTTGAAATCTCTTGTAAAAGCTTCTAAGTAACCAATCTCATCGGTGCAGCGCTCCTCAATGATATCAAACAGGGAAAAAGCAAGTTCTAACGCTTCTTTATCACCGGCTGCATCATAATAAGAAGACAACGCATAAATGCAGAACGCCTGATTGTAAGTATGCTTGGTTGTATCGAGCGGTGTTCCGTCATAATTTAATGACCAGAAGATTCCTCCATATTCTTTATCGATACAATGATCCCTTAAAAATTCATAACCATGTTTTGCTTCTGCAAGCAGATCTTCTCCCTTAAAACCTGCTTCCTCACATTCCTCTTCCGAAATGCCGCCATCTTTATAAAGTAAATACGCATTTGCAAAAAACCAGGTAATACGGCTGTTTAAAATACATCCTTTTTCTGCTTTTTCATCCAATGCAAGATCATAGGAAAGATAACCGTAATATCCGCCGAACTTATCATCCCGCATACCTCTCCAGAATGGAATGATATGTGTGAGCAGTTCGTGTTTTGCTTCTGCTGCAAGTTCTTTTAACTCACTCATAACCGTTTCCTCTTTCTCTCTTTAGCCTTTTACTGCACCTGCAGCAATTCCACTGTAAATCTGTTTCTGACAGAGGATAAATACGATCAATGCCGGAAGCAGGGAAATGATAACACCTGCACAGATCAGGTTGTACTGACTTCCCATCGGACCAACAAATGTATAAAGTGATGTCGCGATCGTATGTAACTTTTTATCCATCAGATAAAGGTTTGCCATATAGTACTCGTTATAAACACCCACACCCTTTAAAATACAGGATGTAACGATTGCCGGTTTTAATAATGGAAGCATAATCTTCCAGTAAATTGTCCAATAGGATGCGCCATCAATGATTGCCGATTCATCCAGAGATATTGGTATATTTTCCATAAACTGAATGAAAATGTAAATTGAGATAACATCCGTTCCGCACATCAGAATAATATATCCATATAAATGATTGACAAAGTGCAGTGCTGTCATGATATTATATACAGTTACCTGCATTGCAACTGCCGGAAGCAGTGAAGCAAACAAAAACAGGTTTCGGATCAGTCCGTTTCCCGGAAATTTAAAACGGTTTAACACATAAGCAAGCTGTGTTCCGATTATAATGGAAACAACCAGGACAGATACCATAACGATCACGGAATTTAAGAAAGCTCTTCCCATATCCGCTGTCTGAAATGCTTTAATAAAATTATCAAAATTCAGCCAGTTCTCCGGCAATGTCATAACATTGGTCGCCTGATATTCTTCCTGTGTCTTAAATGCTGTAATCACACAGGAGATAACCGGAACAACTGCACAAAGTCCAAAGAAGATCAACGATACATATTCAACGATCAGCCAGAGGATTGCACCAACGGTATAATGTTTTTTTCTTTTCTGCACATTTACATTATGTTTTTTCATCGCCCTATGCCACTCCCTTTCCGACTTTCTTTGCCTGTTTTTCTGCTTTTAATCTTGCACGTTTTGCTTTATAGGACTCATCCTCACTCTCAGCATCACGGAAGATGTATTTAAAGAATAATTTCTGTAAAATCGTACATGCAAAAATGATAAGAAGAAGTACAACTGCCATTGCAGAAGCAAGACCGACTTTCTGGCTTACATGAGCGATCTCATTCATGATTACAAAGTATGTTCCGGTTCCGTTTGCACCATCTGTGATAACGTAAGGCTGTTCAAATGCACTTAAGGAACCTGTAATGGAAAGAATTACGTTTAATGTGATAATTGTTTTGATACTCGGCAGAATAATATGTTTAAACTGCTGAAATTTATTTGCACCATCTAACTCTGCTGCTTCGTAAAGGTCTGCATCTACAGACATGATTGCACCGATAAACAGTACCATGTTCTGTCCAAAATAACGCCATACCGAAGTAGCTACCAAAGACCAGTTGTTGATTGACTGATCTTTCAGCCAGTATGGAAGATTGTCAAGTTCAAATCCGCACCACTGTAAGATCGTATCAAATACAAATCCTCTGGTGTAGAAAAATTTAAAAATAAATCCGATTGCAATACCACTGATCAGATATGGGAAGAACATTAATCCTTTGAAGAAGTTTCCTCCCTTTACCTTAAAACTTAAAATAGTAGCCAGATAAAGTGCAAGTACAAGCTGAATAATCGCACCTACCATATAATAAAGACTGAGCTTTAATGCTCCAAAGCAGTCATCCCTGCGAAATACGTCAATATAATTTTTAAATCCGACAAATTTTCTCTGATCTACCGGAGTTAAATATTTCATCTTATAAAAACTGAATTTTACCATCTCGGCAAAAGGCAGATAAGTAAATACAAACAGCAATAACAGCGGAATTGTCATAAATGCCACACAGATGATCACCTGCTGTCCTTTTCTGCTTTTTGCCCATTTTGTAAAACTGAATGGTTTTTTCCCTTCCATATCCACAATTCCTCCATCCATTGTCTTTTATCCGGGAAGGGGAACCTCCCCTTCCCTTTTGTGGAACTATATTACTCAGTTACTTCAATTCCGTTTGATTCCTGTGCATCAGACCATGCTGTGTTCCATTCGTCCATGATCTCATCAAATGTCTTATCGCCATTGGATGCATGCTCAATGATTGCCTGGATTTTACTGTCTCCACCTGCGTTAATATTTAACTCAGACTCTGCATTCATCTCATTTAAGAAATCTTCCTCGCCAGCTAATGCAGGTTCATCCTCTAAGAATGTTACGCCATCGAAGGAAAGTTTTGTATCTGTGCTGCCGGCTACGATTGGAAGTCCATCCTCGTTGTATGAGAAACCGGATTTTTCTGTCATCCATTTAACAAATACCATAGCTGCTGCTTTTTCATCATCTGTTGCATTTACATTGATACCATAAGAGTAATCAGCACCTGCTGATGCATACTGCTCACCATTTACAGTGATCGGGAATGGCATATAACCGATATCTGCGCCATTTTCACCAGCTGCTTCCATCTGAGGATAAGCCCATGAGCCAAGTACCATACAACCGATCTCACCATTGTTGATCATACCTTTACAGCCCTCCCAGTCAGTTGTTGCAAAGTCATCTTCGATCAGTCCGTCTGCAACTGCATCATAGAGGATCTTGTAAACTGCATAAGCATGTGTATCATCGCCATAATTCTGGAATGGATCTTTTGTATGAACTAACTTCTGGTTCATATATGTATTGTCGCCTGTTGCATTATTTCCGATGTAAGCATCCCATGCTCCCATTGTCCAGCCTGCTGCATAGTTTGTATAAAGTGGGATTGCATCTGTGTTATCTTTGATTTTCTGTAATGCATCGATAAATTCTTCCGGAGTCTTTGGAAGTTCTGCAACTCCTGCTTCTTCAAATACTTTTTTATTGTATACGATACCCTGTGTAGTTGCTGTAGAAGGAACACCGTAAACCTGTCCGCCATACTCCCATGTAGTTGCATAATTGATCTGGGTCTTCATGGTATCAAGATCACCATATGAAATAAAGTAATTACTTAAGTCTGCCTTATCAACCGCCGGGATCATCATGACTGTCTCATAGTCACCAGACTGTAAATGCATCAGAGCATCATCTGCATAGTTGGTATCGGTTGTAAGTTCAACTGTAATATTTGGATACATTTCATTGAATGCTGCTAAATACTCTTTCCATGTTGTTCCGTTATAATCGTCAGATTCAAGATCTGTTCTGTGGTTGAATAATGAAATTGTTGCTGTCAGATCTGTATAATCCTCACCAAGTTTGATGTCTGCATAGGATAAAGATCCGTCTGTGGATGCTGCTGCATCACTGCTCTCGGTAGCTGCTGCATCATTTGTTGCTTCTGCACTGTTATCAGAAGCTGCTCCGTTTGTTGCTCCCCCATTGTCTGCTGCATTGTTTGAACCGCCGCATGCTGCCATGCTCATGGTCATAACTGCTACTAATGCAACTGATAAAACCTTTTTTAATTTCATAGAATTTTCCTCCTTTTGATGTTTGTTACTTTGTTTTGTAACTTAATTTAATTATATATAGTTTTATTTTTTAGTCAACACTTTTTTCTTGTTTTTTAACCTTTTTAAGGCTTTCATTGTGCATTTCGGCACTATAAACAATTCTATTTATCGATTTTTGTGCACTTTTTCACATTTATTTTTCATTTATTTTTGTTATTTAGCTTGTTTAATTGTGTTGCGTATATTTACTTATTTTTTATACTTTTCGTAACCTTCAGAACAAGATCTCCTATACTGTCTTATTCTGCCTCGTTCGATTATACCATGAATCTCTTTTTCACTAAAGATAGTTTTCGTAAAAAGAAGACAAAAAAACACCATTAGCGGCAGAAAGTTTTTGCTAATAGTGCTTTTTTTATCAAATTATATTCAAATATCATTATTTTATGTGTGGAATATTACAAGTATGGTGGAATATTCTGAGTTGCCGCAGGCAAGGGAGACGCTGTTCAAGAGATGAGATACTAAAAATTAACACTTAAATTTTAGTAATGGGACAGGTCTCAAAAACAGACACTTAATAAAAAATGAATTAAGGATACTGACTCTTCGGCAGCGGCGTCCGTCTTATTCTCCCTGCAAATTGGACAAATAGTCTCGAAGTTCTCCCAAAATCATCTCCTGACTCTCCCTCGTATGAATTAATGCGTAATACTTTCTTCCATACTTACCTTGTCGTTCTTCTTCCTGGATTCCGACTTCTTTTCCTTTTTCTGTTACATGTTTTACTTTTTCTTCGCCTTCTGTGGCTTCTTCAATATATCCTTTTTGTATCAGTAAGGTATTGACAAACGCTGCAGTTAGTTTTTTGCGGTTTTTCTGGTCTTCTTCGTCACAAAGTTCGTTAATCCGGTTTGTGAGTTCTGAAATCATACAGGTATCGGTCAGTTCCACTTCGTCTAATTTTCCCGGTGCGATATAAAATGGCAGTTTCTTTTTTCTTGCAGGAGGAGTTTCTACTGTTATTCCTGTTGTTTCCTCTATTTGTTCTGGTGTTAACTCTATTGTTAATTGCAGAGTTTCTGCATCTGCTCCACCGGCTGCACTCTGTTCTTCTAAAAAGTCTATAATGATTTTGGTAAAATGTTCCCCATAACTTTGAATTTTCTGCACACCCATTCCGTACACTGTTTCCATATCTTCATTGTCTACAGGACATTTTGCACACATATCTGTTAATGTCTTATCGGAACAGATTATATATGGTGGAACTCCTTTTTCTGCAGCAAGTTCTGTCCTGCACTTACGAAGCTGCTCGAACAATTCCTGCCCTTTCGGAGTCAGATTGGCAAGCTGGAACGCTTTTTTCTTTTCCTTTTTGGTCTGGATGTAACTTTCCTCTTCCTCATCTTCCACAACCACACAATTACTACATTTATCGCAGGTACATGGACTGTTATCTCCGAAATAAGATAAAATGAACTGGCGCAGGCATTGCTGTGTTTCACAATAATCAATCATCTGGTTTAATTTTCGATAGTCATTCCTTAAGACCTGAGTGTCGCTGTCTATACTTTCCATACTCTTATATTCTAAAAGCCGCTTATTTATCATGATATCCTGCTTAGAAAAAAATAATACACACTCTGCTTCTTCCCCGTCACGACCAGCACGCCCTGCCTCCTGATAATAATATTCAAGACTCTGTGGCATATTATAATGCAGCACATATCGCACATTTGACTTATCAATACCCATTCCAAATGCATTTGTCGCTACCATAACACGAATTCGGTCATAGGTAAAATCGTCCTGATTTTTCTTCCGTTCTTCTAAGGATAAGCCCGCATGATAATGCCCTGCCTCAATGCCATACTGCCGCAAAAGTTCATATATTTTGTCTACATTTTTCTTCGTTGCACAATAAATGATTCCACTCTCATCCTCATGCTTTTTGACATAATTAAGAACACTGTTGTCGGTCTCTTTTCCACCCTTTCGGGTCACTACGCGAAAGAACAGATTCGGTCGGTCAAATCCCGTCACAACTGTCACTGGATTTTGCAAACGCAGACTTCCCATAATATCCTGTTTTACTCGTTCCGTTGCTGTTGCAGTAAATGCACTTACAACCGGACGCTTTGGTAACTGTG
>OGJY01000098.1_pt1 | contig 111033 bp, 89 predicted proteins | sample 1572231 | NCBI WGS metagenome assembly OGJY01 (sample SAMEA2582121, study PRJEB24529) | metagenome | biome: Human gut stool | place: China | collected 2011
CTATATGTATTATGGTGGCTGGGGGCATTGTAATGTCGTGCAGCTGAACGACGACTTTACCGGGCTGGTTCCGTTTGAAGACGGAACCATCTATAAGGAAGTAACGCCGGAGAACTATGTGGAAGGCCCGTTCATGTTCAAGAAGAACGGTAAATACTATTTCATGTGGAGCGAAGGAGGTTGGGGAGGCCCTGACTATTGTGTCGCTTATGCGATTGCCGACTCTCCTTTCGGGCCGTTCAAGCGGATTGCCAAGATCCTCGAACAGGATCCGGAGGTTGCGACCAGTGCCGGCCATCATTCCATTATGCATGTGCCCAACTCGGAAGATTATTACATCGTTTACCACCGCCGTCCGCTGGGCGATACGGGGCGCGATCACCGGGCAACGTGTATCGACCGGATGACTTTCGATAAGGATGGATACATCAATCCGGTTAAGATGACCTTCGAAGGAGTAGCGGAAAGAAAGATAAAATAGGCTTACCCTATTGTATAAAAGATATTAAAAGAAGGGTGCGGTAGTTGCATCCTTCTTTTTTTATACTACATTTGACACATCTGTCAAACAATAATGTCAAACATATTTGACAGACAGTTGTGACAAATGAAGTAAAATAAGATATACAATGAGTACAGAAGAAGTTATCACGATGGAGAACCGTATCCTCGAAGCGGCAAAGCAGGTCTTTGTCAGGAAAGGATATGAGGCGACAAAGATGGGCGACGTAGCAGCCGAAGCGGGCATCGGCCGTACTGCCTTGCATTATTATTACCGTACGAAAGAGATGTTGTTCGATGCGATCTTCGATCAGCTGATGGGGGACTTATTGCCTAACCTGGGAGTAATTATGAATGAGGATCTTCCTTTCCTGGAGAAGCTGCCGAGAATTGTGGAGCAATATGTAAAGACCTTACAGAAGAATCCCCTTCTGCCTATTTTCGTTATCAGTGAATTGCAGCGTGATCCGGAGCATATTTATCAGTCAGTGCTCAAAGATCCGGCCAGAGTAGAACCGATTATTCATTTGCGAACTCAGATACAGAACGAGATGGAGAAAGGGCTACTGAAGAAAATGCCTTTAATCTATACAGCTTCGACACTGGTCAGCCTGGTGGTTTTCCCGGCATTGGTTAGAAAGCCGTTTACCGCAGTTTTTATGGATGGGGACGCAGAGAAATACGAAGCCTTTTTGCAGGAACGTATCCCGTTCGTCACCGATATCATGATCCGGTTGCTGACACCGGATGATCACATACAGCATAAATAAATACCCCTATGAAACGGATTTGTGTAATCTTATTCTTATGTCTCCCCCTGTTGCCGGGAATAGTGCAAGGGCAGGAGACAATTACGTTGGCACAGTGCTATGAGTGGGCGCATGCCAACTATCCGCAGATACGCCAATATGGCTTGATCGGACAGACGGAACAATATAATCTGTCGAACGCCGCGAAAGGTTGGCTTCCCCAGTTGACGGTGAATGCAAAGGCCACCTACCAGAGTAAAGTCACTAAGCTGCCTTTCGATACGGAAAAGCTGTCGGCCGTTTTGCCGGGACTGGAAATCCCGACACTGAGCAAAGACCAGTACCAGGTAGTGGCCGAAGTGAACCAGAACATCTGGGATGGCGGTACCATCCACACCACCCGTCAGCTGACCAAGGCACAGGCCGCAGCAGACCGGGAACAACTGGAAAGCGACCTCTATGCCCTGAACGACCGGGTGAACCAGCTTTATTTCGGTTGCCTGCTCCAGGAAGAACTGATCCGTCAGAACGGTCTGCTCCAGAAGGAACTGCAAATCAATATCGACCGCATCACGGCCATGATGGAGAACGGCGTAGCCAACCAGTCCGACCGCGAAAGTATGGAGGTCGAATTGTTGAACGCCCGCCAGAAAGAGATCGAACTGAAAGCATCGCGTGTCGCTTTCAGCTGCATGTTGAGCGCGTTGATAGGGAAACCTTACGATAAAGACCGCATACTGGAGATTCCCGCCGTACCGGGAAATCCGCTGTCGGCAGAGATAAACCGTCCCGAATTGAAGGCATTGGATGCCAAAAGCCATTTGCTGGATATCCAGAACAAGCAGATCACCTGCGGGCTGATGCCGCGTATCGGTGCGTTCGTGCAGGGTGGCTATGGCCGTCCGGGACTGAATATGCTGGAGGATAGCTTTAATCCCTATTATGTGGCAGGCGTGCGCCTTTCCTGGAATATGGGGAAGCTCTATACCTTAAAGAACGACCGCCGTAAGATATCGACCAATATGCAGCAGATAGAGGTTCAGCGCGAAACCTTCCTGTTCAACACTTCATTGCAACTAATGCAACAGAATACGGAGATACAGAAGATAGCCGACCTGATGAAAGCGGATGATGAAATTATCCGCCTGCGTACCAGCATCAAGAACGCGGCCGAGGTGAAGCTGGCAAACGGCGTTATCTCTGTCACCGACCTGATCCGCGAGATCAACTCGGAAGACCTGGCCAAACAAGCGGCTGCCGCCCATCGCATCCAGCATCTGAATGCTGTTTATAATTATATGTACACGACGAATTAATTAATAATGAATAATTAATAAAGAATAATGAGATGAAAGGTTTGAGTTATTATACATTGATGGCAACAGTACTGTGCTGCCTGGCCGCTTGCAACAGGGGAGACGACAATTTTGATGCTACCGGAACCTTTGAAGCGACCGAAATACTGGTTTCGTCCGAAGCAAACGGAAAGATTATGGAACTGAACATGGAGGAAGGCGACCGACTGGATGCCGGTACCCTGCTGGGCTATGTAGACAGTACCCAGTTGTACCTGAAAAAGATGCAGCTGGCAGCCGGCCTGCGTTCTGTAGATATCCGTAAACCGGATATCCGCAAACAGATCGCCGCCCTCGAACAACAGATCTCCACCGCCCGTACCGAGCAGCAGCGTATGGAGAACCTCGTCAAAGCCAAAGCGGGCAACCAGAAACAGGTGGACGATATCGTAAACAATATCAAATACCTGCAAAAGCAACTGGATGCACAATATTCCACCCTCAATAAAACAACCGGAGGAGCCGATGCGGAAGCCGAAAGCATCCTTTACCAGATCATGCAGCTGGACGACCAGTTGCAGAAAAGCCGGATCGTCAACCCCCAGGCAGGAACAGTCCTGGTGAAGTATGCCGAACCGGGGGAAGTGACAGCAGCCGGCAAGCCCCTGTATAAAATAGCCGATACTGACCTGCTCTACCTTCGTGCCTACATAACAGCTGATCAGCTTTCCACCTTGAAGCAGGGGCAGTCCGTTCGTGTCTTTGCCGACTACGGTACCGACGACCGTCGCGAATATCCCGGTACGATCACCTGGATATCCGATAAGTCCGAGTTCACCCCTAAAGGCATCCAGACCAAGGACGAACGCGCCAATCTGGTATATGCCATCAAGATCGCCGTGAAGAATGACGGTTATCTGAAGATTGGGCAGTATGGGGAAACGGTGTTCAATTGATAATTAATAATATATAGTTGATAATGAATAACGAAGTACGGGTTGAAGGAGTATTCAAGAATTACGGTGAGGTGGAGGCTTTGCAGGATATTTCTTTGGATATACATTCGGGGGAACTGTTCGGCCTGATCGGGCCTGATGGGGCAGGTAAGACCTCTTTGTTCCGTATACTGACCACCTTGTTGCTGGCCGACAAAGGGAAAGCGACGGTTTGCGGTCTCGACGTGGTACGCGATTATAAGAAGATCCGTACGATGGTCGGGTATATGCCGGGCCGCTTCTCGTTGTACCAGGATCTGACCGTCGAGGAAAACCTGAATTTCTTCGCTACCGTATTCAATACGACCGTAGAAGAAAACTACGAGCTGGTACAGGATATCTATGTGCAGATCGAGCCGTTCAAGAAACGGAAAGCGGGAAAGCTGTCGGGAGGTATGAAGCAGAAGCTGGCGTTAAGCTGTGCCCTGATCCACCGTCCGGAAGTACTCTTTCTGGATGAACCGACCACCGGTGTCGATCCCGTTTCGCGCGTGGAGTTCTGGGATATGCTCGACCGCCTGAAGAAACAGGGGATAACCATCCTTGTCTCCACTCCTTATATGGATGAGGCTTCCCGTTGCGACCGTATCGCTTTGATGCGTTCCGGCCGGTGCCTGTCCGTCGATACGCCGGTAGGCATCCGTTCTTCCTTCGGCAGGCAGCTGTGGATTGTCCGGGCGGTATCCATGTATAAGCTGCTGATCGACCTTCGTGCCTTCCCCGGAACTCATTCCTGCTATGCCTTCGGCGATGCGCATCATCTGACATTAAAGGAAGATGGCCGGGAAATGAATGCCCTGCTGCAATTCCTGAAAGAGAAAGGCTATACCGACGTTGTCATCGAACCGGCCGAACCGAGTGTGGAAGATTGCTTTATGGCCTTGTAAAAACGATAGGGTAAAATGTTGTATCATATATTGTGATACTAGAGTATTATAATATATGAGAATGCAGTATCACAATATATGATATTTTTGTCAACAATATATATAATGAACGTAATAGAAACAAACAACCTGACAAAGCGCTTCGGAACCTTTACGGCGGTAGACCATATCAGTTTCGAAGTGGGAGAGGGGGAGATCTTCGGTTTCCTCGGTGCCAACGGTGCCGGAAAGACGACAGCCATGCGCATGCTTTGCGGGCTCTCCAACCCGACTTCCGGCGAAGCCCGCGTCGCCGGTTTTGATGTATATAAGGAAACCGAGCAGATCAAACGCCATATCGGCTATATGAGCCAGAAGTTTTCCCTTTACGGCGACCTGAAAGTCTGGGAGAATATCCGCTTGTACGGTGGTATCTACGGCCTGCCAGGGAAAAAGCTTGCCGACAAGACGGACGAACTGCTCGATGTCCTGAACCTGGAAGCCGAACGGAATACTCTTGTCGATGCCCTGCCTTTGGGCTGGAAGCAGAAACTGGCTTTCTCCGTCGCCATCATTCACGAGCCCCGTATCGTGTTCCTGGATGAACCGACCGGGGGCGTCGATCCTGTTACCCGTCGTCAATTCTGGGAACTGATCTATAAGGCGTCCGAACGGAATATCACCGTCTTTGTCACCACCCATTATATGGATGAAGCCGAATATTGCAACCGTGTCTCCATCATGGTAGACGGAAAGATCGAAGCTCTCGACAGCCCGGCCGCCCTGAAAACCTCTTTCAAAGCCGATAATATGAACGAAGTCTTTCATGCCCTGGCAAGGAAAGCACAACGAGGAGAATAGTATGAAACAGTTTCTATCTTTTATACGCAAGGAATTCTATCATATATTCCGTGACACACGGACAATGTTGATCCTGCTTGTGATGCCGATCGTCCTGATCATCCTGTTCGGTTACGCCATTACGACCGAGATCAAATGCGTCTCTATTGCCGTATTCGACCAAAGCCGCGACGAGGTAACGGGCAAGATCATCGAACATCTGAATTCCAGCGAATACTTCGAACTGTATAAGATGATCGACAGCAACGAAGAAGCACAGGCGCTTTTCAAACAGGGAAAAGTGAAACTGGTCGTTGTCTTTCCGCCCCGGTACGCTTCTACGGCGGATGCTTCCGTCCAGTTACTGGCCGACGCCACCGACCCGAACGAAGCAACGCAGCTTACGGCCTATGCCACCTCGATCATCTCTTCTGCCCGGGCAGAGATACAAGGGCAGTTATCGTCGGGAAATACAGAGCTTATACAGGCCGGTATTACCCCGGTGGTTCACCTCCTGTATAATCCGACCATGAAAGGCGCTTACAACTTCGTTCCCGGAGTGATGGGGTTGATCCTGATCCTTATCTGTGCCCTGATGACATCTGTTGGTATCGTAAAGGAAAAGGAGATGGGGACAATGGAAGTATTACTGGTTTCGCCCATGAAACCTATTTATATCATCCTAGCCAAGGCCGCCCCTTACCTGCTGCTCAGTATCGTGAATGTGGCAACCATCCTTTGCCTGTCCTATTTCCTGCTGAAAGTCCAGATAGCAGGCAGCCTGACCCTTCTGGTGTCGGTCTCCATCCTTTACGCTCTGGTGTCGCTCTGTCTCGGACTGCTGATCTCCACGATAGCCGATACCCAGCAGGCAGCCATGCTGATCAGCGCGATGGTGCTGATGCTTCCGGTGATCCTGCTTAGCGGCATGGTGTTCCCGATAGAGAATATGCCGGATATCCTGCAATGGCTCTCCAATATCGTACCGGCCAAATGGTATATTATTGCCGTGAAGGATGTGATGATAAAAGGACTTGGCGTCGGTTCGATCCTGAAAGAGATCGGTATCCTGTCGTTGATGGCCGTCTTGCTGGTTGTACTGAGTGTGAAGCGTTTTAAAACCCGTTTATGATAGAAAAGCGATGAGAACATTACGATATTTATTGGAAAAGGAATTCAAACAGATCAAACGTGACCGGTTCTTGCCCCGGATCATCTTTCTGGTTCCGTTGATGCAGCTGATCATCCTGCCTTTTGCGGCGAACTTCGAGATGCGTAACATCAACCTGGGGGTGATAGATAACGACCATTCCGTCGTCTCCACCCAGCTGACGGAGAAAATACTTTCGTCCGGCTATTTCCGTCTGACGAACGTGTCTGCCAGTTACGACCAGGCTATAACCTCTATCGAGAGTAACGAGTCGGATCTGCTGCTTGAAATACCCGTCAACTTTGAAAAGGATCTGGGGCGTGAAGGGCAGGCGGATGTATTGATCGCTTCCAATGCCGTGAACGGCACAAAAGGGGGGATGGGCAGTTCTTATCTGTCGCAGATCATCCAGGACTTTAATCGGGAGAAGGGTTTTACTTCCGGCTCAGTGTTTAGCGGGGTACGCTATACGAACCTCTTCAATCCGCATCTGAATTATAAAAACTATATGGTGCCCGGTATCATGGTCTTTCTGCTGACCATCATCGGGGGCTTCCTCTCCGCACTGAATATTGTCAGTGAAAAGGAAAAAGGAACAATCGAGCAGATAAACGTGACACCGGTTCCTAAAACCTTGTTCCTGCTATCAAAACTGATACCTTTCTGGATTATCGGCTTTATCCTGCTGACGATCGGCGCTATCGTGGCCTGGATCGTGTATGGCCTTGTCCCGATCGGAAATATGGGGATCATTTATCTCTTTGCGGCTGTCTACCTGATTGCTTTTACGGGCTTTGGGCTGGCTATATCTTCCATATCGTCCACGCAGCAGCAGGCTATGTTTACCGCTTTCTTCTTCCTGATCATCTTTGCGCAGCTGAGTGGTCTTTTTACCCCGATCAGCAGTATGCCCGAATGGGCGCAGGATATGACTTTGCTCAATCCTGTCCGTTATTTTGTAGAGGTGATGCGTATGGTTTATCTGAAGGGAAGTACGTTTGCTGATTTAAGCGGACACTTTATTATTGTTTGTCTGTTTGCACTGTTCTTTAATGTGATGGCGGTGGTTAGTTACAGGAAGAAATAGGGGAGAAGGTGGACGTAGTTTGTATAGAACTACGTTAATAATGGTGACAAAGATATAAATTATTCGTTACAGCCAAAGCTTTATATTCAATTAATTCATAAAATATTAGGGAACGCAGACTACGCGGAGGACGCAGAAGAACGCAGATTTTTAATTTAATTGTCTGTGTCCTCTGCGTGGTCTGCGTTCCCTATCTTCGCCTTAGTTCTATACAGACTAAAGCACACACTAGTAATGAATGTCAATGGATTAATACACTTTTGTTTAGCTTCGGATAGCCATACGGCAATGAAGGCAAATAAGCCGTTTCTTCTCTCAAAAAGCCATCGTTTTTCTACCTGTATTCTACTTAGGATGCCTAGTAACAAGGTGAACGATAGATTAATATCTCTTGCACTTCTGCTGTTTTTGTTACTCCCGTTGAACCTGAAAGCACAACCGGGGTTGGATAATGCGATTAACATACGGGTGAACGATCCGGCTGTTACTGTTACGCTAGATAATCAATCACCGAAGCAAGGGGATGAAGTAACGATTACTCTGCTGGGAATTCCGGCAGGAAAGACCGCTACCGTAACGGTGGGAAGTACCTTCGAAGGGACAGAGGTTAACCTTTCAAATGGGCCAACTCTCGAAACAACCTATACTTTCACCATGCCCAATTATCAGGTATATATAAATGTAGATGTTCAATCGTCTTCGACTGTCTCTTCTCCTCTTACGATAGAAACGCCGGGAGTGGCGTCAGGTAAAGTCTCCGTCAAGGTGGAAGTGGATGGCGTAACCGTCAATGGCTCGCCCGGCTATCAGGCTGAAGCAGGCAAGGAAGTGACCGTCACCCTGCAAACCCCGCTTGCTCCTAAGCTTACACTCACGAAAACGGAAGCCTTTGCCCCTGACGGCAGTTGGCGATGGACGAGCCTGTCGGGCAACGCGGCTGTTACTACGCTGACGTTTACCATGCCGTCGACAGCGGTCACCGTCCGTTTTACGATCCATGAAGATACGACGCCAGACCCACCGGTCGGCCCTGTCGATCCCCCTGTCGAACCGGATGATCCTGTCGATCCTGATCCTGTCGAACCCGATATCCCTGTCGATCCCGACGACCCGGCAACCGCCGTCGATCCGATTGCCCTTCCCGGCCTGCATATCCGCACTTCGGCGGGTACGCTTTGCCTGATTGCTGATTATCCTGACCAGGCAACGATCTATACTTTCGGCGGACGAATGGTGGCGGCGCTGCGTCTCGAAACCGGCGTCGAACGGCAACAGGTTTTGCCCCGGGGCGCTTATATCTTGCGTTACGGCAATCGAAGCATCAAATTCACCTTGTAAATAAAACGAATACGATATGAAACGATTTATTCCGGCAAGCTTGCTGCCTGCCTTTGTGTCCTTCCTTCTGCTATTCGCGGGTTGCAGCCCTGACACGACAGCCGACCCGCCCGCTCCGGGCACTGTCACCCTGCTGACGCGAACCGTTACGGAAACGACTGTCGCCCACCGCCTGCTGGTGTTTGGTGCCGATGACGACAATGCTTGTAAACTCAACCATTCTTTCACTTCCGGCAGTGCCGTGACCCTCGATAACGGTAACTACCGCTTCGTCACCCTGACCGAAACGGCCTGCTTCGACTTGCCGGCTGCCGGTAAGGTAGACGGATTGAGTTACGACCAACTGCTGGCATTGAAAGGGGATGCCGGGCTCGAAGCGGTGCAGATCAGCCAACCTGCCGAAGTGAAGCTTCCGACTGCGACTTTCTATACGGCTGTCCTCCGTCCTGCCACCTGCCTCTTCCGGCTCACGCTGAAGGATGTACCGGACGGCTTTCAGTTGCATTTGAAGAATATGTCGGCCGGCCTTTCCCTGTCGGGTGAGTATGCAAGTGTCGCGACAAAGGCATATCCTTTGCAAGAAAATGATAACATCTGCCTGCCCACCGTCGGCCCGGCTGTGCTTCAATACGAGTCGGACAACGGTTTCGGTGAACTCGACCTCGACCTCGGTATGGCGTTTGAAGCGGGCTACACCTATTCAGCCTCTCTTCAATGGCATAACGAAGAACTGAACTTAACTTCCAACATCGAAGCTTGGGAGAACGAAGATGACAAGAGCGGCAACGCTGAAATGGAATGAACGGAGAAACACTGTCCGGGGTCGGCCGGGCAATATATACACACTTAAATTAGTAACAATATGGCAGACATAAAAACGAATTATGTATGGTTGTATGATCTCATCGAGAACACGATGACCAAAGATGTCAAAGAAGATTTCGTGGCCTCCGTGCGCACGCAGAAGTCGATGACGATAGACGATATCGCCAATCAGATTGCGGCCGAACGTACGGAGTACCGTATCGATACCATCAAAAACATCAGTACCCTGGTCGACGAAAAGATCCGTCAGCTGGTTTCCAGCGGATATACCGTCGTAACGGGAACGGCTCAATATGCCCCCTCCATCGGTGGACTTTTTATCGGTGATACCGGGCTTTTCGATCCGAAAGTAAATAAATGTGCGGTCAACATCACCCCGGCGCAGCTTATGCGTGCGGAAGTGGCGAAGGTTGAACCGAAGTTCTCCGGCACCGTCCGCCGTATGGGTGGTGCCCGTATCTCCCTGGTGCTCGACGTGGCTACCGGCAAGACCGACGGTACGATCACAGCGGGCGGTATGCTCGACGTGACGGGTACCAAGATTCGTTGCACCGGCGCCGACGGTACAGGGCTGGGCAGCGTGAAACTGCTGAAGCTCTCCGACCAGACGGTAGCAGCCACTATCACGCAACTGGGTATCAACGATCCCAGCCGCCTGATGTTCACCCTGCCTGCTGATCTGGCCGATGGCGAATACCAATTGGTAGTGGAAACCTGGTTTAGTTCCGCCAGCGTCGTATTGAAAGAAATGCGTACGCTGGTTTATCCGCTGACATTGGTTGCAGGTGCTACCGGTGGTGGCGGCGAAGACGACCGTCCCGTTATCGAGTAGCTTTTCAGCATGAAGCATGCTCCGACCCAAGCATGCTTCATGCTCCGAAGCGAGCATACGATCTGCTCCGAGGCGAGCATGCCGTCTGCTCCGAAGCAAGCATGCCATCTGCTCCGAACGGAGCATACCATCTGCTCAAAAAACAAAAAAGATATGACAACAAACAACAACAAACGACAACTGTCTGCCCGGCTCCTGGCGGCAGCACTGACCATCTGCCTTTACGGCTGTTCCGGTGAGATAACCGACGGTAATACATTGCCCGCCGGCAAATATCCGATGACGTTTACCGCAGCGGTGGACGGGCTGATGCAGACACGCGCCACAACCACCGGCGGCACCACCTCGTGGCAAGAGAACGATCTCGTAGCCATCTGCATGGACGGCGGAACGAACCATAAACAGTATAAGATAACCGATGCAAGCATCGGTGCGATGTCCCCCAATGACGAAGCAAACACCCTTTATTGGAGCAAGACGCAGGAAACCCTTGCGGCATGGTATCCCGTGAGTTGCACTATCGGCAGGAGTAAAGTGAACATCACCGACCAGAGTTCCGGTTTCGGAACGTTGGAGAATATCCTGCACGCCCCGGCAAAGGGTTATACGTTCAGCAGCGGCGGTGCCGTTGCCTTTACTTTCCGCCACGCACTGGCCAAGGTGAAGGTGACGTTGCAGAAAGGCGAAGGCATTACAGACAGCGACTTGTCCGGCGCCACCGTCCGTCTTATGGGCTATACCGCAGGCTCTTTGGGGTACGACGGCATGACGGGCAGCGACAGCAACGGAGAGATAACTCCGCATACGGAGACTCCCGCCGGCGGTGGAAGCAGCATCCCTGCCACTTATACCGCATTGCTAATCCCGCAGCAGATGCAGAACCAAAAGTTCATCAAAATAACCGTCGGCACAGACGGTGCCGCCCGCGATTACTACTATACCCCCACGGGAACTAACGATGCCAACCTCGAAGCCGGCAACCAATACACCTACACCATCACCGTGAAGAAAACGGGGCTGGAGGTGCAGGTGACCGGCAACGGTGTATCATGGGATGATGTGCCAATAACAAGCACCCCTGCCGAAAGCATCACCTATCAAATAACCGCCCCCACATCCGCCGGGATTACGATAACGGCCGGTGACGGCTGCACTTTAGAGGATAGCGGCGGTTCATACACCTTGTCGGGCGGAAATGCAATCACCGTAACGGTAGATGCCGGTGGAAACAGTGATAAATTCCTGAAAGGTATACCGGTAAAAGGCATTTATGATATAAAATCTATAAGTTTCACGGACGGCAGCTACATTTACACTTACACCTTGAAAGGTGACATATCATTCTCTGCCCCGTCTTTTAGTGATAAGACCACCCCGGCACCCGGCGATTATTACTATTCTGACGGTACATGGTCTGCCGAGTTGTGGGAGAAACCCTGCATCGGCATCGTGTTTAAAGCAGGGGCAGGAAACAATGACGTTCTCAATGATTATGACAACAAATTAAGCGGGCAAATAAACGGCTACGCAGTTGCCCTGCAAGATGCAGCGAGATTCGGAATCATGTGGTCTACCGTTCAGGAAAATTGTCAGACAAGTACTACTACCAACGATTACAAGGGATATGACAATACAGCAAAAGTGCTTTGTGTCACTGATTATTCCCCGGAGAAATATCCGGTCTTCCAAGCCGTATCTGAATTTGGAGAAACAACGGTTGCCCCATCGGGTAGCAGCGGCTGGTATCTGCCCTCTGCCGGGCAGATGATAGATATTGTTAATTCATGGGGAAACAATGGGATTATCACTCAAAAACTCAATCTCCTTCCTTATGATTATGCATGGAAAATACCGACAACAAGCCATGGCTATGCTACCAGTACCGAATACCCGAATAGCCAAGCTAAACATGTTTGTCGTATCGCCCCGAGTGGTAACATTCAGCAAGAACAAAAGGACTACAGCTAGGGAAACTTTGCTGTCCGTCCGGTATTAACCTTTTAAAGAATGAACAATATGAAACGATTCCATTTATACGCAGCAAGTGTTGTCCTGCTTCTTTTTTCTGCTTGCAGCACCGACAATGATGCCTTTCCAGGCAACGACGGCGGCAACACCCCGTCTGCCGCGCTCCGTATCGAAGTCCGCGCGGATGATTTCACCCCCGCGGGCGGCACCGCCACCCGTGCCACCGACCACGGTGCCACCACCACTTTTGAGAATGGCGACCGCATCGGCATCATCGTATTGGATGCCAATAATAATATAGTATATGATAATATACCTTATAAATACAACGGCAGCACATGGAGTTTTGACAGCGAGAACGGCGAAGGCAAAACGGCCATCTACTACGACAACAAAGCCACGGCATATCTTGCCTACTTCCCGTACAGTAAGGACGCGGATGGTGTAACCGGTGAAGACGCTTTGAAAGCGAAATTCCCGCCACTGTCCGACCAACGCACCAAAGCCGCCTACCGTGCATCCGACCTGCTGGTGTGGAGCAGCGAAGCGGGCAACGCCCCGTTGAAGAAACTGGACATAGCATTTACCCATGCTTATTCCTCGCTATCCTTGTCGCCCTCGATAGCCTGTAAGATAAACGGTGTGGAAACAAGCTACATCCCTCCTTTTGTGGATGATGTGAGTTTCACTATCCAAGGCACTCCCCATATTGCTTACCGGGTGGACGATGGCAGCTACCAGGTTATTGTTTCTCCGCAGAAGACGGATGCCCGTTGGTTTTGTAGCTACAAGTCAGAGATGCATGGCGGAACGATGGCAAGTACCGAATTGGCTAAAAATAACCGTTATACAGTATCCACGGCTTTGGATATCGGTGATTATACTTTTGACATGGCGCAGGTGGGTGATTTTTATTGCAAGAGTTCCGATGGCAAGACGGGTTATCTGATACCCGGTGCCATTGCTTCGCTTACAGAGGCGCAGAAGCAAGCCTGCCTCGGCATCGTGATGAAAGTGGGCAGGGACGGTAGCGGTAATTGGGCAGATACTTATACCTACAAGGATAAATCCGACAATACGATGTCCACCATCTACGGTTACGTTCTTGCGTTAAAGGACGGTAATGGCAGGAATGCTTGCGCATGGGGTCCGACCGATACTAAGGTAGGTACGAATACGGAGCAATATACTCTTTTTTGCGGTTACAGCAATACGCAGAAGATAAAGGATTATGCGAGCAAGAACAATAAAAATCTGTCAAGTGATTTTCCTGCCGCTTATCATGCCTCGAAAGGCTACGAAAAAACATATCCTTCTCCCACCAACAGCAGCGGTTGGTTTTTTCCCTCTGCCGGTCAGTGTTGGTATTGGTATCAGAATAGGGATGTTCTTAAGTCGAGTATGGATAAAGCCGGAGGAGATGGGTGGCAGGACTACTATTGGTCGAGTTCGGAGTACAGCGACCGTCCGGCGAACTACGCGTGGGTCGTGCTTTTCGACGACGGCTACGTGTCCGGCGGCGGCAATAAGGACAACGGCTACAACGTTAGGGTGCGGTCGTGTCTGGCTTTTTAATTATTTATCTATTAAAACCAATACCCGCTTCGCGGGTCGGCGATATTTTTTTTATGGCTCTTACCGAAGAATTACCGATTTACCGTGCCACATACCGGCTGTTGAACCTGCTGATCCGTGATATCTTTATTTAGAAGAAACTGTTTTGATTTTATAATATGATTCACTATTTGCCGGATGTGAATGTAGTGTCGTTGGTAGGGGCGGTTCGCGAACCGCCCCTACAGGCACCGTCATAATGGAACAGGCAGGTTCATCTTTTTCCTATAACGACTCTATTTCCTCAATCGACAAACCAGTACATTCTGCAATACCGATAGTATCTATACCCATACGTTTCATATTGACTGCTGTCTGACGTAGGGCATCTGCTTTTCCTTTGGCCTCTCCTTCGGCAAGGCCTTCTGCTTTTCCTTCGGCGAGCCCTTCTGCTTTTCCTTCCCGCTTGCCGCTGTTGTAGAGTGTCTTTTCTACGCTGATACCGTCCCAGAAATGTTCGTAACCGGCTAGTTCTTCGTCGGTGAAAGCCGACTCTTCGAGCACGGTCAACGCTTTGGATATTTCAGGATTCTCCAGCAATTCGCGAGGGACAGTACGGGTGGATTCATCTATCTCAGTCAGGAAACGCAACCAGAGGATATGCATACGTTTCTCGCTATAAGAATGAGGAATGAATTTGGGTAACTCAACGAAGATCAACTGCAAGCCATCGATGATACGTTCGGTATGCTCCACATGTACCATTGCATAATGATGGTAGTATCCGTCCAGGGCAGGCTCGAACACTTCGTTCACCAGATTGAGCGAGTAGACCGGCTGCAACAACTCGTAGCTGTCGCCGGCATTCAACTGACGAACATACGCTTTGGAGGCATTGAACAGGACACGCTCGCGAAACTCGGGCGACCACAACATCTGCATCTCCACCAGAAACTGACGACCTTTCCGGTCGCAGCAACGAACATCCACTATACTGTATTTACGCAAGGGGTTGTCGGGTACGATTTCGGTAGGAAGGTATTCGATTTCAGTGATTTCTTCACCACTCTTCAGGGGCAGTAAAGCATTCAGCAAACTAATCACCAGATCGGGATGTTCGCCGAAAATACGCTTGAACGTAAGGTCTGCTTTGGGATTTAAATACTTCATAGTTAATTCTTTTATTGAGTTTACGTACAAAGATATATATATTCCGGTTATTTTCTGCATGCGAACTGTTTTTTTATTTACTCTCTCCCTGGATGTCAAAGATCGCTCAGGCCGAAGCCTACTTGCTGCCTGGTTCAGAATTTACCAGATGTGAGTCAATTAGTGGCGTAGTCTTGAAGGCTGTAAGCCTGACCCCAAAATCAGCCCGGGGTTTTAACCCTGGGTATTGATAATCAACTAATCTGCTTTCAAGCCCTGTAAGGGCGATACAAGAGGTGTGCATTTTCTTGTAACGTCCTTACAGGACTTAAAAACACACTTAACTTGCTAATAACCAAGGTTAAAACCTTGGGCTAGCTTTGCACGCCCTTACAGGGCTACATCGTCGCTATATGACTCAATTATTTCTAATAAACAAACAACAAAATCAAAACAGTTTCTTATTGCAGTTATTATGGATTAAAAGAAATAGCTATCTTTGTCTACAATCTAAAACAGGTCTTATGAGCAACAAGATTTATCCCATCGGCATACAGAATTTCGAGAAGATCCGTAAAGACGGTTATTTCTATATTGATAAGACTGCCTTGATCTATCGAATGGTCAAGACCGGCAGTTATTATTTCCTGAGTCGTCCGCGCCGCTTCGGCAAAAGCCTGATGATCTCCACCCTCGAAGCTTATTTCCAGGGAAAGAAGGAGCTATTCGAAGGCCTCGCGATGGAAAAGCTGGAAAAGGACTGGATAAAACATCCTATTCTGCATCTGGATCTGAATATCGGGAAATATGATGCTCCGGACAGCCTTGATAAGATTCTGAACGAAGCTCTTGTGAATTGGGAAGCCCTTTATGGCACAGGAGCCGGCGAAGTTACTCTTGCCTTGCGTTTCAAAGGGGTTGTAAAACGTGCCTGTGAACAAACCGGCCAGCGTGTCGTCATTCTTGTAGACGAATACGACAAACCTTTGCTTCAAGCTATTGGTAATGGAGCTTTACAAGATGAATACCGTAATACCCTGAAACCGTTTTATGGCGTGCTCAAAACAATGGACGGTTGTATTAAATTTGCAATATTGACAGGTGTCACGAAGTTTGGTAAGGTTAGTGTTTTCAGCGATTTGAATAATCTGATCGATATTTCGATGACTGAGCGTTATGTTTCTTTGTGTGGGATAACCGGGCAGGAGATACGCGATAACCTGAAAGAAGACTTGCAAGAACTGGCTGACAAGCTGAAAATGAGTTACGAGGAAGCGTTTGCTGAATTGAAGAAACGTTATGACGGTTATCATTTTGTAGAAAATACAGAAGGTATCTATAATCCTTTTAGTTTATTGAATACCTTTTACAATATGAAATTTGGTAGTTACTGGTTCGAAACCGGTACCCCGACGTATCTTGTGGAGTTGTTGAAACGCAGTCACTACGATCTGGAACGTATGGCACATGAAGAGACTAATGTCGATGTGTTGAATAGTATTTATGGTGACGAACAGCCTATTCCGGTCATTTTCCAGAGCGGCTATCTGACAATAAAAGGGTATGATGAGCGTTTCGGACTTTACCGTCTCGGTTTTCCCAATGAAGAGGTGGAAGAAGGTTTTATCAGGTTCCTGATGCCTTTCTACACACGATTTAATAAAATCGAAGCTCCGTTCGAGATACAGAAGTTTGTCCGTGAAGTAGAAACCGGCGAGATCGATGCCTTTTTCCGCCGCCTGCAAAGTTTCTTTGCCGATACGCCTTATGAGTTGGTGAAAGACCTTGAACTGCACTATCAGAATGTACTCTTTATCGTCTTTAAACTGGTAGGCTTTTACGTAAAGGCGGAATACCATACTTCCTATGGCCGTGTCGATCTTGTTCTGCAAACGGATAAATACATTTACGTCATGGAGTTCAAACTGGATGGTACGGCGGAAGAGGCTTTACAACAAATTAACGAAAAACAATATGCACTGCCTTTTGCTACTGATAATCGAGAACTATTTAAGATTGGTGTGAACTTCAGCGTAGAAACCCGAAATATCGAACAATGGATAGTCGAAACCAATAGACCGGAATAAGTGTTATCAAGGGTTGATACGATAGGAATGTTCTACAGCATACTTAACTAATTTTTACACAGTATTTCCTCTTTATTAACGTCACTCTTTTATATTTGATTCAAATCTGAAACAATATTTCAAATATGGAAAACGTTATTCCAAATATGGAAAAAGGAGAAGAAAACTATAAGGTGCCTAATCTTGAAAAGGGGATTGCGGTGCTTGAATATCTTTCGCTCCGCCCACAGGGTGAGACGCTGCAGGATATTAAGAGTAAGCTGGATATCTCTCAGACTACTGCTTACCGTATTTTGAATACATTGGTTCGTTTGGATTATCTTAACTATAATGAAGATACGAAACGCTATAAGTTATCGCGTAAATTGCTAACTTTGGGCTTCAGATCGTTGAATGAACACAATTTGCTGGAAACAGTTTTGCCTCGTTTGCGTGAGTTGCGCGATAAAGTGGGGGAGACTGCCTGTTTTGGTGTACTAGGAAATGAGAAGGGTATTTTTATAGAACAGGCGCAGGGACATCATACGTTCCGCTTCGTCCTGTCACCGGGAAAACCTTTCGAACTGCATTGCTCGGCACCGGGAAAAGCTATCATGGCTTATCTACCCAATACGGTTCGCGACCGTTATTTGTCGTATATGACTTTCGCACGGTATAATTCCCGGACAATAACTACACGTGAGGCTTATCTGGAAGAGCTTGAAAGAGTTCGCAAAGTCGGTTATGCTATGGATAATGAGGAAGAACTGAATGGAGTGATTTGTGTAGGTGCTCCTATTTTTAACTATACAGGTTATCCTTGCGGAGCTATCTGGATATCCGGCCCTAAAGACAGATTGACAAAAGAAGTATTTCGTTCGACGGTCGATAATATTAAGGAGGTAGTGCAGTCTATCTCCGCTGAATTAGGATATAGTAAGAACACAAAAAAATAACATACCATGAACACACGGAAATACATGTTAAAAAGCTCTTTGATGGCTTGCTTTGTCAGCTGCTGCATCTCTTTTGTATCGGCTGACAATCCGCCATTTTTCACCACTGACATCAAGCTGAATGATAAGGGAGAAATGCTTCTGACGGAAAAAGGCTTGAAACGGGTGGATATTTTCTCTGCCGATGGTAAGCAATTATTACGTTCTTATCCTATGGACGAAACACCGACAGGTATCCTTGTCGATGGAGATAAGGCTTATGTAACAACTTTTGAAAATACGGGGAAGTTGCAGATATTGCTGTTGGAATCGGGTAGGATAGAAGCTGCTATACCGACTGGTTCGGGAGCCTGCCATCCGATGTTCGGACCGGACAAGAAGACTGTCTATGTTTGTAACCAGTTCGATAACAGTGTATCGGAGATCGATCCGGTCAATCATAAAGTGTTGCGTACGGTGAAAGTACTTCGTGAACCGAAGTCGGCTGTATTCAGTAAAGACGGTAAATACATGTATGTTACTAACTTCCTTCCGGCACAACGGGCCGACCTGGATTACGTTGCAGCTTGTGTTTCCGTTATCGAGATGGATGGTTTTACTAAAGTTAAAGATATTAAGCTGGCTAACGGTAGTAATGCATTACGTGGTATCTGTATCACTCCGGATGGTAAGTACATCTATGTTTCCCATAACCTGGGACGTTTTACCGTACCGACTTCACAATTGCAGCAGGGGTGGATGAATACCAGTGCTTTCAGTGTGATCGATACCGACAAGCAGGAATTTGTGGGCGCTGTGGTTGTAGATGAACCGGAAAGGGGAGCAGCAGGAATCTGGAGTATTGATTGTAATGATGAGTCTATCTTTATTTCTCATTCGGGAACCCATGAGATAAGTGTGATCGATCATCCTGCATTACGCGAAAAGTTTGAGAACTATCCTAATAAAGCGATGTTGGATTATGACCTGAACTTCCTCTATGGTATTCGTGAACGTGTTCCTTTGCAGGGTAACGGTCCTCGTACTATGGTGCTGACAGCCGATAAGCTGATCCTTCCGACCTATTTTGCGGATGTACTGAACGTAGTAGATATCAATACCCGTGAGGTAACAGCTACCGAACTGAATCCGGGACGTACGGAGTCTGACATTAATAAAGGAGAGAAATATTTCAACGATGCCTCTCATTGTTTCCAGAACTGGCAGAGTTGTAACGGTTGTCATCCGGGAGAAGCCCGTACGGACGGTATGAACTGGGACTTGATGAACGACGGTGTAGGTAACTCCAAGAACTGTAAAAGTTTGTTGTTTAGCCATGTTACACCTCCCAATATGATTTCCGGTATCCGTGCTTCTGCTGAAGTCGCAGTACGTGCCGGTTATAACTTTATCCAGTTCTTTGATATTACTGAAGACGATGCTCTGTGCGTAGATAATTATCTGATGTCATTGCGTCCGGTGCCCAGTCCTTACCTGGTGAATGGCGAACTGTCGGATAAAGCGAAAGAAGGACGTAAGGTTTTTGAAAAGCTGGGTTGCGGCGATTGCCACAGCGGCCCTTATTATACGGATATGAAAATGCATCGTATCGGCGAAGATATCGAATTTGAAAAAGGATGGGACACTCCGACGTTAAGGGAGGTATGGCGTACGGCTCCATATCTTTTCGACGGACGTGCCGCTACAATGGAAGAAGTGTTCGAAGTGCATAAGCATGGTATCGACAAGAAAGTTTCCAAAAAAGATATTGAGGCCTTAACTGAATATGTTAACTCACTCTAAGAAGGAGGAATCGATGAATTATTGTGATAAGATAGAATACAACATTTACACTACTGAAAAAGCGGAATTTGGAGTAATGGTTGATAAGCTGCTAGCCCAACTTCCGCAGAACGAACAAATATTCAGGCTTGCCTTTTTTGGCATGCCAAGTAGCAATGAACAGTATGTTTCGCGCCGCATCTTGCTGCGTGAAAAGGTGCGTAAGTATTACGGCAATCATGAGCCGGTATTGAGCTATGTGTCTCAACCGCCATTGAACGGAGGACTGATCCTTGAAGCCCATACTTACACTCCCGACGAAGGAGATTATATTACGTATAAACATATCGGGACATTCCCGTATGTTGTACTGGAAAATGGCAGCGGCCGTTTCCTGTTTGCCGGTGGTTTCCACGGTGACGTAATAAATTTCGGTATTGAAGTACAGTCGAAAGAGGTGTTCCAGCTGATATCGGATCTGATGAGAAGGGAAGGTTTCCCGATCAACAGTATTATCCGCCAGTGGAATTATATCGAAGAGATCACCAAGTTCGACGGCGACGACCAGCATTACCAGATATTTAATAACTCCCGTAGCGAGTATTATGGTAAAACGAGCTGGGAAAACGGTTATCCTGCAGCGACAGGTATCGGTGCCAACCTGGGGGGAGTACTGGTTGATCTGGATGCGGCGGTGTTCTCAAATCCGGACTGTTTTGCTACTCCTATCGATAATAAGCTGCAGGTTGCTGCACATGCTTATTCGGAAGGGGTGTTGGAAGCGGCTAACAGTAAAAAGACGACTCCGAAGTTCGAGCGTGCCAAGAGCATGACGTTCGGTAATCGTGAGTTGATCTATATCTCCGGGACGGCAGCTATTCGTGGTGAAGAGAGCCTGATCGGAGTGGGGCTGGAGCGTCAGCTTCATATCACCATGGAAAATATAGCCGAGCTGATCGGTGAGGCTAAGTTGAAAATGCTCCGGGTGTATCTGAAAGACAAGTCATTCTACAAGGATGCGGAAAGGCTGTTGAATGAGTATAAGTTGAATATCCCTATCTCCTATATGTGGGCGGATGTTTGTCGGGATGAATTATTGATAGAGATTGAGGGAATTGCAGTGTTATAAAGCCGGATCATGTTGACCGTTTGGCGAAAGAAAGCAAATATTACTAACATAAATTAAAAGCGAAATGAAAAAAGGATTAAGTATTAAAACAATGGCTGTGGGGCTTTTATTAAGCTCGATGGTAGCATGTACTGGTAACAAAACAAGTGACGCTACTTGTTGCAACGAAGAGGGCGGATGCACTGAACAATGCAAATGCGATAAAAATTCTAATTGTAAAACTAATAAAGAAATGACTTATTCAAAAAAGTACACAAACGCCGATTTCTATAAAGACGGTAAGTTTGATCAGGAGGTAGCCATGAAGGCTATGAAAGACATGTTTGAGTTCTATGATGTTCCATTCACAGAAATGATGGCCAAAGAAATGTGGGTTACCGATTTCGGTCTGGGTGACTTCGAAAACGTAGGTATGGGTGGTATCTTCTGGATTAACGATGCAGAACACGGTTACTTCGCTCACGCTATCTATCTGCTGCCGGGACAGATGATCCCTGAACACGCTCACGTGAAAACTAAATTCCCAGCTAAACATGAAACATGGATGGTTGAAAAGGGATGGGCTTACAACTTCTCTGAAATAGGAGACGAAACTCCTAATGCTCCGGCAATTCCTGCTACTCACGGTCCGATCAAGAGTAAGAACTTCACTATTCAGAAAGTGGGTGAAGTATTACCATTGAAGAAAATCGAATCATTCCATTTCCTTATGGCTGGTCCGGAAGGTGCTATCGTTGACGAGTGGGCATGCTATCATGATAATGACGGTCTGCGTTTTACAAATTCAAAGGCTGCTCTGTAATCCAATTGTAGTTGTTAACACCTTATATTAAAGATACATGAATAAATATTTTTTATTAGTATCACTCTTCTTATCTTCCTCTCTTTTTGCTTCGGCTGCTCCGAAGCAAAAAAAGGCGGATACTTGGATTGATGCCTCCATCAAGGCCAAGACGGAACTGCGTAATGAGCTTCAGAAGGCAGGTATGCCTATCATTTCTACCTTTAAGAAGCATAAGGAAAAGGCAGAACCGTTCGTGGTTGATTTGAAAGGCGTGGATAAGCTGGTGCTTATCACTGCCGGTGGCCCGGATGGTTCTGATTACGACCAGGCTGTTTGGGGTAATGCCCGTTTGATTGCAGCCGACGGGTCTTCCGTATGGTTGGATGAAGTTCCTTTCGAATATGGTGTAGCCGGTTGGGCTAAACCGAAAATGAATGTGAATGCCTATGACCATGAGATCTTTATTGCAGGAAAAGAATACAAACATGGTGTATTCTGTCATGCAAACGGAACGTTGGTTTATCCGGTAAAAGGTAAATATGTTCGTTTTGAAGCTGAAGTAGGTATCGATGATACTTCTTCCGGCGGTAGCGTATATTTCCAGGCTTTGAATGTCGTTCCTAAATTTGTAGGTGACGAGTTGATCGCTAAATATCCGGGACAGATCGGTATGTTGGGTGCTATGATGGACGGCCTGGATACCTGGTTGATCACTCCTGATGCTTCTGTTGAGAAACAAGCAGTAGAGTCTTTGATCACCAAACTGAAAGACGGTTCTTATTATAAGAGCATTATCCAGCAGATCGCTTCTGAAAAGGATGTGAATACACAGATCCGTAAATATCTGGAACTGTTTGAAAAGATCCAGGATGTTTATGCTGTTCAGAACGACCTTGAATGGTTGAATGTGGAAGCTGTTAAGTTGGCTTTTGCAGACATGAAAAAGCAAAAAGGTTTCGATGCAGCTAAATATGAACCTATGCTGAATGAGTTGGTACAACTTGAACAGAAAGGTTTCAGCGGTATTTATAAAGGTGACGAGCAGGCTTTGGCTAATGCCCGTAAGGCTTTGGAAAACAAAAAGGCTATCCTGTTGGGTAACCCGCTGTTGGATGCTGACAAGATCGTTGCTGTTCGTTATAAATTAGGTTCAAGAGCTCGTCAGGCTATGGCACCGGATCTGGGTACGCAGGCTAATAACTGGAGTAACCAGGAATCGGCTCGTCGTAGCGGATTTAATGCTGAGATCGTCGAACTGAGCGACCTGCGTGGTGACATGCAGATGAAGAGTATCTTCCGTCCTAAGGTAGAGGATGCTTCTATCGCCGACCTGAGAATGCACTGGGATGCAGACCGCGTGATGTTTACTACCCTGATGGGAGAGAAAGACAGACGTTGGAACGTATACGAAGTGAAATTGGATGGAACAGGTTACAAACCACTGGTTGAGAACGAAGAGCCGGATCTGGAATTCTATGATGGTACTTACCTTCCTGACGGACGCGTTATTGCCAACTCTAACATCGGTTACCAGGGTGTACCTTGCGTTAGTGGTGATGACCCTGTAGGTAACATGGTTCTTTATACTCCCGAGAATAAAAATCTGCGCCGTTTGACATTCGACCAGGATGCCAACTGGAACCCGGTTGTAATGAACAACGGACGTGTAATGTACACTCGTTGGGAATATACCGACCTGACTCACTACTATTCTCGTATCGTAATGCATATGAACCCGGATGGAACAGAAAACAAGGCCCTTTATGGTAGCGGTTCCATGTTCCCGAACAGTACATTTGACATTCAGCCGTTGCCAGGACAAGGCTCTGCGTTTGTCGGAGTTATTTCCGGTCACCATGGTGTTGCCCGTTCCGGTCGTCTGATCGTATTCGATCCGTCAAAAGGTCGTAAGGGTGCAGCTGGTATGGTGCAGGAAATTCCTCACCGTAACCGTGAAATCGTTGAGCTTATCAAAGATGAATTGGTAAACGGCGTATGGCCGCAGTTCATTAAACCGACTCCGTTGAATGATAAATACTTCCTGGTTGCAGCGAAATTGGATCCGCAGTCATTGTGGGGACTTTATCTGGTGGACGTATATGATAACGTTACTTGTTTGATGCAGGCAGAAGGTGAAGGTTATATCAGCCCGATCCTGGTGAAGGAAGCAAAAACTCCACCGTCAATTCCTGATCGTGTTAAGTTAGACCAGAAGGAAGCTACTGTATTTATCCAGGATATCTATGAAGGCGAAGGCCTGCGTGGTATTCCTCGCGGAACAGTGAAAGAACTTCGTCTGCATGCTTACGAATATGCTTATGTGAAGACTCGTTCAGACCACAACTGGCATGGTATCCAGAGTGGTTGGGATATCAAACGTTTGTTGGGTACTGTTCCTGTTGAAGAAGACGGTTCGGTTATCTTCAAAGTTCCGGCTAATACACCGATCTCTATCCAGCCGATCGATAAGGATGGCGTAGCTGTTCAGTGGATGCGTAGCTGGTTTACAGGTCAGCCGGGTGAAGTTGTATCTTGTATCGGTTGTCACGAAGACCAGAACCAGATACCTATTCCTAAGCGTGTGATCGCTTCACAGAAAGCGGCTACTCCGTTGAAGGCTCCTGAAGGTGGTGTTCGTTCATTCACTTTCGACCTGGAAGTTCAGCCGATCCTGGATCGTGCTTGTATCGCTTGTCACAATGGCGAAGGCAAAGCATTCGACCTGCGTGGCGGTAAGAAAGACAAACTGGGTTATGGTACCTCTTATCTGAACATTCATCCGTACGTACACCGTCAGGGTGGTGAAGGTGATATGGTTGTTCTTCAGCCGTACGAATATCATCCGAACACCAGCGAATTGGTTCGTATCCTGAAGAAGGGTCACCACAATGTGAAGCTGACTGACGCAGAATGGTTGAAACTGTACAACTGGATCGACTATAACGCTCCTGATAAAGGTTACTTCGATGCAAACGTTTTGGGTAAGGAAATCATCCCGTATCAGGGATTCGACCAGATCAAGCGTCGTAAAGAACTGACTGACAAATATGCTAACGGCATGGGTGTAGACTGGAAGAAAGAAATCGCAGACTATGCTTCTTATCTGAAAGCTCAGGGCCCGATCACTCCGGTAATGCCTGAAAAAGCTGCTCCTGTAAAGGAAAAGACTGTGAAGGCTAAAGGCTGGCCGTTCGATAAGGCTGCTATCAAAGAGATGCTTGCCAAGGAACAGAGCAACCGCAAAGAGGTTGAGATCGCTCCGGGTGTGAAGATTAACTTCGTTCGTATCCCTGCAGGTGAATTCGTAATGGGTAGCTACCAGGGCGAATCGGATGCTTATCCTACTGCTAAGGTGAAGATCGGTAAAGCGTTCTGGATGGGTGAAATGGAAGTAACGAACGAACAGTTCAACGTTATCTATCCGGATCACGACAGCCGTTTCGTTGACCAGTTGTGGAAAGACCACGTGGTACAGGGTTATCCGGCTAACGAACCGAATCAACCGGTTATCCGTGTAAACTATAACGATGCTATGGATTATTGCAAGCAACTGAGCGAAAAGACAGGCTTGAACATTACGCTTCCGACAGAAGCACAATGGGAATGGGCTTGCCGCGCAGGTAGCGATGGTGATTTCTGGTATGGTAATATGAATACAGACTTTGGTAAATACGAAAACCTGGCTGACAAGACTACTTTGCTGTTCGCAGTAAGTGGTGTAGACCCGAAACCGATGTCTCCTAATTCTTACTGGTACAAGTATTATACTTATCTGCCGAAAGAAGAAGGTGTAGACGATGGTCAGTTGATCCAGACAGGCGAAAAGGTTTACGAAGCTAACCCGTTCGGTTTGTACAACATGCATGGTAATGTTTCAGAATGGACTCGTTCAGATTATGTTCCTTATCCTTATAATGAAAAGGCTAAAGTAACTTCCGATCACAAGGTGGTTCGTGGTGGTTCATATATCGAACGTCCGAAGTTCTCTACTTCTTATGCACGTAAAGCGTACTATCCGTACCAGCGTGTATTTAATGTTGGTTTCCGTGTTATAATCGAAGACTAATCAGCAAGATATGTCCTGGACATAGATAAAATCTATTAAGTGGCCCTGGCGTGGCCGGGGTCACTTAATTGAAAATTCTTATCTTTGGCGACATAACTTAATAAAACAACAAATGAAAGCAACTCTCGAAAGAATACTCTCTTCCTTTGTAACGACAATCGTCTTGTTACTCATTTACGGTTTTGGTCTGGCTGTCGCCACTTTTATAGAAAAGTATCATGGAACAGCAGCTGCCAAAGCAATGATTTATTATTCCCCGTTATTCTTCCTGTTGCAATTCCTCTTAGTGGTTAATTTTATAGCCGTTCTTATCAAATACCAGTATATCAAACAGCGCAGATGGGGATTGCTGGTTGTTCATACTGCCTTTATTGTGATCCTTCTGGGTGCCCTCACATCCTTCCAGTTCGGCGAAGAAGGCATCCTTCATCTTCGCGAAGGCGAAGCAACCGATCAGATAGCAGTCCGCTCGGGCGATCTGACCACTTTCCATACCTTACCTTTTACTGTGGAACTCGAGAAATTTACTTTAACCCGTTATCCCGGTTCATCAAGTCCGTCTGCCTATGAAAGCGAAGTGTTGGTTCATGTAGACGGTACTACACGTCGTGAACGGATATTTATGAATAATGTATTAGATGTAAAAGGGTATCGTTTCTTCCAGGCTTCTTATGATCCGGACAAACATGGAACCATCCTTTCCGTCAACCGCGATGTGGCCGGACGGAATATAACGTATACCGGTTATCTTATGTTGGTAATCGGATTGATCATTTCCCTGATAGGGAAGAACACCCGCTTTATGAAATTAAGCCGTCGTCTGAAAGAACTGCGTTCGGCTGCAAAATCTGCGGCAATGGTACTGGTGCTGCTGGCTGTATCGGCATCGATACAGGCGAAAGAAGAAAAGTCTCCTATGCTGGATGCCGTACAAAAATATATGGTTACTCCGGAACATGCAGCCAAGTTCGGTTCTCTACCCGTACAGTCGCGAAGCGGCCGTATGATGCCTGTCAATACTTTCTCTTCCGAAATACTTCGTAAATTGCATAAGGCGGATAAGATCGGCAAGATGAATTCCGACCAGTTCCTGCTGAGCATGCTGGCGATGCCGGACATGTGGATGCGCGTTCCTTTTATCGCTCTATCTAACCAGGAGTTGGCAAATTACTACGATCTGACCGACGGCGAATGTGCTTATCTACAGGTATTCGACAACAACGGAAATTATAAATTGCAGGAGAAACTGGAAGAGGCTTACAACAAGATGCCTGCCGAACGCAGTCGTTTCGATAAAGACCTGCTCAAACTGGACGAACAGATCAATATCTTCCATCAGTTGATCAACCATCAGATGTTGAATCTCTTCCCGAAGGAAGACGATCCCAATCATAAATGGTATGCGCCGGGGGACGACTTGTCGGCATTCACCGGCAAAGACTCTTTGTTTGTATCCCGTATCCTTGACTGGTATCTGGCCGAAGTACAGGATGCCCTGCAAAACGGCGACTGGTCGAAATCGGATGAAGTGATCGATATGATCGGCACTTACCAGCAGGCAAAGAACAAGACATTGGATATTTCACCGAAGAAGATACAGGCGGAACTGAAGTATAATAAAATGGATATCTTCCGCTATTGCAAGATCGGTTATCTGATTCTGGGCGGATTGATGCTGGTACTTTCGTTTGCCATGTTGTTCAAACAACAGAAATGGATGACGGCAAGTCTCTGGATATTGGGTATTGCTGTGCTGACTGTGTTCTTTTACCATATGTATGGGATGGGGATGCGTTGGTATATTGCCGGATATGCACCGTGGAGCAACTCGTATGAGACAATGGTGTATGTAGCCTGGGCAACCGTGCTGGCCGGTTTGTTGTTCGTACGTCGCAGTACGGTTACATTCGCTCTGGCCACTTTGTTCGGGGGGATTATCCTGTTCGTTTCCGGGCTGAACTGGATGGATCCGGAAATCAACCCGCTGGTGCCCGTACTGAAATCTCCGTGGCTGATGTTCCATGTGGCCGTGATCGTTGCTGCTTACGGCTTCTTCGGTATCAGTTGCCTGATCGGTTTGACTAACCTGGTGATGACAAGTATTGCCGGAAAGAAGAATACAGCCTTGCTGAAAGCACGTGTAAAAGAGCTGACTATCGTAAACGAAATGGCATTGCTAGTCGGACTGGCTTTGATGACAGTCGGAACGTTTCTTGGTGCTGTCTGGGCGAACGAGTCGTGGGGACGTTACTGGGGATGGGATCCGAAGGAAACCTGGGCGCTGATCACGATGGTGGTTTATGCGGTCGTAACCCATCTTCACCTGGTGAAACGCTGGTATAGCGACTGGTTGTTTAATCTTTGTTCGGTAGTGGCATTCGCTTCCGTATTGATGACATTTTTCGGAGTGAACTATTTCCTGAGCGGTATGCATTCGTATGGACAGAACGATAATGTACACGGTATCTTCACTTATTTATATATGGCGGGTGCTGTTGTCATCGTTTTGGCTATATTGTCGAGAATCGGATATAACAAAACAAAGGATAAAGAATAAAATAGAATTAATTAAATAGTAGTTTAACATTAAATTTTAGTGATCATGAGAACATTTAATCATGTAGGTATCATTACCAACGAAAACAAAGAAGGTGCTATGTTCAACGAAGGTTTGAACGTATGGTTAACCGATTACAGCAAAAGCCCTAACAAGATCGAATTCCTGAAATTTGACGATCCTGCTGCGAGCTGCTTGCCTGATCTGGTTAAATCAAATGGTCATATCGCTTACACTGTTCCTTCACTGGACGAAGCGTTGAAGGATGCTAAAGTTATCTTTGGCCCGGCTGTTTGCGACGAACATCTTACTATTGCTTTCATCGAAGAAGAAGGCATTGCTATCGAATTAATGGAAATCAAATAATTTATAAACCTAAACAAAAACAAGGAGGAAAATACCATGGCAGAAATTAAGACTAAATTTATAAATGATCCCGAACAAGTAACTCCGGAGTTGCTGGAAGGTTATGTATTGGCTTACCCTGAACAGGTAAAGCTGGCTGCTGAAAACATCGTTGTTCGTGCCAATCCGAAAAGCGAAGACAAAGTAGCTATCGTAACATTAGGCGGTTCCGGTCACGAACCTGCATTGAGCGGTTTCGTTGGCGACGGTATGCTGGATTGCTCTGTAGTAGGGGATATCTTTGCTGCTCCGGGTGCACAACGTTTGTTCCAGGCTTTGCAGTTGATGAAGCGTGAAGCCGGTATCCTGTTGGTTGTATTGAACCACTCAGGTGACGTGATGAGTGCAAACATGGCTTGCCAGCTGGCAGAACGTGTAGGCATCAAGGTAAAACAGATCCTGACTCACGATGACATCAGTGCAGGTATCGGTGCTCCGACTAACGACCGTCGCGGTCTGGCAGGTTGCGTGCCTTTGTTCAAGATTCTTGGTGCTGCAGCTGATGAAGGCAAATCATTGGACGAACTGATCGAGATCGGCGAACGTTACAATGCAAAAGCTGCAACTCTGGCTGTTGCTATGCGTTCTTGTACGCATCCGCAGAACAATGCAACGATCACCGACCTTCCTGACGGTATCATGGAAATCGGTATGGGACAGCATGGTGAAGGTGGTGGCGGTCAGAAACCGTTGGTATCTGCCGATGCTACTGCTGCTGAAATGGTCGACCTGTTGTGCCAGCAGTTACAACCGAAAGCCGGTGATAAGATGATGTTGATCATCAACGGCGTAGGTGCAACTACCCATATGGAATTGAATATTATCTTCCGCAAAGCTTACAAAGAACTGGAAGCTCGTGGCATGGAAGTAGTATTCGGTCGTATCCAGGAAATCCTGACTGTACAGGAACAAGCCGGTTTCCAGATGATCATGGGTATTCTGGACGCAGATCATATCGATTATTTAAAGAACAAGAGTGCAAACGCACCGTATTGGACAACTATTGGTAAATAAACAAATAACATGAAACAATTGACTATTGAGGGTTTCAGAGGTATGCTGACTAACGCCTTAAAGCATATCAAAGCCCGTGAAGACGAATTCTCTAAACTGGATGCGGTAATCGGTGACGGTGATCACGGACAAGCTATCGTAACCGCTTTCTCTGTTGTTGTTAAGGCTTCGGAAAAAGGAACGGAATTTAAATCTATGCTGAATGATATGGGATTTGGCGTGATGCTGGAAACAAGCGGATCGACAAGTACCCTGTTAGGTGCATTTTTCCTGGGTATGAGCGATAACGCTGCCGGAACCGAATTGGATGCGGCTGCTGTTAAGAAGATGTTCGCCGGAGGTCTTGCAAACGTGCAGAAACAGACACAGGCTAAGAAGGGTGATAAAACCATGATGGACGCCCTGATCCCGGCAATCGAAGCAATCGAAGCTTCTACATCCGACGATATCAAGGAAGTAATGACAGCAGGTGCTGAAGCTGCCCTTCAGGGAGCTGAACAGACCGTAAACATGAAAGCAAACTTCGGACGTGCCCGTAACTACGGCGAACGCTCCATCGGTTATGCCGATAGCGGTGCTACTTCATGGAGCTGTATGCTGGCTGCTTTTGCAGAAGCATTGTAATCGAGTAATTAACTTTTTAATATAGAAAATAGAAAAAATGGCAGATTTAGATGATTTGAGAGAAGGCAGTAACTTTGGTTTAGGTGTTAGCACCGCGCAGCAAAGCTTCCATGTGAAGGGTGCTGAAAACCTTTCCTGGGGTATGAAAGATCGTTTATCACGTATCTTCAACCCGAAAACAGGCAAAGCGGTTATGCTGGCTTTCGACCACGGTTTCATTATGGGCCCGACTTCTGGTCTGGAACGTATCGACCTGAATATCGTACCGCTGATCGAATATGCAGACTGTATCATGTGTACACGCGGTATTCTTCAGTCTTCAATCCCGACAACAACAAACAAACCGATCTGTTTGCGTTCGGATGCAGGTACATCTATCCTGACTGAACTGAACGATAATGTAGTGATCGATATCGAAGATGCTATCCGTATGAACGTTTCAGCTATGGCTGTAATGTTGGCTATCGGCGACGAAGCGCACGAAGCTAAAACGATCGCCAACCTGTTTGCTGCGGTAGATAAAGGTGCACGTTATGGTATTCCTGTGATGGGTGTGACAGCTGTCGGCAAACAGATGGCACGCGACGCCCGTTACTTCGGTCTGGCTTCACGTATCTGTGCTGAAAACGGTGCGAACATCGTGAAGACTTACTATTGCGACGGTTTCGAAAAGGTAGTTGCTGCCTGCCCGGTTCCTGTTGTAATTGCAGGCGGTAAGAAGTTACCCGAACTGGAAGCATTGGATCTGTGTTACAAAGCGATCAACGACGGTGCTGCCGGTGTCGATATGGGACGTAACGTATTCCAGTCTGAAAATCCGGTTGCTATGATCCAGGCTGTTCACGCAGTGGTTCATCAGAACCTGACTCCTCAGCAGGGATTTGAACTGTTCCAGGATTTATCTAAATAATCAAACGATACACTTCGAAGGGGCGGGGCTCTGCTCTGCCCCTCGTTGTATCTGAACATAACATAATACACATTGAATTACCATGAAAAAAATATTCATATTACTGTGCTCTGCTCTTTTCCTGTTTGCTGCAACATCCTGCCAGCAAAAGGCTCAGAAGTTATTACTGGCCGGTTCGGGTTGGAATAAGATCGTCATTATCGACAAGGATACGAAGCAAATCGAATGGGAACACCCTATACAGAAAGGTTGGGAGTGTAACTCGGCTGTGGCTACCCCGGACGGTAACATCTTGTTTGCCTACAAGAAAGGAGCTAAATTAATAACCCGCGATCAAAAGGAATTATGGAATATCCCGGCACCGGATACTTGCGAAATGCAGACTGCACGTATATTGCCTGATGGTAACTACCTGCTGGCCTGGTGCGGACATCCGGCTAAAATCATGGAAGTAAGCCCGAAGGGTGAAATCCTTTCGGAAACGGTATATGAAACAGGTATTGAAAACCCGCACGCTCAGTTCCGTCAGGTGAACAAGAATAAGGCTGGTAACTACCTGATGCCTCTTTTCGCTACTTCTGAAGTGCGTGAGATCTCTCCGGCCGGCGAACTGGTTCGGACAACCCAGTTGGAAGGTACCCCGTACGGTACAGTATTGCTGAACAACGGCAATTACATGGTGGCGTGCGGCGACGGACATTCCCTGATGGAAGTAAACCTGGACAAAGGCGAAGTGATCCGTAGAATCGGAGAAAAAGACATCGAAGGTGTTTCTTTATTCTTTGTTGCTCAGTTGCTGCCAACTTCAAACAATGGCTTGTATATCTGTAACTGGCAGGGACACGATCCCAATGCAAAGGAATCGAACAATCCGCAGTTGATGGAAATAGACGGTAATAATAAAGTTATCTGGAGCCTGAATGATAATGACACATTCGGCATGATCTCTTCTGTTTGTCCGATCGACTGAAAAACTTCAGCAATCACCGTCCCCGTCGGGGTACAGCGTCTAAAAACTTCAGTAAGTACTGTTCCTGCGGGGGACGCTACTAAAAAACTTCAGTAAGTGCTGCCCCCGCGGGGGACGATGCTAAAAAAGTTCAGTAAGTACTGTCCCCGCAGGGGACGGTGCTTAAATTTTTTAGTAACGATTGTCCCCGCCGACTATTTATTTACTGTATCTTTGCTAAACGTTAAACCTAATAACAAAATTCAATATCATGAAATTGCAACCCATCGACATTTTCATTATTGCACTTTATCTGTTGGCAATGATTGTCATCGGCCTTGTGCTGAAGAAAAAGGCGTCGAAAAACATGGACTCCTACTTTTTAGGAGGAAAAACATTACCTTTTTATATGTTAGGCTTGTCTAACGCATCCGGCCAGTTCGATATCTCTGGTACTATGTGGATGGTTACACTAGCCTTTATTTATGGAATTAAAAGTGCCTGGATCCCCTGGCTGTGGCCCGTATTCAATCAGATCTTCCTGATGGTTTACCTGTCGGTCTGGCTGCGGAGGTCGAATGTACTGACCGGGGCGGAATGGATTCAGACACGCTTCGGAAAGAACAAAGGGGCTAATTTATCCCATACCATCGTAGTGATCTACGCGTTGATCGGTGTGCTGGGCTTCCTGAGCTACGGCTTTATCGGCGTAGGTAAATTCATGGAGATCTTCTTCCCCTGGGATTTTGTTTCCCAGTACGTACCGTTCAATATTCCGGCCGAATATGTGCCGCATGCGTATGGTATATTCTTTACGGCTATTGCCACGATCTATGTGATGTTGGGCGGTATGCTGAGTATCGTGTGGACGGATGTGGTTCAGTTTGCCATTATGACTGTGGCCGGTGTAACGATTGCCGTTATCGCCATGATGAAGGTGAGTCCGGAAACGATCGCAGCCATTGTGCCTGCCGGCTGGGATAGTCTGGTGCCCGGATGGAACCTCGATCTGAAATGGACAGACATCTTCAGCGATGTAAATACCAAGATAATGAACGACCAGTTCGGCCTGTTCGGAATCTTTATTATGATGATGCTTTTCAAAGGAGTGTTCAACAGTATGGCGGGACCTGCCCCCAACTACGATATGCAGAAGATCCTTTCCTGCCGTAACGGTAAGGAAGCAGCTTTGATGAGCGGTTCTGTCCCTGTTATCCTGCTTATCCCGCGTTACCTGATGATTATGGGATTTACGATCCTGGCGCTGGCTTTCTTCAAAGATCTGGATTTGACAACAAAGACCGGGGCGATCGACTTCGAGTTGATCCTGCCGAATGCCATCAACCAGTTCGTGCCCGTAGGAGTATGCGGATTGCTGCTTGCCGGATTGCTTGCCGCCTTTATGTCTACTTTTGCTTCTACGGCTAATGCGGCGCCTGCTTATATTGTAAATGATATCTATAAGAAATATATCAATCCGAATGCCAGCAACAAGACCATGATCCGTGCCAGTTACATCGTGACCGTAGGAGTTGTGGTGGTCAGCGTCGTGATCGGTTTCTTTGTAGAGAGTGTGAACTCGGTACTGCAATGGATCACTTCAGCCCTGTATGGTGGTTATATCGCGGCCAACCTGCTGAAATGGCATTGGTGGCGTTTCAACGGTAACGGTTATTTCTGGGGAATGATTACCGGTATCCTGGCCGCTATGGTCTGTCCGTTCATCTTCGACGGCTATACGATGGTAGACGGTCATTTTGTGGAACGGGTAGGAGAGTATGCTAACAATGCGCCGATGCTGCCGTTGTTCTATTTCCCTGTTCTGCTGGTGGTTTCGCTGATCGGTTGTATTGTCGGTACTTATGCCGCTCCTCCGGTGGAAGACGAGACATTGGAACGTTTCTATATAACCGTACGCCCGTGGGGATTCTGGAAGCCTGTCTATAACAAGGTTGTTGCTAAATATCCGCAGGTGAAGGCAAACAAGAACTTTAAACGCGATATGTTCAATGTGGCTGTAGGTATCATCTGGCAGATGTGTCTTACTATCATCCCGATGTATATTGTTATCCGTGAAGGTATGCCGTTGGTTACAAGCGTCCTGATTCTGGTAATCACTACATTGGTTCTGAAAAAGAATTGGTACGACAAGATGAGCAAAGACGAAGTGGAGTATAATGAGTTGATGAAAGAGTTGAAATTGGACGAAAAGAAGTAATTTTGCATTGTCATTTATAAAACAAATCAATAAGAAATGGATAAACTGAAAATTATAGGCGAGCCGCTGCCTGATATGCCTTGGGAAGATCGCCCGGCTGATTGTAAGGATGTGATCTGGAGATTTTCGCAGAATCCCGTTATTCCCCGCGATATCCTTCCTACTTCCAACAGTGTATTTAATAGTGCTGTCGTTCCGTTCAAGGGGGGGTATGCCGGTGTGTTCCGTTGCGACGATACCAACCGCCGCATGCGTCTGCATGTCGGTTTCAGTGCGGATGCCATCCACTGGAATATCTCGGAAACGAAGCTCGAATTCGAGTGCGACGACAAAGAGATCGGTGAGTTCGTTTATGCTTACGACCCGCGCGTTTGCTTTATCGAAGACCGTTATTATGTTACCTGGTGTAACGGCTATCACGGCCCGACGATCGGAGTGGCCTATACATTCGATTTCGAAACATTCCACCAGTTGGAAAATGCTTATCTGCCTTTCAACCGTAACGGTGTGATGTTCCCTCGTAAGATCAACGGCAACTTTGCCATGTTGAGCCGTCCGAGCGACAACGGTCATACTCCGTTCGGCGATATCTTCTACAGCGAATCGCCGGATATGTGTTTCTGGGGCAAGCATCGTCATGTAATGGCTCCGGCTGCGTTCGAAGACAGTGCCTGGCAGTGTATGAAGATCGGTGCAGGCCCTATTCCTATCGAGACGTCGGAAGGTTGGTTGCTGATCTATCATGGTGTATTGCGTTCCTGCAATGGCTATGTATATAGCTTCGGTTCTGCGCTGTTGGATCTGGACGAACCCTGGAAGGTGAAATTCCGTTCAGGCCCGTACCTGTTATCTCCGCAGAAGGATTACGAATGTATGGGGGATGTTCCTAATGTCGTATTCCCGTGTGCCGCCTTGCATGATCCGGAATCAGACCGTATCGCAATCTATTATGGTTGTGCAGATACTGTTACCGGCCTTGCCTTCGGCCATATCAGCGAAATCATTGAATTTACAAAGAAGACTTCTATCGTGTAATTCACTTTAGTGTTTTTGAAAATAACTGTCACTACTATCATGGGTTGGATTTTTGCTTTGAAAATCAATCCTTGAGGTAGTGACAGTTCTTGTTTTTAACTATCACTGATCTATCACCCGACTATCACTCTTTATTTAAAAAGTTGCTCAGGCCAGTACTTCTTTTTAATAAGTATACTGCTAAAAATCAAATAGATAGTAATGAATATTGCTTGACACCCGGGTCTCGATGCCACCGACACCCGGATGTGCGCATCGTTGAGATGGGGGTGTAAAATGGGCTGAAACGGGCATCCTGCCAACAAGAAGCAAGCATATCTGTGTAAAAAGTCTATATCTTTCGGGAAAAAGAACAGGGGGGAATAACAAAAGTGCTGGTATATTTAAAACAAAAAACCTCAGAAAATAAATTCCTGAGGTTCTCTGTGGGCAGTGATGGATTCGAACCACCGAAGTCGAAAGACAGCTGAGTTACAGTCAGCCCCATTTGGCCACTCTGGTAACTGCCCAATAAGTTGACAGTTGAAAATTGATAGTTGACAGATAAAACTGGAAAGTGACATAAACTGTCAACTGTCAACTTTCCACTATCAACTATTTTGAGCCTCTTGTCGGATTCGAACCAACGACCCCGAGATTACAAATCACGTGCTCTGGCCAACTGAGCTAAAGAGGCATATCTGCTTCAAAAAGCAGCCGTTTCGTCACCAAGGCGAAACGGCTGCAAATTTAGGCATTATTTCTTATATACCAAATTTATCTACCGTTTTTTTTATTTGGCTCTGATTTTTTCCTTGAATTTAACTAACTGTTTCTCCAATGCTTCTACGCATTCGTCAATTGATTCTTCAAAGGTATCATTTACCTTTTCGGCAAAACAATCTCCATTTTTAATAATCAACCGAATAGCAGCTTCTTTATTCTTTGCAGATTCTGGTTTTACAACCTTTAAACTAACTTCTGCCGATATAATGCCGTCGAAATACTGTTCCAACTTAGCCACTTTCTTCTGAATAAACGCTTCTAATTGATCAGTTGCATCAAAATGGATTGCTTGAATTCTAATGTTCATAATAAACCTCCTTCTTTTTGTGCTCTTGGATGAGCATGATACACTTTTTTTAATTCCTCAAAGGTTGTATGTGTGTAAATACTGGTAGAAGCCAGACTGCTATGACCGAGTAACTCTTTCACGGCGTTCAACTCCGCTCCATTATTCAACATACTTGTTGCAAACGAATGTCTTAATACGTGGGGACTGCATTTTGCCAATGTCGGAATGTCCGAAAGCTTCTTTTTTACTATCGTATAAAGAATACCCGTAGACAATTGTTCTCCATTCTTCCGGACAAAGAACCATCCGCATCCTGCGTCAACTTCACGATTTCGGACTTCAGTGTATGCAAGCATCAAGTTTTTTAATCTTTCTGCAAAAGGAATCAGCCGCTGCTTGTTACGCTTACCTGTCACCCTGATCAGCATAGCATCGTAGTCTATATCGGTATCTTGTAAACCGACCAACTCCGAACGTCTCACCCCGGTATCATACAGCATTTCAAGTATCAGACGATCCCTCACCCCTTCAAAATCCTCATCAAACCCGTCTCCATCCAACAACTCTTCCATATCCTTCTCTTTTACAAAAGTAGGTAACGGCTTCTTTGTTTTCGGACCGGTCACAAACCGTAACGGGTTTACAGAAACGAATCCCTGCTTCATAAGGAATTTAAAAAAAGATTTCAAAGAACTCAATTTCCGATTGACAGATACGGGCGAAATCTTATTATCCAACAAAGATATAATCCAATTCCGTACAATATCCGTATCAACTTCCCCCGGCACAAATATGCCTTCCTTCTTCTCTTTTACAAAATCTTCAAACTGCTGTAAATCTTTGAAATAAGCATTAATCGTATATTCGGAATAATTCCGCTCATACCGAAGATAATCTAAAAATGAATCAATCAGCACATTCACGTTGCATCAACTTTTATGCAACGAAAATAAGAATAAGAATCCAATAAAACAAGCCTGGCAGATAGATTTTGTATTTTTATTCTTCTACCTGCTGTAATTGCTGAACGTAAACAGCACGCATAGTTTGTTTTCTCTTTGCTACAGAGGGTTTTTCGAAAGCCTGACGGTTTCTCAATTCTTTTACTACACCTGTTTTTTCGAACTTTCTTTTGAATTTCTTCAGCGCTTTTTCAATGTTTTCGCCTTCTTTTAATGGAACTACGATCATAATTTAATTTATTATATTGTTTAATTACTATATCCACAAATTGGGCAGCAAAATTACTGATTGTTTCGGGATTAGCAAAACTTTCCGTAAATATTTTTCAGAAATCCTCCAGACGGAAAGGAGGATAAGCAATACCTTTTTCGGTTATAATCGCAGTTATCAAGTCGTGAGGAGTTACATCAAAAGCCGGATTATAAGCTTTCACCCCTTCAGGAGCCATCCGCGAAGCATACCACATATCCGTAATTTCCTTGGGATTCCGTTCTTCTATCACGATCGAATCCCCATCCGGACAATTCAAATCAATAGTGGATGTCGGACCTAACACATAAAAAGGAATACCGTAATAACGAGCCAGGATCGCCACTCCCGAAGTCCCGATCTTATTAGCCGTATCGCCATTTGCCGCGACCCGGTCGCAACCGACCACGACAGCCTGTACCCAGCCTTTCCGCATGACGGCCGACGCCATATTATCACAAATCAAGGTAACATCCACACCCACCTTCTGCAATTCGTAGGCCGTCAGGCGTGCACCCTGCAACAGCGGACGCGTTTCATCGGCAAACACCTTAAAGCCATATCCACGTTCTTCTCCTAAATAAACCGGAGCGAGAGCCGTTCCATATTCCGATACCGCCAAATGACCGGCATTGCAATGTGTCAGGATTCCCATTCCCGGGCGCAACAAGGACAAGCAGTTCTCTCCTATCTTACGGCAAGCAGCCGCATCTTCCGCCCGGATCGCCTCCGCCTCGACACGCAACAGTTCCACTATTTCCGGAACAGGATTCACAGAATGGGCGACCACAACTTTTTCCATCCGGTCCAAAGCCGCAACCAAGTTGACCGCAGTAGGGCGAGAAGATGCCAGATAATCCTTGATTCGGAGAAACTCACTGCAAAAACCACCATAAGTGTTTGCCGCAATCTGTCGGCTACAAACATAAATGCCATAGGCAGCAGCTATCCCGATAGCCGGCGCCCCGCGCACCTTTAATCTATATATAGCCTCCCAAATCTCTTCTGCAGAAGAAAGGGAAACATAGACTTCAGATCCCGGCAAGCAGGTCTGGTCCAAGATAATCACAGCACTCCCGTCCTGACTCAAACGGACCGTCTTTAAATCTGTTATGTCTACATTCATAAAAGAGAACTATTATGGATGCGAAAATAAGCAATTCCGATGAGATGAAAAATGTTTTGCAGGTTAAAAGTATCCCAACTAGAATCGCTCTTTCAATTCTATCAAATCGTCACTACTATCCCTTCAGTTAGAATAAGATTCGTCCGGCTAGATATAATACCGTAATCGAGCAGTTCCAAACCCAACATTTCCGAAAGATACTGCCAATAATTTTTCGTCGTCCCGACATGTATCTTATCGGTAATCGATGCACCCAAAGTATCTCTCCTGTTTTAATTGAAAAATTTACCGTACCTTTGTACAATTCTTATTCACTGTAAAAATATGGAAATCGCAGCATTAGTTTCGGGAGGAGTAGATAGCTCCGTAGTCGTCCACCAGTTGAAAGAGGCAGGATACGATCCTACCATTTTCTATATCCGTATCGGCATGGAAGATAAAGACGGATATATAGACTGCCCTGCCGAAGAAGATATTGAAATCACCTCTTATATCGCCAAGAAGTACGGTTGCCGGTTTGAAATCGTCTCCTTGCACGACGAATATTGGGATCGTGTCGTGAGCTACACCATTGATTCCGTAAAACGCGGACTCACCCCCAACCCGGATATGATGTGCAATAAATATATCAAATTCGGCTGCTTCGAAGAGAAATGGGGAAAGGATTTCGATAAAATAGCGACCGGCCATTATGCCACGACAACCGAGATAGACAGTAAAGTATGGCTTTCCACCGCCAAGGATCCGGTAAAAGATCAGACTGACTTCCTTGGCCAAATCACCCGTTTGCAAATACAGAAATTAATGTTCCCGATCGGACATCTCATGAAAAGCGAAGTCCGAGCTATAGCCGAACAACAAAAACTGCCGAGTGCCAAACGGAAAGACAGCCAGGGAATCTGCTTCTTAGGCAAGATCAACTATAATGATTTCATCGAACGCTACCTGGGCAAACGAACCGGAAAGATCGTCGAACTGGAAACAGGCAAGGTGTTAGGCAAACACAACGGCTACTGGTTCCACACCATCGGACAGCGTAAGGGTTTAGGCTTGAGCGGAGGACCGTGGTTCGTTATCAAAAAGGACATCAAGCGGAACATTATCTATGTTTCCAACGGTTATGATCCGGAAACACAGTACGGCAAGATTATCAACATGCACGGCTTCGACTTTATCACCGAAGACCCATGGGGAGAATTTGAAGACGAGAAAGAGATCACTTTCAAGATCCGCCACACACCAGACTTCACACACGGCCGCATCCGTCGCATCGGAGACTTATACCGCATCGAATCCGACAACAAAATCCAAGGAATAGCCCCCGGACAGTACGGAGTAGTCTACGACAAAGACCATCGTCTTTGCCTCGGCAGTGGCATGATTATTGATGAAGAGAAATAGGCAAATTGCTAATTATTATTTTTGGCCGTAATATTCAAATTAAGTAAAGATGGAGGCAACAAGTAAAAAAGAAACGGTAAAAACATAAGTATGACGGTCTATGGGAGTGCCATTATACAATCAGACCGATTATTAGTCTGGAGCCAAAACGAAACAGAGCTTATACTCCTTTTTACCGATACCGGTACGCATGCTGATCCATTCTGACCTATAGATTAAACCAATAATTCATCTTAATCATATCAAGCGAGAAGGTTCTCGCTCTTTTTCATGCAGACAAAGTTAAGAATTATATGGAAATAAAAAGGCTGCTCATCCCGCAGGATTGCAGCCTTTCCTTGATATATGCATTAATTAAATAGTATACAGAGAACTGATAGATTCACCACTACAAACACGACGGATGGCTTCGGCAAACATATCGGCAACAGACAACACTTTCACCTTTTCGCATTTCTTTGCATAAGGGATAGAATCCGTAAAGATCATTTCAGTCAAAGCAGACTGGTCTACACGTGTGGAAGCCGGGTCGGACATAACGGCATGACTGGCGATGGCACGCACGGATTTAGCACCGTTTTCGAGCATCAGGTTGGCAGCCTTCGTAATAGTACCGGCCGTATCCACCATATCGTCGATCAAAAGTACATCCAAACCTTTCACATCACCGATGATACGCATTTCGGCCACTTCATTGGCACGCAGACGTGACTTGTGGCAAATAACCATCGGCAAACCCAGGTATTTGGAATAACTGCTGGCACGTTTAGTTCCTCCAACATCCGGTGTAGCGATACACAGGTTATCCAGAGGCAATGATGTTTTAATGTAATCCAGGAAAATGGAAGATGCATACAAGTGGTCGACCGGAACATTAAAGAATCCCTGAATCTGATCGGCATGCAGGTCCATCGTAATCAAGCGGTCGATACCGGCAGTACTCAGCATGTCTGCGATCAGCTTGGCCCCGATAGAAACACGCGGTTTATCTTTTCTATCCTGACGTGCCCAACCGAAATAAGGAATAACTGCGATTACAGAGTGTGCTGAAGCACGCTTGGCAGCATCGATCATCAGGAGAAGCTCCATCAGATTATCAGAGTTAGGAAACGTTGATTGTACCAGGAATACATCGCGACCGCGAATCGACTCTTCATAAGAGACGGCAAATTCACCATCGGCAAAGTGTTGAATGTTCATCTGTCCCAGCGGACAACCAAGACTATTGCAAATTTTCTCTGCAAGATACCGGGAGTTAGTTCCCGAAAACACCAAGAAAGGAGTTTGTGCACTCATTATTCCGAATATTTATCTTAAGTAAATAGATTTGAATTGTGAGTGCAAAGGTACAAAACAATTATGATTTATGATTTATGATTTATGATTTATTACCAAACACATCGGTCAGAGCAGATCATAAATCACAAACCATAAATCATAAATCAATATGTAAACTTCAGTAAACGACCGGAATAAGCAGGTATAACGACCTGATAGGGCCAAGCAGCCGTCAATGTGCTGATACAGTCCTCTCCAGTCATCAGATCGGTCTGTACGGCAGCTTTGTTGTCCCCGAAATCAAGTGCCTTGAATGCCTCGTCAGGAATTTGGATGCGTACCGTCTGCTCTGCCTTGTCAAAGTTGACCACCACTAACAACACTTCATTCTGATATTTACGCATGAACACGAATTGACGGTGTGAATTAAAATACGGATTGCTCAGGTTTGCATACATCAAATCATAGAAAACTCCTTCCGTGATAACCCGTTCGGACTTTGATATATTCAAGATCTTTGCGTACACCTCGCGCAACTGCCGTTGTTCGGCAGTCAGTTTGCCGCCATCGAAAGCTCCCTCGTTTATCCAGTTACGCAAGCTGGCAAGACTCCAGTAATCAAAAATCGTCGTGCGCCCATCACGTCCGCTGAACCCTTCATCGTCCATTCCCGGCTCTCCTAACTCCTGTCCGCTGTAGATCATCACCGGATTGGTATTCATCATAGCCGACACGATCATCCCCGGAATTCCCGGACGCGGATCACCGGCAAAGAAGTAAGAAGCGATACGCTGCTCGTCATGGTTTTCAAGGAAGTTCAACATATTATGCTGGATGCCTTCGAGTGACTGCCAGCATCCGGAGATATTGCTTGCCGGAGCCTGGTTACACATGACCGCCCGTACCGTATCGTACAGTCCGACCTTATCATACAAATAATCAAAATGTCCGTTCCAGATATAATTGCGATATTCTGCCGGATTATAAACTTCGGCAATAAAACAAACATCATAAGCCTGTTTCACCTTCGGGATCACCCAGTTCCAGAATTCAACCGGAACCATTTCCGCCATATCGCACCGGAAACCGTCTATCCCTTTTTCCGCCCAGAAAAGCAGGATATCCAGCATCTTCGCCCATGTATTGGGAACCGGATCAAAATGCAGGGTACGGCCGTTCACATAATCAACACCATAATTCAACTTGACCGTCTCATACCAGTCGTTTTGTCCGGGACAGGTACTGAAGCAATCATTCCCTGTGACTTTCGCCGGAAATTCACTATATTCAAAATCTTCCTGCTGAGCACCGAATTGCAGGCACAAAGTCTGCCCCGGTATATAATAGAAATTATTATTAGGATCGAAAGCTTTCGAAGTATTGTCTTTTTGCCCCAAGTCTTCCACATACGCCATCTTGGCATCCGAATAATACTGGCGGGCCACATGATTAGGTACGAAATCGATGATTACTTTCATTCCGGCTTCATGCGTCCTTCTGACCAGCGATTCGAATTCTTTCATACGGTCAGGCACATTATCGGCCAGGTCCGGGTCTATATCATAATAATCTTTGATCGCATAAGGCGAGCCGGCATTCCCCTTTACGACTGCCGCATGGTCTCTTCGTATCTGGTAAGCCGTATAATCAGTATTCGTTGCATGTTCGATCACTCCGGTATACCACACATGGGTAGTTCCCAACTCCTTGATCTTGGACAAAGCAACCGGCGTAAAGTCCGAAAACTTTCCTACTCCGTTTTCAACTTTACTTCCATTCTTCACCAGGGATGATTTCATATTTCCAAACCAACGTGGAAAGACCTGATATATTACCATCTTATTTGCCTGTTTCATCGCGTTATTTGCCAACTTAGTTAATATTTGGGGTGAACACCGGAACTTCCGGAAAAAACTATGGCATCAAGGCGTTGTTTCTTCTTGCCATAATAGCGTTCACCAAGGTTTCATATTTATTTTCTTTTATCACGACCTCGAATGCCCGGATCGCCGCAGCATATCCGATACCCGCGATCTCATCCACATTTTCCAGATCGAATGTCTTATACATACCGAACTCCTCCGCCTCGATCAGGACATCGCACATCTCGCGGTCCTCCAACGTGTTCGCCCGGAACATATAGTGGTAGGAACGTTCCGCGATATGGAAAATCGTCTGCTTGTACTTTTGCGGGACAAGGGGACTGACATTTACCCCGATGATACGCTCACACTCTTCACGGATGATCGAAACCGGGAAATTATGGAAAAGACCTCCGTCAACATAATGCACTCCGTTTATCACGACCGGGCTAAAGATAATCGGAATACTACAGGAAGCGGTCACCGCCTCTACGATGGGACCGCTACGAAACTCATGGCTCTCGCCATTGTCAAGATCGGTCGCCACGACAACCAGAGGAGTTTTCAGCTCTTCAAACGTTTTAGCCCTCAAATGACGACGAAGAAAATAGCGGAACCGCTTGCTGTCGAACAATCCCGATTTCGGGATTTGCAACTGGGCGAATTCGGAGAACTCACGGCCGGTAAAGAGTTCTTTAATTTCGTCGGACGTATAGCCATCGGCAAACAAAGCACCCATCAACGAACCGACACTCGTACCAACGATGATATCCGGCTTCAGACCGCATTCTTCCAGTAATCTAAAAACTCCGATATGAGCGAAACCTTTCGCTCCTCCTCCGCTCAGAGCCAAGCCTAATTTACAGGTCTTATGGTTCGTTTCTTCCGTCATTTGCGTTTTCATTCTTATTCTGTGACAAATATGCTGTTTTTTTTAGAATGAAACATTATTATTTACGAAAAAGTTTCTCTACTTCTTTATTTTTGTTATATTTACAGATGAACAATAAAGGATCGTAAGACGCTAAGTGTCAAAACGATTAAATTCGTATTAATTTTAAATCTCATTGCTATGATTACACCTATTTTTTGGATCATACCGGTAGCCTCCATCCTGGCACTGGTATTTGCTTGGTTCTTCTTCAGGCAGATGATGAAAGAGAGTGAAGGGACGGAGTTAATGGCAAAAATAGCCCGGCACGTACGCAAAGGGGCTATGTCATACCTGAAACAACAATACAAGGTTGTCGCTTCGGTGTTTCTCGCCCTGGTGGTTTTGTTCTCCATCATGGCGTATGGATTCGGAGTACAAAACGAATGGGTTCCGATCGCTTTCCTGACCGGCGGTTTCTTCTCTGGCCTTGCCGGTTTCTTAGGAATGAAGACGGCTACTTACGCATCCGCCCGTACCGCCAATGCCGCCCGGTCGTCTTTGAATAGCGGCTTGCAGGTTGCTTTCAGGAGCGGTGCCGTAATGGGGCTGGTTGTCGTCGGCCTCGGCTTGCTGGACATTTCGTTCTGGTACATATTATTGAATATCTGCATTCCGGCAGAAACGATGGATGCCACACATAAACTGACCATCATAACCACCACCATGCTGACCTTCGGTATGGGAGCTTCCACACAGGCACTCTTCGCCCGTGTCGGCGGTGGTATCTACACAAAAGCAGCCGATGTCGGAGCCGACCTGGTCGGCAAAGTCGAAGCCGGCATCCCCGAAGACGACCCGCGCAACCCGGCAACCATTGCCGACAATGTGGGAGACAACGTCGGAGATGTGGCCGGCATGGGGGCGGATTTGTACGAATCATATTGCGGTTCCATTCTGGCAACCTCCGCATTGGGTGCTGCCGCATTCGTGGCGTCCGGCGACGTAGAGATGCAATACAAGGCGGTCGTGGCGCCGATGCTGATCGCCGCGGTCGGGATCGTATTGTCGATCATCGGCATCTTCGCCGTCCGTACGAAGGAAAATGCGACTATACGTGAGCTGCTGAAAGCGCTTGCCATAGGGACAAACCTAAGTTCCGTGTTGATCGCCCTCTCCACTTTCGGCATTCTTTATTTGTTAGAGTTGGACAATTGGTTCTGGATCAGTTGTTCGGTTATAATAGGATTGTTGGTAGGGATCGTGATCGGCCAATCGACGGAATACTACACCTCCCAGTCTTATAAGCCCACCCAGCGAGTTTCAGAGGCCGGACTGACCGGACCGGCAACGGTGATTATCTCCGGCTTGGGGCTGGGCATGCTATCGACCGCCATTCCGGTACTGGCCGTAGTAGCCGGGATCATCTGTTCGTTCCTTTTTGCTTCCGGCTTCGATTTCAACAATGTAGGGATGGGGTTGTACGGCATCGGCATCGCCGCCGTCGGGATGCTCTCGACATTAGGGATCACTTTGGCTACGGACGCTTACGGGCCTATTGCCGACAATGCCGGCGGCAATGCGGAAATGTCCGGCTTGGGCAAAGAAGTACGCAAACGTACGGATGCGCTCGACTCCTTAGGCAACACGACCGCCGCAACAGGCAAAGGGTTTGCGATCGGCTCGGCAGCCTTGACTGGCTTGGCTTTGCTGGCTTCTTACGTGGAAGAGATTAAAATAGGCTTGCTCCGGTTGGGCGAAACAGTCCTGACATTTTCCGACGGCAAAGCCATCGAGGTATCAAAAGCCTCTTTCTCCGACTTTATGATCTATTATGATGTCACACTTATGAACCCGAAGGTGTTGGCGGGGATGTTCCTCGGCTCCATGATGGCTTTCATGTTCTGCGGGTTGACAATGAATGCAGTCGGACGGGCAGCCGGACACATGGTGGAGGAAGTACGCCGCCAGTTCCGTGAAATCCCCGGAATACTAACAGGAAAAGCCGAACCCGATTACGCCCGTTGCGTGGCCATCTCAACAAAAGGGGCGCAGCACGAGATGGTGACCCCTTCCCTGTTAGCCATCATCGCACCGATCCTCACCGGTCTGATATTCGGAGTGACAGGAGTGGTCGGACTGCTGATCGGCGGCCTGAGCACCGGGTTCGTACTGGCAATCTTCATGGCCAATTCGGGAGGCGCCTGGGACAACGCCAAGAAACATATCGAAGAAGGAAACCACGGCGGCAAGGGCAGCGAAGCCCATAAGGCGACAGTCGTAGGCGATACGGTCGGCGACCCGTTCAAAGACACCTCCGGTCCCAGCCTCAACATCCTGATCAAGCTGATGAGCATGGTAGCGATCGTCATGGCAGGATTGACAGTAGCCTGGAGTTTGTTCTGATCGGGTGATAGGTGATAGGTGAAAAGGCCTTTTTGTAAAACTTTTCTGAGTTTGAATTAAAAAACGTCACCTTAAAGGCGGCGTTTTTTAATTCATTTTTCCTAAACTTTTACAGAAACGGGGTTTTACCTATCACCTATCACCATAAATCACTGATAATCAATAATAGCATTTCTTAATACACCTTTTTTATTTATCCCACGCGATGAAATGTTTGAATCTTCATTTACGCCCTCATTCGAAAGGACAGACACCCCAAAAAGGCTACCGTAAAGCTATGCTTTATGAAGGCTAAAGCTATGGGTTACGCAACCTAATGCATAGCTTTAGAGAAGCTGGTGCATTGCCGAACGGGATGCGCCGGGACAAATCGTTTCCTACTCATCTATTTTTAACTACCGGATGAAAGCATTCATGGAGAATTGCATGTATCTTTGCAGCCGGTATAACATAAAAACAATCTGTATGTCAATCTCACGCTTCAATGCAGTGGAGAAAGCATCCAACCGAAAGGCAGTGGAAGCCATTACTCCCAATCAGAAAGTATCCGAATATTATGGTGAGAACGTCTTCAACCGGAAGGCAATGCAAAAGTATCTCTCCAAGGAAACCTACAAAGCCCTGACCCATGCCATCGACAACGGAACCCCTATCGACCGCGAAATAGCCAATCATGTGGCTGCCGGCATGCGCATGTGGGCACTGGAAAAAGGAGTCACACATTACACACACTGGTTCCAGCCTCTTACCGACGGGACAGCCGAAAAGCACGACGCATTCGTCGAACATGACGGCGGCGGCGGCATGATCGAAGAATTCAGCGGCAAGCTGCTCGCACAACAGGAGCCGGACGCATCCAGCTTCCCTAACGGCGGATTGCGCAACACGTTCGAAGCCCGCGGCTATTCGGCTTGGGACCCCTCCTCACCTGCGTTTATCGTAGACGACACCTTGTGTATCCCGACCGTATTCATCGCCTATACCGGTGAAGCGCTGGACTACAAGACCCCGCTGATCCGCTCCATCGAAGCCTTGAACAAGGCAGCCAAAGATGTCTGCCATTATTTCAACGAAGACGTCAATAAAGTCATCACCTATTTAGGCTGGGAACAGGAGTATTTCCTGGTAGACGAAGACCTCTATTCCGCCCGTCCCGACCTGTCGCTGACGGAACGTACTCTCTTAGGACACGAAAGCGCGAAGAACCAGCAATTGGACGACCACTATTTCGGAGCCATTCCCTCCCGTGTACAGGAGTTTATGAAAGACCTGGAAACAGAATGCTACAAGTTGGGCATCCCGGTCAAGACACGCCATAACGAGGTTGCCCCGAACCAGTTCGAGCTAGCGCCTATTTATGAGGAATGCAACCTCGCCAACGACCATAACCAGTTGTTGATGTCAGTGATGAAACGTGTTTCCCGCCGCCACAACTTCCGCGTGCTGCTCCACGAAAAGCCTTTTATGGGTGTGAACGGTTCGGGCAAGCACTGCAACTGGTCGATGGGAACCGATACGGGTATCAACCTCTTCTCTCCGGGAAAGGACCGGGAAGACAACCTGCGTTTCATCACATTCGTGGTCAACTCGCTGATGGCCGTTTATAAATACAACGCCTTGCTGAAAGCCAGTATCGCTTCGGCTACCAACGCGCACCGCCTGGGCGCCAACGAAGCGCCTCCCGCCATCATCTCATCCTTCTTAGGAACACAGATCACCGAAATTCTGGACAAGTTCGAGAACTGTTCCATCGAAGACGCTATCGAGGTGGACGACAAGAAACGCCTGCATCTCGGCTTCGGACAGATCCCCGAACTGCTGTTAGACAATACGGACCGTAACCGCACCTCTCCTTTTGCTTTCACCGGAAACCGTTTCGAATTCCGTGCATTGGGATCGTCGGCCAACTGCGGTTCAGCGATGTTGGCACTGAACTCTGCCGTAGCCTACCAGCTCCGCCAGTTCAAACAGGATGTCGAAGCCTTGCGTGCCGAAGGAAAGAGCAAAGAGGCCGCCATCTTCGAAGTGCTGAAAGCCTATATCAAGGAATCCAAACCGATCCGTTTCGACGGGAACGGCTACGGCGACGAATGGAAGGAAGAAGCTGCCCGCCGCGGCCTGGATTGCGAAAACAGCGTTCCGTTACAATACGATGCTTACCTGAAACCGGAAGTTATCCGGATGTTCAAGGAAACGGGTGTACTGAGCGAAAAGGAATTGGAAGCCCGCAACGAAGTGAAATGGGAAATCTATATCAAAAAGGTACAGATCGAAGCTCGTGTCCTTGGCGACCTATCGCTCAACCATATCATCCCGGTTGCCGTCCGCTACCAGTCATTGCTATTGGACAACATCGCCAAACTGAAAGAGACTTTCGGCGGATATCCGGAATATGACGATATGTCGGAAGAGCCCCGACGCCTGGTTCGCAAGATTGCCGGACATATCTGTTCCGTCACTCGCATGGTGGACGAAATGGTGGAAGCCCGCAAAAAAGCAAACCGTATCACGGATTTGCGTACCAAAGCAATCGCTTACCATGATACCGTCGCTCCCTATCTGGACGAAATCCGTAGCCACATCGATGACCTGGAGCTGATGGTCGATAACCAGATGTGGCCGCTGCCGAAATATAGGGAACTGTTGTTCATCCGTTAATTTACATTAATCATTTAATTATTATATAAGTATGAATAGTTCGTATCTACGAATTATTCATACTTTTGTTTTTATAATCACTTAAATCTACGTGAATATGAAAACAAAAGCATTCCTTCCCGCTATCGTTTTCCTTCTGGCAAGCCTTGCAAGTTGTAATTCCTCCGTTCCGAAATCGTTGGTAACTGACGACGGCAGTGTCAGGATAATCGAAAACCCGGACGGCCCGCTTTACATCTGCGACCTGAAAGCGGCAGGCGATACGATTGATATCCCACTTAGCGAACTGGTCGAAGATTGCCGGATCGTGCGTTTTGAAACCTCCGACGAGGCCCTGTTCAAGGCCTGGTGGATCGAGGTGAGCGATAACTACATTTGCGTACGGCAGCAATCCAACGTGGTCAAGCTATACGACAAGGACGGAAAATTCCTCTGCAACATAGGTGCAATGGGAAACGGACCGGGCGAGTATCCGGTGACTATCTACGACGGGAGTATCGACGAACGAGGCGGCCATATATTCCTCTCTCTCTTTTATGGGAAGAAAATCATGATGTACGGCCTTGACGGGAAATGGATAAAAGATATCAATCTTCCCGGACAAATCAACAAACCGAAAATCGAGGTCAATGCCGACGGTACGCTCTCGGTCGTACACATGCCTTTTGAAGAAGGGACGCCGATCGCTTTCCGGATGGACACGGACGGGAACATCCTATCACAGATACCGGCACTCGACTATATGTTGGCAGGAAATTTCGACAATGAGATATTTTCCTACCGAAATACCGGGACATTCGACTTCTTTTATACCGGCATCGACACGACTTTCACATACGATACGGAAGCAAACAAACTGATCCCCCGTTTCACGATGAACTTCCCCGGTTTTGCCCAAAAACCTATCCATATCTACACGGAACTGCCTAATCATATCCTCATCCACTACTACACTTGGGATAAAGGCCGGTTCACACCCGGAGGAGACATACTGGTAGATAAGATGAAAATGTCATCTTCCCAATATCACCTGGTCAACGACTTCTACGGGAATCTCCCGATTCCCAATCCGAACAACCACTTCAACAAGGGCAGATTCATTTTCAATGTCGAACCGGCTGCACTTCAGGAAATGATCGAAGCCCATCTCGCCTCCGGCAAATGTCCTCCCGAAGCGAAAGCCCAACTGAAAGAATTGGCTGCTACGCTCCATGAGAACGACAATAACCTGATGTTTGTGGGAAAGCTGAAGAGGTAAAAAGAAGTCTGTTGATTAACGGCAAACTTTTATCCGGGAAGTCCGGGTAATACCGTTCTCATTATAGGCATCTATCGTAAAGTAATAAGCACCCCCTTTATTCAGACTTCCGATTTCCAATGTATTTTCTCCCATCACCTGGAAATTATTATACAACTTGTCTCCGGCTATTCCGTAGCGGACAATATACCCCTGAGCATCCGGAACAGCCTCCCAACAAAGACGCGCCTTGCACGGATCGGCCTCATCCCTTTCCACCGTGAAATCATTTACGGCACGCGGAGTACTCCCCTGACCTTTTCCAAAAATTCTCAAATCGCGTACGGAAAAATTTTCCGACACCATATACTCCTTGTTTTGCAACTTGATATACCGGGCTTTGAACGGTTCTTCAAATTCGATATAATCATGAGGAGTGTCTGTTTTCTTTGTACCATAGTCCACCACCAAAGACCAATCTTCGCCATTTACCGAAGCGTAAATCAGATAGCTCTGGTAAACTCCGGAAACAGCACCTTTTTGATTAGCCCCGTATTCATCGAAATTCACCTGAATAGCATGGATAGACGAAAGCCGTTGCAAATCTACTTGTGCCCACTCCATGTCACGGTTCGATTGGGCGACCCAAGCCGTACGGGCGTCCTCATCCACTATATTTTCTGCCGGATAACCTTCCAGCGAAGAAGATACGCTCACTTTTTTTCCATACGAAAGCAACATCCACCCGGGTTGATATTCACCGGCGATCTGTTCCTTTCCTCCGGGCAGGAACATCGGGTAATCTCCTAAATAGGTGTTCGTAAACAAATAGCCGTCTTTATCAAAGCCGGACGGATAGAAAGATACCCTGCGTTCAAACATATGCCGGACGGAAATTGAATTGGTCGCGGCTTTCCAATAGTTCTCACTACCGGCCGTAAAGATACAACCATGTCCCGCCCCTCCGATAAAACCGGTCGGTTTATAAGAAACCGGACTGTTCTCCATATAGGTAAAAGGCCCGGCGGGAGAAGTCCCGTACAGAAAAATCAGTATATCATCGTACCTCCCCATGTCCCTTATTCATTTGAGGCGGACAGCCATGATCCTTGGACAATCTATTGGATTCATTTCTGTGGTAAGCTAACCGAATCATTCCTTTCTCCCAACCCCGCTCCTCAAGAAATATTAGCAGACGAACATGTACGGCAACTCGTCCGCATCCGTCTATTCGAAGAGATATACAGTAGTTTTGCCAGAGGTTACATAAAAGAATATCTGGCTTATTCATCCATGTGCTTATATACGTTTCTCTCAACTTTCATTTTTCAGGAACAGTTCCGCCATATCGATCTTCCGACCCACAAAGAAAATTCATTCTCGATGCGAGTTATCTATTACTTACAAGAACACGTGGAAACCAATCTGACCTTAAAAGATTTAGCGGAATATTTCAAATATTCGGAATCTCACTTTTCCACCTTATTCCAGAAAGAAACGGGTACTTCCCCCATCAATTACTTTACACGCCTAAAAATACAGAAAGCCTGTCAGTATATCGAACTTACGGATATGAAACTGAACGAAATTGCGATGCGGCTCGGATTCGAGGAGCAGGCCTATTTCTCCCGTGTCTTTACCAAAGTTATGGGAATATCTCCTTCCTCTTATCGGAAAAAAGAAGCCGATAACAGATAAATAAAAAGAAAGCCGGAGAAGGAACATTCCCTCCGGCTTACCACGTGATTTGAAATAAATCTATTGGAAATTAAGAATCGAAAAATGCAGCACACATCCGCTATTCCCGACCAAATCAATGATAACCTCATTGCGGTTCTCCAACCTGATTTTCTTGGCATCGACGACATCCTTTTTCTCCTCGGAAGCCTGGTAATAGAGTGTGGCGGTATAGCCCTTTCTGTTTTTCAGAAAATCAATGGGTAAGGAGATTTGTTTTTTGTCTCCGGCATTCAACATGCTTACATACCAATCGGAACCCGAACGGCGGGCGACCACAACATATTTGCCCATTTCTCCATCCAAGAAGCGGGTTTCGTCCCATACAGTCGGAATAGAATTATAAAAACGAGTTGCGGCATCTGTTTTGATCACAGATTCGGCAGAGCCTGCACCACCGGCTCGCCTCGGTGATTTTTCGGGACGGTCATACCAATAGACAAACTGCCAAGGACTATAAATAGCGACCAATTTAGCCAACTGGGCAGCACGTCCTCCCATCTTTTCCGTGACTCTTTCCGCAAAATAACAATTGGTATAATCACCCGCTCCGCAAATCATGCGATTATATAATGTATAGATGGCTTGGTCTAGCGATGGGCTTTCTTCGTCGCCGCGGATACCTTCCTGAGTCAATAAATTCGGATACGTGCGTGAATAACCCGTCGGACGATATTCGTCGTGGATATCAACCATCAATTCATATTTGGCTGCTTTGCGTACTGCCTGATGCAACCATGCCGTAGCGTATTGGTCGCCCACATTCACAAAACCATATTTTACACCTTTGATCCCCCATTTCTTATATAAAGGCAGAATTTCATCCAGTTGCTGATGCAGCGCTTTTTTATTCACATATACCAATATGCCAACACCTTTTGAATCGGCATATTCTATTACTTTAGGCAAATCGAGCGGGCCCTTCGAACGGGCCGGATCAATCGTAACGGTAGTCGCATCCGATTTTACGTCTTCTTCCGCCCCATACCAACCGGCATCAAACAGCACATAGGCTATATTGTTTTCTGCTGCAAAATCAATACAAGCCATACTGCCAGCCGTTGTCAATGTAACTTCACGAATTACCTGTCCGGGCTTGATCCAGCTAGTGTTCGCAATCTGATTAGGTTCGTTCAGATTAAGTATGAAGTAATTATTCTCGACCAATTTTCCCGGAAGGGCTGACAAGCGGAAAAGCCGCTTGCTCACCAACACGCATGAACGGAGTTTTCTTAATAACAAGACACGCACCACCGCCCGGTGCCAACTTCAATGCCAGTTTATCATTGTTTGTCAGTTGCCAAGTCGTAACTTTCAAGCTTTCCCGGTTTGTCAGATAGTGGGCATCGTCGCCGTCTTCGATGACTTCAACAGTATATTTTCCTTTTTCCAAGAAAGAAAGAGGCAGATCTATCGTCCTTCCGGACTCATTCGTGGCCGCACCGACTAAGTAGGCATCCTCCGTTTCACGCATCATCACGATATACTCCCCGATTTCACCGGCCAGGGTACGGCTCTCTTTCCACGGCATCTTCTGGGCAGACAGGAAGTTCAACAAAGCCGGGTACTTCCGGTAGTATTCTGGAATATCCGGCAAAATAGTCACGCCAGAAAAAGCAATCAACGTACGGGCAGCTTCCGAAACCAGTGTGGAAGGAACCGGCTGACTCTCGTCCACACGTGTCGTATGCCCTTGGCGAAGGTCAAACATTCCGTTGTTCATATCGATCGGACCGGCAACCATATTGACGAAAACGGTCGTCACAAATGTTTTAGGCTCGAACACATGATGTCCGTCCAACTGGGCATGGCAATATTCGCGTGTCACAGCGTTCGGCCAAGTACGCATTTGTCCGTATGGATGAACCGGACCGTCATGGAAATCGACCAACAAGTGATTTTGAGCACAAAGCTCCGTGATCTTTTTCGTCCACCGGTTCTTTTCTTCTTGTGTTCCGCTCATAAAACCGTATTTAACCCCGGCTGCTCCCCAATCCCCATACTGTTTCAAGGTCTTTTCTATCGGATATTTCCGACCTCCGACATCATTCAGATAAAGCCAGATTCCGACACCTTTCTCTTTTCCATATTTCAACAGCCGTTGCACATCCTGCGCTTTTTCTCCTTTAACCGGATCGGAATCCGATTCGAATTCCGGTCCATACCAATTGGCATCCAACACCAGGTATTTGAAACCCTGCTCGGCAGCGAAATCGACCATTCGTACCCAGGAAGGATAAGACATCCCGTATGTAAATCCATCCCACACAGCTCCGTTGATACGCCAGTCCCAGACAGCCAACCCCGGTTTCACCCACGAAAAATCATAACGAGAGTCGGGATCCGGATTCAGCAACTCCAACAAATGGGAATCGGTCAACACGCCAGGTGTCGTCCCATACAAAACGACACGCCAGGCTGATGTATATCCCGGCGACAGACTGGTCGGCTTGGAAGCGACCGAAAAGAGCGATTCCCCCCCCTTAGATTGTAAAACAAGAGGTGCTCCTGTTTCCAGGCAGGCTTCATGGATTGCCATATAATGTTTATCACCCGCCTTCACGGTCATCACCGGCAAACGGGTTCCATCTGTTTCCGTCAACTTTTCGGGTCCTATATTATGATTTTCGCCATTATAGAACCATGCCGTATAATCTCCTGCAAAGTTATAGGCCGTCAATTCGGACTGCACATTTACACACGGTCCTTTTCCATCCGGTATTTTATAACAGAATGCAAAGCCGTCATTATATCCACGGACAACCAACTGCATCCGCTCCGGTTGTCCGGCCGGATTCACCAAATCGATCACCAATTCATTAAAATGATCTTCAACCACAGCCCGTTTACCCCAAAGCGGTTTCCATTCATCCCGTACTTTCCGGTCGGATACTTTCTCTATTTTCCAACCGGAAGAAGGAACCGTCTCCTGTGATTCCAATTTGAAACCCAGCGGAGATTCTTTGATCAATATTTCTCTATTAGCTGCAAAAGTGTAGGTCAGCAAACCGTCGTTATGTCGCTGAATAGCCATCTTCAACTTTTTGTCGGGAGAGAAAACCTGATAAAGTTTGGGAAGATATTGGGCCCAAACGCTGTCCCCCTCCAGCCAAACGAATAGCAGCAAAACTAATGTCACAAATCTTGCATTCATAATATGTTTTTCTAGGTATTAATATTAGATCCACTCCATTAAACGATTATACTTTCATGGTCCTTGAATTGTAAATCATAATCTCTCGGACAAATATAAGAACAAAAAGAAGGTTTCCATCGCAGAGACCTTCTTTTTCTTAAACAAATGTGTCTAACCTAAATATGTTATAGTGTTATTGGTGTGCCGTTATAGAAGTCCAAGATTTTGGTGCGGAAAATGAAGTCATACTTGGCCTGAGCCTGTTCGGACAAGCTCTGGGCATACTTCGTTTTGGCTTCGCTGTATTCAAAAACCGTACTCTTACCGGCGGCATAACGGTCTTCGGCATAAGAGAAAGCCTCCTTGCTAGCGAGGACAGATTTGTCGGATGCGGTATATTTCTCCTGGGCAGCAGTCGCATTGTAGTAGGCTTGCTGGATTTCTTTATACAACACCTTCTTCGTATTCTCCATCATCAACTCCCGGTTCCGGATATTGATACGGGCGGAGCGGACACTGTTACGAACCTGAAAGCGGTTGAACAGCGGGATACTCAAGCTGAACCCGATCGTCTTACGCCCGTTATTCTTCAACTGGTCGCTAAAAGGAAGATTCGTATATTCGCCATCACCGGAATAATGGTAATAGCCGTTGCTGTAGCTGGCGCCGAAATTCAGTTTCGGATAATAACCTGCCCGAGCCACTTTCAGCATTTTCTTCTGGCTTTCCAAGAGAAATTCCTGCTCCTTGATCTGCGGCTTGAAAGCGACAGCATGATCATAGACATTGTCCGGAGGAAGGATGCTGCCCATATACTGTTCAACCGCATCTTCTATTTCAGGGACTACGATATCGAAATTTTCACCGTCGCGTTCCAGTTCGAGACTTTGCGTCAAGTCGAGCAATGCCAGTTTCACATTGTTACGCGCTTCGGTCAGCGAGACTTCGTCCTTCGCTAGCTGCGCTTTCATATCGTATAACTGGGAAAGGGGAACCTTCCCGTTCTTTACCAATGCTTCGGTTTTCACGACCTGCTCATTGCTCAGCGCAACCTGCAACTCGGCAATCTTTTGGACTTCCTTATTATACAAAACCTGCAAATAGTAGGAAGCAACATTAATCGACAAGTCTTCCTTCGCCTTATTCAAAGTCTCGACAGCCGCTTTCAAGTCCAGCTTGCGGGCAGCGATATCGTTGGGAATACGCAAGCCGTCGAATATCGGCATGCTCAAAGAGACAGATGCCGAAGTATTAGCCGAGTTCTGATCCACAATCACACCTGATTTGGAAGGAGAACGTCCAAAGTCGAAGTTCTGTCCGATATTGGCATTCAGATCGGGCAACCAACTGAATTTGCTGGTGTTCAATTCCACTTTCCGGCTTTCCTGGTCCTGCTCTCTCTGCTTCAGTTCGATGTTATGTTCGATCGCATAGCGGATACATTCTTCCAGAGACCATTGTTTGGCAGGTTCCTGTCCCCGAGCCAAAGAACCGGAAAGAAATAAAGCCGTAGCGATTATTAATCGTTTTCTCATCATTTTACTGTTTACAATTATTTCTTATTCGGATTGACAATCGCCCCGCGTACCTTTTCGTTTTCGGCGAGACCTTCCTTTATCTCGATCTTAATGCCATCGGACAAGCCTACTTTGACAGCCCGTTTCTCAAACACTTGTTCTGGCTTTTCCGCTTTTACTACTTGTACGAAAGTAGAATCACCGCTAAACTCGACACAGCTTTCGGGTACGGACAATACATTCTCCGCACGCTTCAACACAATCTCGGCGTTGGCACTGTAGCCGGCACGGATAAAGGCATCGCCGGGCATATGTACGGCAGCCTTCACCTCAAACAGCACAGCCCCGTTCTCTTCCACTCCCTTAGGAGCCACATACTCCAGTTCAGCATCGAACGTGCGGCTTTCCATAGCGCCAACCGTCAATTTGATCGGCATCCCTTCATGGATACGGCCGACTTCCGTCTCGTCTACTTTCCCCCTAAAGATCATATTGCTCATATCGGCAACAGTAGCGATCGTCGTACCGTCGTTGAAAGTATTCGATTGGATCACCGAGTTACCGACCTTGATAGGCACATCCAAGATCATACCAGTGATAGTAGAACGAACCTGTGTCGTACTGGAAGCGGCAGACCGTTTAGAGATACCTTCACGGATAATCTCAAGAGCATCCTGAGCGTTCTCTGCCTCTTCCTGCGCCTTTTTATAGTTGGCAAGAGATGTTTCGTAATCTTCTTTGGAGATAACCCCCTGTTTATGCAACTCTTTATCCCGCTTGAAGGTAGCACTGATCTGTTCGAGGTTGATCTTCGCCACCCGTACACGCGATTCGGCACTATTCAACTGAACCATTTCAGGAATAACCTTGATACGAGCAATGATCTCCCCTTCTTTCACCATCTGTCCAGCTTCTTTCAGCAATTCGGAGATGATACCCGACATTTGTGGTTTGATAAGGACTTCATCACGAGGTTCGACCTTTCCGGTCGCCACGGTCTTCGTCTCAATCGTGTCACGTGCAGAGGTAACCAACTCATAGAGGGTAATGACAGGTTGCGCTTTCTTCCACAAGAAATAGAAAGTGCCGACAACAGCAACTCCCACAAATACCAAAAAGATGATCCGCAGGACTTTTTTTACGATACGATTCTTCATAACTATACTTTTTTATTAATTGACAATGGAAATATTTATGATTTATACGTAGACACAAATTATAAATCATAAATCCAATTCACTCTTCCCTGATAGCATCTATCGCCTTGATCTGCATGGCACGCCAGGCCGGGATCAACCCGGCAAGGAGACCGCTGAACAGCAGAATTACGGTAGCTGCCACCGCTGTCCCGATATGGATTTCGGGATTGGAAAAAAACGTGTCGTTAGACACATCTCCGCCGCTTGCCATCGCATTGTTCACCACATCGAGCAGGAATACCCCCACGCTAAGCCCGATCAACCCGGCAAGGGATGTCAACAGCAGGCTCTCACTCATGATCTGCGATATAATATCGAAAGGCTTCGCACCGATCGCACGGCGCACTCCGATCTCGCGTGTCCGCTCCCGAACTGTCACCATCATAATATTACTAACCCCAATAATACCAGCCAGCAGAGTTCCGATACCGACAAGCCAAACCAGAATATTAATACCGGTGAACAACATATCGAATGTTTCGAACTGTTTGGCTATCGTAAAGCTGCTGATAGCATGTTCGTCCGTCGGGGAAATTTCGTTCTGCGAACGCAGGACCGTCTTTATGTCTTCCACCATCTTATCACAGGAATAACCGTCGTCGGCCGTCGCACAGAGGAACCAGAACTTGTCTCCCTGGTTGGAAGCCTGCTGGAGCGTCTTAAACGGGATCATTACGCTTTCCTCCGTACGCCCGCCAATCTGGGCACGGGGCTTCGGCTTGATCACACCGACTACCTGGTAATAGATGCCATTCACCCGTATGTACTGTCCGATCGGATCTTCATCCGGGGCAAAAAGGACTTCGCGCACGATATTACCGATCAGGCACACCTTACGCTTTTCGATCATGTCGATTTCATTTAACAAGCGTCCCGCCAAGATATGCTGCGTTTCGATATTGAAATATTCAGAATAGACGCCACGCACGTTATATGTACCAGCTTTCTGTCCTCTCACCACATTGTTTTGTCCGCCCCATTGCATAATCATCGGTGAAAGATAACGCACCCCTTTCACACGCTGGCGGATCGTCTCCAAGTCGCGGTTACGCATCTGCCAATAGCGTCCCTTCTTATACCCTTTGTAAGGTTCGCCGGTTCGTTCGGAAAAGAAGAATGCGGAGTTCGTCGAAAAACCATCGACGTTCTTCAACACACCATTCTTGAAGCCGTTGCCAGAACCCAACAGGATCACCAGCATCAAGATGCCCCAGAACACTCCGAAGCCGGTCAGCAGGCTACGGGTTTTATTACGGGTGATCGTCACCCATATTTCCACCCAGCGATCTATATCAAATATGAACATAATCTTTCTATTTTCAATTACCAATTATTCATTGCGCATGGCCTCGATCGCCGTGATCTTGACCGCCTTGCGGGCAGGGAAATAGCCGGCCAACACGCCTGCCCCGATGATCAGGGCCGTAGCGGACAACGCCACACTGAGGTTCACCGTCGGATTCAGGAAGATGCTCATGTCATCCTGCGAAACATTCTTTCCGGCATTCATCATCTCCATAACCGAATTGATTCCTTCTGTCAGCCCGATCCCTAAGATCATGCCCAAATAACCGAACACTGCCGTGATCAGGATCGATTCGACAATGATCAGTTTCAGGATGGAGAACGGAGTCGCCCCTATCGCCTTCCGGATGCCGAACTCCCTCGTCCGCTCACGTACCGTTATCAGCATGATGTTGCTCACGCCTACGATCCCGGCAGTCAGTGTCCCGATGCCGATCACCCAGATAAAGAGGGCGATACCGTTCATCATCCCGTTCAGCATCATGAAGTTTTCGAGCGTGCTCCACATACCGATCGCCCGCCGGTCTTCGGGGTCGAACTTATGCCGCGCTCCCATCTGCTGGCGGAAACGTTTCTCGAAAGCGTCAAATTCTTCCTGCGTGGAAATACCTTTCACCGTAAAGATGATCTCATCCAGTCCGTAGCCGGCGTTATACAAGGTCTGCGCCGTACTGAAAGGGATATAGGCCGGCGCGTTGTTGTCGTTGTCCTCCGCCTTATAGACACCGATAACCTGGTATGCGACACTTCCGGCATTCACATATTTGCCCAACGGGTCCTCGCCTTTGAAAAGGACTTCTTTCATGCGGGGGCTCAGGACAATCACCTTCCTTTTTTCCTTCACATCTATATCATTGATAAAACGGCCGTTCCCAACCGTCATTTCGATATTGTCGATCACCGCCTTCGAAGGGTGCACTCCGTTCAGGGAATAGGCGTTATATTCGTCTCCGTAGGAAAGCGTATCGCTCCGGCTGATACTCGCCGTGATCAAATCCACTTCGGGATTTTCGCGAGGGATGGCAATCAGATCTTCATCTTTGTATTCGATCCTCCGGTTCATCTGCATTCCCTTGTACGGCTTGCTCGTGTAGCGCGGCCATGTCTCCACCCGATTCAGGCTAAAGTTGCGAAAGTTCGACATGATCCCGTTCTTCATCCCGTTTCCTGCCCCCAAGAGGACAATCAACATGAAAATCCCCCATGCTACGGAAAAGCCGGTCAGGAAGGTACGGAGTTTATTCTTTTGGATCGTACTCCATATTTCTCGGAAATTATCAAAGTCAAACATGTCCCAATCCTTTTTCTATTGTTTCTATCAGACCGTCTTTCACGCGGATAATGCGGTCGGTTGCCTCGGCCACGGAAGGTTCGTGCGTCACGATCACCATCGTCAGCCCTTCGAGGTTTACTTTCCGGAGCAGCTCCATCACCTCGACCGTCGTCTTGCTGTCCAACGCTCCGGTCGGCTCATCCGCCAGGATCACCTGCGGCTTGGCAATCAGGGCGCGGGCAATGGCAACACGCTGTTTCTGCCCGCCGGACATTTCGTTCGGCATATGTTCCGCCCAGTCTTTCAGCCCGACCATATCTAAATATTCCAACGCCATAGCATTCCGTTTCTTCCGGCTTATACCCTGGTAATACAGGGGCAAGGCAACATTTTCCATCGCATTTTTGAATAAAATCAAATTAAAGGACTGGAAGATGAAACCGATCATCCGGTTACGCAGTTCCGCCGCGCGGGTTTCGCTCAGATTGCGGATCAACTGCCCGTTCAGGGTATAAATGCCCGTATCGTATGTATCCAGTATTCCCAAGATATTCAGCAGTGTGGATTTTCCCGATCCGGACGCGCCCATAATAGACACCATCTCTCCCTTCTCTATATCCAGGTCTATGCCTTTCAAAACGTGCAGCGGCGCACCGTTGAAATACGTTTTGTTAATTCCTTCCAGATGAATCATCATATTTGTTGTTACTTTTATCTATTAGACGAACATTTTGCGAAATCGTTACATAAATAGAAAAATATTTTGTCATTAACTGCCACAAATATATGCTTTACCAAGATACCTTGTATCACAAGGTACTTATATTTAACCCAAATTAACCTCACATAGGTATATATTTCTTTGTAGAAAACGACATTTACATCTGCATGGAAACCTAATCAGATTTGCATCTATTTTATTTTCTAAAATGTCGAAAACAGATTACACTTGTATCCATTCGGAAATCCCCTATTGAGAACCACTTGTCAATTGCCAATATTACTGTACCTTTGCACCTATGAACAAAAGAAATATAATACATTCAATAAATATGGTAACAATAGGAACACCGAAGTCGGCTACCGCAACGAAAGTTTTACTCTGCGGTTCTGGCGAATTAGGCAAAGAATTTGTAATTGAATTACAGCGTTATGGAGTGGAAGTAATCGCTTTGGACAAATATGCAGATGCTCCGGCCATGCAAGTCGCCCACCGTTCGTATGTCGTATCGATGTTGGACGGAGACGCTTTGCGCGAGATTGTAGAAAAAGAAAAACCAGATTATATCGTTCCCGAAGTGGAGGCCATCGCAACACAGACGTTGATGGAACTGGAAAAAGAAGGATTCCATGTCATCCCGACAGCCCGTGCCACCTGGTTGACTATGAATCGCGAAGGCATCCGCCGTCTGGCTGCCGAGGAATTGGGTTTGCCGACCTCTCCTTATCGTTTTGCCGAGACAGAAGAAGAATTTATCGAGGCTGTCAAAGTTATCGGAATGCCATGTGTCGTCAAGCCGATCATGAGCTCGAGCGGACACGGACAAAGCATTATCCGTAAAGAAGAAGATATCGACCGCTCCTGGCACTATGCACAGGAAGGCGGACGTGCCGGCGCCGGAAAAGTGATCGTGGAAGGGTTTGTCGATTTCGATTACGAAATCACCCAGTTGACCGTCCGTCATATTGGAGGCACATCATTCCTAGAACCGGTCGGACACGTACAGGTTGACGGCGACTATCGTGAATCCTGGCAACCACAGGCAATGAACCCGGTTGCCAAAGAAAAGGCACGCGAAATTGCAGGCAAAATCACGGAGGCGCTCGGCGGCCGCGGTATTTTCGGGGTCGAATTGTTTGTTAAGGGCGAAGATGTCATTTTCAGCGAAGTCTCTCCCCGTCCGCATGACACAGGAATGGTCACAATGATCACGCAGGATCTTTCGCAGTTCGCTTTGCATGCCCGTGCTATATTAGGCCTACCGATCCCGAACATAGCTTTTCACGGTGCAGGCGCTTCGCGTGCTGTTGTGGTCGAAGGGGACAGCAACCAACTTTCATTAGGCAACCTGGATAAGGTCTTGGAACAGCCGGACACCCAAATGCGCTTCTTCGGTAAACCGGAAGTCCACGGACATCGCCGTATGGCAGTGCTGCTGGCACGCGGATTGGATGTGGCCGATGCACGCCGAAAGACAGGGGTGATGATGGAGCAACTGGAAATAAAGTTGTAATATCGTAATCAGCATTGACCGGACGCAAACGAACGCTGATTTGCACAACAAGAATGCGACCTTCCGTGTTTTGTTTATAAAAAGAAAGGAAAATATACATGAGACTTACTTATATCTACCATAGTGGTTTTGCTATCGAGGCAGACGAATTTGCCATTTTGATCGATTATTATAAAGACACAGGGAGGTCACCGGAAAAAGGTTTCGTGCATGAGAAACTATTGAATCGTGCGGGTACATTATATGTATTGTCATCCCATTTCCATCCGGATCATTTCAATCCGGAGGTTTTGAGATGGAAAACATACAAAAAAGATATCGTCTATCTTTTCGGCAAAGATATTTTGAAAAGGAACCGGGCAGGGAAAGAAGATGCGATCTATCTCAAAAAAGAAGATTCTTATGAAGATCATAACCTGTGGATCAAGGCATTCGGATCAACAGACTCCGGCATATCCTTCCTGATCGAAGCCGAAGGGAAACGCCTTTTCCATGCCGGCGACCTAAATAACTGGCACTGGAAAGACGAATCGACTCCCGAAGAAGTCGCAGAAGCAGAACAAAATTATCTGAAAGAATTAGGTGATTTGGCAAAGGCGACCGACAAGCTAGATGCTACCATGTTTCCGGTCGATCCGCGTATCGGGACCGACTTCATGCGCGGTGCACAACAGTTTGTAGATCATATCAAAACCAATATCTTTGTACCGATGCATTTTTGGGATCGTCCGGCGGAGGTGGTTGCTTTCAGACCTTACGCGGAATTGCGTGGTTGCCGGTATGCGTTGATATCCGTTCCGGGAGAAGGGACAGACATTTGAAAATAGAAAATAAAAAAATAGAGAGAAAATGGAAATAAAGAGCAGATTTGATCATTTTAATATCAATGTCTTGGATCTGGACAGAAGTATTGCGTTTTATGGAAAAGCGCTTGGTTTGAAAGAACATCACCGCAAGGAAGCGACAGACGGTTCGTTCACCTTGGTTTATCTGACAGACAACGAGACAGGATTTCTGTTGGAACTGACCTGGCTTCGCGACCGGAAAGAAGCATACGAATTGGGAGACAATGAAAGCCATCTCTGTTTCCGTGTAGCCGGCGATTATGACAAGGTACGCGAATATCACCGAGAACTCGGATACATCTGTTTCGAAAATAACGAGATGGGCTTGTATTTCATCAATGATCCAGACGATTATTGGATTGAAATTTTACCTGCTAAATAACATATCGGGTAACATATTCACGTCCATTTCGGTTTTTTTTGAATAAAATCATTGTACCTTACCAGATTCCTCTTATATTTGCTTTCCAGAAAAAGCATTATTAATCTAAAATATAAAATCATGGAGAAGCCTTATGTAGTAGGTATCGATATAGGTGGTACCAATACTGTTTTTGGCGTAGTAGATGCAAGAGGAACGATCTTGTACAGTAGTTCAATTAAAACCGGAAAGTATACTGATGTCGACGATTATGTCAGCGAACTTGCAAATGGCCTGAAATTAGTGATCGACCAGGCAGGCGGTGTAGATAAAATAAAAGGTATAGGTGTAGGAGCTCCGAACGGTAACTTCTTTAACGGTTGTATCGAATTTGCACCAAACCTTCCTTGGAAAGGTAAAATTCCTTTGGCTCAGTTAATCAGCGAAAAGGTGGGTGGTGTGCCCGTGGCATTGACAAATGATGCGAATGCAGCTGCTATCGGTGAAATGACGTATGGTGCTGCCCGCGGTATGAAAGACTTTATCGTGATCACATTAGGTACAGGTGTCGGGAGCGGCATCGTAATCGGCGGTAACCTGGTTTACGGGCATGATGGATTTGCAGGCGAGCTAGGTCACGTGATCATGCGTCGTAATAACGGACGTCCTTGTGGTTGTGGTCGTCAAGGTTGTTTGGAAGCATATGCTTCTGCTACAGGAGTTGCCCGTACGGCACGCGAATTTCTGGAAATCCGTAAGGATGACAGCTTGCTTCGCGAATTGGATCCGGACGAAATCACATCCAAAGACGTGTATGACGCAGCAATGAAGAATGACAAGCTGGCTTTGGAAATCTTCGAATTCACAGGTAACATCCTGGGTGAAGCATTCGCTGATTTCGTTGCATTCTCCAGCCCAGAAGCGATCATCCTGTTCGGAGGCCTAACTAAAGCCGGAGATCTGATTATGAATCCGATCAAACGTTCAATGGAAAAGAACATGTTGAAAGTGTTCGAAGGCAAGACAAAATTATTATTCTCCCAATTGAAAGAAAGCGATGCAGCCGTATTGGGCGCAAGCGCACTGGGTTGGGAAGTGAAGTAATAAAAACACAAAGCTATTTCAGGCACGGATTTCGCGGATTGCACAGTTTGTTAGAACAGTGAAATCCGTGTAATCCGTGCCTGACTATTAAATATAAAATATCATGTCCCATCCTTTACATCAATTTACGTATTGTCCGAAATGCGGAGCCAGGACATTTGTGGAACGCAACGAGAAAGCCAAACAATGCACAACTTGTGGGTTCGTCTATTATTTCAATCCTTCCTCGGCTGTCGCCTGCTTCATCCGCAATTCAAAAGGAGAACTGCTGTTGGTACGTCGTGCCAAAGAACCCGCTAAAGGGACACTCGACTTGCCGGGAGGCTTTGTCGATATGTATGAATCAGCCGAAGATGCAGCCCACCGGGAAGTGAAAGAGGAAACGGGACTTGACATCGCCGGCTGCCGTTATCTCTTTTCCATTCCCAATCTTTATCCCTATTCCGGCTTCGAGGTACATACGGTCGATATGTTCTTCGAATGTCTGACCGAATCCTTCGACGGAGCAAAAGCTGAAGACGATGCAGCCGAGATCATTATTCTGCCAGCCAACCAGTTGAATTCGGACGATTTCGGATTGCAATCTATCAAAAAAGCAGTAGACCGCTATATAAAGTAATATATTTCTTATATTTGCAACTTAGAACCAACATATACCGTTATATTTATATATATATCTGTATTATAAAAGCTAAGGAGTGATGAAAAGAATACTTATTCCACTGTGCATAGTGGTGGGGAGTCATGTCGCATACGGGCAGCGGTCGTACCAGTTTGATGCACCGGATCGCCTATTTGTAGAAGGGAAAGAGTTGTTTAGTTTAAAAAATTATGCCGGTTGCATTGACAAGTTGGAGGCTTACAAACAGCATTCCACGAATGCCGACCTGATCCAAGAGGCAGACTATATGCTGGTCTATGCCGCTTATGAACAGGGACGCCCTAATGCAGACGAGTTGCTAAAAGACTATCTGGAAGAATATCCAGCTTCCCGCCATAGCGACGAGATCGGTTACATGATCGGTTCCGTACATTTCAAACGCGGTGAATATGAAAAAGCTATTTTCTGGTTCAACGAAGCCGATATCGACATGTTAAGTCCCGAACAGCAGGAGGCTTATTCTTTCCGTCTGGCTTATTCGCTGTTGCAGACTGGTGAGATGGAAAAAGCCCGCGGCTACTTCGCACGGATCGAGCAGGTCGGAGACAAATATAAGGAAGCCTCGACCTATTATGTCGCCTACATCGACTACGCGATGGGGAATTACAACAATGCTCTGATCGAGTTTTCCCGTCTGAAAGAGAGCCCGAAATACCGCGAGCAGTCGCAATACTACATCGCACAGATTTACTTTATCCAGAGCAAATACGAAAAGGTGGTGAAAGAAGGTGAAGAGCTTCTCTCTCTATATCCCGATAGCAAGAACAACAGCGAGATGTACCGGATCGTTGGTGATTCATATTATCATTTAGGCGACCAGGAAAAAGCGATCCGGATGTTGAGCAAATATGTTTCATCTACGGAAAACCCGCTCCGCAGCGATCTGTACATTTTAGGTGTATGCTACTTCAATAAAGGGAATTACAGTAATGCGGTCAACGCCCTGAGCCGGACCGTACGCCAGAACGACGAGCAGACACAGAACGCCTATCTCTATCTCGGACAGTCTTACCTGAAGTTAGGCGACAAAAACAATGCCCGCATGGCATTCGAGGCTGCTGCCACCTTTTCATTCGACAAGCAGATAAAGGAAGTCGCCATGTACAACTACGCATTGCTCATCCACGAAACGGCATTTACAGGGTTCGGCGAGTCGGTGACGATCTTTGAAGACTTCCTGAACGATTTCCCTAACTCGCAATACGCAGACAAGGTGAACGACTATCTGGTCGAAGTCTACCTGACTACCAAGAACTACGAAGCCGCTTTGAAATCAATCAACAAGATCAAACATCCGAGTACCAAGATACTGGAAGCCAAACAGGACATCCTTTTCCAACTCGGAACACAGGCTTTTGCCAATGTCAAGCTGGATGACGCCGTCAGTTTGTTCAGCCAGGCAATCCAGCTCGGTTCTTATAATATGGAAGCCCGCAACGACGCCTATTTCTGGCGTGGCGAATCCTACTACCGCATGGGAGAATATGAAAACGCGATATCGGACTATCGCACGTATCTAAACAATACGCGCCAGCGCAATACGGACATGTATGCTCTGGCTTATTATAACTTAGGTTACAGCTATTTCAAACTGCGGGATTACAGTGCGGCCCTGAACCGTTTCCGCCAATATGTCGACTTGGAAAGTAATCGGCAGGCCGCTTCTTTGGCTGACGCTTACAACCGTATCGGCGATTGCCTGTATCAGAACCGCCAGTTCAGCCTGGCTGAAGAAAACTATTCACGTGCAGCCCAGTTGTCTCCTTCCGCTGGCGATTACTCGATCTACCAGAAAGGATTCCTGTTAGGGTTGCAGAAAGACTATAAAGGCAAGATCAGCGCAATGGACCGCCTGATCAGCGAATATCCGGAATCGCAATATGTAGACGATGCGTTGTTCGAGAAAGGACGCTCTTATGTCTTGCTCGAAAACAGTTCTTCCGCCGCACAGGCGTTCGAAAAGCTGATCCGCGAATTTCCTCAGAGCAGCCTGGCACGTAAAGCAGGCATCCAGCTCGGTTTACTTTACTACAACGACAACCAGCCGGAAAAGGCGCTCGCTGCCTACAAGCAGGTGATCAGCAATTATCCGGGCAGCGAAGAGGCTAAAATCGCATTGCAGGACTTGAAATCTGTTTATATCGACCTCAACGATATCAATGCTTATGCCAGCTATGTGAACTCCATAGGCGGCAATATCCGCTTGGAAGTAGGCGAACAGGATTCGCTGACCTATATCGCCGCCGAAAAACTTTTCATGCGCGGTGACAACGACGGTGCTCGCCGTAGCCTGGCGGGTTACCTGCAAACATTCCCCGAAGGGGCATTCAGTTCGAATGCCAACTTCTACTTAGGTAGCATCGCTTTTGCCAAGAAAGAGTTCGACGAAGCCATCCAACGGTTCAAATTGGTCATTGCCAGCGGCGACACCAAGTTCCTCGAAGAATCGGTTGCCCGCACGGCCGAAATCGAATACCTGAGCAAAGATTATCCGGCCGCATTGGAAAGCTTCAAACGCTTGCAGATCGTAGCCGAGAATCCGGAGAACAGGCAGGCCGCCCGTTTAGGCATCATGCGCTGCGCTTTGCAGACGGGACAGCAAAAGGATGCCCTTCTGGCGGCAGACGAGTTGCTGAAAGAACCGAAGCTCTCTCCCGAACTGGAAGCCGAAGCCCGTTACGTACGTGCTAAAGCCTATATCGCCCAAAAACAGGCGAACAAGGCGCTTGCCGACCTGAAAGAATTGAGCAAAGATACCCGTACGGTACACGGTGCGGAGGCCAAATATCTGTTGGCCCAACTATATTACGATACCAACGATGACAAGAATGCCGAAAAGGTGCTCATGAACTTCATTGAGAACGGTACGCCTCACCAATACTGGCTGGCTCGCGGATTTATCCTGCTGGCCGACATCTATATCCGCCAGGGCGATGACTTCCAGGCTCGTCAATACCTCACCAGCCTGCAGAACAATTATAAAGGTGACGACGATATCGCCGGTATGATAGAAAATAGATTGGGTAAACTTAAGAACTAAGAAAAAGTGATGAAGACAATATACAACATCAAAGCATTGTGTGTGATGGCCCTGTTAGGGAGCGTCGCAACCGTCAGCGCACAGGAAGACAAAACGAAGGAAAAAAACCTGAACCGGGAAATGACGCTCGAACGCGAATATGACCCGACCGTACAGGATGCCAGCAAAGTGAACACATTGCCGGTCATCAAAGAACCGGTTGTCAAGAAGATGCCGATCGACTACGCAACTTTCACCGTCCCCGCTGATCCGGAGAAGGAGATCAGCCTCCTGCCTTCAGGCAATATCATGACGGATATCCAGTACAACAAACGCCGCGGTTATTTCAACTTCGGCGGCGGTACGTATCTGAACCTGAACGGCGACTTAGGCTACCACATCCTGAGCACGGACAAGGATAAGCTGAATATCTGGTTCTCCCATCGTTCGACAAACGGGAAGGTGAAATATATCGATACGGACTTCGACAAGGTTAAGGCCAAATTGAATGATAACTTAGGTGGACTCAACTTCAAACACGCATTTGAAAAACTATCGCTGGACATGGGGATCAAATACGGATACTCCGCATTCAATTACTACGGGTTACCGGTTTACAGTCCCGAATCATCAGTAACATTAGTTCCGGAAAATTTCGACCGTGAGACCAATCAGGTAAACCAGACTATCCAGGCAAAGATCGGAGTCGAATCGAAAGAAGACGCTCCTGTCGGCTATCTGTTAGATCTCGGATATACCAACTTCTCCCATAAATATGCGTTAAGCAAGGAGCAGGACGGACCTACGGAACATACGTTCGACGTAAAGTTTGATTTGAACGCCCGTTTCGGCGGTGAACAGCGCATCGGATTAGGAGGAAACGTAGAATACTTCAATTACAGCCTGCCGACAATGGGCGGACAGGAATATCTGGAATTTGAAAACCATGCCGAAGCAACTCTTTCGCCTTATTACAAAGTGTCGGGAGACAATTGGAATTTGAAGTTAGGTGCGAACATCATGTTCGTGACCGGTGACAACAGCAAATTTATGGCCTCCCCGAATATTACGGCTGACGTGGAAGTTGCCGATAAAACCGAGCTTTACCTGGTTGCCGGTGGCAAACTCTACTCAAACAGCATGTACGAAATTTCGCAGGTCAACCGCTATATCAACCCGACGATGGAGCTGCTTCCTTCCCGTAACTATCTGGATGGGACGGTCGGTATCAGAAGCGGTATCGCTCCCGGTTTCTGGTTCGATGTATTCGGGGGATATAAGATCACGAGTGATGAAGTTTTCTTTGCTCCGACGCTCCTTGCCCCAAGTGCGCAAGGCGATATTTTTGCCAATACTAGTAGAGCTTTGCAAGCAAATGCAAAACATGCGTTCGGCGGTGTCAATCTGAAATATAGCTATCAGCAATTATTCGACATCAACCTGAAAGGTGTCTACAATAGTTGGAACGTCGACGATATCGAAGATGCTTACGGCAAACCCGAAATGGAATTGACAGCCGGCATCACCGTCCGTCCGATCAGCCAAGTAACTGCTTCTTTGGATTATTATTTAGCAACCGGCCGCAAGACGTTCTTAGGAAGATCGGAAGGTGAAAAGATGAAAAACATCAACGAACTCAACCTGACCGGAACTTACACCCTAAACGACACCTTCGGGCTGTATCTGAAACTGAACAACGTCCTGTTCCAGAAATACGAACTCTATTACGGCTATCCGATGCAGAGTTTCAGCGCGATGATCGGGGTAAACATCAATTTCTGATACTAATTTTTATCCGTACAGCCTGCCGCCACTCGCGACAGGCTGTTTTTGTTTATAGAGAAGCTGGCATGAGACATGCGAGGCTGTTTTCCAACAAAAACATCCCGGCATGAGGCATGTAGAGGCTGTTTTCAGGCAAAAGCTCCCCGGCATGCTGCATGCCGACATCTTTTCAGCGGAAAACATCGTATCTTTGTCCCCGAATTAAATAAACAAACATGCAAGGAACAAAAAATCTGACAGAAGGGCCTATTAAAAAGCAACTGTTCAACCTGGCGCTTCCCATCATGGGAACCTCGTTTATACAAATGGCCTACAGTATCACCGATATGGCCTGGGTAGGGCGTCTGGGTAGCGAAGCGGTAGCCGCTATCGGAGCTGTCGGTATCCTGACGTGGATGACGACTTCGATCTCCTATCTGAATAAAGTGGGTTCGGAAGTCAGCGTGGCACAAAGCATCGGAGCCCGTGAGGAAGATGATGCCCGCGCCTTTGCCTCCCACAACCTGACGATCGCCCTTATGATTTCCGTCTGTTGGGGATTTCTGCTGTTCGTCCTGGCAAATCCGATCATCAGTTTCTTCAAGCTCGACACAGAAATTTCCGGCACAGCAGTATCTTATCTCAAGATCGTGGCAACCGGGTTTCCGTTCATTTTCTTGGCAGCCGCCTGTACCGGAATTTATAATGCGGCTGGACTAAGTAAAATCCCGTTCTACGTCAGCGGTAGCGGATTGATCATGAATATGGTACTCGATCCGTTGTTTATATTCGGGTTTGGAATGGGAACAAACGGAGCGGCTTGTGCGACTTGGTTGTCGGAAGCGACCGTACTGGCCATCTTTATCTATTACCTGAAAAAGAAAAACCGGCTATTCGGAGGATTCCCGTTCTTCATCCGGTTGAAAAGCCGCTACAGCAGACGAATCTTTCAGTTGGGGCTTCCCGTAGCACTGCTAAACAGTCTGTTTGCCGTTATCAACATGATGATGGCACGCACGGCCTCCACCTATGGCGGACACATCGGACTGATGACGATGACAGCCGGCGGACAGATCGAAGCGATCGCCTGGAATACCTCGCAAGGATTCAGCACGGCTCTAAGCACGTTCGTGGCGCAAAACTTTGCCGCCCGGAAAAAAGAACGTGTCCTGGGTGCTTACCATACGACACTGAAAATGACTGCCCTGTTCGGAATCTTCTGTACGTTGCTTTTCGTGTTCTTCGGCAGCGAAGTATTCTCACTGATCATACCCGAAAAGGCCGCTTATGAGGCAGGAGGCGTTTTCCTTCGCATCGACGGCTACTCTATGTTGTTCATGATGCTGGAAATAACAATGCAGGGATTATTCTACGGTACGGGCCGCACGCTCCCACCCGCCATCATCAGCATCACGTTCAACAGCCTTCGTATCCCAATGGCGATCGGGTTGACAGCAATGGGGCTGGGCATTACCGGTGTCTGGTGGGCAATCAGCATTTCCAGTATGCTGAAAGGGATCGTCGCATTCATTTGGTTCCGTATTTTACAGAAGAAGATATTGTGATACAAACAAACTATTCCTTATTTTTGCCGGATAATAACAAATACATAGTAAAACATTATCATAATGAACAATTCATTAAAGCCGGAAACCCTCTGCGTGCAGGGAGGCTGGCAACCGAAAAAGGGAGAACCGCGCGTCCTGCCCATCTATCAGAGCACGACATTCAAGTATGACACCAGTGAACAGATGGCCAAACTCTTCGACCTGGAAGAGAGCGGATATTTCTATACCCGCCTGCAAAACCCGACAAACGATGCTGTCGCAGCCAAGATCGCAGCTTTGGAAGGGGGCGTAGGCGCGATGCTGACTTCCTCCGGTCAGGCAGCCAATTTCTATGCCGTATTCAACATCTGCCAGGCCGGAGACCATATGGTCTGCTCGTCCACGATCTACGGTGGAACGTTCAACCTGTTCGGCGTGACAATGAAGAAGTTAGGCATCGAAGTGACATTCGTCGACCCTGATGCTTCGGAAGAAGAAATATCGGCTGCTTTCCGTCCGAACACAAAGGCTTTGTTTGGCGAAACCTTGTCCAATCCGGGCATGAGTGTGCTCGATATCGAAAAGTTTGCCCGTATCGCCCACAGTCATGGTGTGCCTCTGATCGTGGATAACACATTCGCTACGCCGATCAACTGCCGCCCGTTCGAATGGGGAGCCGATATCGTGACGCATTCTACAACCAAGTATATGGACGGCCATGCGACAAGCGTAGGCGGTGCGGTTGTGGACAGCGGCAATTTCGACTGGGATGCACATGCCGACAAATTCCCCGGCCTGACAACCCCGGACGAATCCTATCACGGCCTGACCTACACAAAAGCTTTCGGCAAGATGGCTTATATGACAAAGGCAACGGCACAGTTGATGCGTGACTTAGGTTCCATCCAGGCTCCGATGAACGCCTTCCTCTTGAATTTAGGACTCGAAACCCTGCACCTGCGTATGCCTCAACACTGCAAGAACGCCCAGCAGGTTGCCGAATGGCTCGAGGCAAACGAGCAGGTTGCTTGGGTGAACTTCCCCGGATTAAAGAGCAACAAATATTACGATCTGGCACAAAAATACATGCCGAACGGGACTTGTGGCGTGATCGCTTTCGGCCTGAAAGGTTCCCGCGAAGATGCGATCCGCTTTATGGATAACCTGAAGATGATCTGCATCGTGACCCACGTAGCGGACGCCCGTACCTGCGTCCTCCACCCCGCCAGCCATACGCACCGCCAGTTGACGGACGAACAGCTGATCGAAGCAGGCGTAGCTCCCGACCTGATCCGCCTGTCTGTCGGCATCGAAAATGCAAATGACATCATTGCGGATATCGAGCAGGCGTTGAAATAGTATATAAGAATATTTGAACCTTAAAATGATGATCTATCGGTGGGCAAACAGACAAGGCTGCGCATTGTCTGTTTGCCCACCGATAGATCTTTTTTCATGTTTCAAATCTGTCAAATCATGAATCAATAAACCACCATCAAATCGATAACGATTTTCCAAACCGGTATATCCAACGGGTAGACAAGCGATGCCATAGGGAAGCAGGTGTTTCCTCCATCAATAAGTCCGGGCGGAACTCACACAGGATTAACCAATCCGCCTGCTTCACCCAATGAGAAAAAGCAAGATTCGGCTGATGCGTTTGCGACAGTTGCAACAAAGCATCCAGATCGAACCGATCCGCAATAACGCCGGCCCCGGCATGAACGGCATCAAAAGCATTACAAGCTTGTTCAATATGTGTCGGAACCATCAGAACAGGCTTACCCAAATACATCGCTTCACAAACAGACTCGAACCCAGCAGTCGTGGCATACGCCCTCGCTCCTGCCATATAACGGACAAACAGTGTATCATTCAATTGATGGAAAGAAAGACGGGAATCAACTTTCACTTCAGGAAGCACCTCTTTTTTATCCCAAAAGATATGCAGTTCGATACTCGGATGTACCTTATGCCAGGAACATATCTCTTCACCAAATCCACTATTCAATAAATAGCCATGCAGATAATCCCCTTTTGTCGGTGTCATTTCTAAAACCTCCTTACGCAAAAGAGGAGGAACCACCACGATCCCGTCGGCCGGAACCTCCCGCATCTTACGGAAAGATAACGCCAACTTCTTAGCAGCTCCGATAGCCGTAATGCGGGTAAAGAACTTCAAGGAAGCAAGCGACAGACGATTTTCTTTCGGAAAAGTAAAGTCCGGATGCAGGAATAAGTACTGGTGCGCAATGCAGACCATGACAGCTTTCGGCCGGCAAAACAGGTAAGTAAGTCCGGTCAACAGCTCATAAAAGTTTATGACCACATCTGCTCCTGTCTCCTTTATCATCCGGTTGATATACCGGACACTCGACATATATTTGTGCAACCGGAAAACATTATAAGCTACGCTTTTGACCAGGTTGACCTGTTTATTTTGGGCGGAAGGCAGGAAGTTGGGACTTTCAAACGGATAGACAGGCGCTTCGATCTTCTTGCTAAAGAAATCTGGAAGACGGCGGGCAGGACTTTTGCCAACCAGGACACCAACCACCTGATGGCCTTCGTCCGTCAGCTTCTGACGGAGAGAAAGTGCCTGAGTCAGATGTCCCCGGCCTTCACCCTGTATGATAAACAATATTTTCATATCACTTCGGCATAGTGTAAACAGGAAGGTAGCATTTCATCCGCCGTGTATCCCTCCCTATTATAAGAAACAATATTCCATTCACCTTGTTCATTTTCGACAAGAGCCGTAAGGCTTTCCACCCAATCACCGGAATTCAGATAATGAATATTCCCGTACCAAACATTAGCTGCCTGATGAATATGCCCGCAGATAATACCGTCCAGTTTCTTCGCTTCCGCCAGCTTAACCAGCTCCTTTTCGAAATCGGAGATATAAGAAACAGCACTTTTCACCTTATGTTTGACATGCTGGGAAAGTGAAAAGTAAGGCTTTCCAGCTTTCTCTCTACGCTGGTTGTATATACGGTTCAGCCACAACAGGAAAGTATAGCCCATATCTCCCAACATCGCCAACCAGCGCATATTCGTCGTAACCGTATCGAAGATATCCCCATGTGTCACCAGATAGCGCTTCCCGTGCGTATTCAGAATATAATCTTTCACGATAGAGAGGTTGGAAAAGGTAAACGGAACCAGGTTGTCCAGAAAATCGTCGTGATTCCCACGGACATAGATAATCTCCGTTCCCTGCTTTTCCATCATCTTCATCAGGACTTTAAAGAAATCGGTATGTTGTTGTTTCCAGCGGCGACCTGATTTCCGGAGTTGCCAACCATCGATGATATCGCCGTTCAGTATCAGACGGCCACAGTTAACATGTTTAAGGAAATTCGTCACTTCTTCGGTCCGGGAATGTTCAGAACCCAGGTGAATGTCCGACAGGACAATGGTTGGATAATACTTTCTCAGTTTCATGTTGTTTCTATTAACACGATACAAAAAAACGTACTTCATATTACGGCATTGCAACAGCCATATGAAAAAACAATGAAGGCCACTCCTTCACAGGGGCAGCCTTCATACAATTTATAGAAAATCCAAATCAATCTTCTGCCTGAGTTGCCTCGTAAGCTTTTAACAGCTTGTCCTGGACATCCGACGGAACCAGTTCATAGCTGGAGAACTTCATGGTAAATGAAGCACGTCCACCTGTGATGGAACTCAAAGATGTCGAGTACGAAGACATCTCTTTCAAAGGCACTTTTGCCAATAGCTTTTCGTAGCCTTTTTCACTATTCATACCCATAATGATGGCGCGACGTCCCTGCAGGTCACTCATCACGTCGCCCAGATAATCAGCCGGAACCGATACTTCTACATCATAAACAGGTTCCAGGATCTTAGGACCGGCTTCTTTAAATGCGGTACTGAAAGCATTACGGCCTGCCAGCATGAAAGAAATTTCATTACTGTCTACCGGGTGCATCTTTCCGTCATAGACGATGATGCGCACGTCACGGGCATACGAACCTGTCAACGGCCCCTGCTCCATACGAGCCATAATACCTTTCAGGATAGCCGGCAGGAAACGGGCATCGATGGCTCCACCAACGATACTGTTAACAAACACCAGCTTTCCACCCCAGTCCAAATCTATAGTCTGCGTATCACGTACGCTGATTTTATACTCTTGTCCGCCAAAACGATATGTATCCGGTGCCGGCATACCTTCGTAGTACGGTTCGACGATCAGATGAACTTCACCGAACTGCCCCGCACCACCTGACTGTTTTTTATGGCGGTAGTCCGCACGGGCTGCTTTCGTGATCGTTTCACGATACGGGATCTTCGGTTCGTAGAATTCGATCGGCAATTTATCATTGTTCTCGATTCTCCATTTCAACGTACGAAGATGGAATTCTCCCTGGCCGGAAACGATCGTCTGCTTCAATTCCTTGGACTGTTCGATTATCCACGTCGGATCCTCTTCACGCATACGCATCAAGATTTCCATCATCTTTTCAGCATCTGCTTCATTAACCGGCTTCACGGCACGACGATATTTCGGGTCCGGATATTTGATAAAGTCGAAACGATAATCGCATCCCTTACCATTCAATGTGTTACCACGACGAACATCCTTCAGCTTAACGGTAGCACCGATATCTCCGGCAACCATTTCGGTCACGGCGTTACGGGTTTGTCCGGCAACAGAGAACAACTGCGCGATACGCTCCTTCGAACCACGATCGGCATTCAACAAATCGTCACCTTCTTTTACCTTACCTGATATCACCTTAAAATAAGAAACCTGACCGATATGCGGCTCTACAGTCGTCTTGAAGAAGAACAAACTGGTCGGTCCGTTGGAGTCGGGAGTCACTTCCACACCCTCTGTCGTAACCGGGCGAGGCATCTTATCCGTACAAGGAACGACATTACCTAAGAATTCAAGCGTACGACGAACGCACATGTCACGGCCCGCGCATACGCAGAATACGGGGAACATCCCCCGGATAACGAGACCGGCGCGAATACCGGCACGCATATCGTCTTCACTCAATGTACCTTCTTCAAAGAATTTTTCCATCAACATATCGTCATGTTCGGCAGCCGATTCGACCAATGCCTTGTGAAGTTCCATCGCCTTATCCATTTCTTCCGCCGGAATTTCCAACACTTCGGGAACACCACCTTCAGGTTTCCAACGATACATCTTCATTTTCAACACATCGACAACCGCATTGAAAGACGAACCCGTAGAAACCGGATACTGAATAGGAACAACCTTACCTCCCCATTGTTCACGCAGCTGGGCGATTGTCCCATCATAATCAGCTTTATCGTTATCCAGTTGGTTCACAACAAAGATAACCGGCTTATGAAATTGTTCTGTATACCGGAACTGGTTGATTGTACCGACTTCCACGCCGTACTGGGCATTCAGTACCATCAGTGCCGTGTCTGTCACGTTCAGAGCGGAAACTGCACCGCCGATAAAATCGTCTGAACCCGGACAATCAATGAAATTCAACTTTCTGTCCTGCCATTCTACACTGAAAACGGTCGAGAATACCGAGTAACCATACTCCTTCTCAACCGGGAAATAATCGCTCACAGTGTTTCCAGACTCCACACTTCCGCGACGTTTTATAACTCCACCCTCGTAAAGCATTGCTTCAGCGAGAGTGGTTTTCCCAGAGCCCGAACTTCCCAAGATAGAGATGTTCTTAATTTCGTTTGTTTGGTATACTTTCATGATATCAAGGTATTAATTTGTGTTTAACAATAAAGATTGCCCCGAAAACCCTTTTCATTCACGGGACCGCAAATTAGAGATTGTAAAGGAGAAAAACAATTTCAAACCCGGTGTTTGAGAACTATGTTGTTTAACAGTTCAAAGATAAAGAGCGGAAAGAAAGACAGATAGAGATAAAATGTTGCTATCTTTGTATCGTTAAAAAGCAGAACTAAGTGGCAGGTTTATATATCCATATTCCTTTTTGCGCCAAACGGTGCCTGTATTGCGACTTCTTTTCCAATACGGATATGAAGTTCAAAGAGCCGTATATCGATGCAGCTATCCGGGAGATGGAATTACGTCAGGAATATATAGGAGGGGAACCTCTTGACACCATTTATTTCGGAGGCGGTACGCCCTCCCAACTTCAACAGGCCGACTTCGAACGGATATTCGAGGCTGCGGACCGCTTGTTCGGCACAAGCTCATGCACAGAAATTACGCTGGAAGCCAATCCTGACGATATGACACCGGAATACGTCGCCTCCCTCCGCAACCTGCCCTTCAACCGGATCAGTATGGGAGTACAAAGTTTCAAAGAAAAAGACCTCCGTTTCCTGAACCGGCGCCATGACCGCGAACAGGCTTTGCGCGCAGTCGGGCTTTGCAAAGAAAACGGCATCCAAAACATAAGCATCGACTTGATATACGGGTTGCCCGGACAGACCTTGGAAGAGTGGCAAGAGAATCTGGATGACGCGATCCGTCTGGAAATTCCCCATATATCAGCCTACCACTTAATATATGAAGAAGGGACAGCCCTATATAAATTGATGGAAGCCGGGAAAGTGACTCCTATAGAAGAAGACTTGAGCGTCACCCTTTTCTCCACTTTAATCAATCGGCTGACCGAAGCCGGATATCTCCATTACGAGATTTCCAATTTTGGCCGTCCCGGTTATTTTTCCCGGCACAACAGTTCCTATTGGACCGGCACGAAATATATAGGCATCGGACCTTCCGCCCATTCCTATGATGGAGAAAGCCGGCAATGGAACATATCTTCCCTTCCCCGCTACTTACAAGGGATCAAGGCAGGCATTCCCGATATAGAGATAGAAGAATTGGACATCAACACAAAATACAACGACTTCATCATCACCGGACTACGCACAATGTGGGGAATCCGGACAGCTGATATCCGGGAGCGGTTCGGAGAAGAAAAGCAAACCTATCTCGAACAGCAGGCAGCTACCTATTTGCGTCAAGGGTTGCTTATCCGTGAAAACGACACTTTAACCCTCTCGAAAAAAGGCATTTTCATCTCAGACGGCATAATGAGCGACCTTTTATGGGTATAAAGGTATGCTGCAGACATTTGACAAAGCCATTAAATTACACCAAACCGCCTGTTTTTACAACGAACTGAGGGGTTATCCGTACATTTTCTGCACATTTTTACTATTTTTGAGAATAAAATTAACCAACATATTAAACTATTATCTATATTTGCCCCAACAAAAGACAGTAAGTAGTGCCATATCTATACATAATATCGGGATGCAACGGAGCAGGAAAAACGACAGCTTCCTTCACAATTCTTCCAGAGATGTTGAAGTGTAAAGAGTTCGTAAATTCCGACGAGATTGCCAAGGGGCTTTCCCCTTTTAATTCTGATAGTATCGCGGTAGCCGTTGAAGCCAGTCGTATTATGTATAAACGCATTAAAGAACTAATCGCTTCAGGCGAAACGTTTGCTATGGAAACTACACTGGCCACCCGTTCAGGCGCAAACCTGATTCGGGAAGCACAAAGGGAAGGGTATTATGTGACATTGTTATATTTCTGGCTGAACACACCGGATCTGGCAGTGGAGCGAGTAAAAATGAGAGTGGCCGCCGGAGGACATAACATTCCGGAGAGTACTATCCGCCGTCGTTACGAGGCAGGTATTCACAATCTCTTTGAACTATATATCCCCATTTGTGATTATTGGATGATTGCAGACAACTCCATGTCACCGATGGAAGTAATCGCCAAAGGTTTCAGGAGTGATAAAAAAGAGATATATAATTCGGATATTTATACAAAACTTGAGCATCATGAGTGAACAAGAAGTTAGAGAATTTGAAGAGAATATAGTTAAAGGTGCCAATATCGCATTCCAGCGATTAGTAAACCAGAAAAAGAAAGAAGACGGTGAATTAGTCTTCTCGCGCAACGGATACATCTTCCGCGTAAAAGCTGCTGATTTGGAAAAAGGGATGTTTTAACTATTATATTGGATATACAAAAAGGCTGGTGAATCAGATTCATCAGCCTTTTTTGTATCCGGACATTTCCCCATCCCCTTTATATGATTGCTGTTGATTCCGACCGCAATATGTTGAATACGACTAAAAACGGCCGATTTCTTTTTATCGTTTTTCCAAGATTCTCTATCACTCTATCACATTTTGCTTCGTAAGCATTGATAAACAATAAGAGCAAGAGTGATACATGCCTGATCCATGTATCACTCCTATGTCACACTTGTATCACTCTCCCTGACATTGAAACAGATAGCCGGTATTGTTTCAAACACGGAAGGAAACATGTCAATATACATTTGTAAGAAGGTTATTTCGTCAACATAAGATACTTTTTTGCAGAAAACAAGCAGGAAAAGAGCGGAAAGCAAGCAGAAATGTTCAGAAACACCCCCATCTTCCGGCTTTCTACACCCGGATGTAGCCACTCTCTACATCCGGATGTTCGGGACGGCTACACCCGGATGCACAGAGTCTTTTCATACTGACTAATTGTAATTAAGATACTTATCCGACAAGAAAAGACTATATGTATCATCCAAACATGAATAGAGTTATTCCGTCCGGCTGATCGTCAATATCTCGGAAAACGATATCGGCCATTCGATTGCATTCATCAATGTTTCGAATGCAATCCTTAAATTAAGAGAAACAGGGGTGTGTCCGGAATAAAGATCACATACAGTCAATGCAAGCAACATCTTTTTATTATAATGCATCCCCTTCAAAGTAACCAAACTGGACAATACCGAAACGGAGCGTGCCCCTTCAAAGTCAGAATCGGTAATATCCGTTTTATCTCTCAACGATTGATAATGTCGGCAGCCCTTTATGTCGGCACTTGTGCCCATAGCTTCCACAATATCCAATAATACGCAACAGATTGCAATTCTTTCCGATTCTTCTGAGCTCATACTCAAATTATGGTGCCGCCCTGCTCCCCTATGTTTGGCATCTATATTAATTAAAAAGCGTGGGAACTGTTAATCTACTATTTTGAAACTGAGGTATCGCCAAACACCCATCGGACAAATAATAAACAACAGCCCACGCTTTATTCTATATACACAAGTATATATAACAAGCGTGAGCGTCCAGTTGTCTATTATCTTTGTCCGACTGGAAAGTTGGCGATTTTCAGTTCCAAAGATAATATCTTAAACGCTTAACGTTATCCATCGACAGAACAGCCGAAAAGTCAAAGCTTCGACAATCCTATGTCAATCGCAAAGATAGTGAAAAACGGCAAACCATATTGTTTACGAAGAAACATTAACAGATATAAATCAAAGATTTTTGGAAACAAAAAAAGGGCGGCCTTTTACAGCCGCCCCTCCAAGCATTCCGATTACCGGAAAGTTTCCCTAAAAATAATACGTATCCTACTTTTCAACCGTGAATTTATATATACACTCGCTGAAATACTTTTCGCCCGGACGCAGCACCACACTTGGGAAGCTCGGCTGGTTGGGAGAATCGGGATAATGTTGTGTTTCGAGACACAAAGCACCGCGATGCGGATAAATCACACCTAACTTTCCTTTATCTCCATCCTTCGTCATTGCGTTTCCGGCATAGAACTGGATACCCGGCTCGTTTGTGTACACTTCAAGGCCGATACCGCTCTTTGCAGAAACAGCCTTTGCAGCCAACACATTGATGTCGCAATTATTATTCAACACCCAGTTATGATCATAGCCTTTGCCTCTTACCAACTGATCGAACGGATCATCGATATGTGCGCCTACGGCAACAGCCGTACGCAAATCCATCGGAGTTCCTTCTACCGGATCAAGCGTGCCGGTCGGGATCAATGTTTCATCAACCGGAACATAAGTATCTGCAGCAATCATAATTGAATGATCCAAGATCTGAGAACCCGGAACACCGGAAAGGTTGAAATAGCTATGGTTCGTCAGGTTCACGACAGTCGGTTTGTCCGTTGTAGCTTCGTATTTGATATCGACGGCATTGTCATTCGTCAATGTGTATGTGACTTTCAGGTTCAGATTTCCGGGGAAACCGGCTTCACCATCTTTGGAGAGATACGTCAATTCCACACTTTGGTCATTTACCTGTTTGGCATCCCAAACAACCGTATGGTAACCTTCCGGACCACCATGCAGGCAATGTCCGTTGTTATTCTGCGGAAGCTGGTACTCAACACCATCCAGCGTAAACTTGCCATTTGCAATACGGTTTCCATAACGACCGATCAACCCGCCGTAGTTATTGTTTGGATTGTCCACATACTGTTGGATATTATCGTATCCCAGGACGACATCCGTCATTTTGCCATTCTTGTCAGGAACCATAACCGATACCAGGCGCCCGCCCCAGTTTGTCACACAGGCCTCCGCACCATTCTGGTTCTTCAACACATATAATGCAGTCGGTTTTCCCTGTACTTCTGATACGAAATTAGATTTCATCAGTCCAGAAAGAGTGGCTTCCTCTTTTTTCTCAGTGCATGACAACAAAACACACATTGCCATGACAGCCATACATAGTCTCTTCATTTTCGATACTAATAAATTAATGTTTGTTAGATAGGCAACAAATATACGCTATTATTATCAAAAACAAACGATGCTGTAGAATAATGTTGCTTAATACAAATCACTTTCGTACATTTGTCTGTCATAATAGAGAAAAATGAAACAGTATTTAGAATTACTCGATCGTGTCCTCCGTGAAGGAGTCAAGAAAGAAGATCGGACAGGAACCGGTACATACAGTGTATTCGGACATCAGATGCGCTTCAACCTTGAAGACGGTTTTCCTCTGCTCACAACAAAGAAACTGCATTTGAAATCCATTATATACGAATTACTTTGGTTTCTTCAGGGCGATACAAATGCAAAATACCTGCAGGAACATGGAGTGAGGATCTGGAACGAGTGGGCAGATCCGGATGGAAACTTAGGACATATCTACGGCTTCCAATGGCGCTCATGGCCGGACTATAAAGGCGGCAATATCGATCAGATCAGTGAAGCGGTAGAGACAATCAAGCATAATCCGGATTCACGCCGTATCATCGTCAGCGCCTGGAATGTAGCAGACCTGGACAATATGAATCTGCCTCCCTGCCACGCTTTTTTCCAGTTTTATGTGGCAAACGGCCGCCTGAGCCTGCAAATGTACCAGCGCAGTGCCGATATTTTCTTAGGCGTACCTTTCAATATTGCCTCGTATGCCCTGTTATTACAGATGATGGCACAGGTAACCGGACTGAAAGCTGGAGATTTTGTCCATACGCTTGGTGACGCACATATCTATACGAACCATCTTGAACAGGTAAAGTTGCAACTGACACGCGATCCACGGCCTCTTCCCCGGATGGAAATCAACCCGGATGTAAAAGACATATTCGGTTTCCAGTACGAGGATTTCAACCTAACGGGATACGACCCTCATCCTCATATCAAGGGAGAAGTGGCCGTATAAGAGATTTATGATTTCAGATTTATGATTCATGAACTGCATATAGTCAGACCTCATAAACCATAAACTTGAAATCATAAATCATAAATTATAAATAATAAATCATAAATGGCAATGAGTACTATTTCAATTGTAGCAGCGATTTCCGACAACAATGCGATCGGGAAGAATCTGGGTCTGCTCTGGCACATGCCGGCAGACATGAAGCGTTTTAAAGACCTGACAACAGGACACGCCGTAATAATGGGGCGTAAAACTTTCGAATCTTTGCCAAAAGGCGGATTGCCCAACCGTAAAAATGTCGTGCTGACGACGATGCCTGAAGCAGGTTTCATCAATTGCTTTGCCTGCGAATCCATGCATGACGCACTGGATATCTGCGAAAAGGAAGAAAACATCTTCATCATCGGAGGTTCTCTGGTTTACAGACAAGGATTAGGGATTGCCGACAAGATGTATCTGACCCGTATTCACGGGGAGTTTCCGGATGCAGACGCATTTTTCCCGGTTGTCAACTGGGATCTGTGGGAAGAGGTGGAACGACAGGAATTTCCCGCCGACGAGAAAAATCCGTATCCTTACACATTCCTGACCTACGTCCGTAAAAAATAAAATTACTCCTAATTAACGGTAATTTTACAACTTTTTGCTCTTTCTTTGTATCTATATAAGAAACGGGTTCGGATTTATAATTTATGATTTATCAGTCATACTTCATAAATCCGAAATCATAAATCTGAAAGATATGAAGATAAGAGCAATTATTGTTTTAGCCCTGATCGTATGCGGAATAGTATCCACGATCTTCTACGTGAAAGCAAATCAGGTATCCACCAACGAAAAGGCTATCATAGAAGCCATCCAAACGAAAAACACTCCGGCATTGATCCAGGCGCTTATCACCCGGATGAAAAATCAGCTGGAAAAAGACGTCAATACATTCCCCGAACTGATCAAAGAGGTGGAAACTTATGCCGGTACATGTCCCGACTCCGCATCTGTAGCCATACTCCACTCCATGATCGCGGAGATGTATAACAACTATTATATGCAAAACCGTTGGAACGTCAACCAGCGGACCGAACTGGCAGGCTATGTTCCCGATGATATCCGGGAATGGACCTCCAATCTGTTCAGAGAAAAGATCAAACAGGAACTGACACTATCTCTCCAACCGGCTCGGTTGCTGCAACAAACACCGGTCAGCCAGTATAACCTGATTCTGAAAAAAGGGAAAGACACGCCTCAACTTCGCCCTACTCTGTATGATTTCCTGGCTTTCCGGGCGATCGACATACAGCCGTCGGATAAATGGTATGAAGATGTGATCGACTTCCGCCGTACACAACCAGAGAAAAAAGCCTTATTACTGGACGAACTGGACTACTGGCAATATAAATACGACAGCCAGTCTACAAACACCAACGACTACAGAAACACGTTGGACAGTTTGTATAATGTATACGGCAAAGAGCCGTTTGCCGCCGAAATACGCATTGCCGAGATGAATCTTCTCCAACGGGAACGTTATCAAGGCAACAAGGCTCACCAAGACTCCGTCCAGGCGCTCATTTATTCGCTCTGCAAAGAAAGTATCGCGCAATATCCCAAATACGACCGCATAAACGTTTTCAAGAACCAGTTAAACGAAATGGAAACGCCGGTCCTGAATATCCAATCCGACAACAATGTGTATCCGGGCAAGGACCTTACGTTGCAAATCAAGTATGTCAACACGCCCCGGTTAGTTGTGCGCATCTACAAAAGCCTTCGCCAGCCGGAAGATGCCTGGCGGAATTACGGCAAGAACAGTAAAAGCATGCGGGGAGAACTGGTAAAAGAGGTCACATTCAAGATGAATCTCGCCAACTCATACACCGAAGCCGATTCCACGCTGGCCATTCCGATGGACAGGTTGGGATTGTACGAATATGTGATCACGGTTCCCGGCAAGCAGCTGACAGTCTCCAACCGTTTTAGCGTCAGCCGTCTGGCAGCCCTCACCCGCAGCCTGACCAACAACCCGGAAGTGCTTGTCACCGACCTCGAAAGCGGTAAACCGATCGAAGGGGCAACCGTTATCTATTACAAAACCAATATGATGAACGGAACCATCCAACGCCAGGGAGAAGTCAAAACTGACCGGTTGGGAATCGCCATTCTCCCGGCCAAAAAGAAGATCGAGCACATACGTCCGGTACTTCGCGAAGACTCCTCTTCCATCATCACAAATATATATCCTTACGGCACTTCCCGCTCCGGACAGGAAAAGGAGACAGTCGGTTTGTCACTCTTTACGGACCGGGGCATCTACCGGCCGGGGCAAAACGTATTCTTCAAAGGGATCGCTTATGTGAAAGATACGGACAACCCGCATGTCGTGGCTGGACGCTCCTATACCGTCACCCTGCGGGATGCCAACTATAAAGAAGTAGCCAGCAAAGAATTCAAGACCGACCGGTTCGGTTCCTTCAACGGCGAGTTCACCATCCCGGCACAGACTTTGAGCGGGAACTTCACGCTTGTCACAGAAAGGTTTCGTACGAATATCCGGGTAGAAGAATACAAACGCCCGACTTTCAAAGTCAGTTTCCTGCCGCTCAAGGAAGAAGTGTCTTTCGGCCATCCGGTGAAGTTGACAGGCGAAGCACAAACTTTCTCCGGTATAAACTTGCAGGAAGGTGAGATAAACTGGACGATCACCCGCCGCCCGTTCTGGGCACGTTTTTATATGCCGGACCCGTTCGATTTTACATACAAGCAGGTGGCTAACGGAACGGCAAAAATTGACAATAAAGGAAACTTCACGATCTCCTTCATACCCGAACGGCCGGAAACATCAGATATGCGCCCTGCCTTCCAGAGCTACGAAGTAACGGCAACCCTGACCGACAGCAAAGGAGAGACACAAGAGGCAAGCTATACCTTCTCCGTCGGCGATACAGGTATCCTGTTGGATATCCAAATGCCCGGAGAGGAAATGGAAAATGATTCCGCCAAGGCTGTGGTAACGGCCTATACCGTGAACAGGCAGAAAACATCTGCAGAAGGAAGTTACACGATTTATTCTCTGTCGGACGAAAAGCCAGAAAAGGATATGTTCGGTGCAGACCGGTACAAAATCAATAAACTGGTGACTGTTGGAACTTTCATAACGGGAGACGAAATATCACCTGTCGTATTCCGCAAACTTCCCGCCGGACGCTATCGCCTGGAAGTGAAATCGACCGACTCCAACGGAAAAGAAGTTTCCGCCAATCAAGATTTCATCTTGTACAACCGCCGGGATAAACGGCCGCCCGTATTTATGCATACCTGGCTGGTTAATGAGCACACGACCTGTGCGCCGGGAGAAGAGGCCGCATTTATTTTCGGAACATCCGACAAAGACACACATATATTATATGAAATTTATACAGCAGACAATAAATGCACGGAACGCAAACTGATCCGGTTGAGCGATGAAAACCGGACATTCCGCATCCCGTTCAAAGAAACGGACGGGGAAGGTTTCACCGTGTCTTTCACATTTGTCAAAGACGGCAAGATGTATGTGAAACAAGTTCCGGTTCAACGCCGGCAACCGGATCGGAGATTGAATATCCAGGCAAAGACATTCCGTGACCACCTGCTGCCGGGAAGCAAGGAAAATTGGAAATTCCGTATTACGGATGCTGATTCCTTGACCGTCTCCGCTGAAGTTTTGGCTGGCATGTACGATGCTTCATTGGACAAGTTATTGCCTTTCAGCTGGTCTTTCTCTCCTAAAAGATATGTTTATCTGTATGCTCCTCGTTTTTCTGAAGGGACAGCATTCACTAACAGCAGCAGGTACGAAACAGGAGATCGGAAAAGATTGAACGTCCCACAGTTCCAATACGACCGACTCGACTGGCAGGACGTACTGAGAATCGGTTGGCAATATGAACAAAGCGAACGACGCTATGCAACCGGAGCCGTCATGAAATCAGGGACAGCACCGGCAATAACCGAAGTTCTCAACATCACCGAAGACAGTATGCCACTAGAAGAACCGGCAGTAAAAGCGTACCAGGGTGTCGCTAATATCATAGCAGAAGAAGTGGAAGAAAATGGAACACCGTTCTTCCCGAACAAACCGGTCGAACTTCGTGAAAACTTTGCCGAAACCGCATTCTTCTATCCGGCCTTAGTGACCGACGAGGCAGGCGATGTAGCGTTCAGCTTCACGATGCCCGAAAGCAACACGACTTGGAAACTGCAACTGCTGGCCCAGACGGAAGACCTGAAATACGGCTACCTGTCCCGCGAAATCATCACCAGCAAACCGTTGATGGTAACCCCTAACCTTCCGCGCTTCCTGCGCCAGGGCGATGAAGTGACCATCACGGCGCAAATCAGCAACCAGTCGTCTGCCACTATGGACGGACGCGCCAGCCTGGAATTGTTCGATCCGGACAACGACCAGCCGGTGATCTGCCTCACCAAATCGCAGAAACCGTTCACACTGCCGGCCGACAGCACCACGACCGTAAGCTGGTCGTTCAAGGTTCCGGCAGCAGCGGGCGGCGTCATCGGTTGCCGTATCGTGGCCGATTCGGATAAAGGGAGTGACGGCGAACAACATTTGATTCCGGTTCTTTCGAATGAGATATTGGTAACGGAAAGTACCCCGTTCTACCTGTTCGACAAAAGCGAAGAAGTGATCCGCCTGAAAGACAGCAAAGGTATCCGGCCGTTCCGCACGACACTGGAGCTGACCGCCAACCCGATCTGGTACGCCGTACAGGCATTGCCGACCCTATCCCAACCGGAAAACGACAACGTCATTTCCTGGTTCGCCTCCTATTACAGCAATACGTTAGCAAACTACATCGCCACCGTCCACCCGCGTATCCAGCAGGTCATCAGCCAGTGGAAAGCACAGGGCGGAAATGCCTCTACGCTCTATTCCAACCTGGAAAAGAATGCAGAACTGAAAAACATCCTTCTACAGGAAACACCCTGGGTATTGGAAGCAGACAATGAAACGGAACAAAAACAGCGTTTGTCCCTCCTTTTCGATATGAACCGGGCAGCAGGACAGCGGGAAACCGCCCTCCGACATCTTCTCGACCTGCAAACGCCGGATGGAGGTTGGGGTTGGTTCAAAGGCATGTATCCGAGCCAGGAGATCACACTCTATATTCTGAAAGGGATGAGCCAACTGACAGAGTTGAATGCAGTCGAATATAACCAGCAGGAAAAAGAGATGCAGATGAAAGCACTCAAATTCGTTGACAAACAAATCCAGTCCGATTATGAGGCATTACAAAAGATCAAGAACTGGCAGAAAAACGAAATTTCTCCATTAGAAATCGAATATCTGTTTGTCCGCAGCAATTACCGAGACATTCCGGAGTTGGGTTCGGCCCGTGAAGCAATCCGCTACTATACGAACCTGGCGGAAAAGCAGTGGGACAAACAATCCATCCACGGCAAAGGAGAAATAGGGTGGCTCATGTGGAGGAATGGAAATAAAGAGATTGCCGGAAAGATTATCACTTGGCTGCGTAAAACAGCTTCGATCTCTCCGGACAAAGGTATGTATTGGGCGAACAACCGGAGCAGAGCAAACGCCTTTGCCTCTCCGATCGACACCCATTGCCTGCTGATGGCTTTCTTCAATGAAGTTTCGCCCGACAAACAAGAAACAGACCGTATGAAACAATGGTTACTCAACCAGAAACAGACGCAGAACTGGAAATCCGTACCGGCAACGGTCAACGCTATTTATACTTTGCTTCTGACAGGCAGCAACTGGTTGGACACTGCCAACACTTGCACCGCCCAATGGGGCAAGCAAACCTATAGCACGACAAGCGGCGAATTGGCCACCGGCTATCTGAAAGTAACCATATCGGATGAAAAAGCGACCTCATCCGAAGGAACCTCCATCTCTATCCGGAAAGAAGGCTCGGCGCCTGCATGGGGAGCTGTCTACAAGCAATACTTCCAGAACATCAACGAGGTAAAAAAACAGAAAGGCGTCCTGAACGTAGAAAAGCTGCTATTCGTAGAAACCAATAACGGGACTGAGCGGCAACTTCGTCCGGTCACCCCGGATGAGCCGCTCAGTGTCGGCGACAAAGTGGTCGTCCGCCTTGTGGTCCGTACCGATCGCGAAATGGATTACGTCTTCCTGAAAGACCTCCGAGCCGGATGTTTTGAACCGGCAGACCAACTTTCCGGTTCTATCTATAGGGACGGGGTCTGGTATTACCAGTCGCCGACGGATGTTTCGGAGAATTTCTTCTTCGAACGCCTGCCCCAGGGGACTTTTGTACTGGAATATGCCGTATACGTGTCACGTACCGGTGAATATGCAGGAGGAATCAGTACGATCCAATGCCTGTACGCACCCGAATTCGTATCGCATACGGAAGGAAACATCATCAAGGTAGATTGAGTGAGACTCCCAGCGATGGCAAGTGCACACAAATCCGGTATCCCCGACTCGCGATGGAAGCAGAATTTTATTTTTTAAAGAAACTAATTCAGTAGTAAACATTATCTTTGCATTTTAAACAATAGCTAAATAAAAAGAGAAGATGAAACAGATTATTTTTATTTTTATGGCAATCCTGCTGGCAACAGGAATAGCTTCAGCTCAAAACAAAGCTGTAATCTCGGCAGATGAAACCTCTTTCGATTTCGGAACGATCAAGGAAGCGAACGGCAATGTGTCGCACACTTTTAAAATAAAGAACTCAGGCGAAGCACCGTTGGTCTTGACTCGTGTCATCGCCTCTTGCGGTTGTACGACGCCGGAATGGACAAAAGAACCGATAGCTCCGGGTAAAACAGGCGATATCAAAATCACTTACAACCCGAAAGACCGCCCCGGTCCTTTTGTCAAGACTATTTCCGTATACAGTAATGGTAAAACCGGTAGTTTTATCCTGACGATCCGGGGAGAAGTAGAATAATAACAGGAAAACTGAACGATAAAGAATGTTGAACAGAAACAAACTGGTCTTTATTCTTGCCGGTATACTGTTTGCAATAAGCAGTATATCGGCACAAAATAACGCCCGAATCAGTGCAGACGAGCTGATCTATAACTTCGGTACGATTGGAGAATCCGATGGATTGGCAAGTCACATATTTACGATCAAAAACACAGGTAACGGCCCGCTTGTCATCACGCGGATCACGGCATCCTGCGGCTGTACGCAGCCCGAATGGACCAAAGAGCCCATCGCTCCGGGAAAGACCGGAGAAGTAAAAGTAACCTACAACCCGAAAGGACGTCCCGGCCCTTTTTACAAAACTATAGCGATCTACAGTAACGGGAAAAAAGGCAGTTTCTCCTTAGGTATCAAAGGAAACGTAACCCCTAAAGAAGCTCAACCCATACTGATTTATCCGTATAGCATCGGCGACTTGAAGTTGCAAACCAAGAATGTCCTCTATAGCACAGTCCGTCCGGAAGAAACATTGGGAGAGAAGATCAACATAATCAATGAAGGAAAGACATCTCTGAACATTCATTTAGGAAAGACGCCTCATTATCTGAACGTCGTAACCAATCCTACAAAACTGGCTCCGGGTGAAACAGGCGAAATATCCATCCTCATGAATGCGAAAGAGGCAAAACGGAAAGGCCGCATGACAGCCGAAATTCCGGTAACGGTCGAAAGTATCGGTCAGAAGAAAGGAACAGAAGGCAAACTACATGTTGCAGCCAATATCATAGACGACTTCAGCAAACTGACTGCCTCGGAGAAGGCGAAAGCTCCGGTAGCCCAGCTATCGGGTACCTTGCTCGACTTCGGCAAACTACCTGACAAAAGCAGTTTCATCCCACTGGTCGGCGGTCGGGTGAGCGGCACGATCGAAATTACCAACTCAGGAAAATCACCGCTTGTCATCTATAGTGTGACCTGCGAAGACGAACGCGTAGCTGTTTCCGGTGGCAAAAGAGAAATAAAGCCGGGCACGACAGCCACTTTCAAAGTGACAGTACGCCCGAAAGAGATAAAAACAAAACTGGAAGCCCTCATCAATTTCGTATGCAACGACCCGAACGGTCCGGTACGGCTTGTGAAGGTGACAGCCAATAAATAACCAGGTGAAAGTCGAAAGGTGAAAGTTAAAACAGCTTCCTCTTCCACCTTTCAACCTTCACCTTTCAACTTTCAACTAAATTATGGAACATCCCGAAAACGACGATCTGTACAAAGGATTAAAGGTGAACAAGGGAGTAGCCGATGTACCGACCGTAAATCCTTATCTAAAAAAAAGGATTCAACGCAAAGAATATACGCCTGCCGAATTTGTAGAAGGTATCCTGAAAGGAAACATTACGATCCTCAGCCAGGCGGTAACACTGGTGGAAAGCTCCAAATACGAACACCAGCAAATGGCACAGGAAATTATCGAAAAATGCCTGCCGCATGCAGGAAAGTCTGTCCGTATCGGCATCACCGGAGTACCGGGAGCAGGTAAGAGCACCTCGATCGATGCGTTCGGCATGCACTTGATAGGGCAAGGACGTAAACTGGCTGTGCTGGCAATCGACCCCAGCAGCGAACGCTCGAAAGGCAGCATCCTCGGCGACAAAACTCGTATGGAGGCCTTGTCCCGTGAAAAGAACGCTTTCATCCGTCCTTCGCCATCAGCAGGTTCCTTAGGTGGCGTTGCCCGTAAAACACGTGAAACGATCGTTCTTTGCGAAGCTGCCGGATTCGATACGGTATTTGTCGAAACGGTCGGTGTCGGACAAAGCGAGACGGCTGTCCACTCGATGGTCGATTTCTTCCTGTTGATCCAACTTGCCGGTACTGGAGACGAATTGCAAGGCATCAAGCGCGGGATCATGGAGATGGCGGACGGGATCATCATCAATAAGGCGGATGGTGACAACCTCGAAAAAGCAAAACTGGCAGCGGCGCAATTCCGCAACGCCTTGCACCTGTTTCCGGCCCCCGAATCCGGTTGGAGCCCGAAAGTATTGACTTATTCCGGTTATTACAATTTGGGGATTAAAGAAATCTGGGATATGGTCGGAGAATATATGGAATTCACTCAAAAGAACGGCTACTTCAACTACAAGCGCAACGAACAAGCCAAATATTGGATGTACGAAAGTATCAACGACACACTCCGCGAAACGTTCTACCACAATCCGGCGGTAGAAAAAATGTTGAACTTCACGGAGCAGCAGGTATTGAATAACGAGATCAGTTCGTTCGTTGCAGCCAAACGGATGATGGACCTGTTCTTGGAAAATCTGTCTGCAAAGAAATAAATAAATGGAAAAGAAAAAACTTATACTGCTATTACTAAGTTGCGCGGTAATCACGGAGGCTCATGCAGCCTATCAAGGCCACGTATATGTAGACTCCAACCGGAACGGAATCTACGACAAAGGAGAGAAAGTCTTAAAAGGCATCCGGGTTTCCGACGGGTTGAACGTTGTCAAAACGAATGCCGAAGGAGTATATACACTTCCCGGACACGAACGGGAACGATTTATCTTCATCACCACTCCTTCCGGCTATAGGACAGACAATCAATATTACCGGCGTATCAACGGCACAGGGCAAACATACGATTTCGGCCTGCAACCCTGGAAAGGACGCATCAAGCCGAATGGCAGTCACAGGTTCATCCATATTTCCGATACCGAGATATTCAATACGGAAAACCAAGAAGACTGGGCGAATAACATCCGGGATTATGCGGCTAACGAGAATATCGCATTTATCATCCATACCGGTGATATCTGCTATGAAAATGGATTGAAGAACCATATCCATCTGATGAACACGTCAAACATGGACTGCCCGATGTTCTACTGCATCGGTAACCATGACCTTGTAAAAGGGAAATATGGAGAAGAGGTTTTTGAAAATGTTTACGGTCCGGTTTATTATTCCTTCGACTTCGGAAATGTCCACTACATCGTTACACCAATGGCAGGAGGAGATCATCAGCCCGGCTATACAAAAGAAGACATATACCGCTGGTTAAAGAATGACCTGGCGCAAGTACCGACAGGAAAACCGGTCATCGTCTTTAACCATGACCTGCTGACTTCCGGAAACGAGTTTGTTTTCGGTATCGACGATAACGAGAAGATTAACCTGAACGAACATAACCTGAAAGCGTGGCTGTACGGCCATTGGCATAATCATTTCGTGCGGAAACAAGGAGATGTCCTGACAATCTCGACCGCAACACTCGACAAAGGGGGAATCGACCACTCGACTTCCGCCTTCCGTGTGGTAGATGTGGATCAAAAAGGAGATGTCCAGACTATGCTCCGCTATACCTATATAAACAAGTCCATCGAAACCGCCTCTATCGCGAATGATGCATGTACAATGACGTCAGACGAAAAGATTCCGGTATCGGTCAACACCTACAATGCGGTTGCTCCTGCCATACGTGTCACTTACAGTTGCGTCGTAGACGGCAATACTGTCCTACCGGAAACACAGCTTACTCAAAATACAGACTGGAATTGGTCCGGAATGGCCAAACTCCCGGCAGACTGTAAAGGCAAACGGATTTTCATTACAGCCAAAGCATTGTTCAACAATGGGGAAACAGCAATCAGCCGTTCCTCATTCGTATACCAGCCGGAAGAGATCGGCAAAACACCCCGACTGGCATGGACCCGTAACGTAAATGCCAACCTGTATTTCTCTTCTCCGGTCGTTGCCGGCGGTAAAGTGTACGTCGCTTCTCTCGATGAAGATTTGAAGGGAGAAGGTGCAATCTTCGCTCTGGATGCAAAGACTGGTGAATTACAATGGAGATATCCGGTTCGCAACTCCATCAAAAACACGATTGCCGTAGACGAAGGAACCGTCTTCGCACAAGATGCGGAAGGTTATTTATACGCCATCGACTCACAGACTGGCAAACTAAAATGGGACAAAAAGATGGATGTCGCCGGCCTTCCTGTCCTTGTGGACGGGCTGACAGCCGCCAATGGCATTGTCTATGCCGGAAGTGGAAAGGCATTCGGAGCATACAACGGTAAAACGGGTGACGCAGTCTGGCTGAACAAAGGCTGGCCGCAAGGAGAAGCCACGACATCGACTCCTCTGCTGGCAAACGGAGTAGTTATTTCAGGCGCCAACTGGCGAGGCTTCTACGGCAACGACGCACAAACGGGAGAGTTGCTTTGGAAACTCGATAAAGACGGAATTACGGATAGAGGCGCAACACCGGCATATGACGGTAATCTGCTTTATGTTACTTCGCGCCAGTCTTTATTTATCATCGACTGCCATTCGGGGGAAGTCATTGTCCGTAAAGAGTTACCATTCAATGTCCAAGTCAATTCGACCCCGTTGGTCACGGATAAACTGATTGTTTTCGGGACGCAGACTGATGGCCTGGTCGCACTCGACCGTGAGACATTCGAGGTCAGATGGAAAGCCCGGACATCTCCAGCTCTGGTTTATACGGCTCCCTATTCCCGCCATCCGGCTGCCACGGTCGAAACGAGCCCCCTACTCATCGGAGATACGATTTACTTCGGAGCATCCGACGGCATCATCTATGGCATAGATAAGGAAAGCGGGCAAACGACATGGAAACATAAAACGGGAGCTCCGCTATTCTCCACCCTGTCAACAAACGGCAACATGATCTTCGCAACCGATTTCGGAGGCAATGTCTATGCTTTCAAATGCAACGAGTAAACAAGAGCTGAACTCTATATGCAAAAAGCCCCGCGGATGAAAAATATCCGCGGGGCTTTTCATATACTTGCCAATAACAGATCAAATAGAAGAAATACGAAGCGTATTCAACAAATCACGATTGATCGGTTTGTCGTTCTTGATCGCTTTGGAGAAAGGAACGTAAACAATCTCATCATTCTGGATACCCATCATCACGTTACGCTGGTCATCCAACAACGCGTCGACGGCAGCCACTCCCATCCGGGTTGCCAAGATACGGTCTTGTGCAGTCGGTGAACCACCGCGCTGCAAGTGTCCCAAAATTGAAACACGTACGTCAAACTGCGGATATTCCTTCTTTACACGTTCAGCCACGCCCATCGCACCACCGGTCACCTCACTTTCCGCAACAAGGACGATACTGCTGTTCTTGGACTTACGGAAACCAGTTTCGATCATCTCGGCCAGTTGGTCTTTCTCCATCGATATCTCCGGAATGATAGCCGCTTCAGCTCCCGATGCAATCGCTCCGTTAAGAGCCAGAAATCCGGCATCACGCCCCATCACTTCGATAAAGAACAGACGGTCATGGGAGGTTGCCGTGTCACGGATTTTATCGACACATTCCATGATCGTATTCAAAGCCGTGTCGTAGCCGATCGTGATATCCGTGCCATACAGGTCATTATCAATCGTACCAGGCAGGCCGACAATCGGATAATTGAACTCCTGTGCAAAGATGCGAGCCCCCGTCAGCGTTCCGTCACCACCAATGGCGACCAAAGCATCGATGCCATGCTCCATCAGTTTGTCGTAAGCCTGCTTACGACCTTCCGGCGTCTTGAATTCCGCACAACGAGCCGTCTTCAGGATAGTACCGCCACGCTGAATAATATTACTTACATTCTGAGTCTTGAAATCTTCAATTTCGTCGGTTATCAAACCCTTGTATCCACGATAGATACCCTTAACGGACATTCCGTTATAAATAGCGGAACGTGTCACTGCGCGAATGGCAGCGTTCATTCCGGGAGCATCACCTCCGGACGTTAAAATGCCAATACACTTAACTGTAGACATAGCGTCTTATATTTTATATGTTCGCGGCAAAAGTAATAATTATTTGCCAAAAACCTGTCTATTTTCCAAAACTTCATCAAATCTTACCCCTAAAAGTCAACGGCTGGCATTCAATTCACGAATACGCACAGCCACCTCTTCCATCAGCCACTTCGGAGTGGATGTGGCCCCGCACACCCCGACACTCCCCACATCTTCAGGCAACGGCTCGGTAATCTCCTTTACCTCCGAGATAAAGACCGTGTTCGGGTTTGCCTTCCGACATTCCTCCAGCAGCATCTTGCCATTTGAACTCTTCTTTCCGGCAACGAAATACACCCAATCATGCTTGGAAGCAAACGCCTTGATGTTCGGTAAACGGTTGGCCACCTGGCGGCAGATCGTATCGAAATACTCGAATTGTACCCCATCTGCAATACGCCGCCGGATCTCAGCCACGACTTCACGAAACCCGTCAAGCGACTTGGTCGTTTGCGAGAAGAGGCAGATATTCCGGCTAAAATCCAACCGGCCAAGGTCCTGTACCTTCTCGATAACGATGGCCGTCCCTTCCGTTTGCCCGACCAGACCATTTACTTCGGCATGCCCTTTCTTTCCATAGATCACGACCTGCGTATGACTATCGCGCGTAGCCACGTAGCATTTATGAATCTTACGTTGTAACTGGAGCACCACCGGACAGGTCGCATCCACGATCGTGATGTTGTTCCGCCGGGCGATCTCGTAGGTCGAAGGCGGTTCCCCATGCGCCCGAAGCAACACCTTTTCTCCCTTCAAACGGGTAAACTCGTCGTGCCCGATCGTCCGCAGTCCCAACTTTTCCAACCGTTCCACTTCCAAGCTATTGTGCACGATATCTCCGAGGCAATACAACGTATTCGTATTTTTCAGTTCGCGTTCTGCACTCTCGATAGCCGTTACCACGCCAAAACAAAAGCCGGAACCCTTATCTATCTCGACTTCTATCATGGCTAGTCTGATGTAACGACCTTTTCATACTGTTCCAAGAGCCAAGCCTTCTGCTCGGCAATCGTCAAATGCGAGTTATCCAGCTCCAGCGCATCATCAGCTTTACGGAGCGGACTCTCTACACGAGTCATATCGATATGGTCACGCGTCTTCACATTTTCAAGGACTTCCTCAAAAGAAGCAACCTCGCCTTTGGCTTTCAGTTCGTCCAAACGCCGTTGGGCACGCACTTCCGGGCTGGCTGTCACATAAATCTTCAGTTCCGCATCCGGAAAGACAACCGTACCGATATCGCGACCATCCATCACGATCCCTTTCGCCTTCCCCATTTCCTGTTGCTTGGCGACCATCGCACGGCGTACAAAACCTAAAGCAGCAATCGGACTCACGCGGTTGGCCACTTCCATCCCCCGTATTTCTTTCTCCACTTTCACGCCGTTCAGATAGGTATCCGGACGTCCGGTTTCCGGGTTAAAGCGGAAAGAGATATCGATATCGTTCATGGCATCCTGCAACTTCTGTTCATCGATACCGCCGCTTGTAAAGAAACCGTGCTGCAAACTGTACAAAGTGACAGCCCGGTACATCGCCCCTGTATCGATATAGGTATATCCCAGCTCCCTTGCCAAATCTTTTGCCATCGTGCTCTTCCCGGTAGAAGAGACACCATCTATCGCTATAATTATCTTTTTCATCACTACATATATTAATGTAAAGGAAATGCAAATATACAACAGTTTATCGCTCCCTTCCTTATAAATTATCCTATTCATCCTTATATTTTATTGTTTTCCATATAATCCGGAAACCGTTCGCAGCCAAGCGGACGATCTATGAGATACGACAAAGAAGCCAACGGACCAGTAATCCATTGGCAAAAGGTCCTATCGTAAAGGAGAACGAAAAACCGAATTTACTTAGAAATCGCTGATCGTAGTGGAGATGCTCAGCATCATGGAAAGAGCTGAAGGATGGTATTTGGCTACGGAAACACCGACGTCGAACATCTTGATCCGCACACCGGCACCACCGGAAAAACCGGCAAGAGCGTTACTTCCCTGCAATTTCATGTCCAACGCCGTCTTGGGGTTATACCCGATACCGAGCCAGAAGTTGTCGGAAGGGATATAATCAACACCGATCACCAGATGCTTCACAAAAGACTTGAAAAAATTATCTCCTGTATACTCCCTATCGTAATCGTCTACATACTCAACCTTCCATTTCGTCAGATACTGTGCAGTCAGCGACAAACGGATCGGCGCATGGGCCATCTGTTTGGTGATCCCCAGCTGGATATCCCAGGGCATCTTCTGGCGCTCATCTTCATAGGCTTTCAATTGGGCTCCGATATTTTTAAAAGCAAAACCGAAAGAAAATCCTTTTTCAGAATCATAATAACTCAAACCGGCATCGACCACCATGCCGATCGAAGTATAATCGCCGATACCCGAATATAAAAACTTCAACGAAGCCCCGCCACGCCAGCGCTCGGAAAGGTCATACGAGAAGAAACCGTTCACACTGATGTCCTTTGCCGTAAAATCTCCCGTCGGAAGACCTTCTTCCGACATTCCCCGTATCTTTCCCTGACTAAAGAACGAGGCTCCCACACCCCAAGCTCCTTTTTCTTTATACGCCTTGGTAAAAAGAGCGCTCCCGACATTGATATCCGATATATAGTTCAGGTAATTCAGATTAACCATCTGGTCCATCTCGGCTCCCAATAAAGCCGGGTTATGAAAAATCAGGGAAGGATCCCTTTCGACCAGAGACATCGTATTGCCTCCCATCGCATTGGCTCTTGCCGAAGAAGGATAGCGAAGAAAAGTATATCCGGTGTCGCCGGTTTGCGCGACAACAGCCCGTAACAAGAAGGAAAAGAAGAATATAAATAGAATATTTCTCATATTTCTCTGGTAAAATGCATACAAAGATAAATAAAACGGGTACATACACCCCACTTACAGAAACGGGAAAAAGCCGAAAAAGGTATATTGGGAGCTATTATTTTTATTCTCAGTCAAAAAAAAAGTAAAAATAGCGTATATTTAATACGAATTGTTCGGATTTAAAAAATAACTCCGTATATTTGTCGCAGAAGAAAAACACATCTTTAAACACTAAGAGATATGGAAGTTAAGAAATCACCGAAAGCGGACCTGGAAAAAGGTAAGACGATGGGTATCCTGATGGGTATGATCGTCGGACTTGCAGTACTGTTCGTGGGCTTCGAATGGAGCGACCGTGAAATCACAATCGTCCAAGATCAGGGCGTTGCTGATATCATCGCAGAAGAAGAAGTTGAAATTACGAGACCGGAGGACACTCCTCCCCCTCCACCGCCACCTCCCGCACCTGCTGTGGCAGAAGTATTAACCGTTGTAGAAGATGACGTCAAGTTGGACGACGTCGAAATCGTATCATCCGAAGACGATGCCGCTTCTGCACAGGTTGAAGCTTATACTCCTCCCGCAGTAGTTGAAGAAGAAGAGGAATCTTCACAGCAGATCTTTACTGTTGTAGAAACAATGCCTGAATTCCCCGGCGGACAAGGAGCTTTGTTACAATACCTGGCAAAATCAATCAAGTATCCGGTTATTGCTCAGGAAAACGGTATCCAGGGTCGTGTATCCTGCTCGTTTGTGGTTAACAAAGACGGTTCTATCGTAGACGCAGAAGTTATCCGTGGTGTTGACCCGTCACTGGATAAAGAGGCTCTCCGTGTGATCAACAGCATGCCGAAATGGTCACCGGGCAAACAGAGAGGTAAACCCGTACGTGTTAAATACACAGTGCCTGTTACATTCAGACTGCAATAATAACATGTAAATAGTACAAAAAGGCTGCTTCTATCGCAGCCTTTTTTATTTAAACAAATAATCTATGTTCGCTTTCAATGACATCCTACAGAAAATAGAGCAGGAAATTACCCGGCTCCAATTCACCTATCCGCCCAAAAGCTTATACGACCCAATCGAGTACATACTTTCACTCGGTGGAAAAAGAATCCGTCCGGCACTCGTACTGATGGCATGTAACTTATATAAGGAAAACGTAGATACAGCCGTCAATCCGGCGTTAGGGCTTGAAGTATTCCATAACTTCACCCTTTTGCACGACGACCTGATGGACGATGCCGATAAAAGAAGAAACAAACCGACCGTCCATAAAGTATGGAATGCCAACACAGCCATCCTATCCGGCGATGCCATGCTGATCGCAGCCTATCAACTGATCGGCGAAACAGAATCCGAATCATTAAAAGAAATATTAGACCTGTTTACCCGTACGGCGCTTGAAATATGCGGCGGGCAGCAGTACGACATGGAGTTCGAATCGAGAACCGATGTAACGGAAGAGGAATATATCGAAATGATCCGACTGAAAACGGCCGTATTGCTAGCCTGTGCCCTGAAGATGGGAGCCATCATGGGGAACGCTCCGAAAGCCGATGCCGAAACGCTGTATCAGTTCGGCATCAACATCGGACTGGCCTTCCAATTGCAGGATGACCTGTTGGATGTCTACGGAGACACGGCCACTTTCGGCAAAAATATTGGAGGAGACATACTCTGCAACAAAAAGACATTCATGCTGATCAACGCTTTACGCCTTGCTTCAAATACTCAAAAAGCGGAACTGAACAGTTGGATAGGTAAAAAGACATTCGATCCGGCAGAGAAAATCGCCGCCGTAACAGCCATCTATGACCAATTGCGGTTAAAAGAGTTGTCCGAAGAAAAAATACACGCATATTATAATCAGGCAATGAACTGCCTAACCTCATTAAACGTAGCTCCCGAAAGGCTAAACATACTGAAAGAAGTCAGCGCCCGTTTAATGAACCGCCAGTCTTAAAAATGAAACTGATCGACACACACAACCATCTGTACTTAGAGGATTTTGATCCGGAACAGGATCAACTGGTCACAATCGCAAAAGAGTCGGGCATAGACACCCTGCTACTTCCGAATGTCGACACGAGCACCATCAGGCGGATGCATGACTTATGCGACCGTTATCCGGATTTCGCCTATCCGATGATGGGACTGCATCCGACCAGCGTTGACGAGCATTATGCAAAAAATCTGAAGGAAACAGAGTCATGGCTCGGTAAACGTGTTTATTGCGGAATCGGGGAAATAGGTATAGACCTGTATTGGGACAAAACATACCTGAAGGAGCAGAAAGAAGTATTCGAGGAACAGCTCAGATGGAGCATCGACCTCAACCTGCCGGTCGCCATTCATACCCGCGAAGCATACCCGGAAGTTTTCGATTCTTTATATAAGGTAGGAGCCGACACGCTCACCGGAGTCTTTCATAGTTTTACCGGTAATGAAGCCGAATTGGAAGAGATTAAAAAATTAAATAATTTCAAAATCGGGATAAATGGAGTCATTACATTTAAAAACTCCAGGCTGTCGGAAATCATCCGGCAGACAGACATCCGAAAAATAGTATTGGAGACAGACGCCCCCTATCTCGCCCCTGCTCCCTACAGAGGAAAAAGGAACGAGCCGGCCTATATCTGGAAAACGGCTGAAAAAGTAGCCCAGACCTATGGACTGACACTCGAAGATACCGTTGAAACAACACGGATAAATGCTCTAAAACTATTTAAAATCGAGAATAAACCAATATCGTGAGATATTTTCGCGCGTATTCAAAATTTATCCACCAGATATTGTGTATATGTCAGGCAAAAACTATAGATTTGTGCACTGAAACGTTTGGATATGCGATTTTTTTCGTATTTTGCACCCGTTTTAGAGAAGCGGTAGCTCGTTTTTGGAGAGATGCTCGAGTGGTTGAAGAGGCACGCCTGGAAAGCGTGTAAACCCCTAAAGGGTTTCGCGGGTTCGAATCCCGCTCTCTCCGCTTTAAGATACCATGACGATTATTAATAACAAAAAATAAAAACAAATAAGAGAATTATTAATCTTAAAAATTAAACACACAATGAAAAAGTATTTTGCAAAAACGTTCATGAGTTTATGTGCTCTTGGAATCTCTTCTGTAGCATTCGCGCAAGAAGCTACCGAAACCGCTGTTGAAGGTGGCATGTACCAGGCTTTGAAGACTAAGTTTATCGAAGGTGGTGCCGACTTCATGAGTTTGGTTGCCATCGCATTGATTTTCGGTTTGGCTTTCTGCTTGGAAAGAATCATTTACCTGAACTTGGCTGAAACTAACTCCAGCAAATTGCTGAAAGGTATCGAAGATGCTTTGGATAAAGGTGATGTAGAAGGTGCAAAAGCTATTGCTCGTGACACAAGAGGTCCTATCGCTTCTATCGCTTACCAGGGTTTGATGAGAATCGACCAGGGTATTGATGTTGTTGAAAAATCTATTGTTTCTTATGGTGGTGTTCAGGGTGGTCTTTTGGAAAAGAACATGTCTTGGATCACATTGTTTATCGCAATGGCTCCGTCATTAGGATTCTTGGGAACTGTAGTAGGTATGATCATGGCGTTCGATAAAATCGAACAGGTTGGTGATATCAGCCCGACGGTTGTAGCAGGCGGTATGAAAGTGGCCTTGATCACAACAGTAGGTGGTTTGATCGTTGCTTTGATCCTTCAGATATTCTATAACTATTTGTTGAGCAAACTGGAAGCTATCCTGAACCAGATGGAAGATGCTTCTATCACTTTGCTGGACTTAGTTATTAAATATAACCTCAAATTTAAAAAATAAGAAACAACTATGGCAGTTACTAAAATAAGAAAAATGTCCAGTTGGACATTACTGATAGTATCGCTTATCAGTATTGTCGTTCTGGGTATGTTCTTCGGCGGAGGCATCACGAATCCGGGAGAAGAAATGAAAGAATATGTATATACAGGTCTTTTGCTTAATTGGACTTCAGCATTATTCTTCGTCACAATCATTTGCATGGTGTTATTTGCTGTTTGGCAGTTTATCACCCTGCTGAAAGTTAATCCTAAATCAGCTCTTTCTGCTTTAGGTGTCGTAGTTGCTTTCGTTGCAATGCTGTTTATCACTTATTCAATCGGTGATGGAACTCCGTTACAAGGTCTGAATGCAGATTCTCAGAAATATAACACAGCCGGTTGGTTGCAAATCACAGATATGTGGATTTGGTCTACAGTTGTCCTGCTGGTTTTAATCGTTGCATGTGTGGTTTGGGGCTCTGTCAAAAGAATGCTCGGTAAATAATAGTAATAACGAATTGATAAAACAAGAAAGAAATGGGTAGTAAAAGAAAGACACCGGGTATTAATGGATCGTCTTCAGCCGATATTGCTTTCATGTTGCTTATCTTCTTCCTTATTACTACATCCATGGATACAGATAAAGGTCTGGCAAGACGTTTGCCGCCTCCTGTTCCTAAAGACCAAAAGAAGAATGATGTTGATGTTAACAAGAGAAACTTGGTTGTCGTGCTGATCAACAGCAGTAACCAAATCCTCTTTAACGGTGAACCTACCGACATCAAGCAACTGAAAGACAAGGTAAAAGAGTTCATTGACAACCCGTATAATGACGCAAATAAACCTGAAAAGGTTGAAGAGGACGTTCCTTTCTTCGGAAAAGTAATGACCGCTAAAAAACACGTAATTTCTTTACAGAATGACCGTGGTACCGAATATCAGGCTTATATCAGCGTTCAGAACGAATTGGCAAAGGCATACAACGAATTGCGTGATGATATTTCCAGAAAGAAATTCGGAAAATTATTCGCAGATCTAGATGAAGACCAACAAAAGGCTGTGCAGCAGATTTATCCGCAAAAGATTTCTGAGGCAGAACCTAAAAATTATGGAGATAAGAAGTAATGGGAAAGTTTAGTAAAGCGGGCGGACGTGAAATGCCCGAATTGAATACGTCATCATTACCTGACTTGGTGTTCGCATTCTTGTTCTTCATCATGATGGTAACATCCATGCGTGAAGTAACATTGATGGTGCAATTCCGCGCTCCACAGGCTACTGAACTTCAGAAGCTGGAAAAGAAATCGTTGGTTACATTCATCTATGTAGGAAAGCCGACCCAGGAATATCAGGCTAAAATGGGTTCTGAAGCCCGCTTGCAGTTGAACGACAAGTTCGCTGAAGTATCGGAAATTCAGGACTACATCGCTCAGGAAAAATCCAGTATGAAAGAAGAAGACCAGCCGTTTATGACAGTCTCCATCAAGGCCGATAAGGAAACCAAGATGGGTCTGATCACAGACGTGAAGCAGGCGCTTCGTGAAGCATACGCATTGAAGATTAGTTATTCTGCCCGTCAGGCTGCTGACTAATCTCTGGATACACAAAATAAAAAAGGCGAGGTTTCTAACCCCGCCTTTTTTATTGCCTTTTAGTCACCGATCAGAGCCCTTTCCCTCAAAGGACATGACACCCATCCAATAATAAATAGACACATAGCTATTTACAGCAATAGCTACTACTTTTTTACTTTTCGCCCTTGGTCGAAAAGGTTTTTGCCCTTAGTCGAAAGCGCTTTTGACCAAGGGCGAAAGCGCTTTCGACTAAGGGCAAAAGCTCTACAGTTGGACTGTTTGACAACAGAAACATGGCTACTGCCACTTAAATCGTCGAATTAGAACGAGAAAACAAATAGGCAATGTGCAAAACGATCACCGGGTGAGCCCATCTTTCACTCCATACACATTCTTATGAAGACAATTCTTCACCAGCTCGAAAGAATGCTCCAGATCAACATCGCCATATGTCATAAGCCGCATCTCCAGCCATTCTCCACCTTCCCGGTAAGGAGGCTGGTGATAAACCTGATTGTCCAGTTTAAAGCCCAAACGTTCATAAAAGCCAATCCTGCGCTTGCTCATCTCATCAGTAGGCATTTCTACTTCCAGAACAACCGGAGTACCGCAGAAGACCAGAAATTGCTTCATTGCCTCAGCCCCTATTCCTCCATTACGGGCCGCCGGATCAATTGCAAAATGCTCCACATAAGTATAACCGTCAAAAAGCCAACCGGTGATGAAGCCGACATACCGGTCTTCTTTTGATAAAGCATACACGATAAACCGGGATTCGTCTCTAACCAAATTGCGGACAAGCGAAAAGTCACGGCGTTCCACTTCCGGAAAAGATTCTGTGTACGTTCTCTCTATCAGATCCAATGCCGGATCAGAAAAGTCTTTTACAGACCTACATGCTACTACTGATTGTAAACTCATAAAACTATAAAATTGAAGATTATTATTACTTAAGAAACTTACAAACTAAAATATTCCACTAAAAAATAGAGGTTAATCATTAGAGATTATTTATATTTGTATTAAGATTGTAAGAACTGATTTATACAGATATACAAATATAGATAAATTATGGCACACCATCAACTGGATGAACTTGACGAGAAGATATTAAAACTAATCATAGGCAATGCCCGTATGCCTTTCCTCGAAGTTGCACGGGAGTGTAATGTATCGGGTGCAGCAATACACCAACGTATACAAAAACTTACCAACCTGGGTGTAATCAAAGGATCTGAATTTATCGTCGACAACACAAAAGTAGGTTATGAAACTTGTGCATACATGGGTTTGTACCTCAAATCTCCCGGGCAGTTTCCATCGGTGACGGAGGCTCTGAAGGAAATCCCGGAGGTGGTTGAATGTCACTACACGACTGGACAATATGATTTATTCATAAAGATATATGCAAAGAATAACCAGCATTTGCTAAGCATTATCCATAATAAGCTTCAACCGTTAGGCCTTGCCCGAACCGAATCGCTGATCTCTTTCAAGGAAGCGTTCAAACGGCAGATCCCAATCGACTTGGAAGATGAAGATTAAATAAAAAAACTCCGCATAGTTCTCTGAACGTTCTATGCGGAGTTTTGATTTTTCAATTCTATGCGAAATTAGAAATCGGCATTCTTCGGTGTACGAGGGAAAGGAATCACGTCGCGAATATTTGTCATACCTGTCACAAACAACAACAGACGTTCGAAGCCCAAACCAAAACCGGAATGAGGAACCGTACCGAAGCGGCGAGTATCCAAATACCACCACATATCCTTCATAGGAATCCCCATTTCATTGATGCGGTTCAACAGTTTGTCATAATCGGCTTCACGCTCGGAACCACCGATAATTTCACCGATTTTCGGGAACAACACATCCATCGCACGAACCGTCTTGCCGTCCTCATTCTGCTTCATATAGAAAGCTTTGATCTCTTTCGGATAGTCAGTCAGGATTACCGGACGTTTGAAATGCTCTTCAACCAGGAAACGTTCATGCTCAGAAGCCAGGTCGACACCCCAATATACCGGGAACTCGAACGTGTGGCCTTTAGCAACGGCCTCTTCCAGAATCTTGATTCCTTCCGTATAAGACAAACGGACGAAATCGTCTTTCAACACTCCCTGCAAACGTTCGATCAAACCCTTATCGAACATATCGTTCAAGAATTTGATATCATCCATACAGTTGTCCAAAGCCCATTGTACACAATACTTGATGAACTCTTCCGCCAACTGCATATTGTCCAGGATATCATTGAAAGCCACTTCCGGCTCGATCATCCAGAACTCGGCCAAGTGGCGCGGCGTATTGGAGTTTTCCGCACGGAAAGTCGGACCGAATGTATAAATCTGTCCCAAAGCCGTAGCCGCCAATTCACCTTCCAACTGTCCGGAAACGGTCAGGCTCGCCTGTTTACCGAAGAAATCGTTATCATAAACGATAGATCCGTTTTCATCCTTCTTCAGATCATAGAGGTTCATGGTCGTCACCTGGAACATCTGACCCGCACCTTCACAGTCGGAAGCTGTAATCAGCGGTGTATGGAAATAGAAGAACCCTCTGTCATGGAAAAATTTATGAATGGCATAAGCCATGTTATGACGAATACGGAATACCGCACCGAATGTATTCGTACGTGGACGGAGATGAGCGATCTCACGCAGGAACTCCATCGAATGGCCTTTTTTCTGCAAAGGATAAGTATTCGGATCGGCAGAACCGTAAATTTCTATTTCAGTAGCCTGGATCTCCACATTCTGGCCTTTTCCCTGCGACTGCACCAACGTACCGTTTACACTGATACTCGCACCTGTCGTTATCGGCTTCAGAAATTCTTCGCCCAGCTTGTCCACGTCTACAACGATCTGAACATTATTTATTGTAGAACCGTCATTCAAGGCTATGAAACTAACCTGTTTACTACCACGGCGGGTACGGACCCATCCTTTCACGTTAACGGTCGTACCGAAAGCTTCGCTTTTCAGTACGTCTACAATTTTTGTTCTTTTAATTGCTTCCATGTTTATATTTTTATTCTTAGGTAATCAAAACAAGTTAGCCGGCTTTTCCAACCGGCTAAACTCTATATTATTCGAAAGCCCCCATGCGGAGCGCGTTCACTTCACGTTCGTTCAGATAACGCCACTTTCCACGTCCAAGGTTCTTTTTTGTAAGACCGGCAAAATATACACGATCCAGTTTAACCACGTGATAGCCCAGTGATTCGAAAATACGACGGACGATACGGTTACGCCCTGAGTGAATTTCGATACCGACCTGGCTCTTATCATCTTCGCTTGCATAACTGATGGCATCAGCATGGATTTCTCCGTCTTCAAGCTCTAATCCGTTAGCGATCTTTTCCATATCTTCGATAGATACGTTCTTATCCAACCATACATGGTAGATTTTCTTCTTCTTGAAAGAAGGATGCGTCAGCTTGGAAGCCAGATCGCCATCGTTCGTCAGCAACAGTACACCTGTCGTATTACGGTCCAGACGTCCCACCGGATAAATTCGTTCCTGGCAAGCGTTCTTTACCAAATCCATGACAGTCAGACGTTCCTGAGGATCATCCGAAGTTGTCACACAGTTCTTCGGCTTATTCAGGACGATATACACTTTACTCTCGATCTGAACCGGCTGGTCTTTGAACAACACCGTATCCTGACGCGTAATCTTCGTTCCCAATTCAGTTACAACCTGACCATTTACCTGAACAACTCCTTCCTGGATAAATTCATCCGCCTCGCGACGAGAACAAACACCTGCATTGGACAAGAACTTATTCAAGCGGATCGGTTCGTTAGGATCTGCCAGCACTTCCTTATACTTCAACTGCTTCTGGAAGTTATACTTGGCATTCGGATTGTAATCACCGGTACGGCGATTGTTGTTCGGACGTCTGTTGTTATTGTAGCCGCCACGTCCGCCGCCATTTCCATAACGGTTGTTGTTATTACCGTATGAAGGTCTGCCACCACGATTATCACGATTATCGTAAGACGAACTTACACGGGTATCACCTACACGCGGTCTTCTTTTCTTTACACCATCACCCGAAACACCTTCGCCGGACGGAGTAGCCGAATAAGCCTTTCCTCTGTCTTCATAGTTCGGGCGAGACGGACGATTGTACGGACGATCGTTCCCATAAGAACGGTCATTGCCGTAAGAAGGGCGATCGTTGTTACCATAAGGGCGATTGCTACCATAAGAAGGTCTGCTGTTATAGCCGCCTTCACGATTAGAGTTGCCATAGCTACGGTTTCCACCATTATCGCGGTTATACGGTTTGTTGTAACCGCCATCACGGTTATCATACGTACGCGGGCGACTCGGTCTGTCTCCATAAGAGCGGTTGTCCCCATAAGAATTATAACCTCCGCGGTTATATGGTCTCCGTTCATAGTTGTTTCCCTCAGGTCTGTTATAACCTTGATTGTAAGGTCTTCTTTCAGAATCCTGGTCTGTGTTTTCCCGTCTGATACTTGGTATCACCTTTCTTGGACGCGGTTGAGATTCATCTCTTTCTTCTGTGCTCATTTGATGTAAATTAAATGATAATTAACTACTTGGTAACCTCACGGCTACCCATTGTTTCTCACTAAATACCTGTATAATTATGCGGCGTTATCGCCTTTAATTCAGCTTTAACAGCATCGCTAACCTGCAACGTATCAATAAAATTACTGATCGATTCGGCTGTGATACCTTCATTTGTACGAGTCAAGGCTTTTAATGCTTCATAAGGTTTCGGATACCCTTCACGACGAAGGATAGTCTGAATTCCTTCGGCCACTACAGCCCAGCAGTTATCCAAATCCCGGTACAATGCTTTCTCGTTTAATAACAACTTACCCAGCCCTTTTGTTAAACTTTTGAATGCGATTTCGACATGAGCCATCGGCACACCGACATTACGAAGGACTGTAGAGTCTGTCAGGTCGCGCTGCAAACGTGAAATCGGCAACTTGGTTGCCAGGTGCGTCAAGATAGCATTTGCCATACCCAAATTACCTTCCGCATTTTCGAAATCGATCGGATTCACCTTGTGCGGCATAGCAGAAGAACCGACCTCACCGGCTTTGATCTTCTGTTTAAAATACTCCATAGAAACATACTGCCAGAAATCACGGCACAAATCGATCAAAATCGTATCGATACGTTTCATCCCGTCAAAAATAGCAGCCATGTTGTCATAGTTGGAAATCTGTGTCGTCCATTCCTCACGGCTCAGTCCCAACACTTCATTCACAAACTTATTCCCGAAAGCTTTCCAGTCATATTCCGGAAAAGCCACATGATGCGCATTGAAATTACCGGTTGCTCCACCGAACTTAGCAGAAACAGGAGTCGCTTTCAACAGCTTCACCTGTTGTTCCAAACGGTAAACAAACACCATCACTTCTTTTCCTAAACGGGTAGGAGAAGCCGGCTGCCCATGTGTCTTGGCCAACATGGGAACATCCGCCCAGTCTTCGGCATATTTCTTCAACATGTCGATCACTTCTTGCAAACCGGGAAAATACACTTCGTTCAGTGCATCCTTGATAGACAATGGAACGGATGTATTGTTAATATCCTGGGAAGTCAATCCGAAATGGATAAATTCCTTATATTCCTGCAAAGACAACAAATCGAATTTCTCTTTTATAAAATATTCAACAGCCTTTACATCATGATTTGTCACACTCTCGATCTCTTTAATACGGGTAGCGTCCTCAACCGAAAACTCGCGGTAAATTTTCCGCAAAGCCTCTTTATTCTCCCCAGTCGCCAACGCACGAAGCTGCGGTAAGAATTCAGACAGAGTAATAAAATACTCGATCTCAACCTGCACTCTGTATTTAATGAGCGCATACTCTGAAAAGTAAGCCGCCAGGTTCTCGGCTTTATTTCTATATCGCCCGTCTACAGGCGAAATTGCTGTCAGTGTCGAAAATATCATATACATTATTAATATGGAGTTGCAAAGTTACTATAAATCTTAATACATATAGGCGGAGATGAAGTTTTTTTCTACTTTTTCGCAAAAATATTTGGAGGTAATAAAAAAAGCCGTATCTTTGCAGCGCTTTAGAGAGATAGAGCATATCAAACTTAATGAACAAATGAAAGGGCGTTTAGCTCAGCTGGTTCAGAGCATCTGCCTTACAAGCAGAGGG